>Ga0164290_1000109_pt1 | contig 307119 bp, 252 predicted proteins | sample Micstemetagenome_FD_108782 | JGI IMG/M metagenome (GOLD analysis project Ga0164290, IMG submission 108782) | Contaminated culture microbial community from soil near Moab, Utah, USA - Microcoleus steenstrupii SON62 (Illumina Assembly) | ecosystem: Environmental > Terrestrial > Soil > Soil crust... | reverse complement strand
CGTTGCTGATGAGGTTGTCGAGTATACGCACGAGCAGTTCAAAATCACTCAGCAGCGTAATGGGTGTTTCGGGCCGTTGCACGTGCAGGCGGATGCCTTTCTGCCGGGACTGGACTTCGTATCCTGCCAGCAGCGCTTCGATGAGGTCGTCAAGGTCGATTTCGGTAATCTGCAGCGGTTGTTCGGCGTACAGCAGTTTGTTGTAGAACACAATGCTGTTGATCAGGTCGACGCCCCGCCGGACGGTCTTGATGCCGTAATCGATGTTTTCCCGGGTTTCGGGCGACAGGCGTTCCTGGCCCATCATGTAGTGAAAAATCGCGTTGATGGTTGCCAGCGGCGACTTCAGGTCGTGGGCGATCACGCTGATGAGCCCTTCGATCTCCCGGTTGGCTTCGGCCAGAGCTTCGTTCTTCCTGCGCAGGGTCTTATGTTTCCGGACCAGCCGACGGTTCGTGCGGTACATGCCGGAGACTTCCGTAATAGTCCAGAGCCGCCCCCGGAACAAGGGTGTATCCACCCGTTGAATATTGATGCTGAAGACCTTCGCGTGCAGATCCCAGATCCAGTCCTTTATTTCCAGTTCGGGGTCCAGCAGGACGTGGATGAGCTTGGCCTGGTAGATGTAAAAATGGTCGACCGAATCGAAAAGCTTGAACAGGGCGTCGAGCAGGACGGGCAGGGAAGGTTCGGTTTCCGTTGGCGGCAGGTCCAGCAGCTGGCAGACCACCTTGTTGATCCGAAGGCTGCCATCCTGGTCGTCGAGCCGGATAACCCCCTGCGGAAACGAACGAAAGCCTTCTTCGATATGATGCCGCATTTCCTGATTCTGGCGGCTGAGAGCGAACAGCAAGACCTTGTCGGAAAGGCTCTGCAGGCTCAGTTCCAGTTCTTCGGTTGAGCAAAGCGGCTCCCCGGCAAACCCCAGCAGCAGAGCGCCCTGGAAGGAAGGATGGGCAATGGGAAATTGATAAACCTGATGGCAACCGGTTAACAGCGGCTGCAAACCCTGGGCATACTGCCAGGCCGGAAGAACCGCAGCGCCGCCGGGGGAAAAGGAAAACAGGCCCGGTAATTCGGCCGGCCCCAGAAACAGTTCCGCCAGGGTGTCATTGTATTGCCGGACAACGCCGCAGACCGTTGCTCCGGTAAACTCCTGTACCAACGCCATTCCTGCCGATAACGTATCCCGATCCTGCGGGTCACGCGTGATTCGGTGAAACGCACAAAAAAACGTGCTCCACTGCATACGAATGCGGGTAATCATCAAGTAAATGGGTGAATAATATGGCACACTCCGTTACAGGGCAGAGTGATAAATCGTTCGGAGCCAGGTGTGGATTGTATACTAAATCAATATAATAAGCCAAATATAGGCGACGTTCCGGTAAATGAAAAGGATTTTTTAACCGGTTTTTCATCTTTGTAAATATGCTGAAAGCTTCATACTGAGCCGGTTGGTTATTCTGGATTCACGCCAGGCTGTCTGCCAATGTCCGGATATAGGCATCCTGGTAGGCGGCCAGATCCCGGCTGCGGTACTGCAGAATGTACCGGGGATGGTCCAGGATGGCGATGCGGCCGAAGAACTGATGTTCGTCGTTCAGCCGGTGAAGGTAGGTGGCGTTCTTCCGACCGAGGCAGATGGCGACGCGCCGGTCGGCTCCGAACGTCAGCTGCGTCCGGACGGTATCGATGATGGCGGGCCAGAGGGCCTGGGTGGTGGCCCGGTCGTCGTAAAAATTGTAGTTCTTGCCCTCGCGTACCAGCGCCAGGGGAAAAAGCGAGGAGATAAAGAAGCGGCTGTAGAACTCACGGGCACCGCCCAGGGCCTCGACCACCTGGTAGATGAACCGGCTGGAGACCTCGAGCCGCTTGGGCAGGTCGTTTTCAATCCCGCAGTAGGTGGCCAGATTCTGGGCAGAGGTAAACGATACGCCGGTGATGCCCGCCCCGAACCGGCCGGGATTAATGCCCAAGATAAAGACCCGCGGTCGGGTATCGTCGAAAAAACGCGTCAGGAACTGCCGCATGACGGCCTGCACGGCGGGCTGGCGGTACGGATTCAGGGCCGAAACGCCGGCGGGCAGGTTTCGGGGTTCGTCAAGGGCGAGGTAGTAATCGAGCGCGCGCTGGGCGAAGGTCATGGGCTTGCTGGGAGAAATTGGCCGGAAAACGGACGGTATACCGCGAACGAAGCAGAAACGCCATTCCCGCTGCGGATAAAACCAGCTTCATCCCAAAACCTCCCAGCAAATCCGAGTCAGTTCGCCAATCACCCGCTCGGCCTCGGCCGTTGGCAGGCCCTCGACAAAGACCGAAAGCACAAACGGCCGGGGCCCGTAGACGATTCCGGCATCGCCCCGCACGTAGGCCAGGGTGCCGGTTTTGTGGGCGACAACGACCGTTTTGGGCAGGCCGCTCGGGATGGTCAGGGTGTCTTCGTTCCGTTTCAGGATGTCCAGCATCTGGGCGCAGAGCGCGGGCGTAGCGACTTCATGGCGGTAAATCCGGCCCAGCAGCCGGTTCATCTCCCCGGCAGTCACGTAATTTTCTACGCCCCGGCGGACGGCCGCCGTGTCCATCATCATGCGGTTAAGCTGGCTCGTCGGCAGGCCAAGGCTCCGCAGCCGCTGGTTAACGGCCTCCATGCCCAGTTCACGGATGAGGATGTTGGTGGCCGTATTGTCGCTATGGGTCATCATCAGCGTCAGCAGGTCGCGGTAGGCGATCCGGCTCCGGTGCGGATAGGTCTGCAGGATGCCGGAGCCGCCGGCTTTGTCCGAATCCAGCAGGATATAAATCTCGTCCAGGTTGATCTGGCCCGCTTTGGCCCATTCCATCGCCTCCACCAGAATGGGCAGCTTGATGACGCTGGCGGAGGGCACCCGTTCGTCGGCCCGGTGAAAAAAGGCGCTCGTATCGACCAGCGACTGCACAGCCAGGCTGACCCGGGTCGTCGGCGAGAGCGTTTGCAGGTAGCCGTTCAGACGGCTGGACAGGGACTGACTCAGGGCCACGGCGGGAAACAAAAGAAGCAACAGGATACGCATAAGGGCCAGGAAAGCCGCAACCTACGAAAAGCCCGGCTCCAACGGAAGTGAATCACGACGTTTGCAGCAATTCCCGCAGCTGCCGGACGAGCACTTCGTTGATGCGCACGTAACTTTCGTGCGTCCATCCCGCAATGTGCGGTGTCAGCACCACCCGGTCGGATGTCCGAAGGTAGTCGAAGGCCGCCTGCTGTTCGGGCGTCAGCTGCGCCAGCTTTTCGTTTTCCAGCACGTCCAGGGCGGCGCCGCGGATCCTGCCGCTTTCCAGTCCGCGCACCACGGCCGCCAGCGAGACAATTTCCCCGCGGGCGATATTGATGAGGTAAAACGGCCGGCCCGCCCGCGCGATATAGTCGTCGTTGATCAGCTGACGGGTTTCGGGCGTGAGCGGAATGTGGAGGCTCAGTACGTCGGCCTCGGCGACGATCTGTTCGAAGCTGGCCTCCCGGGCGTAGGCGTCGCCGTAATTCGCGCGGTATTTGTCGTAGCAAAGCACCCGGCAGTCAAAGCCACTGAGGCGGCGGGCGGTGGCCTGGCCATTGTTGCCGTAACCGATCAGCCCGACCGTCAGGCTGCCGAGTTCGTAACCGCGGTTGCCTTCGCGGTCCCAGACGCCCTTGCGCACTTCCCGGTCGGCCTTCAGGATATTGGCCAGCAGACCCAGCAGCATCCCGACAGCCTGCTCGGCTACGGCGTCGCGGTTGCCTTCGCCCCCGTGGAATACCCGGATGCCCCGGGCTTCGGTGGCCGGCAGGTCGATCAGGTCGAGGCCGGCGCCGGCCCGGCCGATAAACCATAGCTTCGGGGCGGCGGCCAGTAATTCGGCATCGACCTTTGTTTTACTGCGGATAAAAAGACCCTCGTAGGAGGCTAGCTGGGCAAGGAGTTCCGGGCGTTTTATGCGGGGGTCGTAGGTATAGCGAACCCCGGTTTCATCAAGCATGGGAAAGAGCGACGGGTGCATTTCGTCGGCTATGAGAATCGCGGGTGGGTTGGCGGACATCCGTAGTGTTTTCGTAACTTGCGGAAAGAATTTGGTAGAAATGGACAGTGAATAATGAACAATGAAGAATGAATAATGAAAATGGAAGCGTAGTTAAGCCGTTATCGGGGCTGAATTAAGGCCTACTTTTCATTATTCATTCTTCATTATTCAGTCCAAAAACCGGGCGAAACTAACAAAAGTAGATGGAACAGCGCCAACCCGAACGGAAAAACGAGCGCCAGTCAGAACTCAACGGAAGCCGGCCTAACGGGCAGGCAGGCGGCCCCCCGCGCCGGCCCGAGGGCCAGCAGGAGCGGGGCGAGCGGCCAAACCCCGATAACCGGCCGAATGATCATCGCCAGCCGGAGCAGCGGCGGCAGGAGAGCCGGTCGGGCGACCCGCGCCAGGGTGACCATCGTCAGGGCGAGCCGCGTCAAGGTGAGCCGCGCCAGGGCGACCCACGTCAGGGTGACCCACGTCAGGGCGACTCCAGATCCGGTGACCCGCGCATGGGTGAGGGCCGCCAGGGAGAGGGCCGTTCGGCCGAGTCCCGGGCAGCGGAAGCCCGCCCTTCCGAGGGCCATCGGCTTGTGATCGGGATTTCGCTGGGCGACTACAACGGCATCGGTCCGGAGGTCATCCTCAAAGCCCTGCAGCAAAACCGCCTGCAGCGCTTCTGTACGCCGGTCATTTATGGCTCCATGCGGATTCTCAACCGGTACCGGAACCTGCTTCAGCAGGCGGGATTCCCGATGAAAGACTGGAACCTCCACGGCATCCAGCAGGTCAGCCAGGCGAACCATAAGTTTACCAACGTCATTACCTGCTGGAACGACCAGAACAGCGACATCCAGCCGGGCAAGGTAACCCCCGAGGCTGGTCAGGCGGCCCTGGCCTGTCTGCAGAAAGCGACGGAAGACCTCAAAGCCGGGCATCTCGATGCCCTGGTGACGGCTCCTATCAACAAGTTCAACATCCAGACGGAAACCTTTAAATTCCCGGGTCATACCGAATTCCTGGCCGAAGCCTTCGGCGTCAGGGACAACCTGATGTTTCTGGTCAGCAGCGCCCTGCGCGTCGGTGTGGTGACGGGTCATGTGCCGCTGGGGCGTGTACGGGCCGGCGTGACGCGGGAGCGGGTCCTGCAGAAGCTGAACCTGATGATGGATTCGCTTCGCCAGGACTTCGGCATTGCCAAGCCCCGGATCGCCGTTCTGGGGCTGAACCCGCACGCGGGGGAGGAAGGCCTGCTCGGCAACGAGGAACAGGACATCCTGTTGCCGCTCCTGGACGAGCTGCGCGGGAAAGGGCAACTGGTTTACGGGCCGTTCCCATCCGACGGTTTCTTCGGAACGCGGGGCTACCGGCAGTACGATGCCGTGCTGGCCATGTACCACGACCAGGGCCTGATTCCCTTCAAGACGATCGCTTTTGAAGAAGGGGTGAACTTTACGGCCGGGATGCCCGCCGTACGGACCTCCCCCGACCACGGGACGGCCTACGACATTGCCGGGAAAGGTGTGGCCGACGAAACCTCGATGTTGCACGCCATCTTTACCGCCTGCGACATCGCCCGCTACCGGCGGGAATCGGCCGAGATCGAAAAAAATGCCCTGAAAAAGACGATTCAGGGAGTGGAAAAATAAGTCGACAGTCGTCAGTCAACAGTCATCAGTCAATACAAATTAAGGCGCTTTGCTTTGACCATTCTCGATTGCTGCCAACCGCATAGGACCGACGACTGTTGACTGAAGACTGATGACTTTCGCCTGACAACCAATTACCATGCTAAAATCCATGACCGGGTTTGGCAATGCCACCCAGGAGGCCGATGGCCTGACGGTAACGGCGGAGCTGAAAACCCTGAATTCCAAGTTTCTCGACATTCACTGTCGCCTGCCCAAAAGCCATTCCGATAAGGAAATCGAACTGCGCAACCTGCTGAGCCAGAAGCTGGAGCGCGGCAAGGTGGAGCTGACGCTGAATCTGTCGCGGCTGGGTGAAACGCGGCCCGGTACGAGCCTCAACCGACCCCTGGTCGAGGCGTACGTGAGCGATCTGCGGCAGGCGGCCAACGCCATGCTGCTGGCCATTCCCGATCACGAGCTGTTCCGGCTGGCCCTGCAGCAACCCCATGCCTTCAATACCGAAGCCCTGCCCGAAGACACCAGTGCCCAGGACTGGACCGTCATCAGCGTGGCTATTGCCGAGGCAATCCGGCGCTGCGACGAGTTCCGCCGGCAGGAGGGTGCCATGCTGGAAGCCAAGCTGCGCGAATACATCGGTGCCATCAGCACGCGGCTCGCGGCGGTGGAGGAACAGGACGTTCGCCGCATACCGGCCGTCCGGGAGCGCCTCCAGACCATGGTCACCGACCTGCTCGGCAACGAGGACTTCGACCGCAACCGCTTCGAGCAGGAGCTGATTTATTACATCGAGAAGTTTGATATTTCCGAGGAGAAAGTCCGCCTCAGCAACCACCTGTCTTATTTCCAGGAAGTGCTCAGCGGCGAGGAGGCCAATGGGAAAAAGCTGAATTTCATTGCCCAGGAAATTGGTCGGGAAATCAACACCATCGGCTCCAAAGCCAACGACGCCGCCATCCAGCGCCTGGTCGTGGAAATGAAGGATGAACTGGAGAAGATTAAGGAGCAGACGATGAACGTAATTTAATTGAGTGAATTAGCGATTGAGTGATTGAGTGGGGCTCCGCCAAATAGCCAATTATAGGCGGAGCTTCACTCAATCGCTCAATCACTAATTCACTCAATCAGATCACATCTCCACCCTAGCCGTCTCTTTCCGAAAAAACTGCCCATTCCGGGTTTCGAGGAAGGCATCGAAGGGGATTTCTTCCTGTTTGATAAAGCCTTTTTGCGGTAGGAGTTCGTCGGCGACCATTTCTACCACGGCGGCGACGGAGCCGGCGGTGGTCCAGGAGATGGCCCGCCAGTGTTCGCCGTCAATCTGCCGCGGGTGGTAGGCCCGGTAGAACTCTTCGCGCTCGAGCACCGTGCCTTTCCAGCCTTCTACTACGGCGTAGACGTATACCACATCTTCCTGAACCGGCGGCTTCGCTTCGGTCAGGATCTGCTCGATCAGCTCCCGTTTCTCCTTCAGAATCAGTTCATAAAGCAGAAAACGCATCAGCTTGGCGTGGCCTGGGTAGCGGATCGTTTTGTAGTTGAGCGTATCGACCTGACCGGCAAAGGTTTCGCACATGGTGCCGAGCCCGCCGGAGGTACTGAAGGCCTCGAACTCCTGCCCCTCGATGTTGATCAGTTCAATGCCGTCCAGGGCCGGCACCATCTTGCAGGTGCCGTTGGCAATGACTTCGCAGTCGTTGATGTATTCGTTGATAACGCCCGCCGGCGACCAGGTGAAGGAGTAGCCCAGCAGGCCGTTCGGGTAGCGGGGCAGGGCACCGACACGCAGCTCAATATCGCGCAGTTTGGTAAAACGCTTGGCGAGGTCAGCCCCCACGATGCCGATCAGGCCCGGGGCCAGGCCGCACTGCGGGGCCATGACCGCTTTGGCCGTTTCGGCCATTTTCCGGATGGCGGAGGTCGTCGGAACGTCTTCCGTCAGGTCAAAATAGTGGACGCCCCGTTCGTAGGCAGCCCGGGCGATGGGCAGGTTGAGGTTGTAGGGCAGGCAGGAGACCACGGCATCGAACGCGCCCAGGGTATCGAAGAGTAACTTTTCGTCGCTGACATCGCCCTGCAGGCAGTCAAAAGGGAGGGAACGGGCAGGGGCGGCCTTGTCGAATCCAGTGACGTGGAAGCGTTTGTTGAGCAGGATGCCAACCAGCGAGCCGACCTTGCCCAAACCAACGACCAGAATGTTCTTCATGATGCAGAATATTTGGTGAGAAGAATGTCGCCGGTAAGATACTAAAGACGCCGCGCAAAGCGGTCCTGTGCCTAAAGAATTCCGCAAAAGTGCGGTTGAAAGCGCTGGTCGGCTATCTTCGGCCCCTATGACCAGCTTACCCCAACACGTTTACGAAACACACGATACCCTAACGCTCGCCCGGCTTCTGCTCGGCTGTGAACTGGTGCACCATAGCCCGGAAGGCGTAACGGCGGGGATCATCGTCGAGACGGAAGCCTATCTCTGGGGAGACCCGGCCTGCCATGCCTACCGGAAAAAGACCGTCCGCAACGCGGCCATGTTCGGCCCGCCGGGAACGCTCTATGTGTACCAGATTTACGGGATGTACCACTGCCTGAACGTGGTGACCGGCCCCGAGGGCGTGGGCGAGGCGGTGCTGATCCGGGCGCTGGAGCCGACCGAAGGCGTGGCGCTCATGGGCTTACGCCGGGGCCTGGATCCGACCACCAAACCGGGCCTGCGGGGCCTGTGCAGCGGTCCCGGTAAATTGGTCATCGCCCTGGGCATTGACCGCCAGCTCCACAATTTCTCCTCCCTGACCACCGGCCCCGTATCCATCCGCCCCAGCCGCCCCACCAATTCCGACATCATCACCACCACCCGGATCGGCATCACCCAGGGAGCGGATCTGCCTTATCGGTTTTATTTTCGGGGGAATGGGTTTGTTAGTAAGGGGTGAAGGGGTGAGGGGGTGAAGGATTGAAGGAGTGAAGGAGTGAAGGATTGAAGGATTGAAGGATTGAGGCGGTCCGCCGCTGCGGGGTCTATAGTCGTTCAGGGTGGGATCACTTTAGCTCCCGCAGCGGCGGACCGCCTCAAGCCTTCACTCCTTCACTCCCTCAATCCTTCAATCCTTTCTCATCCTCCCCGCCACTTCCGCCACCCGTCGTCCCTGAAACCGGGCGGCGTTGAGGGCGACTTCATCGGGGTCGAGGGTGCCGGTCTGGCTGGTGAAGGAAACGCCGTAGGGGTTACCGGACTGGAACTGGATGGGGTCGGCGTAGCCAGGGCTCACGATGATGCTGCCCCAGTGGTAGAAGGTGTTCGACAGGGCCAGGATGGTGCTTTCGTGGCCACCATGCGCGGTAGAAGCACTGGTAAAGGCCGAACAGATTTTGTCCACGAGTTTGCCCTGGCCCCAGAGCGGTCCTGTGGTATCGATGAATTGTTTAAGCTGGGCGGCGGGCATACCGTAGCGGGTATGAGCGCCAAGGATGATGGCGTCGGCCCATTCGAGATCGGCAAGGGTCGCTTCGGGTACATCCTGGGTTTCGAGACGGTGCGCTGACCAGCCCTCGTTGGAGGCGATGGCTTCTTCGGGGGCCAGCTCCCGCACTTTGAGCAGTTTAACCTCGGCCCCCGCCTGGCGGGCTCCTTCCTCGACGGCCCGGGCGAGCTGATAGGTTGTGCCGGTAGCGCTGTAATAGATGATGGCAACTTTCGTCATACGCTTGAAAAAAAGGTGTATCTACCCCTAAGCGCCTGTTTCGGAAAGGGTACCGGAATTCTTAGCCACTGGCCTTAGTCTTCGGCTTCCTCGGGGTTCAGGTCATGGTTGGTGGAACCCGGGGTGCTGTCGTCCGGACTTCCTACGGCATTGTATACGTTGTCCTCGTCGCGGGGCACACCGGTTTCGGTATTCAGGTGCCGGGGCTCGTGGTACTTTTTGGGATCGTCTTCCATGGCGGTTGTGGCTTGATTAGAGCATTACCCGCAGGCAAGGGAAGTGGTTTGGGATTTGTCTCAGAAAAGAGACAAGAGATAGGAGACAATAGACAAGAAACATGAGACAAGAATCTGCCGCTAATTGACTGAGAATTACTCTGAAGTCAATAGTCCAGAGTCATTAGTCACCAGTCTATTGTCCCTCTCCAGCCCTCATCGGATGGCATAACTAACCAGAAACTGGAGGCTGGGGAGAAAACGGTAGCCGGAGAGGTTGTTCTCGATTTTTTTGACTTCCTGGTCGATCGTGGTCGTTTCCAGGAAACCGTCGTAATCAAAGCGGACGTCGGGTTTACCCAGGTAGTAGCAGCCCAGTTCGAAGGCAAAGCCGATGCGTCGTTTGGGCACGGAACGGCCCATGCCCAGGCCGGCATACCCCAGCAGGTTTTTCCACTGAACCGACAGGCGGTTGGTTCCAAAATCCTCCGCCGACATTTCCAGGCCGCCGAAGGTGAGTTTGTCCTCGGCGGAAAGGGTGGCCGTCAGGGACGGCTGCGGGGCGTAGGCGGCTCCGGCGGTGAGGAAGAACGAACTGCGCTTGAAGGGATGCCATTTCAGGCTTGCCTGGCCCATCCCCATCATCAGGTCGGGCTGGACGTTGACCATGCTCCCTTCCCCAATATCCAGGCGCTGCAGTTTCCGGTAGGCAAAATAGCTGGCTCCGAGCCGGGCCGTCAGCCGCGCGCGGGTCGGCAGTTTGCGGGCAACCTGCAGCCCCAGGCCGGTTGTGCCAAACTGGATCCCAATGCCGTATCGCCGGGTCGTATCGGCAATCTGAATGGCGGTGTTCGGTGCGGAAATTTCCGAGCGATGGGACTGAGCAAAGGAAGGGGCAATCGCAAACAGGCAAACCATGCCTGGCAGGATACAGCGGAGAAACGGGAAGTGCATGGATATAAGCGTACAGTACGGTTGTACATAGTTACAGGAATCTGCGGAGAAAAGGAAGGGCGACGGCCCAAAATAGGGCTTTCGGGTCCGCCGCCCTCGGAAGTCAGGGGCTTATTTGCAGAAATCCCTGATTTTTACCGGAATGATGTACTCGTCGCTCTCCAGGGTGTAATTGGTCTGGAGAACTTCGTAAGTCAGTAATTTGAGCCGGAGGTCGTACGGCTTTCCTTTGGCCAGCCGGTAGGTGACGCCCTTGAGCTTGCCCCCGCGGAGGTCTTTTTTGGCAAGCGTTACCAGGTCCTGCCATTCGGTGGTGCCGGCGGGACGGTACTGGGTGGTTACCGTTTCGGGCAGCTTGCCGGCGTCTACGTTCGAACAGGGAAAATCGATCACAAACGAAACGCGCGTCACGGAGGCGGGAATGGTGAACGACCGAACGTCGAGGGTACCTTTCTTGCCGGTACAGGTTGTGACGACCTCCGAGGCCACGAATCCCGGCGCGTTTGGCCCTTCCTCAAAGGCCTTCAACCGAATGCGTTTGCCGGCCGGCAGGTTGTTCACCACGATTTCCTCGTCGTTGTTCAGCGTGCGCAGCTGCGACTGGACCAGGCTGGAATCCTGGCCGTTGCGGTCGACGTAGTGAACCTGGGTGCGGAAGGTGCGGTCGTAATCCCTGAACGAACTCTTTACCTTAAACGTCGCGCCTTCGGTGCAGATCCGGCTGCGGTACCCCGCCACGTAGTAGCCCAGTTTGGTGATCTGCCCGAGCACGGTCAGCCCATGGGGTTTGCCGGTCGCTACCCGGCCCGCTATTTCCTCGGACCACCGGCCGGTGGCGCGGTCGTACAGAAACAGGGGAACGGTGTCGCCCGCCCGCAGCAACTGCCCCGTTTGGGGGTTTCGGGCATCCGCCGGCAGCGGGATGCTGATCTCCATCGGCTGGGAGGCATGCTTCCCGCTCCGCCCTTTTTCGGTAAAGGCCGTTACTTCGACCGCGCCCAGAACCGTCGTCAGTTGGTAGCCCTCACTGGCGACCCGGCCGTTGGGTGTAGCGATGACGCCCTGTTCCGGCAAACTCGCCGCGTCCAGGGATCCGTTGGCCGCCAGGTTGTGCATGCGAAAGGTCAGTTTCCCCTCGATGGGTGAGCCGGCTTCGTCCTGGAGGCGGGTACCGCTCAGCAGACTCAGCACGGCAGACTTACCCCCGGTTTCCGGTGTCTGGAGCGTCAGCGGCCGGGTTAGCTGGCCGTCCGGCCCGATTTCCAAACCGGCCTGGGCCAGGGCCTGTCCCGTCTGGCTGCTCAGTACGGGGACGGCGATTGTCCGCGGCGAACGGCTGGTCAACTGAACGGATTGGACCATTTTCAGCGCGCCCGTGGCTTCCGCCACGACCGTAAACCGAAGCGGATGGTTAGCCGTGGGCGTTGCCGATTCGGTCAGGGCCAGTTTCAGGACCCCATCGTCGCCGACCCGGAAGTTCGCGCGGTTGAGCGTATTGACCAGCTGATTGGCATCCGGGCCCGTCAGGGATACCTGTAAACCGGCGGGCATGGGCCCGGAAACAGAACTGAACCGGAGTTCGACGACGGTGGGAAGTTCAGACCGCAAGCCCAGGTCGACCTGATCGGTCGGATTCTGACAGGCAAGGTAGCAACATCCGGTGGCCAGGGTGGCCAGCAGGGATAAACGTGATTTCATAGCAAGGTACGTTGAGAAAGTTGGGTACTAGCGAATTCAATTACCAGACTGAATCGTCAGGTTGGTACGCGGCCGAAACCGCCGGGGTGTGGGATGAGTGGGAGCGGGATGGTGGCCTCCAAAGTGGGAAAGGGGCGGACATGCGGCCGTACCGGCGCACGGATGCGCCTCGCTGCTGGCAGAATTAAATGCATAATGGCTCGTAGGTTAGAAAAAGTAATCAGACATAAATTAATAAATCTTCATGTTTGTATCGTTATTAAAATTTTCAAATCCCGGTGGAACGGCTGAATTTGAGGAATGTACCTGATTCGGCCGGGAGTAGGCGTGGGGCAGTGCGGGTAGTTTGGACGACTACGGCCAGAAGACTAACTTCGCCACGTTGCAAAATCAAATACACACTTCGTCTTTATGCAGCAGTTCCTTCAGAAATTAAAAACGCAACCGACCTTATCGGGTACCAGTACGGGCCAGGCGTTCTGGCACTCAACCGAAGCGTTGCTGGATTCGGTATCGCCGGTCGACGGTAAGCTCGTCGCGCAGGTGCATCCGTCAACCCGGGAGGATTACGATAAAGTCATTTCCATCGCCCAGGAAGCTTTTCTGCACTGGCGGCAGATCCCGGCTCCGCAGCGGGGGGAGATCGTCCGGCAGATGGGCGAGCAGTTCCGGCTCTACAAGAAAGAACTCGGGACGCTGGTCAGCTACGAAATGGGCAAATCGCTCCAGGAAGGGCTGGGTGAAGTGCAGGAAATCATCGATATCTGCGATTTTGCCGTCGGGCTTTCCCGCCAGCTTTACGGCCTGACCATGCACAGCGAACGGCCTTCGCACCGGATGTACGAGCAGTATCACCCGCTGGGCGTAGTCGGTATCATTTCGGCCTTCAACTTTCCGGTGGCCGTCTGGTCCTGGAACGCCATGATCGCCTGGGTCTGCGGCGACGTCTGCGTCTGGAAGTCCTCCGAAAAAACGCCCCTGACCGCCCTGGCCTGCCAGCAGATCATCAAGGAAGTCCTGGAGCGCAACGACGTGCCGGAAGGCGTTTCCTGCCTGGTTACGGGCGGCCGCGAACTTGGCGAGTGGCTGACGGCCGATACCCGCGTACCGCTGGTGTCGGCCACGGGCTCAACGCGGATGGGGAAGGCCGTCGCGCAGACCGTTGCCGCCCGCATGGGCCGGAGCCTGCTCGAACTGGGTGGCAACAACGCCATTATCGTCACCGAGCATGCCGACCTGAACGTAGCCATTCCGGCGATTGTCTTTGGGGCCGTCGGGACGGCTGGCCAGCGCTGCACCACCACGCGGCGGCTGATTGTGCAGGATTCCATCTACGACGACGTTCGCCAGCGGCTGGTGAAAGCCTACGGGCAGTTGCGCATCGGCAGTCCGCTGGAGGAGAAAAACCATGTCGGTCCGCTCATCGACCGGGATGCCGTGGCGGCCTACCAGTCGGCGCTTTTCCAGATCAAGGAGCAGGGCGGGCGGATGCTGGTGGAGGGCGAAGTCCTGGCAGGTCCCGGTTTTGAATCGGGCTGCTACGTTCGGCCCTGCATCGCCGAGGTAGAGAATCATTATCCGATCGTGCAGCAGGAGACTTTTGCGCCGATTCTGTACCTGATGCGTTACCAGACGCTGGACGAAGCCATTGCGATGCAGAACGGCGTTCCGCAGGGGCTGTCGTCGGCCATCTTCACCCTGAACCTGCGCGAGGCGGAGCAGTTCCTGTCGGCGGCCGGCTCCGACTGCGGCATTGCCAACGTCAACATCGGCACCTCGGGTGCCGAAATCGGCGGGGCGTTCGGGGGCGAGAAGGAAACCGGTGGCGGGCGTGAGTCCGGCTCCGACGCCTGGAAGGCCTACATGCGCCGGCAAACGAATACCATTAACTACGGCACGCAGCTACCCCTGGCGCAGGGCATCAAGTTTGAGTTTTAAGTAATTTTCTTCCGTATTTTGTTGCTGAAAGCGGGCAGAAGCCAGTAAAAAGGCTCTGCCCGCTTGATTTTTGACCACCGGGGAATCGGGGACTTGATTTCCTGGCACCAATCCGTAACTTGAGGTAGTCTTTCGGTCTGATATTCTGCTTCCTATGACTCCTCACCTTTACCGAACCTGCTGCCTGCTGGCCTGGCTCTTGCTGACGCATTCTGCCTTTGCGCAGCCGCCCCAGCGCCTGGATTCCCTCGCCGTTTACCTGAAAACCCACAGTCCGACCGATACGCATTACGTCCGGGCGCTTTTCCGCTACGGAACCCGGCTGGTCTTCGAGAAAGCCGAGTACGACCGGGCGATGGACTACGCCCGGGAGGCGGAGGCCCTGGCCAGAAAGATGAACTGGGGGATGGGGCTGTACCAGAGTCACCGGCTGATGGCTACGGTTCATTTTCATAAGTCGGACCTGCCGGAAGCATTAGCCGAATTTAAGCGGGCGCTGCACCTGGTCGAAACCGTACCGCTCAGCAAACAGGATGCCTACGCGCAACTGGGGAATATCTGCATGGTCCAGGAGAAAATGGGCCTCGGCAAGGCGGCCATGGAAACGGCCCTGAAGGCGATCCGGCTGCAGGAGCAGTATCAGTTAAAGCCCCGCTACGCCAATACCTACGCGACGGTTGCCGACGTGCTCAAAAGCATGGGAAAGCCGGAACAGGCGCTGCCTTACCAGCTCGAAGCGCGGGCCATCGAAGACGAGGGCGGCGATCAGCGGGGAATTGCCGTCACCGAAAACCAGCTGGGCAATCTGTACGACGATCTGAAACAGCCCACGGAAGCCCTGCGCCATTACCGGACGGCCCTCAAACTCTCCGAAGCCGCTGGGTATGAACTGCTGCAGGCCGATGCACTGATCAATATCGCCAACATGATGGATCAGCTCAAACGTCCCCAGGAGGGCTTACCCTACGCCCGGAAAGCCTTCCGGATCGGGGAGCTGCAGAAAAACGACATTACCTTATCGACCGCCAGTTGTACGCTTGGCCTGCTGTACCAGTCGCTGGAGGATTACCCCAAAGCGGAACTTTACCTCAGGAAAGCCCTGGCGCTGGCCCAGAAGCTGGAGGATACCAAGAAAATCAAGCTCTACACGCAGGGCCTGGCCGACCTGAAGGCCAAACAGCAGTCGTACCAGGAAGCCTACGCGTTTCAGCTACGGAAAAATCAGCTCATCGACTCGGCGGCGACGGTAAGGACGAATGCCGACATTCAGCAACTGGTTACCCGCTACGAGACGGAGAAAAAAGAACAGCAGATCCGCCTGCTGCGGCAGGAAGCCCAGCTGCGCGAGCAGGCACTTACGCAGAGTCGCTGGCAGCGGAATGCCCTGCTGATCGGGGGGCTGCTGCTGCTGCTGCTGGGCGGCGCCGTGGCGGCTTACCTGCTCAACCGCGCGCGGCTCCGGCGGCTGGAGGAGGCCCAGCGACTTCGGCAGCAGATTGCCCAGGACCTGCACGACGAAGTGGGGAGCACGCTTAGCAGCATCTCGCTCCTCAGCGGCATGACCAGCTCGCTCCTGGAGCAGAACCGCCCCGAAACGGCCCAGAAGATGGTGCAGAAGATTTATACGGATGCCCGGCAGATCCTGGAGGCCATCGACGAAATCATTTGGACAATCAACCCCGGCAACGACTCCCTCCAGCGCATCGTCTTCCGTCTGCAGGAATACGCCCGGCCCCTGATGGAGTCGCGGAACATCGCCTTTACCTTCGGTTTTGACCCATCCCTGGAAAACCTGCCGGTCTCGATGGAGGTCCGCCGCAACCTGTATCTGATCGCCAAGGAAGCCATCAACAACCTCATCAAGTATTCGGAAGCTACCCAGGCGGTGGTGCGCTTCGACCACCGGGGCGAGCAGCTCACGGTCATCATCGAAGACAATGGCCGCGGCTTTGACCCCAGTGAACCCACCACGCGCAATGGCCAGCAGAGCATGCGCAAACGGGCCGAAGCACTGGAAGGCAGCCTCACGGTAGAATCCGCCCCCAACCAGGGCACCAAGCTCGAAGTCATGCTCCCGCTCATATAATTATCCGATACCGCTATTGGGGATGAGGGGGTAGTTTTGTGGGGAACGTTTAAGGTTTAGCGTTTAGGGTTTATCGTTGGCTTCGCCGAAAGGTCAGCCATCGGGCGCCAACCCTAAACCCTAAACCCTAAACCCTAAACTGATTCGTATGATCCGCATATCCATCTACGACGATAACCACTCGCTCCGCGAAACCCTGGCGCTGCTCATCGACGCTACCGATGATCTGCTGACCAAGGGCCTGTACGACAACGCACTGCGGGTCGTCGAGAACGTACGCGAGGATCTGCCCGATGTCATTCTGATGGATATCGACATGCCCGGCCGGACCGGCATCGAAGCGGTGCAGTTGCTGCGCCGGCAAACCAGCAAGCCTAAAGTGCTGATGTTGACGGTGTTCGAGGATACCGAGCGCATTTTTGCCGCCATCAAGGCCGGAGCGGTGGGCTATCTGCTGAAGAAGACCTCCGGAGAAGACATCATTGAGGCCATCCGCACCGTCGTACAGGGAGGAGCGGCCATGACGCCTTCGGTCGCCCTGAAGGTCCTGGCCGCCTTTCAGCAGCCCAATCCCGTGGAGCAGGAGCTGACCGACAAGGAACGCCAGGTGCTCAACCGGCTCGTCGAGGGCGATAGCTATAAACTGATCGCCCACCACTGCGGCATCAGCATCGGCACGGTCCGGAGCCATATCTGCCATATCTACGAAAAGCTGCACGTCAATTCCAAGTCGGAGGCCGTCGCTAAGGCCCTGAAAACGGGTCTTTTCCGGTAAATAAGGTCTTTACTCCTGGAAGGGTTTTAGCCCCTGGCTCATACATTTATCCGATTGATCGCCGCAGCGGGAGGGCCTAGCTTTGTCCCAGGACGTATAGCCCTTCACGTATGCGCTTTCTTCTACTGCTTTTTTCGGGTTGGGTGCTGCTCCTGGCGGCGATTGGGGCGTATGCCCAGGCACCGGCGGGCCGGTCGGCCGTCTCGGTATCGGGCAGCCTGAATACCTACGCCGGGTTTTACCAGGCCTCCGGTATTCCCCCCCGGAACCAGCCCGCTCCCCTGGGCCTGAGCGGGGCCGTGACAGTGAACCTGCCGGGCGGGGTGGCGCTGCCGTTTTCAGCCGTGCTGGGCAACCAGGGGGCTTCGTTCCGCCAGCCCTTCAACCAGTTCGGCGTTTCTCCGACCTACAAATGGGCGACCGTCCATGCCGGCTACCGAAACATCAATTTTTCGCCCTTTACGCTGGCCGGTCATACCTTTCTGGGCGGTGGGTTTGAGGTCAATCCCGGCAAGCTCCGGCTGGGGGCGGTTTACGGGCGGTTCAACAAAGCCATTTCGTCGACCCTGGCCGAGCCCGACGTCATCCCAGCCTACAAACGGACGGGTTATGCCGTAAAAGTCGGTTTTGGCAAACCAGATAACTACGTCGATCTGGTCCTGCTGAAGGCCCAGGACGATACCACCTCCATCGGGGCCGTAACGCCCACGGCGGAGCAGACCGTCCGCCCGGCGGAAAACCTGGTCGTTGGTGCCACCTCCCGGTTGCTGATCCGCCGGCACCTGACGGTCGAGCTCGACGCGGCGGTAAGCGCTTTTTCGCGGGACGTCCGCAGCACGGGCATTGCCATGGAGGGGACGAATCTCGTCGTGCGCCTCTTTGGGCGGCTGTTCACCCCGCGCCTTTCCACCCAGCTGACCCAGGCGATCCAGGGCGCCATCGGCTACCGGACCAAAAACGCCTCGCTGAAGCTCCAGTACAAGCGCATCGACCCTAATTTTCAGACGATGGGCGCCTATTACTTCCAGAGCGATATCGAAAGCTACGCCCTGGCGCCCTCGTTTTCCCTGCTGAAGAATAAACTCCGGCTGTCGGGAAGCTATGGAATCCAGGTGGATAATCTGGGGAAAAACAAAAACGCCCGCACGGGCCGGCGCATCGGTTCGCTGGTGGTTTCCTACAACCCGGCTACTCGCTTCGGCCTGGATCTGCAGTTTTCCAACTACGGCCTCAGCCAGCAGGCGGGGCTCAGACCGGTCATCGACACCCTGCGGCTGGCCCAGAACAACCTCTCAGCCACGCTCAACACCCGCTATACCATCCAGAACGAGAAGCGGCTGCACCTGCTGACGCTGTCGGGCACCCACCAGCAACTCAGCGACCTCAACCAGCGGACCGCGGCCTTTACCGAAAGCACCAACCAGAACCTGAAACTGGGCTATTTCTACCAGCAGCTGACCAGCGGGCTGGGTGGCAACCTGCTGCTGACCTACACCCAGTCGCAACTGCCACCCGGGGCTGGTATCGCCGCTAACCGGGTCCGGTTTTACGGGCCGACCGTCGGGCTGACGAAAAATTTCCTGACCAACAAATTGTCCACTGCCCTGAACGTCAGCTACCTGCTTAACGAGCAGAACGCCGTTCGGGGGCAGGTCATCAACGCCTCGGCCAACGCCGGCTACCAACTCGGCAAGCGCCAGAATCTTTCCCTCCAGCTGGCCTACCTGAATTCCGAGACCGGCCTGGCCACCGAGCGCTTCAACGAACTGCGGGGGACGGTGGGATATGGGGTGAGTTTTTAAGGAGTTTATAGTTTAGGGTTTATAGTTTATCGTAACGTGTTGAAATATAGAAGGTTGTGTCGGCGTAAACTATAAACGCCAAACACTAAACCATAAATTTAAAGCTTCCCATGAAACCATACCTCCTAACCTGCCTACTGCTGCTGACCAGCCTGCTGGCGGTGGGCCAGACCCAGGTGCAGATCACGGTGAACGTGCTGCCACCCTACAGCGCCTATCTGCAGGACTACGCCACGGCAGGTCAGCAGGTGCAGATCATTATTCGGAACGTCACGACCACGCCCCTGGAAGTCCGGCTGCTGGGCCAGGTCACGGGCGATAACGGACTGCTCATCCAGACCCTGCCGAACTACCGCCCGCCGGTACCGCTGCGCCTGGGAGCGGGGGAAACGCGGCTGCTTAGCCGGCCCGAGCTGGAAGGACTATTTGATCTCAACCAGGTCGACGTTCAGGGCATTGACAAGCGGCAGCTGTACCAGGGCCGCCCGCTGCCCGAAGGCAGCTACCAGCTCTGCGTCCAGGCCTTCGATAACCGGACCAGTCGCCCCCTCTCGGCCGGTTTCCCGCTGGGCTGTTCCCCTTTTTTCACGGTTCGGCCGGTGGAGCCGCCCATTCTCGTCAGCCCGCTCTGTGATACCGAAGTCCGCCCGATGGTGCCCCAGGCGCTGGTCTTTACCTGGACGCCGCCCGCCGGCGTCTCCCCGGCCCAGGTGCAGTATACCTTCCGGCTGGTGGAACTGCCCCTGCAGAATGCCGATCCGAACGTCTTTATCGATGCCGTAAACCTGCCGCCGAGCGGGGTGGAGGTGAAGAACGTACCGGCCAGTACGCTGCTGTACGGCCCGAACTTCCTGCCGCTAAAGGTGGGCAAGCGGTACGCCTGGCGGGTACAGGCCATCGACAAAAGCCGGAAGCTGAATTTTCTCAACGACGGCAAGAGCCCGGTTTGCGCCTTTACGTACGGGGAGGTAGAGAACCAGCGGGTTGCGCCGAGTCTCACCCTGGGCAATCTGCAGGTCATCCGGCCCAAAAAGTGCGCCGATACGGTTTCCGCCGGGCAGGGGAACGATCTGCTGCTGGCCTGGCAACTGCCCGACTCGGTAGAGAACAAGCTGATGACGGCCGCTCTCCAGGGCTTAAACCCTACCCAGAAGGAATTACTGACCAAGAACAAAGCCCTGCTGCTGAACCAGTTTCCCGGCGCCTACTACCAGCTGCAGCTCAAAACGGACAAAGCGGCGCTGAATCGCCAGCTCAAAACGCCTTTTTTTCAGCAGGAATTCGATAGCCTGGCCCTGACGCCCGGCAAAACCTACTCCTTCTCGGTTGAGCTGGTGCTGCCGCCGGCCGTCCGCCAGAAAGCCGGGCTGTCGACGGCCAAGATCCAGACCAACTGCTCCTTCAAACTGCTCCGGAAAGACGTGCAGAACGCCGGCCAACTGCTCGTTAAGGGCATACTGGCCTACCGGTTTCCCAGCAAAAATCAGTCGATCCGGCTGCCGAACGTCCGGGTAAGGCTGTATTACGCAACCGCCAAGCCCTTCATCAGCACCCAGGAGGTGGCGACCTCCGTCGAGACCAACAGCCAGGGCGAATTCACCTTTACGGTTAAGGATTACCTCAAGCACGTCAAGGCGGCCTACACCGGCGATCCGGCGGATACTAACCGCTTCTTTAGCCTCAAAGTCGAAAGTCCGTATCTGGAACAGCCCACCGAGAAGCTGCGGCTGCCCATCGGTACGCCCCAGACCCACACGCTGCCGGCGGTCACGCTGCTGGCCCGGGGGTATAATCTGACGGTCAAAACCCAGAAAACATACGCCAACTGGCCCAAAAACCAGGTCTCCGACAAAAAGCTCGACGGACAACTCGTGCTCATTTTCCGGAAGGCGAGCCCGGTCAAGGAGGGCATTCCGCCCGTTGAGGGCATGGTGGACCGGAACGGTTTGGCCGTCCTGCTGGCTTCGACGGACATGGCGGGGACCGCGACGCCCACCCAGCCGGTCTCCGAGGTGCTGGGACAGGGAGGAACGGGCGCGCTGCAGAACGGTCTTCCACCCAACGGCTCATCCGGCAACGGCAATGGTTCCACCAATAGCCTTTTCAACGGCAGCAGCAAGCATTTTTACCAGAACGTTTACGACGAAAACAGCGCCCCCGCCTACACCGAAGAAGAGGCCCGGCAGGAGCTGAAGAAGCGCGGCTACCACTACGTGTCGACGGGTACGCTGAAATCGGAGAACGGGCAGCCGGTAGCGCGGTTCAGTCAGCTTTTTTACGGCTACGCCAAAGGCAACGACAGCTATTACATCTATTGCCCGAACCTGGACCAGACGCCCGAGGAAGCCGTTCCGTTCACCTTCCTGTTCAGCACCAACGCCAGCAACAAAAAGAAAATCGACCCCAACAAGGCCAATGAGAAACTGCTGACCTTCGATATCGTCGCCAAAGCGGCCCCGGTCGCCAGTTTCAAAGGCCGCCTGCTGTACAAATACCCGGACCCGGTCGATCCAGCCATCCCGAACTCGCCGCCGAACGTGCCCAAACCGCTGGCCAACGTGAAGGTAAAGCTGATGCTGACGTACGTTATTAAAAATCCGGTGGTGACGGGCTCCCTGGACGGCCATAACGAAACCGGCAAAGGGTCTTACGTCCTGGATCCTGCCTACGTCACGGCGGCCATCGATCCGACGAAAGATCACCTCAGGACGCTGGGAATGGCCCTGACCGACAAGAGCGGGAATTTCTCGGTGGACCTTGCCCTGGATAAGCCCTACGAGCTGAAGCTGGTGAAAAAAGGCTTTAGCCAAACCATCGGCGGCGGCGAATTCAAGACGAACATCCAGGGGGATGTCTACCGCATGCTGCGGGTCGTGGTGGATAATCCGTACTACAGCAGCCCGTACCTGGATTTTGGCGACGATCCGGCCGAAAAGCTCCAGCCGCTCAAGAACCACGACCTGGGTACGCTCACGGCTGGGGTACTGAGCTACGGCTTATCGGCTTCCTGCGTCTCAGCCAACGTGCCCAACCAGGCCATGGGCGCCAACAAGGCCCTGCAGAAGATTGACGTTTACATCCTGCGCCCGGTCGAGGGGGCGGCCGCGGCTGACGATCCTATGGCCCCGCCTTACGACGAAGGCCAGAACCTGAACCAGGTTTTTCAGGATAAAAGCGGCAAGCAGTACCGGGTGGTGGGTAAAGGCCAGACTGACGGGCAGGGTGTAGCCCGATTTAACCGGCTGCTGACGGGTTCCCAGTACGTGTTTGCGGCGATTGCCAACCTCACGGGGCAGGCCGCCACCAAGGATAAGGTCGTCGGCATCGAAGAAACCATCGGGCACTCGGGCATCAACCTGATGACCTACGAGCCCTACATTCCCAAGATTCCCTGGTTCGTAAACGAATTCCCGTACGTCAAGCGAACGAATACCTACGACCTGAAGCCCGCCCAGCCGCGGGTGACCGTCCGGGTGGTCGACAAAAACAATCCGACCCAGGGGATTGAAGGGTTTACGGTTGTCCTGGACGGGGTGCTCAACCTGAACGGAAACGTGCCCTGGAAGGTCACCGGCAAAACCGACGCCCAGGGCTACTGCACCATTGCCGGGCTGCCCGATCTGAAATCGGCCAAACTGGCGATCGCCAAGAAAGGCTGGCTCGGCGGCCCCAACCAGAATCAGGCAACGCTCTCGATCACCATTCCCGGCGGGCTTCCGATCGGGTCGAATTACTACGAAGACAAGATTACGTTCTCTGCCAACGCCCTGGTGCAGGGCCGGGTGCTGAGCGCCGATACGAAGCAGCCGGTGATGGCCTACGTGCAGGTGGGGGAAAAAGGAACCATCGTGGAAACCAATGCCGACGGTACCTTCTCGGCCCCAACGCCCTACAACCCGGGTGGCTTCCCGACGGGTGATAAAATCCTGATTCAGCCCAAGAACGCCATTTACTTCCCCGAGGAAAAAAACCAGACGGCCTTCAAGGCCAATGGCGTCAAGTATTTTCAGGAGGCGGGTGATATTCTGGTCTACGAACGGGCCCACCGCATCCGGTTCAACGTCTTCAAAAAAGGGAGTATTTCGGTAGCCATCGAAGGGGCCACGGCTTACCTGCTGGGCGACAAGAACCAGCCCATCGGCCTGGAGCCCGGCAAGCCCTTCCTGTCAACTCTCCAGGGCCTGATCGAAGGCCGCTTCAAAAACGTGTCGGTGCAGAACCTGTACCTGGAAATCCGGGCCAAGGGTTGCGTGCCCAAAACCGTCGCCTTTACCAACTCGGAATCCAAACAGCCCGTCAACCTGGGCAACTTCTACCTGGATCCGGCCGAGACGCTGGAAGGGACGGTCGTGCTCCGGGATCGCTACGGCAAGGAAACGCCACATCCCGGCGCGGAAGTCTACCTGAACGCCGGGATAGGGACGGAGGTATTTACCACCAAGTCCAACCAACTGGGGGCGTTCAAGCTGGAAGTGCCCATGGCGCTGAAGGGGCAGAAGGTTATCCTCCACGCGACAAAAGCCGCTCCCGAGGGCAGTGTCACCTACGTCGGCGATGAAGCGACGGTCGCAATTCCGGCTGCCATCGGGGCCAAAGCCGCGCCGGTAAAGCTCGTGCTGACAACCTTCGATAAGTTCCAGATCGCCGATATCTGGGGATTCCCGGTTACGGTCAGCAAACTGGAAGAGAAAAACGGGCAAGTCCGGGCCTGGGGCGAAGTGCTGCTGGCGGATAATGCCTTCGGACCGTTCCGGGCGATGGATCCGGATCTGAAGATCACTTTCAACAACGTCGCCTTCGTGCCCGATCCGGCCAATCCGAAGCGGGGAATACCGCAGGCGAACGACGTAACCCTGGGCATTGGTGAGCTGGCCAAGGCGGCTTATTTCGACGCGGCGGGCAAAACGCCTTTCTACAACGTGAAGCTCTGGGGTACGGGCGGGGCCGGCGGCATGCTGACCATCAGCCGGTCGGGGCAGACGGGCAAAGGTTTCGTTCGGGCCCGGGCGCAGGTCGTCGATAATTCCTTCAGCTTCCCTTCCAGTCTGCTGAGCTACACCCCCAATCAGTTCTTCCTGGCCGATCCGGATGCGCCGGGGGCGAAAGCGAGCCAGCCGACGGTACTGGCCTTCAATGCCATGGGACAGGGCGTTCGCCGGGATGGGTTCACCATCAGCCAGTCGGACGGCAAGGCCCTGGATCTTTCCCTGATTCAGTTCAAGGCCAGCAGCCAGCCCCAGAAATCCCGGCTGATGGGACCGGAAATCTGGATCGGGCCGGACGTTCAGTGTGTCATCCCGGACGCCCAGCCCGGTAAGTTCACCGTCAGCGTCGAGAAGATCGTCCTGAAAAACAACACCATCGACCCGCAGGGCGGGAACGGGCCGCTGACTTTCAAGCTGGGCGGGAAATGGTCGGTGGAAGTCAACGACTGGACACTGGATTACAAACAGGGCGGCTTTTACTACAACAGCCTCAGTTTCCTCAGCGGAACGTTCAGCGCACCGGTCAATGGTGCGGGGATGAGCGTGGGCAACGGCCCGGTCGGCCTGAACGGAAATGGGGGCAATAGCGGGTCTTCAGCCCCCGCGGCATCGGCCAAACCCAAAGCGCGGATCGTTACCGGTAAAATTGACATTCCGCTCAGCGAATTCGTCCTGCGGCCCGACCGGCTGGTGATGACGCCCCAGACCAAAGGGACTATTCCGCTGGCGGGCGTGGCCGATCTGACGCTGCTGGGCGAAGCCAAATTTGGGTATGATACCAAGACGGGTTCAGACCAGGCGGGCCACTGGTCGGTAGTGGTGGTACCGCCCGCCGGTGGTGGTCCGGCCGCCCGGCTAGGGAAAGGGCAGCTGGAAGGGCTTAGCAGTGATCTGGACTTTAATGTGCTGTCGCTGCTCGATAACGGGGAAGACGTCCTGTCCTTCGGCGGAAAGGCTGCCCAGAACATCCGCTACTACGATCTGATTGATTTTCAGCCCGCTTCCATCGACACGGGTGAGGATTACCTGGCGCTGGTGGGCGGCATGAACCTGAACATTCCCCGGATCGAAAAAAACAAGTTTGTCCGGATGGTCTACACGGCCCAAAACAAAGCCAAAGGCCCCAGCCTGGCCTTTAAGGATCCGCTCTCGTTCGAAGGTAAGGGGTACGTTCAGTTCAGGAACAAGCTGGATAAGAGCAACAACCCGGACATTCAGCTCAAAAACGGTATCATGGTCGTGCGGGGCACGGTCGAGGAGCCGGGTGAGCTCAAGCCGCTGGATGTGCTGCTGGTACATACCAAAACCTTTACCCGCATTACCCATAACCGGACGTTCACGAACGTGGACGATCTGAAGCTGGAAGCTACCCTGGACAAACCCGACTGGCAGTACGTCAACCAGCAGGTGCCGGTTTCGGGGGACAAAAAGTTTGACAAGATCCAGTGCAGCATGCGGGTGGAAGGTAATGACTGGGGGCTGCTGACGTTCTCCGGCGAACCGCTGAACTTCGAGGGCCTGAACACGGGGCGGATTCCGTTCACCGTCCACGGGGAGATCGTGGCAAACCCGGAAAAAGTCGGGGTACAGGGCATGGACTTCGGCGGGGCGACTATGTCCCTGGTCTACGAACTGGATAAGGCGCGGCTGACGGGCACGGTGATCATCCCCAAGCTGCCGCTGGAAGGGGGCATGAATTTCGCCGGGGCGGCCCAGGTGCGCCTCGACGGCAATGGCTTCTACTTCGCTTCGTCGGGTCAGGTCAGCAACGTGCCCATTATCGTGCCCGTAACGCTGAAGGCGGGTATTATGATGGGGTATTACTCCTCGAAAGACTTCAAGGACGCCAACGAAGTGCTTTTCCAGTACACCCACAAAAAAGGCTTCCCCTGCTCGTTTGGAAACAACGTTTTCAAAGGCTTCTTCCTGACGGGAGAAATTCCGGTGCCGGTCATCGACGGACTGGGGGTGGATGTCGACCTGGGCATTGCCTCCGCCGGGCTGGGCCTGCAGGCCTACATCGACGGCTATTTCTTCGGCAATTACGATGCCAGCGTCTGGAAGCTGGGAGCCGGGGCTTCGGCCAATATCCGGGCTTATGCCTACGCCAGCATTCCGGCCCTGACCGTCAGCGGCGAGGTGACTACGGCCGGGGCGCTGGACATGGCGGTGGGCTTCAACAGCCAGACCAAGGAACTGGACCTGCCCTATGATTATAAATTGTCGAGCAGCCTTAAGATCAAGGGCGAACTGGACCTGGGGATCACGAAGCCTTCGGCCGAGCTTCCCTTCGGCTTCTGCTTCTCGCTGGGGGGCAAGGTAGGCATCAATCCGTTTGAAAACATAGGCCCGAACCCGGATTTCGCGCTGAGCGATGCCGGTTGTTCAACCGTCTGCAAATAAGCCAACACCATGAAGACCAATCTGCTTTTTCGGATCATCATCGGGCTTTTCGCCGGCTGGCTGGGGTTGCCGGCCGCCAAGGCCCAGACCCTGCGGCTACCCGAAGCAACCCCCGGCCGGACGGCCGTCTTTGTCCAGTGCACGGACGTCCTGCACGGCCCCCGCTACCGCATCGAGCGGCAACTGGCCGGATCTCGAACCTGGCAGGAGATTCATACTACCGATACACCGCCGGCTTCGGCCGCCGAGCTGAGGGACCGGCTGCGGATGCTGGCCGGCAAGCACCCGACGCTGAATGTCCCCTCGGAGCTGACCCTCGAACGCCTCTGGCCGCGTTACAGCTGCGCCAGCCGGACCGACTCGCTCTACGGCTTCGGGGCGCATCCGCTGATGCTGGAAGCGCTGGGGCTGGGGTACATGGACGAAGCGGTGGAGCCCGGGCAGCGCTACGAGTACCGGGTCAGCCCGCTGGGCGAGGCCACGGAGCGGCTGCTGCAGGTGGCCCACCCGATCAGCATTCCGGCCGCGCGGCAGGCCTTTGGCGCCCGGCTGGTCCGGGCCGAGGCTTCGGGCCAGGATGTGCGCATGATCTTCCTGATCACCCGTCCCTCGGCCCGGCTGGGGGGGCTGCGGATGCAGCGCCGGGTGTACGCCCAGACGGCCTTTACCGATGTGCCGGTACAATTTGGTTTCCGCCGGCAGGGGCGCGACAGTCTGCTGGTCGAGGTGGTGGATCCCAATGTGCAGCGGAAGGTGATTTACCAGTACCTGGCCACGCCCACGGACTTTGTTGGGGGCGAAGGTGAAGCCTCCGATACCCTGACGATCACCAACCTGAAACCCTACGACGATCTGCCGACCATCCTGAGCGTGCGGGCGACCTCCGTGGAGCCACAGCAGGCCATCCGGCTGGGCTGGCGGCTGTCCTCGGCAAGCGGCCTGCGGGAAATCAGGATTCTGCGGGCTACCGAACTGGAGGGCCCTTACCGCCCGATCGCCAGCGCTCTGCCCACGGATACCAGCTTTGTGGATCGCCGGGTGGAGCCTATCCAGACGTATTACTACCAGCTCATCCTGAACGGCACCTACGACCAGGCGCCCGCTTCGGTGAAGTTCCCGGGCATGCTGAAAGCCAGCCGACCGGCCCTGCTGGCCCCACGCAACCTGTTTCTGACCCAGACTCAGGATGCGATTACCCTCCGCTGGCAGCGCAACGGCCAGGACACCCACGGCTATTACCTCTACCGGGGCGAAAGCGTCCGCGGGACTATGCAGCAGTTCGGAGATGTCATCCTGAACAGGGATTCGGTGGTGACCTACACGATCAAAACTGCCGATCTGCCTCCGGCCGCCCTGTACAAATTCGCGGTTGTGGCGGTCAATACCAGCTATAATCGCTCGCCCGGAAGTGATACCGTATTCTCGGGCCCGGTGCTGCCCCAGCGGCTGGCGACGCCCCTGAACGTGACGACCCTGCGGCTGGATAACCGCCCGGCGGTGCAGCTCGTCTGGGATGACCTGAGCCGGGGTGATGCCAACGTGGAAGGGTACCTGATTTACCGGAAAGAAGAAACCGAAAAGGACTTTCAGCTGCTGTACCGGCAGACGAGCGATGATCAGGCCCGTAACACCCATATCGACAGCACCCTAACGGTCGGGAAAAGCTACCAGTATGCCGTTCGGGCCTACGGACTGGGAGCCCTGGAAAGCGCCCTGAGCACCCCGGCACCGTTTCGGTTAAGCCCGAAGCCGGCGATCACGCCCCGGGGTCTGCGGGTCTACGCCACCGAGCAGGGCGCCTTTGTCAGCTGGGACGCACCCGTCATGCCGAAGCTGAAACAGTACAGGCTCTACCGCTACAAGCCGGGCGACAAACCGACCCTGCTCGTGAACCGGGTGCCGGGTGAGACGCAGCACATCGACCGCAGCAGCCCGAGTCCGGGACTGTACTACTACGCGATTTCGTCGGTCGACGAGGAGGGGCAGGAAAGTCCGCTTTCTGACCCGGTAGGGGTGAACTGGTAACCGCAAGCCTGAACGAAGATGAAAAAACAGTTACTCCTAAGCTGGTTGGGATGGCTCCTGGCAGGCGTGGTGATGGCCCAGACTCCCGGTTCGGTAGCGATTCGGGTAGTGAATTCGACCCAGCTTTGCCTGAGCTGGACCAATACCTCGGCGCGGGTGTCGGGGAACGAAATCTGGCGGAGTACCGACAACCGCACCTTTGCCAAAATTGCCGATGTCGGGGCAACAGTTACCGAATACTGCAATACGGGCCTGAGTCCCTCGACCCGGTATTATTACTACGTCAAGGCGCTGGTTCCGGGGACGGCGGGCTTCAGCTCGGCTACGGTCGACGCCCAGACGACCGCCACACCGCCCGTTGTCGGTGACCTGCGGGCGGCGGCCACGGGAACGACTTCGATTCAGCTCAGCTGGACGGACGTGGGTAAGGAAGGAACGTACTATGTCGAGCGACGAACCGGCCAGAACGGTGCCTTTGCCCGCATTGCCACTTCCGGCGCAGGGTATACCGACAATAACCTGTCCCCGGGAACGGAATACTGCTACCGGGTGCAGTACCAGGCTACGGGCGAAGTGGGCGGTTTTTCCAACGTAGCCTGCGCGACGACGCAGCAGGCGGTTCCCGCCGCTCCGGCGCGGCTGACGGCCCAGGCCGTTTCTTCGAGCCAGGTGAATCTGAGCTGGGCGGATGGGTCGGGCAATGAAACCGGCTTTCAGGTAGAGCGAAGCGGCAGTGCCGGCGGACCGTTTTCCAAAATTACCGATCTACCGGCCAACACAACGACGTTCTCGGATGGCGGGCTGACTGGCTCCACCCAGTACTGCTACCGCGTTCGGGCTGTCAACGGGGCGGGTGCCAGCGGCTACACGGACGTGGTCTGCGTCACGACCCCGGCCCCACCGGTACCGCCCCCGGCTGCACCTTCCGGCCTGGCGGCTACGGCCGTGTCGGCTTCCCAGATCAATTTGAGCTGGACCGATAATGCCGGTAACGAAACGGGCTTCGAACTGGAGCGAAGCACCGATGGAAACACCTTCGGAAAGATCGCGGATCTGCCCGCCAACACCACCAGTTTCCAGAATACCGGCCTGAATGCCAACACCCGCTATGTCTACCGGCTCCGGGCGGTCAACGGGGGCGGGGCTTCGGCTTATTCCAACACGGCCGAAGCAACCACGGCCGATCTTCCACCGGCGGCTCCGGCGCGGCTGACGGCCCAGGCCGTTTCCTTCAGCCAGGTGAATCTGAGCTGGGCGGACCAATCGGGCAACGAAGCCGGCTTTCAGGTAGAGCGGGGGAGTGCCGCGGGCGGAGCATTTATCAAAATCGCGGATCTGCCGGCCAACACGACGAGCTACTCGGATGGTGGCCTGAACGGTTCTACCCAGTACTGCTACCGCATCCGGGCGGTGAACGGAATTGGCGCCAGTGGGTATACGGAGGTTGTCTGCGTGACAACTCCGGCTCCGCCGGTACCGCCCCCGGCCGCACCATCCAATCTGGCCGCGACGGCCGTGTCGGCCTCCCAGATCAACCTCAGCTGGACGGATAATGCGACTACCGAGACGGGCTTCGAGCTGGAGCGGAGCCTGGATGGGACCAGCTTTACCAAGGTAGCCGATCTGGCCGCCAATGCCACCAGTTTTCAGAATACCGGCCTGGCGCCCAATACCCGCTACACCTACCGCCTGCGGGCCGTGAATGGGGGCGGGGCCTCGGCTTATTCCAATACGGCGAGTGCCACCACGCCGGATGTACCGCCCGCGGCACCGTCCAACCTGACGGCCCAGGCCGTTTCCTTTGCGCAGATCAACTTGAGCTGGAGCGACCATGCGGGGAACGAAACGGGCTACCAGGTGGAGCAGTCGACCGACGGGCAGACCTTCGCCAAGGTAGCGGACCTGCCGGCCAACGCCACGACCTACCAGCAGACGGGGCTTTCGGGCAGTACGCGCTATTTCTTCCGGGTACGGGCCGTAAATGCCATCGGGCCTTCGGGCTATTCGAACGTGGCCGAGGCTACGACCGCTCCGGCCCCGGTACCCGGCGCGCCGACGAATCTGCGGGCCGAAGTGCTGGACTTTGAGCGCATTCAGCTAAGCTGGAACCCGCTGGCGGCCAATGCCACCGGCGTGGTAATCGAACGGTCGCTAAGCCCCTCGACCGGCTTTACGGTCATCGGCCAGCAGGCCGCCGGCCCGACCACCTTCATCGACCTGTCGATCCTCGATCTGACCACCTATTACTACCGCATCCGGGCCACCAACGGCGCCGGCAGTTCGCCCTACAGCAACCTGGCGCGGGTAACGCCCGATGACATCATTACCGCCCTGGAACCTTCTGCCGCCGGCTACCAGCCTATCGCCTTTTCCGGCCGGCAGCTGAGCGTCCGGCTCCCGAAGCCGCCTGCGGGAAGCGCCACCGTCGGGGTCATTTCCCTGCAGGGAGCGATGCAGCTGGCCACGACCCAGGCGGGGGCGGTCGGCCAGTACGACCTCAGTGCCTTGCCCGCCGGAATGTACGTCGTCCGCGTGGAAGCGGAGCGGCGGCGGTTTACCCTAAAAATTATGGTCCGATGAAAACGCTTGTGAAACTAGGAAGTGGGCTGGCTCTTTTGCTGGCGGCGGGCTGCGAACCGGTCGGCATCGCCTCGGTCAAATCCCTGATCGGCAAGGCCTGGCGGGCCCAGCAGGTAACCGAAAACACCACCGTAGTCTACACCGCCGGATCAGCCACCAACATCCGGCAGGGTTACGTCAATTTCCGGCTGAACCTCAGCCGGCCGGACTCGGTGATCCTGGTCGACGTCGACGGCCGGACCACCCGCGGAACCTGGACGGTTTCCACCGATGGCCAGCGGCTGATCCTGACCAACCTGGTGCCCAAGCCGTCGAGTACCGACGGCATCATCGAGTTCTACATCCTGACCGAACCAACCGAATCAACGCTTTCGCTCAAGCGAACCGCCGAAAGCCGGAAGACCGGGAATTCCGTCAATGAATACAGCCTGGTGCCACTCAACTAGGCTACCGGAGCCATAGCTGAGCGGTTCCGCCGGTCGTTTCGCCGGGTTCCAGCACGACCAGCCCCTCGCCGTTGTTAAGGGCGTTGACGTTGGCCGTCCAGGGTTCGATGGCGATGCTCCGGCGGTGGAGCGGGGTGTAGACAACCAGGTACGGAAAGGCCGCATCCTGCCGGAGGTGGAGCGAAAGCTGCTGGCGCTCTGACCGCAGCACCGTCTCGGCAGACTCGTCGACGATAAATACCGCGTCAAGTTCCTGACCGTCCAGGCGCAGGGCCCCCTGCTGGTCGAAGGCTTCGGTCCCAGCCGGCATCATTTCCTCATTCAGCCGGACCCGTTGTCGGGCAGGCAGGTCTATGGTCAGGACATCGATCGCTTCCTCCCCAAACCGAAAATACGGGTGCCAGCCAAAAGCCACCGGGCAGCCGCGGGACCCCGTGTTCTGCACCGCGTACCGAACCGTAAAAACCCCGTCGGCGGCTAAGCCGTAGGTGATTCGGAGATCAAACGGGAAAGGATACCCTTCATTGGCCCCTTCGTACCGGTACCGCAGGGTTAGTTCGCCGTTCTGCTCGTTCAGGCGCTGGTCAAACAGTTCAAACGGCTGGCCGGCCACGAAGCCGTGGATGGCGTTGGTCTCGCCGTTTTCGTTCGCTGCCATCGTATAGGCATGCCCTTCAAACGTGTAACGGCCCTCGGGCAGGCGACTTGGATACGGAAAAAGCAGGGCGCTGGCGTAGGTTTCGTCGGCCAGCAGGGCTTCCGACGAGGCGGGCGTGTCGAGCAGGGAGATGAGCTGCTCGCCGCGGCGGAGGAGGAGGGAATGCACTACCGCGCCATGGGCGGGTAGCACGCTGAACGATTCGCCGGAGCGGGTATTTTGCACGACTAGTTCGGTGAAAGCACCGAACGATCGGGTTAGTAGGCTGAACGTCATACGGCAAACCAAACGGAGATCAGGACTGGATTGGCTGGCACAATATTAAAACAGTTATATTGAGCCTTCCAAACCATTTCCCGTAACCCGACCGTATGCGCGCCTGGCTGATTCTGTTCCTGCTGATTCCCGGGCTCGTTCGGGCGCAGCTAACCCTCCGCGGGCGCGTCACCAGCGCCGAAACCAATCAGCCCCTGCCATTTGCTACGGTCTTTCTGGCGAACACGACGATCGGTGCCACTACCGCGGAGGACGGTTCCTTTATCCTCAAAGGTGTACCGGTTGGGAAATTCGACCTCGTCGCTTCCTACGTGGGTTATGTTCCCCTTAAACTGACCGTCGAAACCGGCGAATCGAAACTATACCGGCTGGGGCTGCGGCCCGACGCGGCCCAGCTGAACGAAGTGACCGTCAGGGCCCGCCGTCGACGGAGCCCCGACTGGGCCCGGCAGGTGGAGTTTTTCACGAAGTATTTTGTCGGTACCAGCCAGAACGCTGCCCTCTGCCGCCTGCTCAATCCGCAGGTCCTGTATTTTGAAGAATCCGACAGCCTGCTGCTGGCCCGGGCCGGGGAGCCGCTGGTGCTGGAGAACAACGGGCTTGGTTACCGCCTGAAGTTTTTGCTGCGCGAGTATGTTTACGATCACCGGCTGCACCGGGTACGCTTCGATGGGGACGCGGTTTTTGAACCCCTGAGTGGTACGCCCGCCGAGCAGAAACGCTGGGAGGAGAATCGCCGACGGGCTTATTACGGCTCGGCCATGCACTTCATGCGGGCACTGGCACAGCGGCGGATGGCCAGGGAAGGCTTCGCCGTGATTCCGGTGAAGGAAACCACCGATCGGGACGGAAAGCCGCGGTACGTGGGCCTGCCCGGCGATACCCTGGTGAAGGCCTCCTCGTTGCTGGGGAATTTTGACGTTGCTTTCCCAACGCTCTACGAAAAGCGGCTGCTGGATCCGCTGCAGACGGCACCGGACCAGACGGTCGTAGCCTTCCCGGGACTCATCCAGGTGACCTACACCCGGGAAAAAGAGCCGGTCGACTACCAGAAGACCCTGCCGTTGATCGAGCACGGTTACCGAACCCGCCCGCAGTCAACGCTCCTGCGCCTGAACCAGCCCTCCGTAAAAGTCGAGCCGAGCGGCCATTTCTATGATCCGCAGGGCATTACCTTCGACGGGTACTGGAGCTGGGAACTGATGGCGGAAGAACTGCCGCTGGATTACCAACCGGAGGTTGGAATGAAGAATGAAAAATGAAGAATTAAAAATTAAAAGTAGGGCTTGGCAGGCGTTTAATGCGGCTTTCGCTCTACGCTGACACGTTCGAAAGTCGGAGACTGGAACACTCAATCACTAATTCGCTCAATCACGCAATGATCCGCCTGCTCGTTCTGCTCTGCCTTGCTCTGGTAGCCGGTGCTGCGTTGGGCCAGTCCCGCCCGACGGTAACGCTCCAGGGGCTGGTGACCGACATCGCCACGGGCAAACCCTTACCCTTTGCTACCGTATACCTGAACGGCACGACCCGGGGAACCGTCACGGACGAACAGGGCCGCTACAGCCTCAGCGGGGTACCGGTCGGAACGGTCGAAATCGCCGCTACTTATTTGGGTTATAAACCGCTCCGGCAGGCCATTCAGGTGCGGAACCTATCGCCCCAGCGGGTTCAGATCCGGATGACACCGGCCGAAAAGGCCCTGAATGAAGTTACCGTGACGGCCAAGCGCAGCCGGGCCTGGGAACGGCGGATGAGTACCTTCCGGCGCGAACTCCTGGGCGTGACGCCTTTTTCGGGCCGCTGCCGGATCGTCAACGAGAACGCCATCACGCTGTCCGAAGAAAACAACCACCTCCGGGCCACGGCCAGCGAACCCCTGGTGATCGAGAACCGGGCGCTGGGCTACCGCATCACCTACCAGCTGGATTACTTTGATTATTACCAGACGGTAACCTACTATGCCGGCTCGACCCGCTTCGAGGAACTAAAGCCGGAGAGCCCGGCCCAGACCGAACGCTGGCGCAAAAACCGGCAGAACGCCTACGAGGGCTCCCTGCGCCACCTGCTGACGAGCCTCATGGCCGGGAGCCACGAAGAAGAAGGATTTCTGGTATACGAAGCGGGCTTCGATTTGCCTACCGGAGGGGCGAACCAGCCGATCTACCAGTTCGAATCCCAGCGCGGGGCCAAACGCCTGGTGCGGGATAGCCTGTTCCGGCCGGGGCAACTGGCGCATGAACGACTGATGGTTAGCCGCAAGCCGCTGGAAGTGTTCTACACCCGCGCCTATGCCCGCTCGCCCTATAGCGATATGCCCTATGCTTACTCGGTCATGACGCTGCCGCAGGGCTATGCCGTGGTGACCGTCGACGGCTGGATCGCCCAGCCCAACGGCATGGAAGTCCGCGGCCACCTGAGCCGCGACCGGCTGTCGATTCTGTTGCCCGCCGACTGGCAGCCGGACAGCAAAGCCGACCTGCTGGCGATCCGAAACCCGGCCGACGGCGTGATTCTGGGCCGCGACGCCCGGCTGGATTCGCTGCTGCGGGCGGGGGAGAATCGCCAGCGGGCGCTGCCGCCCCTGCCGTACCTGCATACCGATAAGCCGCTCTACGCCGCCGGGGATTCGCTCTGGTTCAGCGCGTATTTGCTCAATCCGATGAGCCACGAGCTGGCGGGCAACCGGCTGCCGACCATCGACGAGGCCCTGGCGGTGGAACTGGTCGATCCGCAGGGGCGGGTCCTCCAGCGCCGTTGGCTGAACGTCCGCGACGGCCGGGCCGCGGGCCAGTTCCGGCTGTCGGATACGCTCCGGACGGGTGCTTACCGGCTGCTGGCCCGGACAGAAACCGGCGGTCTGAGCGGGACCCCGACCTACGAGCGAGAACTAGTCGTGCTGAACTGGATGAAACCGGGGCTGTCGGCGACGGGGGTAGTTGTTCGTCCGGAACCGGCCCCTGAGCCGCCGAAGCCGGTAGCCGCTTCGGCCGACTGGCGTATTGACGCCGACAGCCGGACGGATACGACCCTGATGGCGGTGCGGATCGACGGCCCGGCCTCCTACGGCAATGGCGTTGTCTACGCCTTCATTCAAAGCCGGGGACGGATGATTCAGCCCGTGAAGCTGCGGCTTACGGAGGCCCGGGCGGTACTGCGGGTGCCGCTCACGAGCCTGCCGCCGGGCAAAAGCCGGCTGCTGCTTTTCGACAGCCTGGGGCATCGCCTGGCCGAACAGTCCCTGACGGTAGCCGAACGGCTGCTGACGACCCGCCTGAGTATCGAGCCGGGGCCGGGACCCTTCGCCTCGCGGGAGCCGGTGCGGCTGGCGATGCGGCTGACCAACGAAGTCGGGGAGCCGCTGCCCGCTTTCTTGTCCGTTTCGGTGACCGATGCAGAACAGGTGCCGGCCGATACGACGGCGGGCCTGCCGGCCTACCTGCTGGCTCAGTCGTTGCCCGAGAACCTGCCCCCCGTGACCGCGCCGCCGGGCCTGGCCGTAACGGGGAAGGTGCTGGGACGGCGCGACCGCCCGATGGCGAACGCCCGGGTGGCGCTGACGTTTGTGGGGAAAACGACGCCTTTTGTCCGTACGACCCAGACCGACAGCAGCGGGGCCTTCCGGATCAGCGGATTACAACTGCTGGATACGGTGCTGGTTCAGGCGAAAGTCCACAACGAACAATTCAAGCCGATACCAGCGAAGGTGTTCCTGGACGAACCCCGGACCCGCGTGGCGCTGACCCGGTCCCCGACCCCCGTGGACGAAGCCGCCTACCGCCGCTGGCTGGAGCTGGCCCGGACGCGTCAGGAAAACAATCCGGCCCAATACCGCGAAGCCGACGCCCGGCTCCTGCAGGAGGTTACGATTAAAGCCAAGTCGTCCGAAAGTTTCGCCCGCCGGTCGAGTTTGCACGGGGAGGCGGACGTAACCGTGAAATTCGACGAGCGGGCGACGATTTTTGCCAATGTATTCGAGATGATGCGGGGGCGCCTGCCGGGCGTGCAGGTGATATTTAACGCCATGAGTGGCACGTATAGGGTAACCGTCCGCGGCCCCAGCTCGCTGCAGGGGGGAGGCGGACCGTTGTACCTCTACGACGGGATGTACGTGGAATATGATTTTCTGATGACCATCGATCCGTCGACGGTGGAGCGGATCGAGCTGGTCAAAAACAGCGGCGCGGCCATCTACGGGGCGCGCGGGGCCAACGGGGTCATCGCGATCTACAGCCGCCAGACGGCCGAGCGGCCCAAAACGGAAGAAGACGAGGCGGGCAACAACATCTTCAGCGTCCTGGGCTTCAGCCCGTCGCAGCCCTTCAGCCTACCGCGTTACCAGCCGAACGTGCTCGATTACCGCGATCTGCTCTACTGGAATCCCCAGCTCCAGACCAACGATCAGGGAAGCCTTTCGATCCAGTTTCCGCTCACCGACAAAGCCCGCACGCTACGCGTCCGGGTACAGGGCGTGACGGCTTACGGGGAGGCGGTTGATTTTCAGCAGGAGGTGGCCGTCCGGTAACCTTAGTGCATGATCAGCAGCTTCCGTTTTCCCCGAATCCGAATCTGCTCACTGATCAAAAGCCTGGCCAGGATGCCTGCCCCGATCAGTGTTCCGCTCACCAGCAGCGTACTCCGGTTGACGAAACCCGAATTCAACCGGTCGATCAGGAGGTAACCAACCCCGGCAATGGGTAGAATGTGTTTGTACTTGTACCGAAATACGAACCATTCCCGGGTTTTTCCGTCGACATAAATGGCTTCGATGGCGCTGATCCGGAGGGTGTCCTGCTGCGTCAGGACCAGACTGTCGCCCAGGAATCCGGTGATCCGCCCGCTGACTTTGTCTCCTTTATTCCTGACCCGGACAGTGATGGGATCGCCCGCATGATAGGTCGCCTGGCGGTACCGGTTTTTTTGAAAGAACAGAAACGACTGGGCCTGCATCGGGCAGGCAGCGCCTGTCAGGAGCGCCATAAATAGGAAAAGACGAAAAGGCATGCAGGTAGGGGAGACAGGTTACGGCTGAATTAGCAACGAAAAAGCAGGCCTTCCATTACAATTCGCCTTCAACCCCAAGCCCAAACAAGGCAAAATCATACTTCACCCGGTCCGCCGGATCGAACTGCCGCAGCGCTTCCGTCAGCTCCAGGGCGGCTTTCCAGTCGGTAGCCTCGCGGGTCAGCAGGCCGAGCGTGCGGGCGACGCGGCCCACGTGGACGTCGATGGGCATCACCAGCTGATCGGGCCGGATGCGGGTCCAGAGGCCGAAGTCGACGCCCCGTTCGTCGCGCCGGACCATCCAGCGCAGAAACATGTTCAGCCGTTTGCAGGAAGAATTCCGGGCGGGAGTGGCGATGTGTTTCCGGGTGCGAGCCGGGAAGAACGGGTCGTCGCAGAAATGGTCGTGGAAACCGACCAGAGCGTTTTCGGTGGTCGTATCGCCCGGTCGCATCCCGGCCACGAAGGCCTCTTCCAGCGATTCGTGCCGCTGGTAGTACTGCCGGAAAAAATGCAGGAAATACAGGGCGTCGGTAGCGTTGAAGGTACGGTGCTTGAAGGCCAGAAAGCGCTTGAGATCCGTGTCGGAATGATTCCGCACGAAGTCGTAGGGCGCCCCGTCCATGGCCGCAATCAACTCATGGGCCTTTTTCAGAATGACGGGCCGCTGCCCCCAGGCCAGGACCGCCGCCCAGAATCCCATGATCTCAATGTCCTGCCGGAGACGAAACCGGTGGGGAATGCTAATGGGGTCGTCGGGGATAAAACCGGGCTGGTTGTAGCGGACTACGGTCGCCTCCAGCTGTTCCCGGAGCGAACCGACATCCCGCCAGTCGATCGGGTGTTGGGAGGGCGTCATGCACTTACTTACTCTTGCCGCCGCTCAGGACCCAGACGATGGCATTCGATATGCGGGAAAAAACGGCGACTATCAGCGAAAACAGCGCGGTAAACACCGCAATGAAAGGGTACATCACCGTAAAAGCCGCCGCCCAGACCTTATAGCCCGTTGTGGCTTTCATCTTCTCGTCCCGCTCCCGCCGCCGCCGGGCTATTCGTTCTTGTTTGGATTCCATAAACAGGGATTGAAGGATTGAGGGATTGAAGGATTGAAGGTAAAAAGTTATGCCTGCCTTGGTAGGCGAAGCTCACCGCTGCGGTGGACCGCATCAATCCTTCAATCCCTCAATCCTTCACTCCTTGTAATCTAAATAGCTCACCTCAGCCCGGAAACGCCGGTCGGCGGGAGAAAGTTTCTCGAAGGCGCGGGCGGAGATTTTGATGATTACTTTGTCGTTGAGGGTTGTCTGCGGCAGTCGGCCGATGACTTTCACCCAGATCGACTGGTTGTTGAGGTCGTTGCGGACCAGCACCAGCGTACCGATGGGAGCGGAGCGGTGGAGGGCCAGGTACTTGTTGGAATTGTCGGATTCGTCGATGATTTCAGCCACCCCGATTTCGGCGATTTTCCGCGCGCCGGCCCCGGGATTGGGCAGCGGGCCAGGGTCGCCGGGGCGAATCAGGCGGGGTTCGGAGGGGGTATTGCCGGGCTCCAGCGGCCGGCTGCGCTCGGGAACGGCTTCGGCCCGGGAGGCGACGGCCACGTCGGCTTTTTCGGTTTTCGGCCGGGGAGCGGGCGCTGGCGCCGCGACTTTGGTCGATTCCGGCTTGGCGACGGGCTTCGGGGCTTCTGTTTTCGGGGCTTCCGCCCTGGCTCCGGACTCCTGCCAGGTTTTCTCCGAGACGATCAGCGTACCGCCGAGCGGGACGGTCTCGCCCGGGAGCCGGTTCCACTTCCGGAGGTCATCGGTCGAGACGCCGTAGCGGGTGGCGATGCTGTAAAGCGTTTCGCCGGTCGCAACCCGGTGCGTACCCGCTGGTTCCCCGGCCTTTTCGGCCTTGCGTTCCTCCCGTTTCTGTTCCTTTTCTTCTTTCCTGAGTTCTTTGACGATGGACTTTTCTTCCTTCCGGCTCAGACCCGTCACGGGAACGCGCACGATCTGGTCGTACCGCAGGTTCACGTCCATGCCCGGATTGGCGTCTTTGATGGATTGGACCGACGCATTGTACCGCCGCACAAGGGCGTAGAGCGTCTGGCCCTGGTTAACGCGGTGGAGGATGTACAACTGCCCGTCTTTTTTCTCAACCCCCAGGGAGTCGAGGCGGTTCGGGGCGGCCATGAGCAGGGAAGGGACCAGGAGCAGGAATCCCAGCATCAGGTGTTTCATAGATTGATTTACAAATAGAAACTGACGAGTTCGGTAGGTTGGGTCTGCAGGACCAGTTGCCGCTGCCAGACAAAAAAAGCGGCGGTTTCGCCGAGTTGGCTCAGGATCACCGAATCCGGCGGCGGTTGGGCCATCGGCTCCCGGCCGATTGGTAGCTGAAGCCACAACTGGCGGCGGCGGTCGGCCACCCGTACGTAAGAACGGAAGGAGTCGCTGCCTTCGTCCACAGTGTACGAAAAAAGTAGCTTATCCCCAATTTCGAGATAGCCTACCGGACCAATAGGCTCTATCCCTGCCGTGTTTCTTAGGTAACGGTCGATCACCGGTCGGTGCGGGCTGTCGGGCGGGTAACTCACCGGGAAGTGAAGCGCCGCGGATTCCGACGGCTCCGGTACCGGTTCCTGGACCGCTTCCCCATCCGCCAGCCGAAACACGACTGGCTGGGCGGCCGGATCGGCGGTTCGTCGCACGGCCACCCAGCGCCCGTCGGTCCGGACCAGGGCGTGCCCGGGCCATTCCCAGCGAACCTCCCCGGAACGCAGATCCAGGCAGCCCAGGGCGGTTGGTACCGGCAGTCGGGCGTTGTCGAAGCGGTGGTAGAGGGCCAGACCGTACCAGATCTGCAGCACCGTAGCCGACCAGGGCAGGGCGTTTTCTCCCAGCCAGCCGGGTTCTCCATGCGGTAGTCCCAGGGTTTCCAGGCGCAGCGTCCTTTCGTCGGGCAGCATCCCGCCCGTCCGAATCTCCGCCAGGAGCAGGCCGTCCTCCGCCGGGGCCTGCTCACAGACCAGCCGCCAGATCGGTGCCGGGAAGGTATGGTGGAAGGCCTGGGTTAGCATGGGATGGTTCTTATTCTTTACCTTAGCCCCAAAAATACCCAAAAAGTGACGATTCTAGGCATTATTCCCGCCCGATACGCCTCAACGCGTTTTCCGGCCAAGGCGCTGGCGGATATTGGCGGCCAAAGCATGATTCAGCGCGTGTACGGCCAGGCCAGCCGGGCTCCCAGCCTCAGCCGCGTCGTGGTGGCTACCGACCACGAAGCCATTGCGGAGCATGTCCGCGGTTTCGGGGGCGAGGTGGTAATGACCGGTACCCACCACCAGAGCGGCACCGACCGCTGCTACGAAGCGCTGAGTCTGCTGGGCGAGACCGTGGACTACGTCATCAACATTCAGGGCGATGAGCCCTTTATCCAGCCCGCCCAGATCGACCGGCTGGCGGGCGTCCTGGATGGCACCACCGAACTGGCTACGCTCGTCAAGCGCATTGAGGATGCCGAAACCCTCTTTAACCCGAATACGCCCAAGGTAGTCCTCAACGCCCGGGGCGAGGCGCTGTACTTCAGCAGGCAGACGCTGCCTTACCAGCGCGACCGGCCGACCGGCGACTGGCTGAGTCAGCATGTGTATTACAAACACATCGGTATCTATGCCTACCGGGCCGATATTCTGGCCGGCATCACCCGCCTGGCGCCTTCCTCGCTGGAAAAAGCCGAGGCGCTTGAGCAGCTCCGCTGGCTGGAAAACGGCTACCGCATCCGCGCCGTGGTGACCGACCTCGACAGCCACGGTATTGATACCCCGGAGGACCGCGAGCGGGTGCTGGCGCGGTTCAACGCGGGATGACAGCCTAAGGCCGGATTAGGGCTGTGAGCAAAAGAATCCGGGATAACATGCAGGCAGCTATTCGAATTCAAACCATCGGACCGGACCTGGCGCCTTCTCTTCCTGGCGGTTTTGATCCGCTTTGCTACTCCGCAGCTCTGAAAGACCCGAATTGCGCTGAGACGCTGAGCCAGTTTGTCCTGGCATCTCTTAAAATATGTTAATCCACACCCGAATAAACAGTTCCTGGCGTTACGAGTTGAAATAAGGATACCACAACACCATCCTCCAAGCACCCATGCAAAGCTACTCCATCCTCTGGGCCGACGACGAAATCGATCTGCTGAAGCCGCATATCCTCTTTCTCAAGAACAAGGGCTACCAGGTGACGCCCGTCAACAGCGGGGCCGATGCGCTTGAAAAGGTGGAGCAGGAGAAGTTCGACCTGGTATTCCTCGACGAAATGATGCCGGGTATGACCGGCCTGGAAACGCTGCAGCAGATTAAACTGCTCCGGCCGACCCTGCCGGTGGTGATGATCACCAAGAGCGAGGAAGAACACATCATGGAGGAGGCCATCGGTTCCAAAATCGCCGATTACCTCATCAAACCGCTCAATCCGAACCAGATCCTGCTGTCAGTCAAGAAGATCCTGGACAACAAGCGGCTCGTAACCGAACGGACCAATATCGGCTACCAGCAGGATTTCCGGAACCTGTCCATGCAGTACAACGACCGCATCGGGCACGAGGAATGGGCCGATATTTACAAGAAGCTGATCTTCTGGGAGCTGGAGCTGGATGGCGCTCATGACCGGAGCATGGGCGAGGTCTTTGGCATGCAGAAAAGCGAGGCCAACGCCACCTTCTGCAAGTTCGTCATGGATAATTACGAAGACTGGCTCAACGATCCCAAGGCCGATAAACCGCTGATGTCCCACCAGTTGATGCGGAAGAAAGTGTTTCCGCTCGTGGATGGCACCAGCCCACTTTTTTTCGTCCTGATCGACAACCTGCGCTACGACCAGTGGAAGATCATTGAGCCGATTCTGACCGACTTTTTTACCGTCGAGGAAGAATCTTCCTATTACTCCATTCTGCCTACGACGACGGCCTTCGCCCGGAACTCCATTTTCTCCGGGATGCTGCCCAGCGAGATGGAAAAGAACCATCCGGACCTGTGGGTCAACGACGAGAACGACGAGGAAGGCCTCAACAACAACGAGGACCAATTCCTGAAGCGGCAGATCGAACGAGCCCGGCTGAATGCGAAGTTTTCGTACCACAAGATCCTGAATATCAACCAGGGGAAAGCGCTGGTCGATAACTTCAACAACCTGATGCAGAACGGGCTGAACGTGATCGTCTACAATTTTGTGGACATGCTCTCGCACGCCCGGACTGACATGGCCATGATCAAGGAACTGGCCCCCGACGAACGCGCCTACCGCTCGATCACCCGCTCCTGGTTCCTGCATTCGCCCCTGCTGGAACTGGTGCGGAAGATCGCCGAGAAGGGCGGGCGGCTGATCATTACCACCGACCACGGCATGATTCGGGTCCAGAAACCGGCCAAGATCGTCGGCTACCGCGAAACCAACACGAACCTGCGCTATAAGCAGGGCAAAAACCTGGGCTTTGAGGAAGACCACATCTTCGTCTGCCGCAAGCCCGAGCGATTCTTCCTGCCGCGGCTGAACGTATCGACGGCCTACGTCTTTACGCTGGAAGATTATTTCTTCGCGTATCCCAACAACTACAATTACTACGTCAATTATTACCGGGATACCTTCCAGCACGGGGGCGTTTCGCTGGAGGAAATGATCATTCCGCTGGTTTACCTGCGGGCTAAGTAAAAGCGATAAACCAGGATCAGGCGGACCGGAACTTCAACTGGTACCGGAGCAGCGCGAGCCGAAGCCGGGCTGGCAGGAGCCGGATCAGCAGGCCGACCAGGATAGCGTCGCGGCCAACCGAATACCGGAAGCGGTGGAATGGTCCTTCCAGGATGGACTGAATACGGACCGCCACCGCTTCCGGAGGAAGCCCCTCGCGCTCCAGAGCGCTGGACAGGGTATTGGCCCTCTGTAAATTGTAAGCGTAGACGGCTTTCTGGTCGGCATCCAGGGAAGCCAGGGTTTCGTCCAGCGATGCCTGGGTTCGCTGCCAAATGCCCGTCTTTACGGCGCCTGGGAGTAAAATTCCCACCCGAATACCGAGTGGGTCGAGTTCCAGGCGCAGCGATTCGCTAAAGCCCAGTACGGCGAATTTGGCGGCGTTATAAAATGGGATAAAGGGAAATGCGGTCAGACTACCCACCGATCCGATGTTCAGCAGACGCGCCGGCGCTGAATGGGCCTTGGCGTACTGTCGCAGCAACGGAATGAACAGACGGGTGAGTTGGGCCATTCCCCAGAAGTGGGTTTCCAAGAGATTCCGGGCTTTCTCCTCCTCAAAATGTTCGGTAGGGGAGACGTACGAATTGCCGGCATTGTTGATCAAAGCCCACAACCCCTGCTGACCAACCCTGGCCTCGATCCACTGAAGGGCTGCTTGTCGGTGCTGGTGGCTGGTTACGTCGAGCAGTACAGGCTACAGGGTAGGTAGTTGCAGATCGGTCAGGGTTTGCAGGTCAGCCGACTTTCGGACCCCTGCCAGGACCATATAGCCTGCTGCGGCGAGCTGCCTGGCGGTCGCCAGACCAATGCCGGAGGCGGCGCCTGTGAGAAGTACATACCGGGTTTGATTGTGGTCGGAACGAGTCATATCGTGCATGGGAAAGTGGCTGTAATGATAGCGTATGCCGCTGAATCAGGACTTATCAATTGGTAAAAAGCCCCTTCACCGGCCCGATCCCCCAATCTGCGCTTTTACCAATTGGTAAGGAATTCCTGTTCATTTTTGGCTAGGTTTACCCGTTCGTAAGGCCAGGATCACCATGTCGTTACTCATCGATACGCTATTGCAGTACGGGGCGCTGACGCCCCAACAGATTCAACTGATTACCGACAGGGCCGAAACCCGCCAGCTGAAAGCGCATGCCTATTTTTCGGAAGCCGGAAAAATTGCCGGGGAGGTAGGCTTTGTCACGAGCGGGATTCTCCGGGTTTGTTACTACAATAAAGATGGGGAGGAGATTACCCGCTACTTTATCGACGAAGCCAATTTTCTCGTCGATCTCAACAGTTACACCTACCAGATTCCTTCCAGTGAATACATTCAGGCTGTTACGGACGTGGAACTGATCGTCCTGCGCCGGAAAGCCCTGGAGGAACTGGCCAGTACGATTATAAACTGGGATAAAATCACCCAGCAAATCATGGCCCGGGCTTTTCTGGATAAGGTCAACCGCATCAGCCCCATGCTGGCCGAAGACGCCAGCACCCGCTACCGGAATTTTCTGGAAAATTACCCAAAACTGGCCCTGCGCATACCGCTGTCTTACCTGGCGTCTTACCTGGGCATTACCCAGCAGTCCCTGAGCCGGATCCGAAGAAACATCCGCTAACCGCTTTTTACCATTTGGTAAGCCTGATTTGCGGACAGGAGGGGACCTTTGAAAAAAGGAATCAACCGAAATGGAAAAAATTATTCTCATAACGGGAGCGACCAGCGGGATCGGCAAGGCGGTCGCCTTTGGCCTGGCTGATCCCAACCACCGGCTTATACTGGTCGCACCAAACCCACAAAAAGGCGAGGCGCTTCGGGAGGAAATACTTCAGAAACATCCCGGTGCACAGGTAGCCATCCTCACGGCTGATCTCGCTTTGCAGGCCGACATCCGGCAACTGGTCGGAGCTTTTCATCAGGCATACGACCGCCTGGATGTGCTGATCAACTGCGCCGGTCTGGTATCGAGCCGGCGGGTGGAAACGCGCGAAGGCATTGAACAGACCCTGGCGGTCAATTACCTTTCTCATTACCTGCTGGCCACCTTGCTCACGAAGGCGCTCATGCAGGCGCCGCAGGGCCGAATCATCAACGTGGCCTCGCTGATTCCGCCCTTTGCCCGTATCCATTTCGAGGACCTGCAAGGCAACCGGCGGTACAATGGGGTCCGCGCTTACCTACAGGCTAAAGTGGCCGACGTGATGTTTACCTACGAACTGGCTGAGCAACTCAAAGACACGAAGGTCACGGTCAATGCCATCCATCCGGGCATTGTCCGGACGAACCTCGGTCTGGAAACCTCCGAAGGGCTCCTGCAGGCCTTCGTGCAGTTCTGCCTGCGGTTCGTGGCGATCTCCCCCCAGCAGTCGGCCCTTCGGATCCTGCGCCTGGCTACCTCACCCGATCTTTCGTTGGTGAGCGGACACTATTTCAAGGGTGGCCCAACGCCGGTCCGAACCAACCGCTTTTCGTACGATGAGGCTGCACGGCGTAAACTACTGGCCGTCAGTCAGCATCTGACCCGATTGACGGAGTGAATAAAGCACTCGGAGTCAGAAAACGGCGTTTCGCCGAGTGGGTAGCCTCCGAAGAACGCTGCGGTAAATCTCCGGGTGCGCTGGGCATTGACGGCCAAATCCAGTAGCTTAGGGGTACGAATCCGTACCGCTGATGACGTTTCTGCACCAAACCGCCCGCCATATTTTTGCCCAGCACGGCACCCGCCTGGATGACGTCTGGGTGATCCTGCCGACCCGCCGGGCCGTGAGCTTCTTCCAGCAGGAACTGGCGCGGCTCGCCGACCGTCCGTTTCTCTCGCCCCACGTCCTGGCCATCGACGATTTTATCGCCTCCGCTTCTGGGGCGCAGCTCATCGATCCGGTCAGTCTGCTCTTTGAATTGTACGATGTGTTCCGGGAAATCGACGAAACCCTGGAGTTCGGAAAGTTCATGAACTGGGCGCCAGTGCTGCTCAACGACCTGGACCGCATCGACCAGTACCTGGTCAAGCCCTCCGCCCTCTTCAGTTACCTCACCGCCGCCAAGGCCCTGGAACGCTGGAAGGTAGAGTTGCCCACAAACCGGCCGGCCAACCTGCAGACGGCGGGAACGGAACGGTATTTCAAGCTTTTCGATAACCTGCAGACCGCCTACCACGCCCTTCGGGCACGATTGGAGGAACGGGACCTGGCTTACCGGGGAATGGCCTACCGCCGGCTGGCCGAAGAAGTGGACACGCTCGTGCGCGACAACCCGGCCTACGAAAAACTGTACTTTGTCGGCTTTAACGCGCTCAGTAAGTCGGAGGAGCAGGTCGTCCGGCGGCTCACCAAGGCCGGAAAAGCCGAAATGCTCTGGGATACCGACCCCTATTACATGCGTTCCGCCCGGCAGGAAGCGGGCAAGCTGCTGCGGGCCTACAAACAGGAGGGCTGGAGCGGGCCCTGGACCTGGGAGGAAAACTACCTGACCGGCACCGAAAAGGACATTCGCATCATTGGCGTGGCCAACGCCAGCATGCAGGCCAAGGTGGCCGGACACCTCTATCAGCAATGGAGCCAGCAGGGCGAAGACGCCCGGACGGCCCTGGTGCTGGGCGACGAAACCTTGCTGCTGCCGGTGCTGTATGCCCTGGGCGAGTCCGTTCAGGATCTGAACGTTACGATGGGGCTGTCGCTGAAAAACTCGCCCCTGTTTACGCTTATCGACGCCCTGTTTGAAATGCAGCGGACCGTGGCGGAATTCCGGAAAAAAGACGGCACGACGGCGCGGATTCCCAAGTATAACCACCGGCAGGTGACGCGGGTACTGAGCCATCCTTTCGTCCGCCAGTACGAACAGGCCTGCCTGCCGCCCGCTACGCCCGAAGCGCCGGGGCTGCTACGCCGGGTACTGAGCAAGATCACGACCGAAAACCGGGTGTACCTCGACGAAGACGAGCTCCGCGAGATGGGCGATCAGACGGCGCTGTTCCGGGTGCTGTTTAAACGCTGGCGGACCGATAAGCCCCTGAGCATTATCCGGCAGTTCCACGAGCTGGTCGAGCTGCTGCTGGAAGCTTATGCCGGGCAGCCAGATGCCGTCGAGATTGAATACCTCTACCTGTTTCAGTCCCTGCTGTTCCGCCTGGAAACCACCCTCGAACGCGAAGAACGCCGGGAGCTGGTCGATTTGCGAAGCCTCAAACAATTTCTGTACGAACTCATCCGGCAGACCAGCATTCCCTTCGAAAGCGAGGGGGACAGTGCGCTGCAGGTGATGGGGATGCTGGAAACCCGGGCGCTGGACTTTGACCGGCTGATTATCCTGTCGGTGAACGAAGGGGTACTGCCCCAGGCCCGTAAGCTGAATTCGCTCATTCCCTTCGACGCCTGCCGGGAGGTTGAACTGCCTACTTACCAGGACCAGGAGTCAGTCATGGCGTACCATTTTTACCGCCTGCTGCAGCGAGCCAAGGAGGTGGTGCTGCTGTACGTAACCTCGCCGGATGCTTACGGGACGAGCAAGGGGGAAAAAAGCCGGTTCATCCTGCAGCTGGAACACGAACTGGCCAAAGCGGCGGGTTGAAAAATCCGGCTGCACTACCCCAGCGTGCGCTTTGGCGCGGCGGAACGGGAAGCGGTGCCCCCGGCCGAAACCATGCTGATTCCCAAGACGGAAACGGTGCTGGCCCAGCTCCGCGACCTGCTGGCACCGCGTACCGACAGCCGTGGGCAGGAACGGGGCGGTCTGTACCCCACGCATTTAAACAATTTTCTGAGCTGCTCGCTGCGGTATTATTTTAGCCGGGTCATCCGCATCGAAGAAGAGGAAGAAGTGGACGAAACTCTGGGTTCCAACGAGTTCGGCAGCTGGCTGCACAGCACGCTGGAACGGCTCGACCAGGAGTACCGGATGAAAGGGAAGCCAGTGGACGCAGAAACGGTCAAGGCCGTGCTGAAGGAAGAATACCACACCCAGTTCGGCAACCGGGTGATCGAATCCGGCATGAACCTGATTTTCTACCGCATCGCCGAAGACCTCATGCTGCGGTTCAACCAGTTGCAGGAAGAACGCTACAACGGCAGCCTGGAAGTTTTACAGACTGAGGAGGAGTGGAGTACGGTCCTGCAGGTGCCGACGGCATTCGGCATCATTCCCGTCCGGGTCGCCGGAAAAATCGACCGGGTGGAGAAACTGACCGGGCCCGATGGTCAGGTTACGATCCGGGTGGCGGATTACAAAACCGGAAAGGTCGAGGCCAAGGATGCCAGCCCGAAGCCCGAGGCGCTCCTGACCGATACCAAATACGACAAGGCCCGGCAATTGTGGCTGTACCAGTATCTGGTCTTCAAACGCATGCTGGACCAGGGGCAGCTTCGTTTTGCCAACGGCTGGGAGGCCGGTCCGGAAACCGCCGTCCTGGCGGGTTTTTATTCGTTCCGCAACCTGGGAGCAGGCTTTATTGAGAACCAGCTTAGTCTTGGCGACGCCCGGGCGTATGTCGAACAAACCGAGGCGCACCTCCGCCAGCTCATCGCGGACCTTTTCGATCCGGAAAAGCCCTTTCAGAAAACCGAGGATCGAGCCGTCTGCCAATGGTGTGACTATAAGAAAATCTGCGGACGCTGAGAGGCCCTGACTTTTGGCCGGGAACCTGGCACGGTTTGTGAGAAGGCCACCTCTTCGGTTATTTGTCAGACAAAGCGCTTTTGTTCGATAAGTTCAGTAGGATATATAAATTAACGGTCTATACTATTTAAGGATTTAACTATTTTAATCCGAGCAGTTTTTCATGTCATTTTGTATAACTCTTTGATAGCAAGAAGGTTATTAGAGGTTAGACGAGCGCCAAGCCGTAAGGCAGCGCAGCAGAGGCCGAGCATGGTTCGAGTTTTGCGGTAGGGTCCTTGTACTCACCGTAACTTGAACATCATGACTGGAAAGAACATTTACCTGTTCTGTGTGCTGTTGCTATTGCCCTGGCTGGCGGGGGCCCAGGTCACACTGCAATCGCCCGCTTCCCGCACGGTTTACCAGCGTAACTCCGCCAACCAGGCGCACCTGCAGCTCGCTGGATCCTGCCCCAACCAAGCCAACCGTATTGAAGCCCGCGTACTGGCCCGGACGGCTGGTCAGGGTACGAATACCGACTGGACGGTGGTCGACGCCGCGCCGGCCAACGGTGCGTTCCGCGGCTCGCTCACGGCCCGGGCGGGCTGGTACACGCTCGAAGTCCGCGCCCTGGCAGGTTCCACGGTTCTGGGCACGGCCTCGGTCGACCGCGTCGGGGTAGGAGAGGTGTTTATCGTCTGCGGGCACTCGGTAGCCCATGGCGATGCCAACACCATCGAAGGAACCGGCGATGACCGGGTGAACACCGTCTCCTTTACGGACGATCCTCAGCGTTGGAAGTACGAAAAAACCGCCTCCACGGCCGATCTGCCGTCTGAATTCGTGCAGTACGGTACGGGAAAGATGCCCTCGCCCTTCGGATACAATAACTACTTCTGGAGCAAGTTCGGCGAGGCCCTGGCCCAGCGGCTCAACATGCCCGTGCTGATTTTCAACGCGGCTTTCGGGGGCTCCAACCTCGAGCACTGGGCCAGGTCAGCTCAGAATCAGTACTTCGAACACGGCTTTATCCGCTGGGACCTGGGCATGCCCTACGTCAACGTGAAGAATGCGCTGTCCAAATACGTTTCCAAAACCGGCATTCGGGCCCTGCTGATCGATCACGGCCAGAACGATTTTCCGCAGCGGAACGAGGACCTGCTCCTGCAGTACTACCAGACCTGGGTCAACAAGGCCCGGCAGGATGCCGGACATAGCGCCCTGGCCGCCGTCATCAACCGCCAGACGCCTTTTCTGTACACAGACCCCCAGCACCACATCCGACGGGTACAGGAGCGCATGAGTCTGTCGACCAACTGCTTTCCCGGCCCCGACTATGACGCGGGCATCAGCAACGAAGACCGGTACGACGGCATTCACCTGGCACCCAACGGCCAGCGGAAGGCCGCGCAGCTCTGGGCGAATGCGCTCTCTGACGGCTTTTTTGCGAGTTCGGTGCCCTACGTGCTCAGCGCCATTGCCGTCAACCTGCCTACCGCCGGCGCCTTGAGCCTGCTGCCCCCCACGGTGGATTGCCAGACCGGTGCTCTGACCTTCCGCACAAGCGGCGGCGACGGTTCGACGGTTGAATTCTCGGCACCGGGACTGACCGACTGGACGACCAATCCCATTACGACGATACCTGCCTGGCAGCGCAATGGGACGCCGCTGGTGTTGAAAGCCCGGCAGTCCGGACGGGAGATCAGCCTGAACTACACCACCGCCTGCGGAACGACGCCTACTGAGCCCACCCCGCCGCCCACCAACCGGACCTACGCCAGCCCGGAGGGGCACCTCGACGGGGCCGACTGCGGCAAAGGCTGGGGATGGGCCGCCGACCGCGCCCAGCCGAACACATCCATCAGTGTCGATCTGTACGTGAACGGCAAGTTTGCCGGTACGACCCTCGCCGGCCGGGTGCGCAAGGATATTGCCATGTACCTTGGTGACAACGGCCTGCACGGTTTTGAATTTATCATTCCGAAGGAATTTCAGCAGGATGGCGTCAACACCATCGAAGCCCGGTTTGCCAGCTCCACCCAGAAACTGACTACGCCCACCCGGACTTACACCTGCAGCGTGGTTACGACGCCGACCACGCCGACGACCGAAAAACCGTCCGAAGAACCCAGCCAGCCCCCGACGACCCGGACTTACGCAAGTCCGGAAGGCCACCTCGACGGAGCCGATTGCGGCAAAGCCTGGGGTTGGGCCGCTGACCGGGCCCAGCCGAACACCTCCATCACCGTGGATCTGTTCGTCAACGGCAAGTTTGCCGGTACGGTAATGGCCAACAAATCCCGCCGCGATATTGCCATGTACCTGGGCGATAATGGCCTGCACGGCTTTGAGTTTACCCTGCCCATTGCGTTCCAGCAGGCGGGCACCAACACGATTGAAGCCAGGTTTGGTAGTTCAACGGTGAAACTGAATACTCCGAGCCGTCAGTACACCTGCGCCGCGGTTACCTTTACACCCGCAGTACCGGTGGCTCCTGTGCCCGTTGCGCCGGTTGTGAGCGCTTCAGGCGCATTGAGCCGGACCTACGCAAGCCCGGAAGGCCACCTCGATGCGGCCGACTGCGGCAAAGCCTGGGGTTGGGCCGCTGACCGGGCCCAGCCGAACCGGCCGATTTCGGTGGATCTCTTCATCAACGGGCAACGGGCTGGTACCGTCCTGGCGGACCGCCTCCGGAGCGATGTCGGAGCGTACCTGGGTGATAACGGACTCCACGGCTTTGAATTCACGATTCCGGCGGCTTTCAGGACGCCCGGGACCAAAACCCTCGAAGCCCGCTACAGCGGTTCGAGCCAGACCCTTAATACGCCCTCCCGCCAGTTCACCTGCGCCGGTAGCAACGCGCGGATAGCCGCCGCACCGGTGCCATCCGCCGAGCAGGCCGCCGACTGGGGCCTCTTCCCGAACCCGGTCGACGATGAGGTCAGGATCCGGGTACCCGGCGAATACGAAGCCAAGTCACTGAACGTCTTCCTGCTGACCATGAGCGGGCAGCGGACGGACCTGGGGCAGCATACCGTTTCCCAGCAGACGATCCGGTTTTCGGTACGGGGTTTGAACCTGAGTCCGGCCTATTACCTGATCGGCGTGGCGGACCAGACCCGCCTGCTGAAAACCCTGAAAGTGCTCAAAAGATAAGCTCTGGCCTGATGGGTGCGAAGGGGTTTCGGGAGGTGCTTCCGGAACCCCTTTTGCGTTTTCCGGGCCGAGCCGGGTTGCCCGGACCGAAAAAGCAAAAAATTGCAGGGAATGATTTAATCGATGATTCCGGCGGTTTGATCGATGCATTTCCGGAATTAATCGATGAGCCCTTGTTCATGCCCGGACGGGAGGAACAAAGACCCGCGGAAGATAGTTGAGACAAACAGTAAGTTCCGTTTGCCCTAGCCTTATAAAGGGCAGTACGACCCACATTTTATTTCCTTATTTACGTGAAACGATGGATTGCCCTTGGTCTGGTAGCGCTCGTTCTGGGCGGTATCATTGTGTATAATAAAGTCCTGCATCCGGCACCCGGTCAGGGTGGCCCCGGCGGACCCGGTGGTCCCAAAGGCGGTGCTCCCGCCGGGGGTGGCCGTGCTGGCCTGGGCGGTCCGGGGGCAGGTCAGATTGCCTCGGTCAGTGGCTATGTGGTGCAGCCCACGACCATTAAAGACGAGGTGGTCGCCACGGGATCGCTGCTGGCGTCCGAACAGGTCGATATTTACCCGGAAGTTTCCGGCCGCATTGTCCAGCTCAATATTGAGGAAGGCCGTTCAGTCGCCAAAGGGGCGCTGCTGATTAAGCTCTACGACGCTGATCTGCAGGCCCAGCTCCAGAAATTACGGGTTCAGGAAGAAAATGCCCGCCGTACCGAAGAACGGAACCGGCAACTGCTGCAGCGGGGCGGGATCAGCCAGCAGGAGTACGATATTGTAACGACCAACCTGCGCAGCGCCCTGGCCGACATCGAACTGGTCAAAGCCCAGGTTCGCCGCACCGAAATCCGGGCACCGTTTTCGGGCATCATCGGCCTGCGGAACGTCAGTCCGGGTGCTTATGTCACTTCCAGTACGCTGATTGCCCGGCTGCAGCAGGTATCCTCGCTGAAGCTGGATTTTTCCGTTCCCGAAAAGTACGGCCAGGCCGTGCGCGCCGGCAGTACGGTATCGTTTAGGGTGGATGGTTCCGACCGCACCTACCAGGGTCAGGTGTATGCCGTCGATCCGGGCGTTGAGGAACAAACCCGTAACCTCCGGATCCGGGCCCGGGTATCCAACAAAGACGTGGCCCTCCGGCCGGGTGCCTTCGCCAAGGTTAACCTGATCATCAATACGTCGGAAGCCCTGGTGGTACCCACCCAGGCGGTGATGCCTCAGACCCGGGGTAAGCAGGTAGCCATCGTAGAGAACGGAAAAGCGACTTTCCGCGAGGTAACCACGGGGATCCGCTCGACAAGCACCATTCAGATCACGGATGGCGTCCAGGCCGGCGATACGGTCATTACGTCAGGACTGAATTTCCTGCGTCCGGATGCGCCCGTAAAAATTGCCCGGGTGGAGAAACTGCCCGGCGGAAAACCCGCGGGGGCTACGGCCAATGTGAGTATGCGATAAACGAGGTATGAGGTATGAGGTATGAGGTATGAGGTATGAGGTATAAGGCGTTTGGGTCCCCAATATCATTCGGGGACAACTCACCTCATACCTCCTACCTCATACCTCATACCTCCAATCTCACACCTCATACCTGAAACCAGTATGAGTCTTCCTTCTCTAAGCTTAAAAAGGCCGGTTCTGGCCGTTGTGATGTCGATCGTCATTGTCCTTTTCGGGGCGATCGGCTTCACCTTCCTGGGCGTACGGGAATATCCGGCCATTGATCCGCCGATCATTTCGGTGCGGACCAACTATACCGGTGCCAATCCGGACATCATCGAGTCGCAGATCACCGAGCCGATCGAGAAATCGCTGAACAGCATCGAAGGAATCCGGACCATTTCCTCAACGAGCGCCCTGGGCGCCAGCACCATTACCGTCGAGTTTGATCTTGGCGCGGACCTGGAGCGGGCGGCCAACGACGTCCGCGACAAGGTAGCCCAGGCCCAGCGGCAGCTGCCCCAGGACATCGACGCTCCCCCGGTGGTGGCCAAGGCCGACGCCAACTCGGATCCGATTATCTTCCTCCCGGTGCAGAGCACCACCCGAAACCCCATGCAGCTGTCGGACTACGCCGAAAACGTACTCCAGGAGCGGCTGCAGACCATTCCGGGCGTCAGCCAGGTGATGATCTACGGGCTAAAGCGGTACGCCATGCGCCTGTGGATCGATCCGCTGAAACTTTCGGCCTACCGGCTCACCTCCCAGGACATTCAGGAGGCCCTCAGCCGTCAGAACGTCGAACTGCCGGGTGGGAAAATCTACGGGAATAATACGGAGCTGACCGTCAAAGCCGTTGGGCGCCTCAAAACCGAGGAGGATTTCAACAACCTCATCATTCGCCAGACGGCCAACCAGATTATCCGCTTCAAAGACGTGGGTTATGCCGTTCTGGGACCGGAAAACGAAGAAACGGCTTCCCGTCAGAACAATGCGGCCGGTGTCATCCTGGTCCTGGTTCCCCAGCCGGGCGCCAACTACGTCGATATCGCCGATGAGTTTTACAAACGCCTGGAGGATATCAAGGCCGATCTTCCCCCGGATATTGTCATGGACGTCGGTACCGACCGCAGCCAGACCGTCCGCAAAGCCATCGAGGAAGTAGCCGAAACGCTGCTGATCGCCTTCCTGCTGGTGGTGCTGATCATTTACCTGTTCTTCCGCGACTGGCTGATTGCCTTCCGCCCGCTGATCGATATTCCGGTATCCCTGATCGGGGCGTTCTTTATCATGTACGTGGCGGATTTCAGTATCAACGTGCTGACGCTGCTGGGGATCGTGCTGGCGACGGGCCTGGTGGTGGATGACGGGATTGTGGTGACCGAAAACATCTTCAAGAAAATCGAAGAAGGCATGGAGCCCAAGCGGGCGGCGAAGGAGGGTTCCGAGGAGATTTTCTTCGCGGTACTGGCTACTTCGATCACGCTGGCGGTGGTGTTCCTGCCGATTATCTTCCTGGAGGGTTTTGTCGGACGACTGTTCCGGGAGTTCGGGATTGTCGTGGCCGGGGCCGTTCTGATTTCGGCTTTCGTCTCGCTGACCCTTACGCCGGTACTGAGCGTGAAGTTAACGTCCAAAACCCACGGACAATCCTGGTTCTACCGCAAGACGGAGCCGTTTTTCCAGTGGCTGGATCGCTCGTACCGCGAGTCGCTGACGGCCTTCATGAAGCGGCGGGGCTGGGCCTTTGGCATTATCGCCGCCTGTATGGCGCTGGTCTTCGGCCTGGGCAGCACGCTGAAGTCGGAACTGGCGCCGCTGGAGGACCGCGGCCGGATCCGCATCCCCATTACCGCCCCGGAAGGAACCAGCTACGAGGCCATGAGCCGGATTTCGGAACGCGTGAACCAGTTTATCCTGGATTCAGTGCCGGAAACCCGCCTGACTTTCAGCGTAGTTGCCCCAGGCTTCTCGGGGGCTGGTTCGGTAAATTCCGGTTTCGTCTTCCTGAACCTCTCCGAACCCAACGAACGGAAACGGTCCCAGCAGGACATCGTGGACTACCTCAACAAAAACCTGAAGCGCTTCTCCGACGCCCGGATGCTTCCGGTGCAGGAACAGACGATTCAGGTCGGGCGGGGTGGTGGCCTGCCGGTGCAGTTTGTCATTCAGAACCTGAACTTTGAAAAGCTGCAGGAACGCCTGCCGAAGTTCATGGAGGAAGCCCAGAAGGACCCCACCTTCCAGGGGGTCGACGTGGACCTGAAGTTTAACAAGCCAGAACTGAACATCACCATTGACCGCGAGAAGGCCACCAACCTGGGCGTGTCGGTGCAGGACGTGGCCCAGACCCTGCAACTGGCCCTGAGTAACCGCCGACTGGCGTATTTCCTCATGAACGGGAAGCAGTACCAGGTCATCGGGCAGGTCGACCGGGAAAACCGCGACGAGCCGGTGGACCTGCAGGCCTTCTACGTCCGCAACAACCGCGGGGAACTGGTTCAGCTGGACAACCTGATCCGGTTTGAGGAAGTCTCCAGCCCGCCGCAGGTCTACCATTACAACCGCTTCAAATCGGCCACCGTTTCGGCGGGTTTGGCGCCGGGTAAGACCGTCGGCGACGGTGTCAAAGCCATGCAGGCGATTGCGGACCGGACCCTGGACGATACCTTCCAGACTGCCTTGTCGGGCTCTTCCCGCGACTTCGCGGAAAGTTCTTCCAACACCCTATTTGCCTTCGCGCTGGCGCTGGTGCTGATCTACCTTATTCTGGCGGCTCAGTTCGAAAGCTTTACCGATCCGTTTATCATCATGCTGACGGTGCCACTGGCTATTGCCGGGGCCGTGCTGTCGCTGTGGATGTTCAACCAGACGCTGAATATCTTCTCCCAGATTGGCATCATCATGCTGATCGGGCTGGTGACCAAGAACGGTATCCTCATTGTGGAGTTCGCCAACGAGAAGCGGAAGGAAGGGCTTAGTAAGGTTGAGGCGGTTATCGAAGCCTCAGCCCTGCGCCTGCGGCCGATCCTGATGACCAGTCTGGTAACGGCCTTCGGTGCCCTGCCGATCGCCCTGGCGCTCGGGGCTGCTTCCAAGAGCCGCATGCCGCTGGGCATTGTCATCGTGGGGGGGATCCTGTTTTCGCTTGTCCTGACGCTATTCGTCATTCCGGCGATGTACACCTTCATGTCGCGCTTCAAGGCAACCGATACGTCCATGTACGACGATGAGCCCAAACCGCAGCCGGTTGCCGAGCACGCCTAAGCGATAAACGGTAGCGGTAGAGCCAATAAAAAAAGACAAAGGAATAGGCGGCTGTTGATCAGGGCCTGTTCCTTTGTCTTTTTTCGTTTTTCTGACGCTCGGATATGCCGAATTCAGCGCAGCCTGGCTGCCTATACCTTATTTGTCGCGGGTGCCGACCAGGTCGTTGCCCATGATCTGCATCTTGAAGCCAGTTACCTTGCCGCTGGCGTCGCGGGTAAACACAAAAACCGACCCGTACGAGCTGGTGGATTTAAAGGTATCGGCCGCATCCTGCTTTACCCACTCAAAGTTGTCATTGCCGTCGACTTTCCCGAACAGCTTGCCGTTCTGCACCGTCACCACCAGCTTGAAGAAGGTGCCATTGTCGGCAAAGGAATACGTGCCGACGTAGTCGCTCAGGTCCGCAGCCGAAGCCGCCTGGTAGGAATTGGGCAGGTGGCTGGCCGGGGAAGGAGCGGCCGAAGCGCCGGTGGCGAGGACGAGCAGGAGGAAAAGGAGCTTTTTCATTGGGTTACCGAATTAAGAAGTTTAGGGTTTAGGGTTTAGGGTTTAGAGTTTATGGTAGCTTCGCCGCATTCTACCTGCCCTGGCAAAGCTTTATAAACCATAAACGCTAAACGCTAAACCAACCTACTGCCAAGCTACTCAATTTTTGGCAACCGCAACGGGCTCTTCCGAGAGTCGCTGGGGAATCGGCTCCAAAAAGGCCTCCACCGCTGCTTTCCAGCGCGCCGGCTCCTTCTGGCAGTAGGATTCGTGTTTGGACTGCTGGTAGACGACCAGCCGTTTATCTTGGGTGCCCAGGTTGGCAAAAATCGCATCCGTTTCCGACCGCAGTACCCGCTGGTCCAGGGCGCCCCAGTTCAGCAGCACCGGTACGCGCAGGCTGCGAGCGTAGTCGGCGGGGCGGTAGGCAAAGGAATTCATGCTGCGCTCCACGGATCCCCAGACCATCAGCAGTGTCGAGGTGGGATGGACAGGCAGGTGCATGGTGCGGACCCGGCCCTCGACGGCTTCCTGCAGCGAGCCGAACGGACATTCCAGGATGACCCGGGCAGGCTTGAGCTCGGGATAGTCGGCCAGGGCTTTCAGCGTCGTGGCGGCTCCCATCGAAACACCCCAGAGCACAATGGGTAGGGCGTCTTTCTGCGCCACATGGTCGTAAGCCGCTTTCAGATCCAGCACTTCGTGGTAGCCGATCGTGCAGACATTGCCCGCGCTATTGCCGTGCGCCCGGAAGTCATAGGCGAGGGCGTTGAAGCCCAGGGCGTGAAAATGCTGAATCTCGGGCAGGATCCGGCTTTTATTGGAAGCGTGGCCGTGGCTGAGGATGACCGTGCCCCGGGCGTTTGCGGCGGGCAGGTACCAGGCCTCGAGCGTCAGACCGTCGTCGGTCCTGAGCTGGACGGTATCGTAGGGCACCGTGGGCACCTGGTCGACCACCGATTTGAGAATCTTCATGCCTCGCAGGGCGCCTTCGATCTTCTCGCCGGTGCTGTACTCTTCGGCCTTCCGGGTTTTAAGCCGCTGGGAATTGTCGTAAAAATAGGTGAATCGGTAAGCATGGAAAGCCAGCACGACGTTGAGGAACACAATACATCCGAGGAGAATATACAGTACGCGGCGCGCTAGTTTCATGGCAGTCTGGTCAACAGGGGCAAACATACGACTTTTGCCAGATTACTGGACATAAAGCCAGTGAGCGCTAAAAAGTGATCGGGTAATGTCCTCCCGGAAACGGAAAAAAGTAATGACTGATTGAGCATGACGCCTTAAACAAGCAGTACCTTGCTGAAAGTAGGAGATGGCTAAGGCCCCTTTACCATCCCGATATACCTTTTCCACAGCCGAGCCGTTCCGAAACGCGTCCTATAGCGACAAGACATATACCATCACCGCCCAACTGCCCGGCACAAGGGCAACCAGCAACATGATTTTTTGTCGTTCTTGAAGGTCAGGTCTTCGATGTTGAAGTCTTGCGTTTTCAGATGCTTAAAGTACGTTTCAAGGTGCCAGCGGTGGTGGTCTGGGGTTTAAGTCGGTTAACGCATTTTCCAGGTAGTTGTAATGCCACCGTGTGTCTGCATATTATCTCCATTCAGAATGGTCATACCGACCAAGTTATTGGTGACCACTTTTCTGCCCCGGTATGACAAATCGGCTGGTATTTCCTTGACAAAGCCCACCCTTTGTCCTCCGGCCTCGTAATAGAAGATGAGCGGTTTGAACGAGGTTTCGTCGCCCGCTTCACTCAGTTTGTAGGTAGTCTTGCCTTTACCCGGTAGCTCGACATCGATCGTTACGTCAATGGCGACCAGTTTCCCGTCTTTGTACTCGTCGTTGGCGTAGGTCACCGTAATTTGTTTCGTTTTCAAGGTCGCGACGACGTTGTTCAGCAACTCCTTGGAGAGGTTAGGCTTGATAACCAGGTAAATCTCATCGCCCTGAGGAGGCTCATCAGTGGAAAAGAATACCGGAGCCCCTTCCTCCGCATGGTGGGCAAAACCAGGCGCACTAACCAAGCACGTAACGGCCAGCAGGGGCATAACAAATAGGCCTTTGGAAAGACGATTCAGGGGCGTTGTTGGAATGGTCCACATGACGATTTAAGTTTTAACGTTTGTATTGATTAACCTAAAATCATTCGGTTCGCAGGCTTCTGATCGGGTTCATCAGGGCCGCCTTGATGCTTTGGAAGCTGACAGTAAACAAGGCAATTGAAGTCGCCAGCACACCCGCCAGCACGAACACCCACCATTCGATGTCGATCTTATTTTCAAAGTTCTGTAGCCATTGATTCATCACGTACCACGCGACGGGCGAGGCAATCAAGAGGGCGATGAAGACCAGCTTGAGGAAGTCGAGCGAGAAGATGCCGAAAATGCTGGTGGTGGATGCACCCAGCGTTTTGCGGATGCCTATCTCTTTCGTCCGTGATTCAACCATGAACGTTACGACACCGTACAAGCCTAAACAGCCAATGAAGATGGCAATACCGGCCAGGAGCTGGAATAGTAAGTACATGCGCTCTTCGTTTTTGTAGAAGTCATTGAGCGTCCGGTCCAGGAAATCGTATTTGAAGATGTACTCTGGGAACCGGTTTGTCCAGGTACGTTCGACCTCGGCCAGCACCCGGGTGATGGATTCGGTGCTTTGCCCAGGGGCGAGTTTGATGCCCAGTTTGTTGTACGCCCAAAATAAGGTCGTCAAAACACAAGGCTTAGTATGTTTGTGGGACGGAAAGAGATTGAAGTCTTTCACCACTCCGACAATTGGCTTGAAGTCTTTGTTGCCCACCAAGGCCATCCGTTTGCCAAGGATTTGACGAGGATCCTGGTAGCCTAACTGCTTGACAAACGACTCGTTAACGACGTACTCGCTGATAGTGTCTGCCGGTTGATAGACTCGTCCGGCCACCAATTGCAAACCATACGTGCGGACGTAGGCGGTATCGGCCGGGCGCATGTAGACCGAGAAATCAGCTTCTTTGGCTGAGCCCTCTAACCGAAAACCGGTATCCCAGTTGTTTTCTGACGAAGGGGCCGATATCCCAAAGCTCATCGAGGAGATGGCTGGTAAGCCGGCTAGTCTGGCTCGTAAGGCGTTGATGTCTTCGGGCTGGCGGTCAGGGATGGGAATGATGATGATGGCTTCTTTGTTATAACCCAAATCCGCTGACCGCACGTAGTTGACCTGATTGTAAGCCACAATGGTACCGATGATGAGCGCCTGCGAGATGGCAAACTGCAACACTATAAGGCTCCGGCGCAGGTTCATCTGACCCCTACCGGCCGAACGTATCCTGGCTTTGAGCGCTTCCACCGGCTGATACCGAGACAACACTATAGCGGGATAAAAACCGGCCAGTACAGTTGTCAAGCCAGCCAAAACGAGCAGGAAGGTGAGTACTTCCGGCCCGAACACGGCTGAACCATTCAGTTTGACATTGAGCAATTCAGCTACTGACGGTAAGGCCGAGAAAGCGACCAGCAACGACAACACCACGGCAAACCCGGTCATCAGCCCCGTTTCACCCAGGAACTGCCGCATCAACTGGCCCTTGGTGCTACCCAAAACTTTGCTCACACCTACTTCCTTGGCGCGTCGAATGGCTTGAGCCGTCGCCAGGTTGATGAAGTTAACGCAGGCCGTAAACAGAATGAACAGGCCAATCAGGCCATTGACCAGATCATGGGTTTGCTCACCGCCCGGCGGGCGTAGTTCTCGGTCTGGGTGTCAAAGTGAATGTCAATCAGTGGTTGCAACTTTAGGTGCTTGCGCTCGTGCTCGGGGCGGTAATACTTATTGGTAAACCCAACCAGCCTCTGCTCAATCTGCTCCGGGGTCGTGCCCTGGGGTAGCATCATGAACGTCTCAATAGCACTGGTTAAGGTTGCCCAATCATCCCAAAGCACACCGGGTCCATACTGCTTGAGCGAGGCCCACGACAGCATCACCTCGAAAGGCAGGCTGGTTGTGGTGGGTGGGTTTTCAACAACGCCGGTGATGGTGAAGTCCATCTTGTTACTCAACCGAATGGTTCTGCCGATAGGATTGTCCTTACCAAAGTACTTTCGGGCTGTGCGCTCGCTAAGCACCACCGTACCCGGATTGTTAAGCGATGTAGCCGGGTTGCCGCTAATCCAGTGGTAATCAAACAGGCGGAAGTATTCGGGCTCCACGAACGCCATAGCGCCATAAGCTTCTTCAAACTTCTTTGGCGCTTGCCCTGCCTGGCCGGGCTGGACTTTGACCAGACCTTCGGTTGCGAAGGTCATCGTTAGCTGACGTTTCAGTTCGGGGAAGTCGTTGCGCAGGGCCACGATAGACGGAAGCGGGGTAGAGGACTCGGCGGGCCCTGTTTTCTCTTTGTTCCTGTAAGACGTTAGCCGGTAAATTCGGTCAGCGTTGGTTTGGTGCCTGTCGTAGCTCAGCTCGTAACGGATGGCTAAGAACAGCAGCAGGCAGCACGCCAGTCCCAACGACAAACCGACTACGTTGATGGCTGTGTAATTCCAGTTGCGCTTCAATCCGCGCAGGGATGTTTTGACATAATTCTTGACCATACCAGGACTTAGCAAGGGTTGAGGGTTTTGACCGTATCCACGGACCGCTGGTTGGCGCTTGATGGCAAATGGCTTTGTGATGAAGCCCAACACCTCCCGGACGTACTGCCGCCGGGCACTCCGTTCACCAAACAAGGCTGCGTTACGCCTAAAGCGCTCGTGTAAATCGCCCTCCACCTCCTCCAGCAAGTGCGGAGCGCAGAGCCATTCTAGCAGCCGGTTGGCCCATTGGGGTGGCCTGACATTTGAGGAATCGTGTTTCATATACTAGTGGCAGGCAATGAGTTGGGCAAAATCGAATTCCATAGTTGCTCCCGGACCGCCCGAATGTGGTGGAGCGTTCGGCTGCCAATGACCGTAACGGTGAACAGGCGCTTCCGCCGACCACCCCGTTCGGCCGTTGCATTACCCATGTGAGAAGAAAGCATGCCTTTTTCCTGCAATCGGTGCAGGGCCGCGTGGACCGCGCTAATGCTCACCGCGCGGCCGGTTTGCCTATCCAGTTCGTCGGTGATGGCGACACCGTAAGCACCATCACCAAGTACCGCAACGGTTAGCAGCACCACCTCTTCAAACTCACCTAAATAGGGTCGTCTCATAGCAAAAGGTTATTTCAACTTTAGTAGAACAAATGTTTTGCCAAGATAAGTGATATGGCCATTCCGCACCGTTAGGGCTAATTGGTAGCGTGAAAGACTTGGCAAACTGTCCGCATTTGGACAGTTTGCTGTTTATAAGCGGACACGGAGAGCCAGCTTAATTTTATATGCAAGTGAAGACTGACTTTGCCGCTTTGGCCACGTCCAGTTATCTGGACTTTTGCCCCGATTCGGTCCCGGGCCGTTGAGCCTTAGCCGAAATTTTCGTAGGTTTTGGCCCGATCCTAAAACCACGAACCCCAATGAGTCTGATCAAGAAGATTACCTTATCCGAGTCCGAAATCCCCGAAAACTGGTACAACATCGTGGCGGATATGCCCAATAAGCCGCTGCCGCCGCTGCATCCGGGTACGAAAGAGCCGATTGGTCCGGAAATGCTGGCGCCGCTCTTCCCCATGGAGCTGATCCGGCAGGAAGTGACCACCGACGCCTGGGTACGCATTCCGGAAGAAGTCCGCGAACTCTATAAAATCTGGCGTCCTACGCCCATGTTCCGGGCCTACTCCCTCGAAAAGGCCCTGGGAACTTCCTCCAAGATTTATTACAAGTACGAAGGGGTGAGTCCCGCCGGTTCGCACAAGCCGAATACGGCCGTCCCACAGGCCTACTACAATAAACAGGAAGGTGTCAAACGCATCACCACCGAGACCGGAGCGGGCCAGTGGGGGAGTGCGCTCAGCTTTGCCTGTCAACTGTTCGGCATTGAGTGCGAGGTGTACATGGTCAAGGTAAGCTACGAAGGCAAGCCCTACCGGAAGATCATGATGAACACCTGGGGGGCGAAGGTGCATTCCTCCCCGACCAACCATACCGAGTCGGGCCGGAAGATTCTGGCGCAGGACCCCGACTCGCCGGGAAGCCTGGGCATTGCCATCTCGGAAGCCGTGGAGCGGGCGATGCAGGACGAAGGCACGAAGTACGCCCTGGGCTCGGTACTCAACCACGTGCTGATGCACCAGACGGTCATCGGGCTGGAATCGATTACCCAACTCGAAAAAGCGGGGGATCTGCCCGATATCGTGGTGGCTCCCTTCGGCGGTGGCTCCAACTTCGCCGGCATTGCCTTTCCCTTCCTGCGGTTCAACCTCACGCAGGGCAAGCAGATTCGCTGCATCGCCGCCGAACCGGCATCCTGCCCGAAGCTGACGCGGGGCGTGTTCCGCTACGACCTCGGCGATACGGTGGGCATGACGCCCCTGCTGCCGATGTATACGCTGGGGCATAACTTCGTGCCGGCACCTATCCACGCGGGCGGGCTGCGGTACCACGGGGCTGGGGCCATCGTGAGCCAGCTGCTGAACGACGGCCTGATCGAAGCCCAGGCACTCAAGCAGCTCGAATGCTTCGAGGCCGGCATCACCTTTGCCCGCACGGAGGGCATTATCCCGGCTCCGGAAGCTACCCACGCCATTGCCACCGTCATCCGCGAAGCCCGAAAGGCCGACGAGGAAGGCGTATCCAAAACGATCCTGTTTAACCTCTGCGGGCACGGCCACTTCGACATGGCCTCCTACGAGCAGTATCTGGCGGGTAAGCTGGTCGAGCACGAAGTGACCCAGGAGGAGATTCTGGCTTCCCTGGCCGAGCTCGATACGCCCGTCATCGGATAAAGCATTCGGAGAAAACGCAGCCGGCCGGGTGTCGGCTGCGTTTTTTTGGGCCGGAGCAATAGAAAATGCCCAAGTCCGCGTTTTTAGCACAGATTCCTATCCGTTAATTCCTCGATCCTCATGTCTACGTCCCTGCCCCGTCGCGAAGCCCTGAAAGGGTTGCTGGCTACCGCCCTGACGACCGGAATATCACTGCCCTCGGCGGCAGCCGTTCGCCCCGTGGCCGATCCCAAGCCCTTCAGCATCCATATTTTCTCGAAACACCTGCAGTTTCTGACCTATGAGGAACTGGCCTCGGCGGCGGCGGATCTGGGATTCGACGGGGTTGATCTGACGGTACGCCCCGGGGGGCACGTGGAACCCGAGCTGGTCCGGCAGATGCTGCCCCGGGCCGTGGAGGCGATGCAGAAAAAGAGTTTGTTGGCCCTCATGATGACGACGGCCGTGACCGATGCCAGCCACAGCCTGACCAAACCCATTCTGGAAACGGCGGGCCAGCAGGGGATTAAACTGTACCGGACCGGCTGGCTGCCGTACCCGGCCGAACAGCCCGTTCCGGCCGTTCAGTGGCAGTACCAGCAGCAACTGACTGAGCTGGCCCGGCTGAACGAACGCTACGGACTGGCCGGAGCCTATCAGAATCACGCAGGAGGCAATTTTGGGGCCGGCGTCTGGGATCTCTACCAGGTACTGCAGGCCGTACGCAGTCCGTTCATGGGCTGTCAGTACGACATTCGCCACGCCACGGTCGAAGGCGGCATGAGCTGGCCTTCGGCCCTGCGGGCCATGCTGCCGCACATTCGTTTCCTGGGCATCAAGGATTTTGTCTGGGAAAAGCGCAACGGCCGCTGGCAGGTGGTGAATGTTCCGCTCGGGCAGGGCATGGTCGATTTCCCGGCTTTGTTCAAGACGCTGAACCAGGCCGGCCTCCGCGTACCGATCTCGCTCCACCTGGAATACCCGCTGGGCGGGGCCGACCAGGGCAGCCGCACGCTAACCATCCCGCGGCAGCAGGTCTACAAGGCGATGGAAACGGATCTGGCGACGCTCCGGCGGTACCTGGAGGCGGTTTAAGAAAAAGGGCTGGCTACGGATTGGCGGAAAGGTTGTACTTTTGTGGCCGTTTATGCTTCATCGGCCTCCTGTAACGTACTCCATCCGACAATTCGCCTAATCCGCGTTCCGCCGCAATGATTATTCCGCTGGCCCACCGTGCCCAACAGACCCAGGAATACTATTTTTCCGTTAAACTGGCCGAAGTTCGTACCCTGCTCGCCGCCGGGCACGATGTAATCAATATTGGCATCGGTAATCCCGACATGATGCCTTCCGGGGAAACGCTGCGGGCCCTGACCGAAGCCGCCGGGCAGCCCGTTTCGCACGGCTACCAGCCCTATAAGGGAACCCCCCAGCTGCGGTCCGCCATCGCCCGGTTTTACGACCGGACCTACGGCGTTACCCTGCAGCCCGATACCGAAATCCTGCCCCTGATTGGCTCCAAGGAAGGCATTACGCACATTTCCATGGCCTTTCTGAATCCCGGCGATGAGGTGCTGGTTCCGGAGCTGGGCTACCCGGCCTACCGGGCCGTCAGCCAGATGGTCGGGGCCGTGGTGCGGGAATATCCCTTGCGGGAAGAGGCTGGCTGGCAGCCGGACTGGGCGGCCATGGAAAGCCTAGTGTCGGAGCGTACGAAAATTATCTGGCTGAACTACCCGCACATGCCGACCGGGGCACCGGCGACGAAGGAGTTGTTCGAGGCAGCCGTAGCCTTCGCCCGAAAACACCGCATTTTGCTCTGCCACGATAATCCTTACAGCCTGGTGCTGAACAAGCGGCCACCGATCTCGCTGCTGTCCATCGAGGGAGCCCGGGAAGTAGCCCTGGAGCTGAATTCAATGAGCAAATCCCATAACATGGCCGGCTGGCGGGTAGGCTGGCTGATGGGCGCCAGGGCGTATATCGATGCCGTGCTGACCATCAAAAGCAATGTCGATTCGGGCATGTTCCGGCCACTGATGGATGCCGCGGCGGTTGCTCTGGATAATACGGACGACTGGCACCAGGAGCGCAATATCGTTTATGAGGAACGTCTCGAGGCGGTCCACGCCTTCCTCGATGCCCTGGGCTGCACGCACTCCCGCGACCAGGAGGGCATGTTCATCTGGGCCAGACTGCCCCAGGAAACAGAGTCCGCCGAAAAGCTGGTCGACGAGCTGCTGTACCAGAAACACATTTTCATCGCCCCCGGCTTCATCTTCGGTCCCAAAGGCGAGCGCTACATCCGCGTCTCGCTATGCATGCCCAAGGAGCGGATCTGGGAGGCGGTAAGGAGGTTAAAAAATTGAATGGATTGGAATCGTTGAATGGTTACTATAGCCGTTCTGATCAGAATCACGGTAGACAACTCTTTAACCATCCAACCATTCCAAACCATCCATCTTATTTTCCCAACTTTTTTCAAAGGACCCCCAACTTTTTCCCCTACCTTAGCGTTCTCAACACAATGCACCTCATCTGGGGATGACCGGAATTGACAGCTTGATGAGACTGCGTGTAAGCATGCCGGGAGTTGGAGATATTTCCCGTCCGAACAAATCTTCGACCAATAATCGGCGAGTATAACTACGCCATGGCTGCCTAATCGGAGATTAGACTAGCCTTTGTCTCCCCGACCCACCGCGCTGCCGGGTTGGAATCGGAGGCATCGACCTGCGGCGCTGGTTCTGACGGCGGTACGACGGCGGAATAAGATTCAGTACCTACGGATGAGGCTCGGTGTGATGTCGACCTGGCCGATTCCCGACAATCCCAACGGCATCTAAGCATGTAGAAAGCGCGACGGTATCCTTGTCTGGACCAGGGTTCGACTCCCTGCATCTCCACGGTCTCAAAACCCTGCCCTATGGCGGGGTTTTGTTTTTTATAGCTTTCCCGACGGATCTTCCTGTCCCTCCGCTCGAAACGGGCTGCCGACAGGTAAAAAGGCAGGTGAATCGCCTCTTCTGTTGGTAATTGATACTGACCGATGAAACGCTTCCTCTACCTGCTGGCTTGCTGGGCCCTTCTGACCGCACAGCCCGGTTTCTGCCGGGTGGCCCCTGATAGCCTGGCCCCGGCCCGGGAATATCCCGTGCGTGGCGGCCTGCCAAACGTGCAGAAAAAGCTCGCCCAGGGCAAGCCGGTGACGCTGGCCTACCTGGGTGGGAGCATTACGGAGGCAGCCGGCGGCTGGCGGGAACAAACGGTAGCCTGGCTGCAGCAGCAGTATCCCGGTGCGGCCGTTCGGGGCATCAACGCATCCATCGGTGGAACCGGCTCTGACCTGGGCGTTTTCCGCGTCGGCAGCCACGTCCTGGCTCACCGGCCCGACCTGGTGTTTGTCGAATTTGCGGTCAACGATAACGGCAAGCGCCGGGACCAGATCGGTAGGGCCATGGAAGGGATCGTCCGGCAGATCTGGCAGGCCGATCCGACGACGGATATCTGTTTTGTCTATACGCTTACGGCGGCGATGGCACCCGTGCTGACGGACGGTTACCTGCCTGAATCGGCCACGGCTATGGAAAAAATTGCCGACCATTACGCCATTCCCTCGGTTCACCTGGGTCTGGAAGTAGTCCGGCTGGCCAGGGAAGGTGCCCTCATTTTTCAGGGGAAACCCGAAGCCTTTCCGGGTAAAATCGTTTTTTCGGGCGATAACGTCCATCCCTACAACCAGACTGGTCATCGCCTGTATGCCGAAACCCTGGGCAGAGCCTGGCCGGCGCTGGCGGCGGGTAAGGCGGGCCGAGGTCGCTTTCAGAAAAAGCCGGTATTTGCCGATAACTGGGAAGCCGCCCGGATGGTCGCCGCCGGCGAAGCCCGACTTTCTCCCGGCTGGACCAGCCTGACGCCCGAAACGGATACGGTGGCCCGCCGCCTGGCCAACCGATTTACCTACCTGACCAAAGCCAGCAAGCCCGGGGAAAAGCTCCGCATCCGCTTCCGGGGAACGGTTTTTGGCCTCTATGATGTCATGGGCCCCGGTTGCGGACAGTACCGGGTTCGCGTCGACGGGCAGGAGGTTAAACTGCAGCCGCGCTTTGATGAATACTGCACCTACTACCGGGCGAATTACTTTTTTCTGCCGACACTACCTCCGGGCGAGCATACCGTAGAGCTGGAAGTAGCTCCTGAGCTGCTGGATAAGGCCCAGATCCTCGCCCGGCGCAATAACACCATTGCCAATCCGGTTCCTTACGCACCGGCGGACTGCTACGCCAGTCAGGTGCTGATCATCGGCCAGCTTCTACCGACGCAGGACTGAAGTCCTATCCTGAGCAAGGCCTGCGACTACCAAAAAAGGAAAGCGCACCCGGATGGGTACGCTTTTTACTCTTTAATGGTTAGCAAGCAGACAGTTAGAAGTGTATTGGCTACTTATGGCCGCTACGGTGGGAATGTGCAAAGGTAGGCTGACGGGTTAAGCCGGCTGCTGGGCATCGTCAGCCCGGAGGTTGATTTTGGTCAGGCCGGGTCCGGATAAAAAATTAAAGCCGGGGATCCCGGTAAAATCCGTAGCTTCAGGGGTAGCTAAGCGCTCAAACAACTGCCTCCCGACCCGGTTACCATCGGTATGAGACACAACCTGACCAACCTGATTGCCCAGGGCGAGGGAAGTCGTCTGGAATTCAAGTCGACTATTTCTTCCGCCCACCGCATTGCCCGGACGCTGACGGCCTTTTCCAATACGGCCGGAGGCCTCCTGCTTGTCGGGATATCGGACTATGGGCGAATAACGGGCGTAGAGTCGGAATACCGCGAGGTGCAGAAACTGGAACGGGCAACCGACTTTCTGATGGATCCCCCGATCGGGATCACCTACGAAACACTGATTGCCGACGGTAAACCGGTCCTGGTCGTGGAAGTGGCTGAGAGCCCGGAAAAGCCCCACTACGCCCTGGATGAACAGGGAAACCGGACCATTTATATCCGCTCAAAGGATAAGTCCCTGCCGACCAACCGGCTGATCCTGGCCGGGGAGGCGCCCGATAACCAGCTACTGCAGTCCTCCAACGTACGCAACCTGGTGCAGTTCCTGCGGAAAAACGAGTCAATTACCGTTAGCCGTTACGCCCAGCTGGTGAATATCTCGGAATTCAGGGCGTCAAAACTGCTGCGCCAGCTGGCTGAACAGGGCCTTCTCATTATGCTCGATCGCCAGCGACCGGTCCAGTTTGCGCTGAAAGTTTCGGAATAAGTCCGCCGAAAAAGAGGTTGGCCGTTGCGTACAGCCTCTTTCCCGACGACCTTTGCGGGAAAGTATTCCGTATGACGCCCATCAGCCAGCCCGATACGCAAACCATTACCCATTTTCTCACCGATTTACAGGACCGGATCTGCGCGGCGCTGGAAGAAGCCGATGGCGGTGCGACCTTCCAGGAAGACCGCTGGGAGCGGCCCGAAGGTGGGGGCGGGCGTACCCGGATTCTGCAGAACGGGGCGGGGATTGAAAAAGGCGGCGTCCTTTTTTCGGCCGTCCACGGACCGGCTTCGGAAGCTACGCTCCGGCAGATGAACCAGACCGAACCCGTTGATTTCTACGCGACGGGCGTCTCCATCGTCCTGCATCCGCACAGCCCAATGGTGCCCATCATCCACATGAACGTGCGCTATTTCGAGCTCAGTAACGGCATTCACTGGTTCGGGGGCGGAATTGACCTGACGCCTCATTACGTCGTGGAGGAAGATGCCCGCTGGTTTCACCAGCAGCTAAAGTCGGTCTGTGATCAGCACAACTCACAATACTATACGCAGCACAAGGCCTGGGCCGATGATTATTTCTACCTTAAGCACCGGGATGAAACCCGGGGAGTCGGCGGGATCTTTTTTGACTACCTGAAATCCTCCGAAGCGACGCCCAAGGCGGATCTGTTCGCTTACCTGCAGTCGGTCGGAAATGCCTTTGCGCCGATCTACACCCATTTCATGCGGAAAAATCGGGATCTGCCGTTCGGTGAGCGGGAAAAGCAGTGGCAGTGGCTGCGGCGTGGCCGGTACGTGGAATTTAACCTGGTCTGGGACCGGGGCACCAAGTTTGGCCTGGAATCCAACGGGCGCACGGAGTCGATTCTGATGAGCCTGCCGCCCCAGGCGAACTGGGCGTATAATTTCCAGCCCGAGCCGGGAAGCCGGGAAGAACATACGCTGAAAAGCCTTCGGAAAGGAATAAACTGGGCGGATCAGGCTTAGCGTTCGACCTGAACGCCGCTTTTGACGGCCAGCGGCCCCAGCTTCCAGTCGCCGGACGGGTCGTAGCGAAGCAGCCCGTTTTCGAGGCGAAGGGGACTGTCGAGGTTGTTGTGGTACAGCTGCCCGGTGCCCAGCCCTTGGGGCAGGGTGTTCTTGAAGCCCGCCGTATATTGGGCAATTGCGTTCAGGCCGATGTTCGACTCCAGGGCCGAGGTAATCCACCAGCCGATGCCGAGCCGGCCGGCGATTTCGATCCATTCGTCGCAGTGTCGCATGCCCCCGAGCAGGGTCGGCTTGAGGATGATGAACTGCGGCTGGATTTTCTTCAGCAGCCGGAATTTGTGAACGTATTCCATATGGCCGATCAGCTCCTCGTCGAGGGCGATGGGCACCGGCGTCCGGCGGCAGAGTTCGGTCAGGAAGTCTGTCTGGCCCGCGCGGATGGGCTGTTCAATCGAATGTAGGCCGTAGGTGGCCAGCCGCGCCAGTTTTTCATCGACTTCTTCCGGATGAAAAGCGCCGTTGGCATCGACGCGCAGGGTAATCTGTTCCGGCGTGAAGCGCGAACGGATGGATTCCAGCAGTGCGCATTCCTGCTCAAAGTCAATCGCCCCGATTTTCAGCTTTAAGGTCGTGTACCCGCCCGCGAGTTTTTCCTCGATCTGCCGGAGCATGAACTCCCGGTTGCCCATCCAGATCAGGCCGTTGATGGGAAGGGCCTTATTGCCCCGGGCAAACTCATTGTCGACGATGACGCGCCGGCCGCCGTGGAGGTAATCCAGCATGGCCGTTTCGAAACCAAACTCAACCGAAGGAAAGCGGGGACTGATGAGCTGGGAAAGAATGATGGGAATGTTCCACTTGAAGAGCTGCAGGTCCAGTCCGTTAAAGGTATCGCAGATTTCGCGGAGGTAATCTTCAAAATCCGGGCGGTCGTCGGGGCTAAGCCCTTTGAGCGGGCCGCACTCGCCCAGTCCGTAAACCAGCGGACTCTCGGCGTGGCGGATCCGGATGAAATACGTGTCTTTTTCGGTCAAAACGCCCCGCGACGTACCGGCCTCAAACTTAAAATGCAGCGTGTAGCGAAGAAAATCAGCCTGGAGGCCCATATGAAACAAAACCAGTCACGGGGTTATAGACAACTAAAAATAGTAATTTTGCCCGTTGCTGCTTTCTCCGTTTACGAAATTATTACCAAAACGATTGTGCTGAACCGGTTGCTCCGGCCGCTCGCCTGGCTCTATGGTGCCCTGACCGACGTCCGTAATCGCTTGTACGACAAAGGTCTACGGGAGGCGTATCAGCCGCCCGTCTTTTTGGTAAGCGTCGGAAATTTAACCGTTGGCGGAACCGGAAAAACTCCGCATGTCGGTTACCTGCTGGAGCATTGGGGGAGCCAGTTTCCGATGGCGGTCCTGAGCCGCGGGTACGGCCGGCGAACCAAAGGCTTTCGGCTGGCTACGGATGCCGACACGGCGGATACGCTGGGCGACGAACCCCTGCTGCTGTACCGCCGCTACCCGACGGTGACCGTGGCCGTGGGCGAACGTCGGGCCGAGGCCATTCCCCGGCTGCTCGAAGCCCATCCGGAGACCCGCCTGATTGTCCTGGACGATGCCTACCAGCACCGCCCTGTGCAGCCCCACTGCAACATCCTGCTGATGGACTACAACCGGCCGTTTTACCGGGATCATCCGTTTCCGGCCGGCCGGCTTCGGGAACGGCGGCACGGGGCCCGACGGGCCGACGCGGTGATCGTGACCAAATGTCCGGACGGGCTGCCAGCCAAGGAACAGCACCAGATCGCGGGCGCCATTCAGACCTACGCCCGGGCCGGGGTACCGGTTTTTTTCACCGGCTTACGCTACGCGGAACCCGTTGGGTTTGGCGGGGGAGAGGCGCACCCGGCGCTTGAAGCCGTACTCCTTGTAACCGGCATCGCAAGGCCCGAGCCGCTGGAAGCGTACGTGCAGCAGCGGTTTCGGCTGGTGAGCCACCTTCGCTTTGCGGATCACCACCGCTATACCGCTTCGGATCTGAAGGCCATTCGGACTGCTTTGCCGCCGGGGGCGGTGGTGCTGACAACGGAAAAAGATTTTGTGAAGTTGGGGCCATTGCTGCAGGAAATGGGACAGGATGCCGCCAGATTTTACTATTTCCCCATCCAGATTTCGTTCTTACAAAAAGAAGCGGAATTCCTGCGTTGGCTGGAGGAAGCAAGAATGGCCGTGGAAGCCAGTCTGGTAACGAACCTTAAAAAAACTTAACGGGCCGGTACGGTGCCCTCCTGCTTCGGGGAGCGCCCGTTTTTCGGCTACCTTTGCGGAATGAAGCGCATCAGTAAGCTTTTAGCCATTTTATTGCTGGGAATACAGGGAACGGTACTGGCGCAGTTTCCGGCGGGTCTACCGCGGATGCCCCAGGGCGGCGGAGGCTTCGGCGGGGGCGGCCGAAGCGGTGGGCAGGGCGGTGGTACGGCGGTCATCGACGACTCGACCAAACTGATCTATGGACCCCGTACGACCCGGTATTTCTACGAAAGCGACGTCCTGAATAACCGCAAAACCCTCTTTACGCTGGATACCCTCCTGGAGGGCATTCACCGCTATAACTTCGTCAGCCGAAGCGACAACCAGCTGACCGATCTCGGCAACCTCGGTACGGCGCTGCGGCCGGTTTTCTACGAAACCCCGGCGATTGGGATCCAGACGGGCTTTTCGGCCTTTCTGCCTTACATGTACCAGCCCAGCGAAATCCGGTACTTCGACACCCGGTCGCCCTTCACCAACATGTATTACGTGGCCGGTGGGCGGGGGCAGAACATGCTGCGCTTTGAATTTACCCAGAACATCACACCGCGCTGGAATGCCGGCTTCAACGTCCAGCGTTTTACCTCCGATGTCCAGTTCGGGCAGAACCTGACGGGCGGGGGCAACAACCAGCGGCTGGCCGAAAACTGGGGCTTTGTGCTGCATTCCAATTATCGCTCGAAAAACGAGAAGTACACCATTCTGGGGCATTACAACAACCTCAACCACCGGACCGGGGAACAGGGCGGACTGATCGACGAAGACGCCCGAAATTACGTCTACGACGGCCGGCCCCTCCTGCTGGCTTCCAGTTCACGCGAGATCCGCAACGACCTGCACATTTCCCAGCAGTTTGTACCGGCACCGGGCTTTCAGGCCTACCACCAGCTCGACCTTCGCTCGCTTCGCTACCGGTACACGGACGATACGCTGCGGTATCTGCTGCGGTCGAACATATTTTACCGGCCCTTACCCTCGGAAGTCCCCTTCGACAGCTCGTCCATCCAGCAGGATATGCGCTATGTGTTGCTGGACAACCAGTTTGGGCTGAAGGGCACCTTTAGCACCACCTGGCTCGGCGGGCGACCGTCGGCCTTTAACTACCGGGTCTGGTACCGGCCCCGGCTGTACCGGATGAACGGTAACTATAACCGGAACCGCTTCGACGACCAGCTTGCCCGCTATAGGCAACAACGAGTTGAGAATTTCGTCGGTGGCTGGCTTGGGTATTATTTTCCGGACAGTCTCAGTCGGCTTACCGCCGAGGCGGAATATCTGATCGGGGGAGATTTTCGCCTGAGCGGCCGGTTCGAAACCAAATTGCTGACGGCCGGCTACGAAAGTGTCTTTGCTTCACCCACGCTGATCCAGGACCGGTTCATCAGCACCATCTACCGCTGGAACAACAACTTCCGGCTGCGCGGGACCCAGCATGCCTACGGGCAGGTAAACCTGAAGCTGGCCGCGTTTACCCTCCGGCCTTCCATCGATTATTTCCTGCTCAATAATTACATTTATTTCGACCAGACCGCTCACCCCCGGCAGTTCAACGGAGCTTTCAGCGTGCTACGGACGGGAGTTGGCCTGGAATTGCGACAGCGGAACTTTACCCTCCTGGGGCAGGGCTACTACACGGCCGTTTCGCGCTCGGAACTGCTGCGGATTCCGCCCCTAACGGCCAACCTGCGGGTATCCTACGATTTTGTGTACGCCAAGAAATTATTCCTTCAGACCGGGCTGGAGTTGCACTACCGGGCCGCTTACTTTGGGGATGCCTACATGCCGCTGATTCAGCAGTTTCATCTTCAGAACGACTTTGAGCTGCCCCAGTACCTGCTGGCGGATGCCTTCGTGAACGCCCGCATCAACCGCGTGCGCCTGTTTGTGAAGATGGCCAACGCAGGTCAGGGTTTCATTGGGCAGGGCTATTTCCCGACGCCCAACTACCTTGGCATGCGGCGAACGCTGGCCTTTGGCGTACATTGGCTGCTGTTTGACTAACGAATCCATGAAAACACTCCACATCTTAAACGGCGACGCGACCCTGCGTCCGTTTGCCGACGTTCAACCGGCCCAGAACAGTACGGGCTGGGAGACCCTCGTCTGGCGGGAAATGCTTTCGGAAGGGCCCGTCAAGGCGGATGCCTCCATGACCGAGTTCTGGCAGCTGCGCCGGCAGTGGATCGGGCAATCTACGGTTCACCAGGGCGCCGATCAGTATGAGGAGAAGGTTGGCCACGAATTTGATAAACTGCTGGGGGTCAACGAATACGATGAGGTGGTGCTTTGGTTCGAGCACGATCTGTTCTGCCAGGTAAACTTCCTTTTTCTGCTGGAGCGGCTGCAGCGGATGGACCTGGAAGGGACCCGTATTATGCAGATCAACGTGGATTCGTACCGGCAGAACCCAGATTTCAAAGGCATTGGTCAGCTGGCCGGTTCGGATCTGGCCACGCTTTACGCCGGGCGGGAGGCCCTTTCGGCCGAAGACCTGAACCGGGCGGCGAATCTATGGTACGCCTATGCCGGCGCCGACCCGTTATCCATTCAATCCTGGCTGCGCGAGTCCATGGGCGGGCTTCGCTACGCGGCGGAGGCCATGCGGGCCCATCTGCAGCGGTTTCCGTTTACGGGCAACAACCTGAATCTGATCGAAACCCAGCTGCTGACGCTGCTGCTGGAAGGCCCCATGACCGAACAGGACCTGGTGCGCCGGTTTCTGCACCTGGACCGAACCTACGGCCTGGGCGATCTCAGCGTAATCCAGTACGTCCGCGAAATGCAGCCCTACCTGCTCCGCCAGGTGGCCGGAACCCTTGAAGTGACGGCCGAAGGGGCTGAGCAGGCTACGGGCCGTCGGGTGCTGCCGCCGGTCGAACGCTGGCTCGGCGGCTTTCACCAGACGCCGGCCTCGCCCTACCGCTGGGATACCGAGCGCGATGAATTGATTCACCTGTAAGGATTGGAGAACGAAGCTGTATGTCACTGACAACCTTAGGCCTGGAGCTGCCCACCGATCCGCGCTGGGTCAATATCGCCGGGCTGAACATCGGAGAAATCCTGATCGACCATGCCTTCTGCGAACAGAAAGCCGCTTCCTCCTGCATTTCGCTCATTGTGCAGTACCCTGAGCATGAGAAGCTGGTGGAGGTGCTGACGCCGGTGGTGGCTGAGGAGTGGGGGCATTTTCAGCGCGTGCTGAAAGAACTGCGGAAACGCGGTTACCGGCTGGGTCGACAGCGGAAGGACGAATACGTCAACCAGCTTCAGGCCCGGGCCAAAAAGTCATCGGACCGCCGCGAACAGCTCATGGAGAAGCTGCTGCTGAACGCCCTGATCGAGGCCCGGAGCGCCGAACGGTTTAAACTGCTTTCGGAACATATCGACGACGAAGGCCTCCGGAAGTTCTACCGGGAGCTGATGATCTCCGAAGCCGGTCATTACCGGAATTTCATCGAGTTGGCGGAAGAATATCTGCCCAAAGACCAGGTCTGGCAGCGCTGGAAAGAACTGCTCGAAACCGAAGCGGACATCATGCGAACGATGGAAGTCCGTGGCGACCGCATGCACTGAGCTTACAGGCCTTCTTCGGTCACCCGGCCGTCGGCGCATTTGAGGATGCGGGCCGGGTATTTTTTCAGAAAATCGTAGTTGTGCGTAGCCATCAGCACGGCCGTACCGGCATTGTTGATGGTCTGGAATACCTGCATGATCTGTTCGCCCACGAGCGGATCGAGGTTACCCGTCGGTTCGTCGGCCAGCAGGATCATCGGCTCGTTAAGCATCGCCCGGGCGATGACGATCCGCTGCTGTTCGCCCCCCGAAAGCTGGTGGGGCATTTTCTTCTGGATGGTACCCAGCCCTACCTGCATCAGCACATCGGCAATCCGGTTCCGGATCTTGGTGGCGTCCGACCAGCCCGTCGCGCGCAGCACGAACCGCAGGTTCTCCTCCACGTTCCGGTCCATGAACAGCTGAAAATCCTGGAAGACAATGCCGATTTTACGCCGCAGGAACGGCACATCCCGGGGCTTAAGCTTTTCCAGGTTATACCCAGCCACCAGCCCTTTCCCCGCCTGCAGCCACAGATCCGCGTACAGGGTTTTGAGCAGCGAGCTCTTCCCGCTTCCCGTTCGACCGATCAGAAAGACAAAATCCCCCTTGTGGATATCGAACGATACATCTGCCAGGACGATCTTACCGCCCTGAAAAATATCGGCATTGCTGAGGGAGAGAACGGGCTCGGTGGAAAACATAGGAGGAAGAATGATGAATGAGGAATTAAGAAGTAAGCCTATGGAGTTGACGGCCCAAACAGGCTTAACTCCATATCCTTAATTCTTAATTCTTCATTCTTAATTTATAGAGCTGCCTTTTTTTGGTCGGCCAGAAACTTGGCCAGGCCAATGTCGGTCAGCGGGTGGTTCAGCAGCGCGGTGATGGCGCTCAGCGGTCCGGTCATGACATCCGCACCCACTTCGGCGCACTGGATGATGTGCATCGGGTGGCGGATCGAAGCGGCCAGCACTTCGGTCGGGTAGCTGTAGTTGCGGTAAATGGTGACGATCTGCTCGATGAGAGCCACGCCATCGGTTGATACGTCGTCGAGGCGACCAACGAACGGCGAGACGTAGGTAGCACCCGCTTTGGCCGCCAGCAGTGCCTGTCCTGCGGAGAAAATGAGCGTGCAGTTCGTCTTGATGCCTTTTTCGGAGAAATATTTCAGGGCTTTGACGCCATCCTTGGTCATGGGGATCTTGACGACAATCTTTTCGTCGAGGTCCGCCAGCTCTTCGCCTTCGCGGATCATGCCTTCCAGATCCGTGGCGATGACTTCGGCGCTAACGTCCCCATCCACGATTTCGCAGATGGCTTTGTAATGCCGCATGACGTTGTCCTTGCCGGTAATGCCTTCTTTGGCCATCAGGGACGGGTTGGTGGTCACACCGTCGAGTACGCCCAGATCCTGAGCTTCGCGGATATCGTTCAGGTTGGCCGTATCAATGAAAAATTTCATACGCTATAAGCGGTTGTGCTGCTAGGTTGGTCAGCAGTGAGGAATATCGATCGGCTGCAAAAGTAACGAGAAAAATCGGAACGGACGATCCGTACAGGCAGTAAGCGAGAGGATAAACGTAAGGGGGGAGGGGCAAAAAAAAATGGCAAACCGAGTGTCTCACCGCTACGACCACCTACCCTTGCTTCGGTCAAGACCTGGGGGATTCAGCAGGAGCTGGTAGCACCGATTTGCCGATGCGAAATTAAGGGAGTACGAACGGAAATCAAAGCTTCGGGGCTACTTTTGTGGGAAACAAAATTTCGTATGAAAGCCTTTTTTTGCTTAACGATAACAAAGGCAAGGCGTTACCAAATCGCTTTTTTCGTGTGCGGTCTGCTCTTGTTCTGTCTTCAGGCCTGTACTTCCTCGACCGACCATCTCGAGCAGGGACGTGCGCTGATGCGGCAAGGCAAGTTCCGCGAAGCGCTGGCACCCCTGAATGCCTCGATCGATGCGGATGCGAAAAATTACCAGGCGTTCAACTCGCGGGGCGTGATCCATTTCGAGTTAAGGAATACCAGAATGCGCTTTTGGACTATGAGCAGGCCATTCAGCTCAGGCCGGACCAGTATCAGCCGTTTTACAACCGCGCCAAGCTGCGTCTGGCGCAGGGAAACAGCCAGGACGCCCTGAAGGACTACGCGGAGGCCATCCGGCTACTGCCCGACACGGCTAACCAGGCCGCTTCGGATGTTTACCTGGACCGTGGGCAGTTGTTCGCCAGTCTGGGTAACCTGACCTCGGCCCTGTCGGACTTTGAGCAGGCCGCCACCCGAAATCCGAAAAACGCCCTTGCCTTTTACAATCGGGGGAATATTCGGTTCCAGCAGGAGGAGTACACCGCCGCCCTGTCAGACTTTACGCAGGCCGTCCAACTGGACAGCCAGTTTGGTAAGGCGTTTTACGGCCTGGGCATCACTCAGATTATGACCGAGGCCCGCGAGGCCGGCTGCATCAGCCTGAAGCAGGCCCAGAAGCTGGGCTACGCGGATGCAGCCACCGCCATTCAGCAGTATTGCCAGCCTTGACAAAAACAGCGCCCGGGCTGACGAGAATCAGCCCGGGCGGTCTTTTCCCGAAAGCAGCATTCGTGTTACTTTACGTGATTCAATTTTGATTCAATACCATGCGCAAAACCCTGGCCCTCGTATTCAGTATTCTGTTCGTGCTTTTTGCCGTGCTTCAATACAATGACCCCGATCCGGAGATCTGGGTGCCGATTTATCTCTTTGCCGCGGCGGCTTGCGGCATGGCTTATTTTGGCGTAGGTCGGCTCTGGTTTTACCTGGCGATGACGGCGGTCTACCTGGTTGCCGCCTACCTGACCTGGCCTCCCCAGTATGAAGGCTTTTTGCTCAACGAAATGGGGATGAAGACCATCAACGTGGAACTGGCCCGGGAATCTGGCGGACTGGCCCTCTGCGCGGTGGCGATGGGGCTCCTGGCCTGGTCGGTTCGCCGCTCACCGGCGGCCGCTTAGACCAGTTCCGTTTGCTGCTGCCAGTAGTGGCGGTAATGCAGGCCGTGGCTGAGCAGGTCGGCGTGGGTGCCCTCCTCGACCACCTTTCCCTGCTCGATGACGATGATTTTGTCGGCCTTCCGGACGGTACTGAGCCGGTGGGCGATGATGAGAATGGTTTTTCCCTGCTGGCGCAGGCCGCGAACGGTGTCCTGCACATACTGTTCGGATGCGGAGTCCAGGGCCGAGGTTGCTTCGTCGAGGATTAGTATTTCCGGATTCCGGTACAGCGCCCGGGCAATGGCGAGGCGTTGCTTTTGTCCGCCCGAGAGGACAGCTCCGTTTTCGCCGAGATAGGAGTGAAAGCCGTTGGGCAGCTTTTCGATGAACTCCGTAATGCCTAATTGCTGGCAAATCGTCAGGATGCGCTGCATGTCCGGGACGGGCTCTCCAACGGCGATATTCTCGATGATGTTTCCCGCGAACAAATCAATCTTCTGCGGCACCACGCTGATGATCCGCCGCAGGCTTTCCGGATGGAGGTGTTTGAGGTCATAAGCTCCGATATGAATGCTGCCGTTTTGCAGCGGGTACTAACCCTGTAGAAGGGACAGCAGGGTCGATTTCCCTGAGCCACTTTCCCCAACAACGGCGGTAATCCGCCCCTTCGGAAGAACCAGCGACAGGTTCTCAAAGACGGTCGTACGGGTACCATAGCGGAAACTGACATTCCGGAAGGTAATGTCGCCGACCATTTCCGGCAGGAGAGCCACTTTATGTTCGGTTTTCTCCCGTTCCAGATCCATGATCTCAAACAGACGATCCGCTGCGATCCAGGCATCCTGGATGGCCCGGTTGGCTCCGATCAGGCTCGCGGCCGGGCCGGTAAAATAGCCGATCAGGGCGTAAAAGGAGAGGAGTTCGCCCGGGGTGATCTGATTCTCCAGCACCGAATAGCCACCAATCCAGAGCAGCAGGATGGTAAACAGGCGGGTAACGAATTCAGAGGCGCCCCCGATGAAGATTCCGTTTCGGCCCGATTGGTAAACAGTCCCGAGCAGCCGGACAAACCGCGATTCGGTCTGATCCCCGGCATGGTCCTCCAGGCCGAACCGCTTGATGGTTGCCATGGCGTTCAGCGATTCCACGAGTTGCGCCTCCAGTTCGGCCGATTCTTCCATCAGCTTTCGCTGGTACTTCCGGTTAAGCCGGTTATTGAGCCAGTACAGGCCAGCGTACAGCGGCACGATCAGCAGCATCAGCACGGCCAGTTTCCAATAGTAGGTAAACATCAGGCCGAACGAGAACAGTACGATCAGGACGTTGACGATCAGTCCTAGGGCGGTATCGTTCAGAAAGGCCCGGATCTTGACCGCGTCATTGATGCGGGAAATGATCTCCCCGACCCGCATGGTGTCGAAGAAGGACTGCGGCAGTTTCAGCAGGTGTTTATAATAGCCCAGGATCAGAGCGGCATCCATGCGCTGGCCTGTCTGTAGGTTGAAGAAGCTCTTCATGGTGCCGATGAACAGTTGGAGCAGCAAAATGACCAGCATGACGACGCTCAGCAGGTTCAGCAGGTTGCCGTTTCCGTCGGGAAGCACATGGTCGACGATCTTCTGAACGTAGATGGAGGTGCTGAGCCCAAGCACCGTATACACCACTGCCCCGAACAGGGCTTCCAGGAGAATCGCCCGGTGGGGACGGATGAGCTGGAAAAACCGTTGCAGCACCGAGGTCCGGCCGTCGCCGGGCGTAAAGCCATCATCCGGGAGGAGCAGCACCAGCACGCCAGACCATTGTTGGCCAAATTCGTCCAGCTTTTTCTTGTGGAGCCGCCCGTCGCCCGGGTCCATGAAGGTTACCTGTTTCTTTGAAACTCGGTACAGAACGACGTAATGGTGAAGGCCACTCGGCAGCACGACATGGGCGATGGCGGGTAAGGGTATTTTGGACAAACTGTCCAGCGGTCCGCGGACACCTTTTGCCTGCAGGCCCATCCGCTGGGCGGCTTCTACCAGCCCAAGGACATTGGTTCCTTTCTGGTCGGTGGAGGCCAGCTGGCGAATTCGGGCAACCGGCATTAATAAGCGATAGTACGCTGCCACCGAAGCGAGGCAGGCGGCCCCGCAATCGGTGATGTCGCGTTGTTGGACGCGGATTCGGCGATTCATGGTGTGGGAGTCGGAAAGCGAAAAGCAAGGAAGGTAAGGGCAGTTACTGCCGAGCCAGGGCTGGCTGGTTGTTTGCAGGGTTTAACCAGTCATCGGCTTTGTCGTATAGCAGCTGGAACAGCGAGCGCCGGGCAATCTGGAACCGGGCACGGACGGTCATGCCCTTTTTGAGCGTTCCCTGGTAGCCGTTTTTCAACCGGAGGGTAGTCTGGTTGAGGCTGCAGCGGACTTTAAAGACGGGTTTACCGTCGACCAGGGAAAAGTCGTTGGCCAGAGAGAGAATTTTTCCTTCGATAAATCCCCACTGGTTATAGTCAAAGGCGTCAACCTGAAAGCGTACGGGCTGCCCAGGCTGGAGCAGGCCGATGTCTTTGGGGCTTACATATGTTTCAACGATTAAGGTCGAATCCGGAGAAATGACCGCCAGAACCTCTCCGGGCTGGACATAACTACCGGGATACCGGCCAGCCAATTGGCTAATGGTTCCGTTAACAGGGGCTTTAATGGTATAAAGCGCTTCTTCCTGTTGAAGCTGGCGTAGTTGAGCTTCCAGTTCGATGAGGTCTTGCTGATACTGAGTCAGTTCCTGCTGCCATTCACTCCGTTGGCGTTCGATCAGGGCGTTGGTCTGAGCGACGGCGGATTCGTAGGCAAATTGCTTGTCTTCGTGCTCCAGCCGGGCAATCACTTTGTCTGCCAACAGTTTCTCACTCGTCTCCAGTTCGCGACGGCGTTTACGTTCAATTTGCTGTTGTTCCAGTAAGGTTAACCGGAATTGTTCGAAGTGTTGGCGGTAAAGGGGGGAGGAGAGGTGAGAATATGAAAAGAGATGCTTTGACTGTTTTAGTAGGTTCTCTAAGTCGGATATAGAGCTTTGTTTCTCATTTTGCTGAGTATTTAACAATTTTCTTTTGGCTTTAATAACATCTGCATTTATCCTAAAAATTGTAAATCCTTCTTTTACAGTTTGCCCTTCTTGAGGAATTACTACTTCAAGCTTCCCTCCTATATAAGTCTTGATCTCGGTACGTTCAGTGGCAGGGCGAACTACTCCTATAACGGTAGTGGTAATGTCTATCTGTACCAAGAATGAAATTGCGAACGAAATTAATATCGATATCAATGCCAAATAGTAAATTATTCGGTTTGGGGCGTTAGAAATATACGATAAAGTAAACATAATAATTGGCTATATATATTTATTTTCCAAAAATGAAAATTAAAAAAATAATCATATTATATCCAAGGTGCACCAAAAAAGCGCTGATAAAAGGACTTGTTCTTATTTCTTTTGAAAACAAGTATATTTCATTTAGGATAATACAAAATATGAACGTAAATATCATTTGTTTATAACTAAAAAAGTGGGCTAAGGAAAAAGTTATGGCAGCGACCCAATACCTAAGTTTTGTTGAGAAGATAGATGCCTTCTCTAAGATGAGAAATTGAAAAAAGAATGTTTCAATAAGAGGGGCAATTAGTAATACAAGAAAGGCAATAATTGATACTTTTAGGTCAATTATCATTGATTCTTCAATCGTATTTTCATAAGCTATTAGCCTATTGAAAGTAATGCTTATTGTGAAAGAAACAATAAATGCCAATAGGCTAAGGACGATAATGAGTAAAGGGTATGCCAATTTATTTGAGGTAGACTCAAGTATAATGTACAATCTCTTTATCATTTTTAACGGGCTATAGGTGATGGTGCTAACTAGGTTAAGGTCAAGGTTGATTTCGCGTAGAGCTATTAATTAATTTGATTTTATTAATAGATCTAAGCGAATTCGGGTAAACAAAATAAATGGTTGTGCTGTCAATGTACAGCACAACCATTTATTATTAATTAATACCCATAGTGCCTTACAGCTGAACTGTATGTGCCTGGGGCTGCAGTTGGCTTATACGTACTAACTTTTTGAGCATGATAAGAGCAGAAAGTGTTTATGCACCAAGATCCAACCTCGTAGGCAATAAATTTAACAACTTCCTTTAAGATTGGATTTGCTCCGCCAGAAATCTCTTTGGCATCAGTTAATTCTAACTCTTCTACATTCAGAGCGTCAAGGTTCATATTGTACATAGTGTTAAATGGTGATTGTCTCCCAACCGCCCCGCCCACTTCCACCATCCCGGGCCGGCGAGTGTAGCGGTGATTGGTTGAAACAAAACTAGCCAGGTCAGAAAGCCGCCGCCACAACCACCGGTTATGACTTCATAACCAGCGGTTGTAAAATTAAAATAGCCGGCAGGGGCTTGTAAAGATTATACGTCGATCTTTTTTGGTCATTTCGCGCAGAAAAATGGTCATTTCACACAGGGAAGAAAAAATTGCTTCCTACGGCGTTCCTTTCCGGATGGGCATTGCGTCCAAGCAGGTAGAAGAACCAAAGTGCAGCACTTAACCAATCCTGACTATGCCATACACTGCCAGCAACTTGCGCCAGTTACGTCACTTATTCGGGTATTCACAGGAGTACGTGGCTTTTCGCCTGAACATTTCCCAGGCGGCCTATTCGAAATGGGAGGCAGGTCTGGTCAGGCCGGGAATTCATCAACTGGAAGTGCTGGCGGAATTGTACCAGTTGTCGATTGGGGACTTATTGCAGGAGAACGCCCTTGAGCTGGCGAAGAAGGCAATGGTACAACCTTACACCCGAATGTCCTTATAGCTGAAGTTAGCATGTAGTAACGTAAAAAGCCGATCCCGGATTGAGGATCGGCTTTTTTGTGAACGGAGGTTGACCCGGCTTACATGCTCTGGGAAACGAATTGCACGGACTCCAGGGCAAACAGCGGTGCTTCGCCGGCTTTCGGGTTCACGTAGACAAAATACAGCTTACGAGGCCCGGCCGGTGCAGAGGCCAGCGCAATGTTGACGGGGGCCATGGTGCCGTTCTTCACCTCGGTTTCGCCCAGAAGCTGGCCCGTCGGCGAATCGACACGGACCTCCAGTTTCCCGCCTGCCGTCCGGCTCGGATCCGAGAACACACCGACGGTAAGGCTCCGGATGTCGGTCAGGTCGATGTCGTCGAAAGCCACGTAGCTATTGTTTTTCAACCCGACCGCCAATTCGGTACCGTTCGGTGCTTTGAACTTCATGACGTTCTGGCTGGCATCGTAGGTGCTTGCCTGTACCTTCGGATTACGCAGAGCCAGGGTCGTTGAACCCGTCAGCGGGCCGATCGCCCCATTGCCCCGGTCGGTGTAGGTGGCCGTGAAAATGTACGAACCAGGTTTCGGCTTGTTCTCGGCACGGTATTCACCTTTCAGCGGCTGGCTGGCAGCTTTATCGTCGGCCAGCGACAGAATGTAACGGACCATTTCCACCGCTTCTTCCTTCTTCACCTGCGGGTGGGCGCTCATAGCCTGTTCGCCCCAGACGCCGCCGCCGCCTTTGATGATCTTATCGGCCAACTTGCCTTCGATCTGAAAAGCGCCTTTGTACTTCTTGGCAACGTCGCGGTAAGCCGGGCCGATCGACTTTTTATCGATGGCGTGGCAGGCTTTACAGTCGGACAGTTCGATGAGCCGCTTGCCTGAAGCCTGGCTGAGATTCATCTGATGGCCCTGGGCCAGGACTGTTTTATCGAAGCCTTCCAGGTAGTTGATCGTCAGGGTAACGTCATCAGCGCTGATTCCCTTGGTGAGTGTGCCGTCTTCTTTGTCGACAACTTTCACCTCGTACTGAACCGGCTTGTCGGGGAAGAAGAAGGATTTGTTGCCTTTCAGGGCGACTTCCACCTTTGGTACTTCGTTGCCCACCTTGATCTCCATTTCCCGGGTCGTGACATTACCGGCGGCGTCCGTTACTTTCAGAACCGGCCGGTAGACGCCCGGCTTGGCGAAAGTGAAGGTCGGATTCGGCTGGGTGCTTTTAGGCAGGCCTTTGCCGAACGTCCATTCGTACTTCAGGGCGTCGCCGTCGTAATCCATCGTGCCTTTGGTGTCAAACTTAACCGCCAGCGGGGCCGCACCGACCATTTTGCTGGCCGAAGCAACGGCTACGGGTTTGCGGTTGCCCGCATTGTAGGTGATCTGCGAGAGGCGGGCGTCGTCGTTCTGCGCAAACCAGTTCGAGCCGTATTCCAGGAGGTACAGCGAGCCGTCTTTGGCAAACTGCATGTCGATCGGATGGTTGAACTTGCTCGACGGCATGAATCGCTCCATCTGGACGAAATCACCTTCTTTGGTCATCGTAACCGGGTTAATCCAGTCGCGCATCCAGTCGTAGGCGAAAAGTTTTCCGTCGAAATAGCGCGGGAACTTCACCGGTGAATCTGCATAGTCATCGTAATAGTAGACCGGACCCGCCATGGCGTTACGGCCGCCCTTGCCAACGATTGGACCAAACTCCGGCGAATCGACGTACGGATAATAGATGAACGCTTTCTGGGCCGGTGGCAGTTGGCTGAGTGCTCCGTTCAGGTGCTTGGAAGGATTGACCGGCTTTGCGGGATCAAAATAGTCGCCGGAGATCTTAGTCTCAAAATCGTAATTCCGGTAGGCCCGGTTATCGGCAACGAACAGCGGCCAGCCGAAATAGCCGGCCTTGCGGGCCTGGTTCACCTCATCATGGCCCCGCGGACCCCGCTGCGGATTGTTTTCGCCCGCGTCCGGACCAACTTCTCCCCAGTACAGGAAGCCCGTACGCTGGTCGATAGCGATGCGATAAGGGTTCCGGTTACCCATGACGTAGATCTCAGGGCGCGTTCCGGCCGTACCTCTCGGGAAAAGGTTGCCTTCCGGGATGTCGTAACCGCCGTCAGTCCGCGGTTTGATGCGCAGGATTTTACCCCGCAGGTCATTGGGGTTGCTGGACGTCAGCAGGGCGTTGGCGCCTTCCTGACCCGGCCGGTCGTCGGAAGGGCTGAAGCCGTCCGATTTAAAGGGATTCGTATCGTCGCCGGTCGACAGGTACAGGTTCCCCTGGCGGTCCCAGGCGATGGAACCCGCCGTATGGCAGCAATCCGTCCGCTTCACAGGAACCGTCATGAGTTTCTGTTCGGTATTGAGCAGGAGCGTATCCCGGGCTTCGTCGTACTTCACCCGAACCAGGCGGTTAGCCGTATCGCCCGAAACCGGCGAATAATAAAGGTAAACCCACTTATTCTGGCTGAAATTGGGATCAAGATTCAGACCCATCAGGCCGTATTCGTGCTTGGTATACACCGGCACCTGGGCGGCCAGCTTCGTTTTTCCCGTCTTGGGATTGTAGAGTTTGACCGCCCCTTTCCGCTCGGCAAAAAGCACTTTGCCGTTGTCCAGCACCGCCAGTTCCGTCGGCTCATCGAGTTTTTCGACCAGCACGTTTTTCGTGAACCGGTTTTCTTCGGGCGGAATCTGGGAGTGCGCCTTGCTGTAATCCAGCGGACGGGTAGTCATGGCATACTGAATACCGCCGAGGATATGCTTCAGGTAAACCGGCTCGCTGAAGGTTTCTTTGGGGTGCCCGAAGTTGGTATAGAACGCGCGTCCACCGTCGTAATCGTGGTACCACGACATGGGGTGGTTGTCGCCCATCTTCCCTTCCTTGTACGTCTTCTCGTCGATTTTAACAAGGACGTTCACATTCGGGTTAAACGAGCGGAAGTCGTAGAATTCGTCTTTGACCTTCCAGCGGTCCGGAAAGCCAAACATCGACACATGGTTTTTGTTAACTGCGTAAGCCTCACCGGTTTGCACGTTCGGGTTGCCCGGATGCGAAGCAAAATAGGCTCCGGCGAGTTTATTGTACCAGGGCCAGTTGTATTCCGTGTCGGTAGCGGCGTGGATACCGACGTAGCCGCCGCCGGCCTGGATGTAGCGTTCAAAAGCAGCCTGCTGGATCTCGTCAAGGACGTCGCCGGTGGTGCTCAGAAAGATCACCGCATTGTACTTTTTCAGGTTGGCCTCGGTGAACTTGCCCGAGTCTTCGGTCGTGTCAACGGCAAAGCCGTTTTCCTGACCCAGTTTCATCAGAGCCAGCTTGCCGGTTGGAATGGATTCGTGCCGATAGCCTTTTGTCTTGGAGAAGACCAGCACGCGCTTGGCCGGCGTCTGGGCTTCCACAGGGCCATACGAGGCGGCCAGCAGGCAACCCGCCAGCATGACCAGACCGTTGCCGGTCCAGCGCTTGAGGCGTCGGCCTAAAGGAGGGAATAAGGAGAACATACGCGTTTTTGAAATAAAAGAATACAAAGGTTCGCTACAGGAGTCTGCCGTAAAATAGGCTTTCGCTAAGATTCAAAAGTACAAAAAAATGAGGTTCTATCGTCCAGATGAATAAAATACCTTCCTAAAGTGATACCACTCGGATGCGGCCGGGGCGCTGGTCAGGCCAGGAGCCGGAAAAATTTGCCGGGATTGTCTGGAATTGTATTTGCCCATGTAACGTTAGTGTCTATAAAAATTTAATTTGAAAGTAATACTACCAATACTAAGAGTCCTATTATATTTGTAAACATTAAAAACCTATTAAAATAAGGTAATAGGGCGAGATGAGCCGACTAGCATGTGACCAGAATGGTTTAGTAAGCTGTGAGGCTATAGTGCAGGCATCCCGTAATCCGCAATTCGTACTTAATTGATTCGACATGGCAGCAACCACCCATACCGATTTACCGCCTCTTTCACCCCTCCAGCGGCTGATCGGCCTGTTATCCAACGAGAAGAAAGACATTTATTACATTTATTTATACGCGATTGTTGTCGGATTAATCAGCCTGACCTTGCCGCTGGGGATTCAGGCGATCATCAACCTGATCTCGGGTGGGATGGTCTTCAGCTCGGTGTACCTGCTGATTGGACTGGTTATTCTGGGCGTACTAATCAGCGGGATTCTGCAGATTGTCCAGGTCACCCTGGTGGAAGTCCTGCAGCAGCGGGTTTTTGCCAAAGCGGCTTTTGAATTTACCTACCGCATTCCCCACATCCGGACCGAGGCGCTGGATAATTACTATCCACCCGAGCTGATGAACCGCTTCTTCGACATTCTGTCGGTTCAGAAAGCGCTTCCCAAACTCCTCATTGACATCACCGCGGCGCTCCTGCAGATTCTGTTCGGGATGATCCTACTGTCCTTCTACCATCCGTTCTTTATCATTTTTGGGGTAGCGGTGGTACTGGTCATTGCCATTCTGGTTCGCTGGATTGGCCCCAAAGGACTGGAGACCAGCTTAAAAGAGTCCAAGTATAAATATAAGGTGGCCCAGTGGCTGGAGGACATCGCCCGGACCCTGCATACCTTCAAACTCGCTGGTGACTCACCACTGCCGGTCCAGAAGATGGATGATCTGGTGGCGAACTACCTGACCTACCGGAAGAAGCACTTCAAGGTGCTGAAGCAGTTTTTCGGCAATGCCGTTGCGTTCAAAACGCTCGTTACGGCTGGTCTGCTCATTCTGGGTACGGTGCTGGTCGTCGACCGGCAGATTACCCTGGGTCAGTTTGTAGCATCAGAACTTATTATCGTCCTCATCGTCGGATCGGTTGAGAAGCTGATCCAGAGCGTGGATGTGGTTTTTGACCTGCTGACGGCTGTCGAAAAGCTGGGAACGGTGACGGATCTACCACTGGAACAGGAGCGGGGCTTCCGGCTGGAGCGCACCGTCTCGGGCAACGGGCATCCCAGCCAAAAGCCCGATGCCCTGCACCTGAAAATTGAAAACCTTCGCTTCCGGTACGAGTCCGGTCAGCCTTACCTGGTTGAAGGTCTGACGCTGGACCTGCCCCCCCGTCAAAGCCTTTGCCTCAGTGGTCCCGGCGGCGGCGGAAAGCATACGCTGCTGACGCTGCTGGCGGCCGAGCGGGATGGGTACGAAGGCAGCATAACCTACAACGGCTTTTCGCTCCGTGACCTGGAAGTAAGCAGCCTTCGGCAACTGATCGGAAAGAATAGCCTGCACGACGCCATTTTTGACGGGACTATTCTGGAAAATATAACGCTGGGCCGTCCCGACATTTCGTCCGAGGATATCCGTTCGGTGCTGGCTTCCCTGGACCTGACCAATGCCATCAACCGGCTCCCGGACGGGCTTCAGACGATGATGCTTTCCGGGAACAATCCCATTCCGGAGAGCCTATCCATTCGGGTCGTACTGGCCCGCTGCGTGATCAACCGGCCGCGCCTGTTGCTGCTGACCGACACGATGAATATCCTGGATAAGTCCGAGAAGCTGCGGCTCATGGCTTACCTGACTGACAAGGCTAATCCCTGGTCGCTGATCGTGGTATCCAACGATCCGGTGGTGAAAGCCGCCTGCGATCGGGTACTCATTATGGAAAACGGAACCATCACCGAAACGAATTCAAATCATGCTTAATATATCACGCCAGCGGGTAGAGGATGTCATGGAGAAGAACTATCCGCTGACAGTGCTGGATGACCTGAATACCCCCCGAACGGGAAAAGTGTTTGCCCGGTGGTTGACCGGGATCCTGGTCGCGCTGTTCCTGGTCCTGTTTATGCCCTGGCAGCAGAACATCAATGGTGACGGCTTCGTCTCGGCCCTGAATCCCCAGGACCGGCCGCAGACGGTTCAGAACGCAATTGCCGGACAGATCAAGGAGTGGAATGTGCGAGAAGGGCAACTGGTGAAGAAGGGCGATACGCTGCTGATCATTTCTGAAATCAAGGACGAATATTTTGACCCGAATCTGCCCCAGCGGCTGATCGAGCAACGGGACGCCAAACTGGCCAGCATTGAAGCCTCCAGGGTTAAAATTGAAGCGCTGACCAACCAGATCGCGGCCTTGCGGGACGGATTGGAGTTTAAGCTGCAGTCGGCCCGGAACAAAGTACGGCAGGGACGCTTCAAAGTCGTCAGTGATAGCACCGATCTGGTGGCCACCCGCAACAACTACCAGATCGCCAAAGCCCGCGTGGATCGTTTCGAGACGGGTTATAAGGACGGACTGTTTTCGCTTACCGACCTCGAAAGCCGCCGGCTTAAGATTCAGGAGGACTACGCCAAGGTGATTTCTCAGGAAAACAAACTGGCCATTTCCCGCAACGAACTGGTGAACGCCCAGATTGAACTCAGCTCGGTTCAGGCGGAATACCAGGACAAAATCGCCAAGGCCGAATCCGACCGGAGTTCGGCGGTTTCCTACCTGGCTGATGCCCAGTCGGAGCTGGCCAAACTGCAGAATAAAATTTCGAGCGTGGATGTCCGTCGGTGGCTGTACGTCATCCGGGCACCCCAGGATGGTTATGTCGTACAGGCATCCAAGGCGGGTATCGGCGAAACCATTAAGGAAGGAGAGCCCATCGTGCGGCTTCAGCCCGCGAACCCGGCCGTTGCGATCGAGATGTTCGTAAACCCGAACGATGTACCCCTGATCCAGAAAGGCCGGACCGTCCGGCTGGAGTTCGACGGCTGGCCGGCCCTGCGGTTCTCGGGCTGGCCATCGGTGGCTGTGGGTACCTTTGGGGGTAGAGTCGCGGTTATCGACGCGGGGAACAGCCCCAACGGCAAATACCGGATTCTGGTGACCCCTGACCCGAATGACGTGCCCTGGCCTGAGCAGCTCCGGCTTGGTTCCGGCGTCTACGGCTGGGTGATGCTGAACGATGTACCCGTCTGGTATGAAATCTGGCGGCAACTCAACGGTTTCCCGCCAAGCCTGAATCAGGAACCCAAAGGGGAGGAAGGAGGTAAGGCGAAAAAATGAAAAATGAACAGGTAATAATGAATAGAAAAAAAGGCGTTCGCCGGTACGGCGTAATTGCCCTGTTGTTCATTATTCATTACGCATTATTCATTCCCGTCTCCGCCGCCCAGGATTCTGCCCGGGTTTTTTCGTTCAATGACTTTGCGGACCTGATCCTGAAAAATCACCCCATTGTCCGGCAGGCAGCCCTGCTCAACGATGAAGCCCGCCAAGAAGTTCTGCAGGCGCGGGGGGCGTTTGATCCAAAAATTGCTTCCGGTTTCGACCGGAAACAGTTCGGTGGACTGGCCTATTATAACAACTGGGCCAATGAACTGAAGGTACCGGTCTGGTCGGCAGGCGCGGATCTGAAACTGACTTACGACCGCTTTACGGGTCCATTTACGGCTCCGGTCTACCGCACCTCCAATGAAGGGCTCGCCGGGATCGCCCTCACTGTTCCCGTTGGGCAGGGCATGCTCATCGACGCCCGCCGCTCAACCCTTCAGCAGGCCCAACAGATGGTGAACATCGCTGATGCCGAACGGGTCAAGCAAATCAACAAGGTCTGGTTCAGTGCGGCCAAGGATTATTGGGAATGGTACCTGGCTTTCCAGCAGGTCGAGCTGATTCGGGGTGGCTATGACCTGGCCGATACCCGTTTCCGGGCCCTGAAGCGACGGGCCGAAATCGGCGACGCGGCGGCCATTGACTCGGTTGAAGCCAAGATCACGGTCCAGGACCGGCAGGTCCAGCTGCCGGAAGCGGTGGTTGCCTTGCAGAACATGCGCCTGATCCTGTCGACCTACCTCTGGAACAGCGAATCCCAGCCGCTTGAACTGCCCGAGCGTGCCGTTCCGCAGGCGGCCTACCTGGCACCGATCGACGAGGCAACGGTGGAGCGCCTGATCATCCGGGCTAACGAACAGCATCCGGAGCTGCTGAAACTGGACGCCAAACTGCGGCAACTCGCCATCGAAGAGCGCTTCCGGCGTGAACTCCTTAAACCGCAGGTCAACCTGACGGCCGGACTGCTGAGCCAGCCGCCGGTATTCTTTCCGGAAGTGCCCACCAAATACAACTTCGGCCTCGACAACCACAAGATCGGGATCGATTTCGTGTTTCCCCTGTTTTTGCGCAAGGAGCGGGGAAAGCTCCAGCAGGTGCAGATCAAAAGCCAGCAGACGGGTCTGGAGCGGCGACAGGTAAACCGGGATGTTTCCAACGGAGTCAGTGCCGCTTACAATGAACTGAGAGCCCTGGCGGGGCAGATCACCGTTCAGGAACAGGCCGTTGTCAACCAGCAACAGTTACTGCGGGCCGAACAGCAGAAGTTTGAGCTGGGCGAAAGTACGCTCTTCCTGGTCAACAGCCGGGAAACGAAGCTGATCGATATGCAAGTCAAGCTGGAATCCCTGAAATCCAAATACCAGAAAGCGGTGGCGGGCCTGTACTACGCCGCCGGTACGACCAGCTAATTGACCTGGCCAGGTAGTTAATGCGAAAGGCCCCAATCCGAGGATTGGGGCCTTTCGCATTTTGAGGATATACCAATGAGACTAGTTCAGGGCGTCTACCAACTTGGCGTCCTGTAACTGGCGTACCCACTGGAAGGAAAGCGGACGCGTCGGGCGCAGCAGAGGCTGAGGAATGTTGATGCAGAACTCCGTGCCTTTACCAACGGCACTTTTGAGCGACAGTTTCCAGTGGTGGGCTTTGATGATCTTCCGCACATAACTCAGCCCAAGGCCAAAGCCTTTCACACTGGCGGAATTATTTTCGGGAACCCGGTAGAAAGGCTCGAAGATCCGGCGCTGGTGCTCGGGAGCGATTCCGATTCCATTGTCCTGGATAAACAGCAGCAGATGATTGTTTTCCGTCCGGCTGCTGATGCGGATGCTGGGATCGTTGGGCGAATACTTCAGGGCATTATCCACCAGGTTGCTCAGCACGTTGGTCAGGTGCAGCCGGTCGGCCCGGATGATAGAGGCTTCGGCCTGCAGATCCAGGCTGAGGTATTCCCCGTGGCGCTCGGCCACTGAACGGATCAGATCATGGACATCGAGGGTATCGTACCGGAGACCGAAGGTACTTTTCTCGGACCGGGCGAGCGTCAGCACCGTTTCCACCTGCTGTTGCAGCCGCTGGGCTTCTTCCTGCACCATTCGCACGTACTTGACCATCCGCTCGGGCTGGGCGGTCGTGTGAGGCGACGACAGGACGTCGGCTGCCAGTTTGATAGCCGAGATGGGCGTCTGGAATTCGTGCGTCATGTTGTTGAAGAAATCCCGCTGCATCTCGGAGGTCTGCTTCTGCCGGAGCATCATGACCAGCATGTAGCCAATGTAGCAGATGATCAGCAGCAGGATGACCGAAGCCATTATCCAGCCGTCGAGCTGCCGCGAAATGTAGCGATCCTGGGTCGGGAAACGCACCACAAAGTAATAGGGAGAGGAAACCGGCTGGTTTTCCAGTTCCAGCATTGGGTCGGCGGACTGGTCGGTCAGGGAACCGGCGTACACCATCTGGCCGCGTCGCCTGTCGTAGAAGCCGTATTCAAAGGGGATGATAATCTGCCGCCGGTGAAGCTGCAGTTCAATTTCGTACTGCAAACGGGAAGCAACCAGTGAGGCGTTTAGATTGACCAGATACTGGCCGGACGAGAGGGGAACAACCTGGGCCTGGACGGCCTGACCGCTATCCGCACGGGCTACCTGGCGAGAGGCCATCCGCAGGGATTCAATGACGGTCATTTGAAACTGTTGTTCCTTTAGATCATAGGCTTTACGAACCCAAAAGATTTGTGTTGAAACAATTCCGATTACGGACAGAGTAGACAACACGATTAGGACCCGGATCGTCTGCTTGGACATGGGGCGCATTCGGTTGAGTTAGTTTTTTCATAACGTTATCTTCCTGGGGCAGACAAACCGTTATGCATCCCGAAGCGGGCAGAGAGGAACCGACGCGCCTGTTCCCGTGGTGTACACGGAAATGATAAGGCACAAAAAATTCATTCTCGCTTGCAGGAGGACGTGTAACGATCAATCTGGAGGTGTGGTATGACAGAGATGCGATTACCAGACACGGTGTCCCGTGATCTTGGTTGGTGCAATTAAGGGAACGCAGTAATAAAAGGCAAATTTTTTGGGTATGATTTAAAGGAGATTTAACGTCTGACAAAAAAATGCTATCATACGTTAATTTTTATTAATATTTCCGGCCGTTTGTTAAACGAATTAACCCCGAAACAACCGGTACCGGCTTCGGGGCTAGGTAGTTAGCGGGGTTTATTCGTCGGAAAACCAGGTTCCGGCCGGGCACCGGTCAGTCGTCTTCGCGCTGAACGGTCTCGGGTGAGAAAGCGGGTATACAGACAGACCAATAGTCGGCCGGCTCCTCGAATGGGTTGCTGTAGCGTACCCGGGTACCGCGGGGAATCAGGAGCGTTTCCCCGGGTTGCAGAACAACTAGTCCCTCTTCGGTTTCAATTTGCTTGCGTCCGCTGATGAGAATGGTCACTTCGTCGAAGGCCGGCGTCTGAAACGGTTCCGACCAGCCCGGAGGAGCCACCATATGGGCAATGCTGAACGCACCCCCGTATAGTGAAGCCAGCCCAAAATGTTCTTCGATCCGCTTTCCGTCGGTCGTAGGAACGATAAAGGGCTGTTTCTGGACAATAGCGGGCATCAGGAATTGGCGGCGGCTTGTGAATCAGCGGGCAGCTCCACTTCGGTCTGGGTCGTAGAAGCCTTCCGGGGGCGGGCCGTTGGCCGGCCGGCCGTGGCGGATACCGGTTCGCCGGTCGGGCTGAGGATCGAAGAAGTTTCCTGGGGAGCCGGAGCGTTCAGAACGGGGGCTTGCTTGCTTTTTTTCTGGGTCTTTTCGGCCCGTTTCTCCTCTTTCTTCGCTGCTTTTTTCGCCTTGATATCGGCTTTCTTCTGCGCCTTCTGCGATTTTTCCTTTGCCTTCTCTTCCTCCTTCTTCTGTAATTTGGTGAGCTTCTTGGCTAACTTCTCGGCGGTTTTCTCAACGGCCTTGGTTACTTTCTTCGAAGGTTCACCTTGCTGGCTCAGCGTTGCCTTGATGGAATCGGTCAGGGTAGAGGCCAGAGCCTTCTTATTGCTTTTCATGGACCTTATGGTTTTATGGATTGGTGCGGAAACTTCGGAAAAAATGGCAGACATTCATACGGCCTGCAATGTTAAATTTCTGAGCTTCGTCCAGTAATCCCAACAGAGAATTCCGGCGCAGACGGCAACGTTCAGCGAATGTTTCGTGCCAAACTGCGGTATCTCCAGTACATAGTCCGCCAGTTCAACAATACTTTCCCGCACGCCCGTTACCTCATTACCCAACACAAAAGCGATTTTTTTGTTGGGAATCGGCTGAAATTCGTTCAGCCATACGCTTCCCTCAGCCTGTTCAATCGCCGCAATCAGCCATCCCTGCGCTTTCAGCTCTCGAACCAGGGTGGTCGCATCCGGCGCGTACTGCCAGTGAACGGACTCGGTAGCGCCTAGGGCCGTCTTGGTGATGTCCCGGTGGGGCGGCGTGCCGGTAATGCCCGTCAGGTAGAGCGTTTCGGCCCGGAAGGCATCGGCCGTCCGGAACACCGACCCGACATTGTTGAGGCTTCGGATATCATCCAGAATCAGGCAGTAAGGAAACTTGGGAGCTTCCCGGTAATCGTCTACACTCAGGCGATTCAGTTCATCGAGGCTTACTTTGCGCGGCATACGGGCAATCGTGGGTGAGGGCGCAAAATTGCAAAGAAGTCAGCTTACAGCAGCACGCCCTGGAAGACTTCGTCGAGTTTGCTCACCGGGCGTACCTTAATCCGGTAACTTCCGATATCGAGGCCTTTGGTGTTGTACTTCGAAATGTAAATTTCCTTAAAGCCCAGTTTTTCGGCTTCCGCAATCCGGGCATCGACGCGGCTGACGGCCCGCACTTCCCCGCCCAGACCGACCTCCGCGGCAAAAGCGATCGAAGGCGAAATGGCGATGTCCTCGTAACTGGAGACGATAGCTGAGCAAACGGCTAAGTCAATGGCCGGATCTTCCACCTTCAGCCCTCCCGCTACGTTGAGAAAGACGTCCTGCTGCCCCAGCCGGAAGCCGCCCCGCTTTTCCAGCACCGCCAGCAGCATCTGTACGCGTTTGGCGTCGTAGCCGGTGCTGCTTCGCTGGGGTGTCCCGTAGTTGGCGACGCTGACCAGCGACTGAATTTCGATCAGCAGCGGCCGGTTGCCTTCCATCATGGAGCCGATGGCGATGCCGCTCAGGGCTTCCTCGCGCTGGGAGATGAGAATTTCGGACGGCTTGGTCACCTGCCGCAGGCCCGTTCCCAGCATTTCGTAAATGCCCAGTTCAGAGGTGCTGCCAAAGCGGTTCTTGGTCGTTCGCAGGATGCGGTAAGTCGTGTGGCGGTCGCCTTCAAAGGTCAGCACCGTATCGACCATGTGTTCCAGGACCTTCGGGCCAGCTAGGGACCCTTCCTTGGTGATATGGCCGATCATAAAGACCGGGACGCCGCTTTCCTTGGCGTACTTCATTAGCTCGGCGGTACATTCCCGAACCTGGGACACGCTGCCCGCGCCGGATTCGACCAGGGACGAATGCATCGTCTGGATCGAATCGATGATCAGGACTTCGGGTTCAAAGTGCTCAACGGTACGGAAAATGTTCTGGGTGGAGGTTTCGGCCATGATGTAGCAGTCGCTGGTCGGCACCGGCAATCGCTCAGCCCGCATCTTGATCTGCTGTTCGCTTTCTTCCCCGGACACGTACAGGACGCGCTGGCCCTGAAGGCTGAGCGCAATCTGGAGCAGCAGCGTGGATTTACCGATGCCCGGTTCCCCCCCGATCAGCACCAGGGAGCCGGGGACGATCCCACCGCCCAGGACGCGGTTGAGTTCACCGTCGGTCGTCTGGACGCGTTCCTGCTCTTCGTACTGGATCGCGTGGATGGCTTTGGGTTTGGCCGCCGTCTTGGCCGTGACGGTCGTGCGCCAGCTGCCCCGGTCGGGCTCTTCCTTCTGGATGACTTCTTCGACAAAGGTGTTCCATTCGCCGCAACTAGGGCAGCGTCCCAGCCATTTGGCTGCCTGGTTGCCGCAGTTCTGGCAGAAGTAAGTCGTTTTTAGTTTGGCCATTCGTTCCGGCGTATGGTGCCGCAAAAAAAAAGTTGGTAAATCGGATGGGGGTAATTAAACGATGAGCTGTCCTAAGCATCGAAGCAGCAGATTGAACCGCTTCCTGCACTGGTAGGAACCCGCTTTAAAACATCCAGAAGGTAAAAAAAGTTGGTCGGCTTACCCATTGCTGAATGTATGTTCGTTATGGTTTCACATCGTTAATCCAGAAGTATGAAAAAGCTCATGGTGCTGCTGGCAGTTCTGCTGGCACCTGTCGTCTCGATGGCGCAGCAGAAGTCAGTCAGTTTTGGGATCAAGGGAGGCATGAACCTGTCGAAATTCACGACGGGGGAATTTGTCCAGACCCGGCTAAATGCCAATGGCTCCCCCCGGGTCAGTCTGGACGGGCGGGTACTGCGCGATAACATCTCCGAAAGCCTCGATACCCGCACGGGCTGGGCTTACGGGATATACGCCCGTTTTGGCCGGAATCTGTACCTGCAGCCGGAACTGATGGTATCGACCAAAAACGGGGCAATTCGGATTGAACGGGATATAGACGGAAAGCCCACCACGGAGATTGTGGGGCTGCAGATGACTAATTTCGACGTGCCGATTCTGCTGGGTCTGAAGGGCGGGCCGCTCCGGGTGGTAGCCGGTCCGATTGTTTCTTTCCGGATCAGCGACGACCAGCGGCTGCGGGAGGCGCTGCGGGATTATACGACGGGTACCATTAACGATGCGTTCCGGCGGGCTTCCTATGGGTACCAGCTGGGTGGTGGACTCGACCTTGGCCGCCTGGGAATTGACGTACGGCACGAAGGGAGCCTGACGGAGGTGTCGGCTGTCCGTCTGGGAACGGATACCGATTCCAAGCCCTTTAACCAGAAGCTGAACTCCTGGCAGGTTACACTGGCTTACCGGCTGTTCTAGGAAGTGCCCGATGGGTTGTTGCCCATCCGGAACCGGTGCAGGCGCAGCTCAATGTCCTTGGTGCGACGGCGGGAGATGGGAATCTCTCGTCCGTCAATCAGGTAGAGGCAGCGGCTAAGGCTGAAGTTATCGACCTGGACGTAATTCAGATTGACAATGGTGGACTTATGAACCCGAACAAAAAGGGCATCGTCCAGCTGATTCGTGAAAGCCTTTAAGGTTTTCGAAACCAGGTAGCGCTGTTTATCCCGTAAATAGATGGAGGTGTAATTGCCTTCTCCCTGCAGATAAACAATGTCTTCAACGGCAATAACGACCGTCCTATTCTGGTAAGGAACGTTCAGGAAGGAGCCCTGAGGAGTCATACGAAAAAAGGAATTCTGACGTGGCGGAACCGGCAACTGGCTGATTAAAGCGTTCATGAGGAAGGCGGCTTGGTACGGGCTGTCGATAGAACAAACTTAACGGCCGCAAGCATACGTCAGAAAAAAAGGCCTGACTACCCGAGTTGAAAGCTAGGCTTTTCGCTCTGGTAATCAGGCCCTTATTTTTTTGGCTCAACAAATAGAAGCGGAAAATTACCCGCTTAAATACGTAGTTTTACGCTACTGGCCCATCGGGGAATTCAGGAGCCCCGGCCAGGCGATCTTAGTGCGTAGGATTCGGAACGAAATTCCGGATGCGCTCGATGAAGGTCTGCGCCCGGCGGCGGGAAATCTTAACCTGCTGCCCGTCGGTCAGTTCCAGCTCACCTTCTTTCTTCACGTAGAAACGTCTTACATAACCCAGGTTTACGATGCAGGATTTGTGAACACGAACGAATGCCTGGCCATCTAACAATTCCTCATACTCTTTCAAGGTCCGGGACACCAGCATTCGCGTGCCATCTTTCAGGAAGAAGTTGGTGTAATTGCCCGAGCCTTCCAGCCGGATAATTTCATCGATGGAAACCGTCCGCTTCCGGTCATAGAACGGGATGAGCAGCTTCTGCAACGAGGCCGCAGCGGACTTTTTTTCCACACTTTTGGGGAGATTTGTCGACACTTGATCGAAAAGGCTGTCTCTGAGGATTGTTTCCATAGCAGATTGTGTAATAAAGTTGGACAACAAACAACAATTGGTTATAAGCTACTTACAGTCAATTGAGCAGGTGTGGATAGGTTGGTTCCGTCGTTCCTGCTGCTTACACAGGCCCAACAACCGTACCGTTCAATATTCCACAGTCGGAAAGCCCCGCTGATGAACCCGCAGAGGTTGATCCAAAAAACGGTAGGCAGGGGGGAACAAAACTTCGTATCTTTGCCGAAAAGCAGGCTGACTATTACCGTTATGCTGGATCGAGTTAAAGAGATATACCAGGAAATTGAACAGTTCGACGCCCGCAGTAAGGAGGAACTGGAGCACTTTCGGATTCGGTACGTGGGACGCAAAGGAGTGATTGCCGAATTGTTTGAGGGCTTGAAGCAGGTACCGCCGGCCGACCGCAGGGCCGTGGGTCAGGAGTTAAACGAATTAAAGGAACTGGCCCAGCAGCGGCTCAAGGCGTATACCACGGCCCTGGAAGATCAGGACGACGAAGCGTCTGATGCGCCGGACCTGAGCCTGCCGGTTGTGCCGAACGCCTATGGCGGGGCGCATCCGCTGAACGTGGTCCGTCAGCAGATCATCCGCATTTTTTCCCGGATGGGCTTCAGCGTGTCCGACGGTCCGGAAATCGAATCCGACTGGTACAATTTTGGGGCACTCAACTTCCCCGATAACCACCCGGCCCGTGATATGCAGGATACCTTCTTCATCGCCCGGAATCCGGATGTGCTGCTGCGGACGCATACCTCCAACGTCCAGATCCGCCTCATGGAGCACCAAAAGCCCCCGCTCCGGTCGATCATGCCGGGCCGGGTCTACCGCAACGAGGCCATCTCGGCCCGGGCCCATTGCCTGTTTCACCAGGTGGAAGGCCTGTACGTAGATACGAACGTAAGCTTCCGGGACCTGAAGGATACGCTTTACCATTTCGTGAAGGAGATGTTCGGGCAGGACGTCCGGATTCGCTTCCGGCCTTCGTTCTTTCCGTTCACCGAGCCTAGCGCCGAAATCGACATCTCCTGCCTCATTTGTAAAGGCGAAGGCTGCAATGTTTGCAAGCAGTCCGGCTGGGTGGAAATTGCCGGTTCGGGCATGGTGGATCCGAACGTGCTGGCCAATTGCGGCATCGATCCGGAAACGTATACAGGGTTTGCGTTCGGGATGGGAATTGAACGGATTACGATGCTGAAATACCAGATCCGCGACCTGCGACTTTTTACCGAAAATGATGTGCGTTTCCTGAAGCAGTTTCAGGGCGCCTAATGCCATAAATAAGCGGAGCGTGTGTAACCAGAACAGGGCCGGGAAAGCGTATTATCAGCCCTCTGCCCACGCTCCGTCCTTTTTTACCTATCCGCTTAGAAATAGTCTTTTTCTTCCAGAAAAGGTTGTCTAATTTTAACCTCCGTATGGCAACCGCTAATCCATAGCGAACGATCTGGGGCCTTTGTGTGATTGAGTAGTATTCTTGAATTATCGTTTATATGAATTTATTAGCCGTACTAAAAGAAAATCTTACAGACACTGTTGTATCGAGGGCTGCGTATTACGTTGACGAAACACCGGAAAAAACCCGTACGGCCCTGGAAGGGCTGGTCCATACGGTAGTAGCCGGATTAATGAAGCGAACAACGACCGAAATCGGCGTTAACCAATTATTCAATCACATACAAAAAGGAAAATTTACCGCTGCAACGGCAGCCGGATTTGCCGATACCTTAAAGGATCCCGAACAGACAGCCCGCCTCGTCGAGGCCGGAAATACCAGCATCAGCCACCTGCTCCCGGCCATGAAAAGCTCCGTCGGGACGATGGTTTCCAGTTACGCCAATATTAAGAACTCCGCGGCGATTACCTTACTGGGGATGATAACGCCCATGGTGCTGGGCGTGCTCAACCAGTTGGTACAGGATAAAAAATACGATGCCGACGGGCTGGCGGCCATGCTGGCAGACCAGCGCGATCCGCTGGTTGAAGCAACGCCCGAACGCCTGCTCGACCGCATGGGCGAGGGGCTGGGCATCCGGCAGCTCCTGGCGCTGGGCGTCGTGCCGGCCAAACGGAGCATGACCGTCGACCGCCCGCAGCGGCCTACCTCTGACCGTTTCATGCCCGAGCCGGACGAAGAAAGCAACGGTTCGCTGGCAAAATGGGGCGTTGGTGCGCTCGTCCTGCTGGCGCTGGCAGCCGGGGGGTATTACATCTGGAACAACACCCAGAACTATTCCGAAGCCAACCAGGAGGAAACGGCCATTTCCGCCGACTTCACCGACTCCACTACGACCCTGTCGCCGGATACGACCCGGCGGATTTTGGTCCGGGATACCAGCAGAAGCACGGTTCCGGTGGCCGCAACGGCTACGGCTCCAACCAGCAATACCGCCCTGGCGGCCCTTTCGACTTACCTGACCAATCCGCAGGCCCCGGCCGGGCGGGTATTCCGGCAGCCGGCGCTCACCTTTACGCCGGGTACGCCGACGCCGACGCCGGCCGCCCAGGCAGCCATTACGGAGCTGGCCAACCTGATGAAAACCAATCCGAATCTGCAGGTTCAGATCATTGCTTACGCCAACGATGCCCAGCAGCCGCTAACCAACAGAGCCCTCTCGTTTGCCCGGGCCAATGTCGTAAAAAAGCAGCTGGTGGATGCGGGCATTAACTTCGTGCGCGTCGACGCCATCGGCCGGGGAACGGGTGTGACCCGGACGCCGGGAGACAGCGCAGCTGCTGCCCGGCCAACCCGCCGTGGAATCGACCTCAAAGTGGTAATCAAATAAGGTTACCAACGCTGGCTTTACCCAACGCCCCGGTGCAGCACCGGGGCGTTTTTTTGTTCGCCGGACCACCTGACGAAGGGAATCAGGTCGTTAGCTGATGTAGGTCATGGGTGAATTAATGAGGAAGCCATAATTTCCTGGTATCGATCAACTGCAAGCCCCAATCGGATGAAAACCAATGTGTACCAACAGCTGAGCCACCTGCATCTCGAACAGCGGCTGTGGCAGAAAGAACTGGAACTGATTGACCAGGAGATTAAGGTGTTCGACATGATGCTGGCGATCTCGGAAGATACCCAGTCTGCCTCCAGCGCAGATCCCCGGTTTCGGGCCTTTTCGGACCAGCTGCGGCATTTTCGACGGGTCGTGGTTCGGGTAGGGGAGGAAAATCAGCGGTTCGGGCATGAGCTTCGACTCGCGGCGGAACAAAACCACCGGCTGAGCCGGGATCCCATGGCGGATTACCGGTACCTCCGCCAGGAGATGGATGCCTTACACGACGGCTTTCGGCTTTTCAAGCACGCCATTCGCACGTATCTGGCCGGTCAGGAGGTTGGGGTCTGAGCCGCGGTCTACCCTTTCAGAAGATTTACGGAACATCCGGCGGACGGCTGGGTTAGACAGAAATGGGTTGGGACGAACCACCCGTTTCTTTTTAATCAAGCGAGACGTTACGTTATGGAAACGCAAGCCGGAAAAACTGCCCTGATTACCGGGGCTACCAGTGGCATCGGACACGAACTGGCCAAACTTTTCGCCCGGGATGGGTACAATCTGGTGCTGGTCGCGCGGACGGAAGACCGTCTGCGGGAAGTTGCCGACCAGTTCAGGCAGCAGTACGGAACTCAGCAGGTGCTGACCATTGCCCGGGATCTGACCGATCCGAAGTCACCCGAAGAAATCTACGACGAAACCAAACGGCAGGGCGTGACAGTCGATGTCTTGGTAAACAATGCCGGAGCCGGAGAATACGGGATGTTTGCCAACGAGACGGATCTGCACCGCGAACTGGCCCTGATCCAGTTGAATGCCGTCTCTCTGGTTCACCTCAGCAAACTTTACCTGAAGGAGATGGTTCAGCGCAACGATGGAAAGATCCTCATGCTGGCCTCCATCGTATCGGTGCTGCCCAATCCGCTGATGGCCGTTTACGCCGCCACCAAGTCATTCATTTACTCGTTTACGGAATCGTTGCGCGAAGAACTGCGCGATACGAACGTATCGGTCACTGCCCTGATGCCGGGGGCAACGGATACCAACTTCTTTGCTGCCGCCGGAGCCGAAGGCACGCGGGCGCATAAGATGGCCCAGGCAACCGGTGATCCGGCCTCCGTGGCCAAAGATGGCTACGAGGCCCTGATGAAAGGCAAAGACAAGGTAGTCTCCGGGCTGATGAACAAGGCCCAGGTCGCCATGGGCTACATCACGCCCGATACGCTCAATGCTGCCAGCATGCGCAAACTTATGGAAAAGCCGCAGGAGCAGGAATCTCAGGAGTCCAACGACTGGCTGGTGCCCTCGCTGGTCCTGGGCGCCGTAGCAACCTTTGCTCTTGTGTGGACCTTCGGCCGGGATCTGAGCTGGACGGACCGGGTTCGGTACCAGTACAAAGCCCGCTCAGCGAAAAATTCTCTTCTGGATGCGCTGTCCCTGAACTAGGCAGTCTTATTCCGCAGGAAGCCGCTCTGTGTACCGGGGCGGCTTTTTTTGCGACTGCCAACAGCGAAACGCAGGTTAGTGATCAGAATCAGGCGGTTGGCTGAGCGGTGTCATGCGCCAAGGAGGTTTGTCCCACTACTTTTGTTCATCCGTAACGCCAATACGAATCGCCAAGCCGGATTCTGTGCCCGGACTGCGATCCAGATAGATACTACATTTGTAGGGTAAGAGAGGGTGTTAAAAAAACGTGGTCAATGGCCACGTTTTTTTTTGTTTTTCGGTGGCAGAACCCAGGAATGCGATACTTTGACGAGAGCCGTGCGTCTAATTTTAGGAAAACCCGTCCGAATTATCAGACAAGATCTGGAAAACCGAAGTGTAGCGGTAAGATTGGGCCGGCCAGGCTGTAAACATTTTATATGACATCATTTGGATTATTGCGTACAAATCGTAAGTTTGAGTTGGAATTGTGGGCATAAGGCGGTAAATCCTAACTCGGAATGGATACGAATTTTAGTCAGAACCTTATTTACCTGCGGAATCGGTTACCAGAGCAGCCCTCGCAGCGCGCGTTGGCACCAAAATTGGGTATTCATAAATCATCGCTTGCCGCCTACGAAGCGGGTCGCTCCCAGCCGAAGTACGAAGACCTGATCCGGATCGCTGATTTTTACGGCATCAGTACCGATGATCTGCTGCGGAAAGACTTAAGGACGGCGCCGGTGAAGAGCCGGGACGACCTGCGGGTGCTGGTAGCTGCCGTGGATGCCGAGGGCGAGGAGCGAGTGGTCCATATTCCGGTGAAAGCCTCGGCGGGATATGCCCGGGAGTACGGTAATCCGGAGTACATCCAGCAGCTCGACGCTTACCGCCTGCCGTTTCTGCCGGGGGAGAAGACCTACCGCAGTTACGAAATTGAGGGGGACTCGATGCTGCCGCTCAAATCCGGGACGATCGTTTTCGCGCAGTTCGTCGAGAACTGGCGCGATATCCGTGACGGCTCTCTTTGCCTGGTGACTACCCGGAACGATGGGCTTGTTTTCAAGAAAGTATTCAATTATCTGAAAGAGAAAGGCTGTCTGCTGCTGGTGTCGACCAACGAACGGTATAAGCCTTTTATCCTTCATTCCGACGAAGTGCTGGAAATCTGGCGCGCCATCGGCTATTACAGTACTGAATTTCCCTTACCGTGATAGGACTTGTTTACGTATGAACCAGATAAGCAACCTCCACTTTGAACTGTACCGCGATCCGAATGGCTGGGGCTTTGGCTACCGGCTGGTCGATGACCGAAATCGCGTATTCCTGGAACAACAGGGATTTCTGACGGTCAGGGCCTGTTTACAGACCATTCAAGAGGTGCGTCAGTACGCCGCCCAGGATGATCTCTATGACCGGCGGCAGGATGGGCGTTCACACAACTGGTCGTTTACGCTGCGGGATGCCAAAACCTGGCGGAAGCTGGGCTATAGTCCGATGTTTTCCGGTATCATGGCCTGTGAACGCATCATTGACGTCCTGAAGCAGGAAACAGCCCGCGCCTCGGTTCCGGCTGAGGAGCCCCGTCTGCGGCTCATGGCCTGATCATAAGCGCATAAAAAATGGCCAGTCTCGTAAACAGATGTTTACGAGACTGGCCATTTTTATTACCGGCCTTACTTACTCAGCATGGCGTTCACGTCCAGTCGGCCACCCGTGGTACAGCGTCCACTGAGGGAGGCGGTTGGAACGGCGCTCGTCAGGATCGCATTTTTGATCGTGGTAGCCGTGGCACCGGGCTTGGCCGCGGCGTAGAGGGCCGCGGCGCCCGTGACATGCGGCGTGGCCATCGAGGTCCCGTTGTAGCTGGAGTAGGTATTAAAGGCCGTGGTCGACCAGATACCCGAACCGGGGGCTCCGATGTCTACCGTAGTCGCACCAAAGTTGGAGAAGCTGGACCGCGCCCCGCTCGAGGTAATGGACGCTACAGCGATTACGTTTTCGTTCGAATAACCGGAAGGATAGCTAAGGGTTACGTCGTTATTGTCGCCCACCCCATCACTGCCACCGTTGCCGGCTGCGGCGATGAAAAGAATCCCGGCACTGTTCGCCCGTTCGATTGCGTCAAAAAGCGCCTTCGAGTAGCCGCCCCCGCCCCAGGAGTTATTCGAAGCGACGATGTTCAGGCCGTGGCGTATTTTCAGGTCCGTCAGGTAATCGACGGCCTTGATGGCATTTGCCGTCGTGCCGCCGTTTCGACCCAGACATTTGGCAGAGATCATCGTCACGGCCCAGTTGACACCAGCTACCCCGGATCCGTTGGCTTCCGCCCCGATGGTACCGGCTACGTGCGTTCCGTGGTCATCGAGGCTGCCCCGGTTGCCTCCATCGTAAATGGTGCGGTCGTTGTTGGCAAAATCCCAGCCGTTGGTGTCGTCGATGTAGCCGTTGCCGTCGTTATCCCGGCCGTCGACCGGATCGAACGGATTCGTCCATACGTTAGCATCCAGATCGGGATGATTCGGCTGAAAGCCTTCATCGATAATGCCGACCACAACGGACCTCGTGCCCGTATTACCGCCGGCCCAGGCGGCAGCGGCATTGCTCCCAAAGGCATTGGAGGGAGAGGTCGAGGGCCCGTACATTCCCCAAAGTGAGCCGTTGGTGAAGTAAGGGTCAGTAGACACGGCCTGGTGGTGGTAAATGTAATTCGGTTCGGCCAATTCCACATCGGGCGATCCTTTCAGTTCGGCGATTGCTTCTTCTACCGACAAAGGCGTTTTAATCAGGGTCAGCCCCTCATCATCACCGGCCTTCTCCATGGCCTTGGTTTTGATCTTTTCGGCCACTTCCGCCTTCACCTTGCCCAGCGCCTTGTCCTTTTTTTCCTTGTCTGCACCTTTGCGGAATTTCACCAGAACTTCCCCGGCGACATAATCTACATTCGCCGACAGACGGGCACCCGACGGTGCAGCTACACCGGCGTCCGGACTCAGTAAGTCACTGTCTCGACCTGTCTGACAACTAGTGGTAACCATGGCAGCAAGCAGGGAAGCCAGCGCGTACTGACCGGCACGAAATACGGTACGTTTCATAGAATTGTGCAATAAAATAGATGAAGAGATACATTAACTGCCGAATAATATAGAAAAATGAGCGCAAATGATCCAAATAAAATTATAAAATAAGATCCAGCAGGCATATTTATTTTCATAAAAATCATGCTTAGCCATACAAAATATGGATACTCTGGCCCTGCGTAGGCTAAAAGGGCTTTTACCGGTTAATCAGTGGGTTAGGAGCCATTTTCAACCGGCAGCGGGTCAGTGCCTGAAGCTTTATTGTCGATTAATCGCAAAAAAAACGGAACGCCCTGGGCGTTCCGTTAGTCAAGTATATTAGAAGCAGTTTATACGCTCAGCTTCCAGCCATCCCGGTATTCCCGTTTGACGAACTGGTTGGCATCGTCAAAGTTGGTGATGCGCATGTTCTGGCCATCCCACATCAGTTTTTTCCGACCCGGGTAGTCGAAGCCCTGGCCGTTGGCGCGCGCCGTACGGAGGTTATACGCCCGGATCGCCAGGTTCCCCATAAGCACCGACTCAGTCAGCGGACCGGCAAAGTCGAAGGAAGACGTCAGTGCCTTCTGCTGGGCGCTCCCGTATCCGGCTTTGCAGGCGTCTGCCCAGAGAATCTGGTGGCCCCATTCGGGCATGGTCTGCGCGACGGCCTGCTCTTTCGGGATTTCGTACTTCTTACCGTCTTTCGTATATACCTTGGGGTTACGGCCGTAAAGTCCGCAGGTCATCAGCCCTTTTTCGCCGATCATTAGCATGCCATTGGCACCGCCGTCTTCGCTGAGCGGCTCGCCTTCGGGCAGGAACTCGGGGCGGAAGGGGCGGATACCCCCGTCAGACCAGGTCATGTTAACGACCGACTTGTTCTTCCCCGTAGCCGGGAATTTCATCTGTACGTGCGAAGAAGGCGGGCAGCCTTCGGGAATGTACTCGGGCGTCCAGTCTTTGAGGAAAACCGCACCAACGCTGGTTTCGACCTCGGTCGGGTAGCCCAGTCCCAGAACCCGGAACGGAACGTCCATGACGTGGCAGCCGATATCGCCTAGGGCGCCGGCGCCGAAGTTCCACCAGCCCCGCCATTTGAAGGGATGGTAGGCGGGCGTATAGCCCACTTTCTGGGCAGGCCCAAGCCACAGGTCCCAGTCCAGGTTGGCCGGGACCTCCGAAGCCGCCGGCGGTACGGGAATACCCTGGGGCCAAACCGGGCGGTTGGTCCAGAGGTGAATCGTATGGACTTTGCCGATCAGGCCCTTATCGAACCACTCGACCATCTTTTTCTGCTCCGGGTTGGAAGCGCCCTGGTTGCCCATTTGGGTGACCACCTTGTATTTCCGGGCCGCTTCGGTCAGCGCGCGGGCTTCGAAAATGTTGTGCGTCAGCGGCTTCTGAACATAAACGTGCTTGCCCAGCTGCATGGCGGCAAGCGCTACAACGGCATGGGTATGGTCAGCCGTTGAAACCGTTACGGCATCAATGGTTTTCCCTTCTTTTTCCAGCATGGTCCGGAAGTCCTTGTAGCGGGCCGCCTTCTCATGTTTCTTGAAATTCTGCTGTACCTGCTCCCGGCCCCAATCGACGTCGCAGAGGGCGACGATGTTATTGGCGCCGTTATTCCAGGCATTATTGGTATCGGAGAAGCCTTTCCCGGCAATGCCCACACCGGCGATGTTGAGTTTGTCGCTCGGTGCGATGAACCCTTTGCCAAGAACATGGCGGGGAACGATCAGAAAGCTACCGGCGGCTGCCAGTGCGCTGGTCTGAAGGAACGAGCGACGGGATGGAGTTGAAGGTTGGTCTTTGGGTTGCATAATGCGAAATAGGTCGGATGCTAGCCTTAAGGCTATCAGCAAATTTGCACAAGTTTTTCCCGAAATGCGAATCAAATGTCTCGATTTTGTGCTATTTTTTTGGGGTAAAGACTAGATAGGGAGAAGGATACCCCTGAATCCTTTCTCGGTTGACCCGCTAAACCCTGAACCCCGTGCAACTTATCCGACTTCTCATTGGCCTGCTGCTCCTCACCCTGACCACCGAGGCTCGTGACCGTACGACTGTCTCGATCGTCGGCGACCAGTTTTATATCAATGGGAAACCCACTTTTCCGGGGCGTACCTGGAACGGTCACCGGATCGAAGGCCTGTTGCCGAACAGCCGCATGGTCCAGGGTATTTTTGATGACCTGAATCCCGAAACCCGCGGACGCTGGGTTTATCCGGATACCAAACGCTGGGATGCCGACCGTAACACCGACGAGTTCATCGCCGCCATGCCGGCCTGGAAACAGCACGGTTTACTGGCGTTTACGATTAACCTCCAGGGAGGAAGTCCGGAAGGATACTCCAAAAGCCAGCCGTGGATTAACTCGGCCTTTTCTCCCGATGGCTCGCTCCGGTCGGACTACCTGAAACGACTCAAACGCATCCTCGACCGGGCCGACAAACTGGGCATGGTCGCCATTGTCGGCTTTTTTTATTTCGGCCAGGACCAGTACCTGCGCGATGAGGCGGCCGTGGTCCGGGCCGTGGATGGAGCGACAGACTTGCTGCTGAAGCAAGGCTACCGGAATGTGTTGGTGGAGATCAATAACGAATGCAACATTGCCTACGACCACGCCATTCTGCAACCAGACCGGGTTCATGAACTGATCGGGCGCGTGAAAGCCCGCCAGCGCCGGGGCCAAAGGCTGCTGGTCAGCACCAGCTACGGCGGCGGAACCATACCCCGCGAGAACGTCGTTCGTGCGTCTGATTTTCTGCTGCTGCACGGCAATGGCGTTTCAGATCCGAATAAAATCGGTGAGATGGTTCGGCAGACGCGGGCCGTACCGGGCTACTGGCCAATGCCTGTCGTCTTTAACGAGGATGATCACTTCAACTTTGAGCAGCCCCAGAATAATTTCGTGGCGGCCACGACGGCCTATGCTTCCTGGGGCTATTTCGATTTTCGGATGAAGGAGGAGGGATTGGACGAAGGTTACCAGTCCGTGCCGGTCAACTGGGGCATCAGTTCGGCGCGGAAGCGGGGCTTTTTCCGCCTCCTGGCCGAAATTACCGGGAACAGCCAATAAAAAAAGCCCCGTTTGGGCGGGGCTTGGGATTCAGCGGGCGGCTACCGGACCACATTCGCGGTCAAAGAAAAACACGTGGCCGCCCAGGTCCCGCCAGACAATTCGTTTGAACTGGGTCTTCAGGGCTGGGCAACTGCCGAATAAGGTACCAAATTCATCGTCATAGTTCTTTTTCTTCAGGCGGAAGACTTTCCCGTTGGCCTTGATGTAATAGGACATGTCGATTCCTCCGGTAACCTGAACGCCCGCAAAGCCAACGCCCATGGTTTCCATGGCAAACGGGTCGTGGTACACCCGGATCTTGGAGTCAAACCCCGGGTTAATCAACTGGACCAGGACGGTTCGTTTGGGCTCGTCAAGCTGTTCCTGATAAAACATAACCAGGTTTCGGGTCGATTCCCCAACCTGCGTGCGCTGCATTTTGTCAATGGAGCGGGTACTTTCCATTGCCGAAGAAAATTTGGCAAAATCGGAAGGTGCCAGTCCCAGTTCAACAACTTCGTCAGCTTCGTACTTGAACTTTTTGCCTTCCAGGGTTTTACCTTCTATCCGGACAATCAGGCCTTTCTTTCGGTCCAGGTCATCGAGGATAAATTCCACGCGCTCACCAGCTTTCGTAACCAGATACCCCGGTTTGGAACTGGAGAAGCGTTCAATAGGCGGTAAGAATTCCTGCGCAAAAGCCGGAGCAGAAAGCCAGGCACTAAGGAGTACCGTTACGATGGGTTTTAACATGGTCATGAAGAATGATTTCCCATAAAAGTGTTATAATTTATTCATTAATTAGTATAGCCGAACCGGTTTTTCTTGAAAGGTTGTCTATATACTTAGGGAACATACCGGCCTGGGCTGCCTGTTATCAGCCTGATGGAAACAACCGACACCCGATTCAGCTCCGCGCTGCCCGGTCTGCAGTTTGCCCTGAATGTGCTTTACGTGGGGCGTTTTTTAATTGGGTACCAGGACCCGGCTCAGGAGCTCGATGAGGTCGATGCGTATATTGAAGCGGTTACCGATGAACTGGTGGCTACTGAACTGCTGCACGAGGCCGCAATTCTGGTCGGAGATGTGCTGCCCGAGGACGACCCGTCTTTGTCCTGAAACAATTGACCCCTCTGACGTATTTGTGGTATATACGTACACATAATTGATAAAACTATGCGCTGGATCGGAGGCCGCGAGAGCGGTAACGTGGATGACCGCCGGGGCGGAGGCGGTGGTGGCATGCTGGTAGGCGGAGGCATTGGTACCCTCGTTATTGCGTTAATTGTCATGCTGATGGGCGGCGATCCGTCTGCGCTGCTCAGCCAGACAGAAAGTGTGCCGGCCCAACAGCAGGCGCCGGCGGGTCCTCAGCCGGACGACGCAGCCGCCAAATTCACCCGCCTGGTGCTGGGTTCAACCGAAGACATCTGGTCGCGGTTGATGGCTTCCCAGGGGGCGCAATACCGTCCCCCGACCCTTGTGCTGTTCCGGCGGGTAACGCAGTCGGGCTGCGGCACGGCGACTTCGGCTTCGGGACCCTTCTATTGTCCGGCGGATAAGAAACTGTATATCGACCTGTCGTTCTACGACGATCTCGCCCAGCGTTTTGGTGCGCCCGGGGATTTTGCGATGGCCTACGTTATTGCCCACGAGGTCGGGCATTACCTTCAGGACGAGCTGGGCATTATGGATCAGGTGCAGCAGGCCCAGGCCCGGATGAGCCGGGCAGAAAGTAACCAGTTGTCGGTCCGGCTGGAACTGCAGGCGGATTTTCTGGCGGGCGTCTGGGCACACCACGCCAACGGCAAGAGTTTTGCCTTCGAGCCGGGTGATGTCGAGGAAGCCTTGCGCGCGGCCAGCGCGATTGGCGACGACCGGATTCAGCAGCAGACCCAGGGACGGGTCGTTCCCGAGGCCTTTACGCACGGCACCTCGGCCCAGCGTATGTACTGGTTCCGAAAAGGGCTGGAAACAGGTGATATAAAACAGGGCGATACGTTCAGCAGCCGGGAAGATGCCCGACTGACGCAATAGGCCATGATTAGACCATAAAAAAAGGCGGACCTTTCGGCCCGCCTTTTTTTATCAAACTCACTCCAGCACCGGTACCTTATCCAGGTTATAGAAGATGATGTCCCGGGTTCCCTTATCATCTTCGTTGAGCATCATGCCCACGACGGCGTTTTTCTGAATCCGGCCGGCGATGATCTCTTTCGAGAGCGCATTGAGAATCCGGCGCTGCAGGACCCGCTTCAGCGGCCGGGCACCAAACTGCGGATCGAACCCTTCCTGGCCAATGAAGTCGAGGACTTCCTCGTCGGCTTCGATGGTAATGCCCTGCTCGGCGAGGCGCTCCTGGATGTGGCGGAACTGGATGTCGACAATCCGGCGAATTTCCCGGCGGGTCAGCGGCTGGAACATCACCAGTTCGTCGACCCGGTTCAGAAACTCCGGCCGTACCGTCTGCTTCAGCAGCTCGAAGACCTCTTCTTTCGTCTGGTCAATGATCTCGTCCCGGTTATGCTTGTCAATCCCGGCAAACCGTTCCCGGATGATGTGCGAACCGATGTTCGAGGTCATGATGACGATCGTGTTCTTAAAGTTGGCGACGCGTCCCTTGTTGTCCGTCAGGCGCCCGTCATCGAGCACTTGCAGCAGGATGTTGAACACGTCCGGGTGCGCTTTCTCGATCTCATCCAGCAGGATGACGCTGTATGGCTTGCGGCGTACGGCCTCGGTCAGCTGACCGCCTTCGTCGTAGCCCACGTAGCCCGGAGGCGCCCCGATCAGGCGGCTGACGGCGTGGCGTTCCTGGTACTCCGACATATCGATCCGCACCAGGGCGTTCTCGTCATTGAAAAGGTACTCCGCCAGGGCTTTGGCCAGTTCGGTTTTCCCCACACCCGTGGTACCCAGGAAGATGAACGAACCGATAGGCCGCTTGGGATCCTGCATCCCGGCCCGGCTCCGGCGTACGGCATCGGCCACGACCTGGATGGCTTCTTCCTGCCCGGCTACGCGTCGGGCCAGCTCGTCTTCCAGGTGCAGCAGCTTGTCGCGCTCCGACTGCATCCTCCGGCTGACCGGAATGCCCGTCCATTTGGCAACGACCTCCGCAATATCGTCGGCCGTCACTTCCTCCTGGAGCAGGTTGGAGCCGTCCCCGTCCTTGGCCGTCAGCTCGTCCAGTTTCTTCTGGGCTTCCGGAATTCGGCCGTAGCGGATCTCGGCCACTTTTCCGTAGTCGCCCGCCCGTTCGGCCCCTTCAGCTTCGAAGCGAAGGTGGTCGAGCTGCTCCTTCAGCGTCCGGATTTCGTTCACCGACTGCTTTTCGGTCTCCCACCGGGCTTTCAGGCTATTGCGATCCTCGTTCAGGTCGGCAATCTGCCTGTTGAGCACGGCCTCCTTGTCGCGGTCGTTTTCCCGGCGGATGGCCTCCCGTTCGATTTCCAACTGCATTATGCGGCGGTTCAGCTCGTCAAGTTCTTCCGGTACGGAGTCGATTTCCAGGCGCATCTTGGCGGCCGCTTCGTCCATGAGGTCAATGGCCTTATCGGGCAGGAAGCGGTCGGAGATGTAGCGATTCGAGAGCTCGACGGCGGCAATGACGGCATCGTCCTTGATCCGCACGCCATGGTGCAGTTCGTATTTTTCCTTGATACCCCGCAGGATGGAAATGGCATCCGTCACGTCCGGCTCGTCGACCAGCACCGTCTGGAACCGCCGCTCGAGGGCTTTGTCCTTCTCAATGTACTTCTGGTACTCTTTCAGGGTCGTGGCCCCGATGGCGTGCAGTTCCCCGCGGGCCAGGGCCGGTTTGAGCAGGTTGGCCGCGTCCATGGCTCCTTCGCCGTTGCCGCCCGCCCCGATGAGCGTGTGGATTTCGTCAATAAAGAGCACGATTTCCCCTTCCGAATCCGTCACTTCCTTGATGACGGCCTTCAGGCGCTCCTCAAACTCGCCTTTGTACTTGGCCCCGGCCACGAGCAGGCCCATGTCCAGCGAAACGATGGTTTTGGACTTCAGGTTTTCGGGCACGTCGCCGGTCACGATGCGCTGGGCCAGGCCCTCGACGATGGCCGTTTTACCAACGCCCGGTTCGCCGATGAGCATGGGGTTATTTTTGGTCCGGCGGCTCAGGATCTGAAGCACCCGCCGAATCTCCTCGTCCCGTCCGATGACCGGGTCAATTTTCCCCTGCCGCGCCAGCTCGTTCAGGTTTTTGCTGTACCGCTCCAGGGACCGGTATTTGGCTTCTGCGTTCTGATCTTTCACAGGATTATTCTTTCCTCTCAGTTCCTTAATGGTGTCTTTCAGGGTCTTTTCGGTAAAACCCACGTCGCGCAGTAAGGTTGCAACCGTGTCTTTACCGCCAATGAGGCCGAGCAGCATCAGCTCTACGCTGACGTACTCATCGCCAAATTCCTTCATCTGAGCCTGGGCCCGCTGCAGGGCCGCGTTGAGTTCGTTGCCCAGGTAGATGTTCTGCTCGGTGGCGCCGGTTACCGATACTTTGGGGTAACCGTTGACGATGGCGTCCAGGGCCAGGTTCAGCCGGCTGGCCGCGGTTCCCGCCTTTTTGGCCAGGAAGCCGATGGTGTTCGGGTCCTCGTCCAGGATGGCCTTCAGCAGGTGGCCGGTCTCCACCGTCTGCTGCTGGTTGCCCTGCGCAATCTGCGCCGCCTGTTGGATTATCTCCTGGGCTTTGATGGTGTAGTTATTGAAGTTCATGGCTTAGGTTCGTTGTCCGTCTGAATGCCTATACGTCTGCAAACAGCAGGCCGGAGGCGAACTTAGGACAAAATGGCGGAAAATGGCAGATTAAACGGCTTCGCTAAAGACACAATGGCATAAAGGCTGACGATCGTATCCGCGGCCTGAATGCATCGCTCATTGTCCGATAACCGTGACCAATCCTATTTGGAACGGTCTAATGATCAGATGAATAAACTTTCTTGAAGGAGTTTTTCGAAATGCGGTATGAAAATTGTCCGACAATTAGGGGTGGACATTGACCGGATCTGACCATTTAAGCTGAATTTACGCAGGAAGAGCTGCTTTTTCCATGAAATACTTTCTACCGTTCCTGATTGTCTGTCTGATAGTAATGGGGTCGACGGCGGCTAATGCCTTCCAGGGTACGACGCCCAGTTCAACGACGGTCTGCAGTGTATCAGTAGCCATTTCAGGGCCCAGTGGGGCTATTTGTTCGAACCAGCCGGTTTCGCTGACGGCTACCGTGCGGGGCGGAACGGCTCCGTTTACCTACCAGTGGCGGCGGGATGGGGTAGTAGTCGGGTCCGAATCGGTTCTGACCACCCGGCAGGGGGGCATCTACACGGTTACCATCCAGGATGCCAATGCCTGCGCGGCGGTGGCCAACGCCTTTACCGTAACGGTACGATCCCAGCCGGTTCAGGCCGTCACCATCGGCGGACCCACCACGTTCTGCCAGGGCGGGAGCGTCCGGCTGTCCGTTACGACCCCCGCCGACGCGGCGGTTCGCTGGCTATTCGAGTTTGGCCCAACGGGCGGACTGGCAGGCAACAGCATCAACGCCACCACATCGGGTATGTACTGGGCGCGGGTAACCAACGCCTGCGTGGACACTCTCTTTCAGGTGACTCAGGTCACCGTCAACCCGGTTCCGACGGTGACCATCAGCGGCAGCCGCGTGGTTTGCCGCGAGACGCCCACGACGCTCTCGGCGGTCGTAACCGGAGGCGCGGCCCCCTACACCTACCGCTGGCGTACCGGAGAGCAGGAAGTCGGGGTCAACAGTACCGTAGCCGTGCAGAGTGCCGGTAGCTACCGGGTAGCCGTGCAGGACCAGAACGGCTGCAGTGCAACTTCGACCAATTATTCCCTTTCGGCCAATACCCTGTCGGTTTCGCTTCAGGGCCCGGCGGCCTTCTGTACCAACACCAGCCCGACCCTGACGGCCGCCGTTCAGGGCGGTCGGTCGCCGTTTGGGTACGAATGGAAGCGGAATAATGCCGTTATCAACGAAGTCGGCCGAAGCTTTACCCTGACCCAGGGTGGCACCTATCAGGTTGGCGTAGTTGATGCCGACGGCTGTCAGGTGGCGGCTTCCAGTGTCATTACCGCTTTCCCTGCCCCTAGAGCCAGTGCCGGGGCCGGTGCTGTTTTAACCGGTACGCAGGTGTATAGCCTGACGGGGGTGCAGACGGCCAGCGGCGGCACCGCTCCGTACCGGTACGTCTGGGGCACCACGCCCCAGGTCCCCGGTCAGGGAGATACTACCGCCACCCCGACCATCGGGCCATTCCGCGGCAATACCACCATCACGCTTCGGGTAACCGACCGGAACAAGTGCGAAGCCACCAGTTCCGCTGTGATCAATTATACGCCCTGTACCTTCAGTGCGGTGCTGATCGGAGATTCGAGTTTCTGTACCGGCCGGACCGCCCGGCTTCGGCTGAGCCTGGCGGGTGGTATTGCTCCCTACACGTATAAATGGTTCCGGAACGGCGTTCTCCAAACGCCCAACGGCTCGACCCTGGATGCGTCCACACCGGGCGATTATTCTGCTCAGGTGACCGACAGCAAAGGCTGTTCGTTTACAACCGGTATTTTCAAAGTGACGGAGATCACCAGCCTGCCCGTCCGCATCACCGGCGATCCGCTGTTTTGCCCGGGAGGCGGAACCACGACCCTGTCGGCGGAGGTCAACCAGGGCACGGCGCCTTTTACCTTCCAGTGGACCCGGGATAATCAGGCTGCCGGATCAACGCCGGCGCTGCAGGTAAACCTGGCTGGAAGTTACAGTCTAACGGTGCGGGACGCGCGGGGATGTCAGGGAAGAGCCCGGGAGGTGGCCGTCCGCGAAAAGCCCCGGACGCCGGCGGTCATTACGCCCCAGGGCAGTACTGAGGGCTATGTGCCCAATAAGGTGTTTTTGCGGGCCAATCTGGGCTTCGATATGACCTACCAGTGGCGCCGGAACGGCAACGTCATTCCCGATGCGACCCTGGCCGATTATGAAGCGGCCGAATCCGGGCTGTACACCGTCCTGGTGACCCAGAATGGCTGTTCGACGCTTTCGGAACCGGTGCAGGTAACCATTTCGCTGATTACAGCGCTGGAACCGGTTTCAACCCGGCCGACCGGTATGGTCCTACTGCCCAGTACGCCTAATCCGGCCCGGCAACAGGTGGAAATCAGCTACCGCTTACCCCAGCCGATGAGCATTACCCTGCAGTTGTACAGCGCCGACGGCCGGCCGTTGCAGACCCTGGATGCAGGCGCCAAAACCGCCGGCTGGCATACCGTAAGGACGGATGTATCCCAGTTACCGGCCGGGCTGTATTTCTACCGGCTGGAAGCGGGCCGCAGCGGGCTAACGCGCCGCCTGCTGGTCGCCGATTAACTTAAGCGTTGCGGGTGAAGAGCAGCTGGCCGAGCTGACGAAGCCGGTTGTGGGAAAAATACGCCCACAGCAGCAGCAGGTACATCGCCAGGTTGGGCGTAGCCGCCGGGAGGGCCGGGCTGTCTACGGCGTACACAGCCGCCAGGTTGATCGGGGGCGTAAAGCCCAGGATGTTTTCCACACCCAGGACCAGCGTCAGGCCAAGGGCGTAAAAAGACCAGTTCGGGCGAACAAACAGCAGAACCGCTGATATAGCCGTGGCCGCAAAACCAAGGTAATGCTGCAGGTGCAGGGAAGCATCTGAAGTATAGACCGAATACAAACAATACAACTGGGAGAAGAACAGAACGCCGAGGATGATCAGGTGACCATAAAACTCTTTAAGCTTCGACTTTTCCATGCTCGTTACGGGTGAATGAGGAGGATATAGTAAGGTTTATACCAAAATTACAACCGTAACGGATTGCCGAAATTAAAAAGAATATAAAATCGGTGGATTAGGCGAAATAAAAAGCGGCGAAAGACGCGGCTGGCATCAGTTTCCTTTGAAGCGCTTCAGGCGCTGCAGAATTTCAAAGGTCAGTTCGTATTCCGAAGCCTGCAGGATGAATTCGTCGGGCAGGTTGCAGTAGTCCCGGAAGCGGGCCAGTTCGTCGCCCTTTAGGTCAGTCGCCCGTTGGGAAACGAGGGCGAAACGATAGCCAGCCAGCTTCCGACGCCGGTCTTCCTGCATCAGCACCGCCAGCTTCCGATTGGCCTTGGCTTGTTTACTGAACAGCTCGTACAGGAGGGTAATCGGCGACTGAGCCAATTCCACCACTTCCCCCGCCGACAGGTTTCGGCGGGCTTCCGGCTCGCTCAGCAGTTTTTCCAGCTCCCGTTTCATTTCCGCCTCCTGCTTACCCCGGATCGTTACTTCGGGCAGGTCAATGGCTTCGTCGGTCAGCTGACGCTTCAGGCGCACCACCGGCGAGTGTCCGACGCCTTCCCAGCGGATGCCCGCCCGGCCGTGGCTGGGGCTGGTGATAATGATGGAATCGCCCGGCAGGGAAGGAATGTAGAAATTACCGCTGGCATTCGTGTGGCCCACGGCCCGCGTCCGTTTGTTGATCAGGCTCGCATTGCCAACGCCGCGTCCGGTTTCCTGGTCCAGTACCCGCCCGATGAGGGCTTTTGGCGGCTGCGCCCGCAGGTAGCCCGGGCCAGAGAACCCCAGCAAGAATAGGAACAGTAGGCGTACAGGCACGGAGCGTTTCATGCTGCGAAGATAGAAAATGACGGGTTACGTTCGGGTAGGCTCAGGTGAGCTCCGTATCTTTGGGGCTTCTTGATTGCTTTCAGAACGATGTCGTTACCCGAACTAGTATCCCAAATGGTCAGTGATCCTGACCTCCACACCCGCTGGCTGAACACCCTTTCCATGATGGAAAATACCGGAGCGCGCAAGATTGCTGCCGCCGAGGACCGGGTGCGGGTAGATCTGTTGATGCTGAAACACGCGGCCGAAGAAGCCCGCCACGCCTATTACCTGAAAAAACAGATCGGCAAACTGGACGCCAGCGCCTGCCCGACCTACGAAGCGGATTACCTGCTGGCTCCGGTCGACAGCCATGCGTACCTGAACCGCCTCGACGTCCGGGTCTGCCGGTACCTGAAACAGGCGTTGCAACTCGACGGACCGGCGCTGAAATACGCGGCCTATCTGCTGGTGACCTATGCCATCGAGGTTCGGGCGGATGCGCTGTATCCGGTTTACCAGGACGCCCTGAATAGCGCCGGGAGCCGGGTTCAGGTAAAGTCGATCATCGTCGAGGAGGAAGGGCACCTGGCCGAAATGCTGCGGCAGATGGAAACCTTTTTCGGCGACTGGCAGCCGCATGCCGAGCGGGCCGTGGCCATTGAAACGGACTTGTTTAACGGGTGGATTCAGGGCGTGGAGCAGGCTGTTACTGCGGTAAGCTGCTGACGACCCTCATTTTCGTACGAAATCAATGAACATCACCATCATTGGGATTGGGCTACTGGGGGGTTCGTTCGCCCCGGCCATCCGCGAGAAATACCCGAAAGCGCGCTTCATCGGCGTGGACGCTTCACCGGTGCACGGGCAGCTGGCCCTGGCCAAGGGAATTGTGGATGACGTTAAACCGCTCAACGAAGCCGTCGCCGAAAGCACCCTGGTGGTGATGGCGACGCCGGTAAACGTGATCCTCGAACTCCTGCCGGCCGTGCTCGATCACCTTCCTTTAGGTGCCACGGTCATGGACCTGGGCTCAACCAAAGGGCTCATCTGCGACCTGGCCGACCAGCACCCCAAGCGGGCTCAGTTCGTGGCCGTTCACCCGATGGCCGGTACCGAAAATTCGGGGCCAGGAGCGGCCTTCCGGGAGCTGCTTCCCGGCAAAAACCTGATCATCTGCGATGGAGAAAAAAGCCACCCGGACAGCCTGAAGCTCGTGGAGGCGCTCTTCCGGGATATCGGCATGAAGATTTTCTACATGAGCCCCCAGGAACACGACCTGCACCTGGCCTATGTCTCGCACCTGAGCCACGTCAGTGCCTTTGCCCTGGGTCTGACCGTTCTGGAAAAGGAAAAAGACGAACAGGCCATTTTCGACATGGCCAGTACAGGTTTCAGCTCCACGGTTCGCCTGGCGAAAAGCTCGCCCCAGATGTGGGCGCCGATCTTTGACCAGAACCGGTCCAATGTCTCGACAGCTCTGGCGGACTACATCGAGTTTCTCCAGCGCTTTAAGGCCGTCATCGACGATCAGGACATTCAGTCCTCCTACGAGTTCATGCTGCGGGCCAACGAGATTCGCCGCGTACTGGAAGGGATCGAGAAGCGGTAGGGGTGCTTCCGGATTACGGCTTGTTTTTTCCGGCTTGGGGATAAATCATTCCGGCTCGGGTATAAATCATTGTCGGTTCATGGGACGGGCTGTTCTTTTGTCCCAACTACCGAACCGATTATGAACAGGTTGTTCCTTCTTGCGGGATTGCTCACCAGCCCGATCGCCCCGGCCCAGACCGTACTCCGGTCGGTGCAGGAGGCCATTGCGCAGGCCCGTCAGCAGAATCCCGACCTTCAGCTAGCCCGTCAGAACCGGGCGGTCCAGGATTACCAGCTGGCGGCTACCCGCTCCGCGCTCCGGCCCCAGGCGCGGGCCTTTGCCAACTTTGATTACAACTACGCGCTGCCCACGCAGCTGATTCCCGCCGAATTCCTGGGCGGGCAGCCGGGTGAGTTTCGCTCGCTCCAGTTTGGCGTTCCCTTTAACTTCACGGCAGGAGCCGAGGTAACCGCGCCCCTGCTCAACCGGTCCGCCCGCCTGGACGTGGACCTGACGCGCCGAAACCTGCAGCTAATCGACGACCAGAACCTGGTCCTGCAGGACGAAGTCTCGACCCAGGTAGCCCGGCTTTACCACGCCACCCTGCTGACGCGGTCGGCCATCGACCTCACCCGCCGGAACGTGGCCAGTACCGACACCATCGTCCGGATCGCGCGCCAGCGGCTGCAAAAAGGCCTGATCGAACCCCTGGAAGTAAACCGGCTGGAGTCTGCCCGGCTCACGGCCGAGGACGTCCTGCGGCAGAACCAGCTTTCCTACGTTCGTAACCTGAATCAATTGAAGCTGGCACTGGGGGTTCCGCTACGCGATTCGCTGGTGCTGGCCGAATCGCTTGATCAGCTGAACCCCGCCCAGGCGGCGGCGCTTCCCACGGCCGACCGGCCCCAGGTTGGCCTTCGCCGTTCGCAGATCGAGCTGTATCGCCTGCAACTGGAACGGGAAAAGGCCCAGCGGTGGCCGACGCTTACGGCCTACCTGCGCTTTTCGGAGCAGGCCCAGCGAAAAGAATTCAACTTTTTTGACGTTAACCAGCGCTGGTTTCCCATTGGCGTAACCGGCCTGCAGTTGAACGTCCCGCTCTTCACCGGCGGCCTGCGACCCGCCAACCTGAGCCGCGCCCGACTGCGTATCCGGCAGGCCGAGGCCGAGCTGGCCTACGAACAGGCCCGGGCGGAGGTCGATAACCAGGATGTGTTCAACACCTACGGGCAGGCGATTGGCTCGCTGGCACTGAACCGGCGCAATTTCCAGCTCAGCGAGGAAAACACCCGGATCGCCCTGATCAAGTACCGGGCCGGGGTCTTTGCCTACGACCAGTACCTGAACGTGTTCAACGAAGCCCTTAACGCCCAGAACCGCTACCTGAATACGCTCTCGAACGTGTTTATCAACCAGACCATCCTCCAGATCCGGCAGGCTCCGTAACGTCCGCCCGGGGTTTCAAACGATACATCCGTAGATACCATGAAAACCAATACCAACCTGAGTTTCGGCCTGGCCCTGCTGCTGGGACTGATGGGCTGCAACCGCAACGAAAGCGGTACCCGGCCGGCCGTTAAGGAACTGACCGAAGCGGTTTACGCCTCCGGGACGATCTATCCCGAAAATGAATACAAAGTCTTCGCCAATGCCGACGGCGTGCTGCTGGAACGGCTGGTCAACGAAGGCGACTCGGTGCGGAAAGGCCAGCTTCTGTTCACGGTGGAGGCCGTCGCCCAAAGCGCCCGGGAGCAGGCCGCGGCGAACATTTACCGGCAGTCGGAAGCCAATCTGGGCACTAACTCGCCCGTGCTGGCCGAACTGGAAGCCCAGGTGCGGACCGCCCGGACCCGGCTCGAAAACGATTCGACCAATTTTGTGCGCTTCCGCGACCTCTACGAGCAGAATGCGACCTCCAAGGCGGAAGTGGAGCGGGCGCAGCTGGCCTACCAAACGGCCCGGAACGACTACCAGGCCCGGCGGAGCGCGCTGCAGCGGACGCGGAACCAGCTCTATGTCGAGTTGCAGAACACGCGCAGCCAGTTGGTAGCCAGCCGGCAGGAGCGGGGGAACGCCCGCGTGGTCAGCTTTGAGGACGGCAAGATTTACGAGGTATACAAAGAACCCGGGGAGCTGGTCCGCCGCGCCGAACAACTGGCGCTCATGGGCAGTGGCCGGCAGGTGTACGCCCGGTTGGCCGTCGACGAAACGGACTTCAGCAAGATTCGGCCGGGGCAGGAAGTGGTCATCAAAGCCGATGTGTATCCCGGGAAAGTTTTCAAAGCCCGGGTGAAGAAGATTTATCCGAAGCTTAACCGGGTGGATCAGTCGTTTCGCGTGGACGCGGTTTTTGTGGGTGAGCAGCCCGATGCTTACTACGGGCTCACCATTGAAGCCAACATCATCACCAACCCGCCCCGTCGCGTGCTGACCATCCCGAAGGCCCTGGTCGTGGGCGGCGACAGCGTCTGGGTCGAGGAGAACGGCGAAAAGAAGAAAATCCGCATCCAGAAAGGGGTTGAAAACTTCGATCTGGTGGAAATCAGGGGCGGGCTGACGGAAAAATCGACGGTGCTGTCGGGAGATTGAGGCCAATAGGGGCTCTCGCAGGTCTGCGCTGATTCATCGGATTTTCAGCGACCACCAGCAAGACCTAATCCGCGTCGCAGCGGCGAACCGTCAATCCCCGAGAAAAACCAAATCATCATGGACTTACGCATCATTTCCCAAATTGCGAAAACGCACCTGCTGGCCAAAAAGCGTCAGACCCTGGTGGCGATGCTCGGCGTGACCTTCGGGATCGACATGTTCATCACCATGATCTCGTTCATGCAGGGCGTCAACCAGTTTCTGGAGGATTCCGCCCTAGACGCGAGTCCGCACGTGCGGATGTACAACGAGGTGAACACCCAGCGGCCGAGCCTGATCGACGAGCTGCGGCCGGGCGACGAGGCCTTCAACGTGGTTTACCACCAGAAACCCAAAGAGCAACTGTCCCGCCTGAAAAACGGCCTGCTCATTGCCCGCCGGATCGAGGAGGAACCGGGCGTTCTGGGCGTCTCGCCCCAGGTCAGTACCCAGGTTTTTTACAACAATGGCCCGATCCAGATCTCCGGGACGGTCGCCGGGGTGGATATCGACCGGGAGAACCGGCTCTACAACCTCGAGCGGCGGCTCCAGTCGGGTAGCCTGACGGCCCTGCGAACGAACCCCAACGGAATCCTAATTGGCTCGGTGCTGGCCAGGAAGCTGAACGTTCGGGCGGGGGATAAGGTAAGCGTGACAACCCCGACGGGCAACACCATGATCCTGCGGGTGGTCGGGACCTTCAGCTTTGGTATCGGGACGCTCGATAACGTGAAAAGTTTTGCCAACCTGTCGACCGTTCAGGAAATGATGCAGAAGGACGCCAGCTACATCACCGACATCCACGTAAAAATGTTCGATCCGCTGCAGGCTCTGCCCTTCGGCAGGAAACTGCGGTCCATGTACGGCTACTACACCGAAGACTGGGCTACGGCCAACACGGCGATTCTGGCGGGCGAGAAGATTCGGAACGTAATGACCTTTGTGGTATCCCTGACGCTGCTGGTCGTTGCCGGCTTCGGGATCTACAACATCATGAACATGAACGTCATCAACAAGATCAAGGACATTGCAATCCTGAAAGCCACCGGCTTCAGCGGGAAGGACATTGTCGCCATCTTCCTGCTCCAGGCGATGATTATCGGACTGGCCGGAGGGCTGCTTGGCCTGATGATCGGCTTTTCGCTGAGTTACCTGCTGTCGATTACCCCCTTCGATGCGGGAGGCTTCCTGACCATCAAGACCTTTCCGGTAATTTTCCGGTCGTCGTATTACCTGATGGGCTTGTTTTTTGGCCTGATCACCACCGTTCTGGCCGGGTACTTCCCCTCGAAAAAAGCGGCTCAGGTGGATCCGGTGGCTATCCTGCGGGGGTAAGGTCACATTATTATCGAACAATCATGGAAACGGTATTAAAGGCTTCCCATCTCAACAAGTATTTCTACGACCCGGAGAAGTTTCAGGTGCTGAAGGAGGTGACGTTTGAAGTGCAAAAGGGTGAATTTCTGGCCATTGTCGGTAAGTCGGGCTGCGGAAAATCGACCCTGCTGTACCTGCTGTCGACGATGGATACGGATTACGAAGGTACGCTGGAAGTGGCCGGGCAGCGGCTGACCGGGCAGTCGCAGGATGCGCTTTCCCGCTTCCGCAACGAGCATATGGGGTTTGTCTTCCAGTTCCACTTTCTGCTTCCGGAATTTACCGTTCTGCAAAACGTGATGCTGCCGGCCCTGAAGCTGGGTCGGTATTCGGCCCAGGAAATCGAACACCGGGCCTACGAAAAGCTGAAGCTGATCGGCATGGCGGAGCACGCCAAAAAGCTCTCCAGTAAGCTGTCGGGCGGCCAGCAGCAGCGCGTAGCTATTGCCCGGGCGCTGATCAACGACCCGACCATCGTCATGGGCGACGAACCGACCGGCAACCTCGACCAGACCAACACCCGCATCGTATTCGATATTTTTCGGGAAATTGCCCGGGAGAACGGGCAGACCATCATCGCCGTGACCCACGATTCCGACTTTGCCCAGGGCTCCGACCGCATTATCGAAATTGCTGATGGCCAGATCATCAGCAGCCACCCGACCAAACCTGTCCAGGTATGAAAAGCGTGCATCTGAGTCAGCGGAATCAGCTTTATCTGAGTGTGCTGATTGCCTTATCCCTGGGCCTTACCGTGGCGCGCGAAGTGGTCCTGCCAGGAGTGGAGTGGGGCTGGCATGTCATTGATTTTACCGGCACCACGTTCATGATACTGGTGATCTGGCAGTTTGTCGAGTGGCTGCACCGTGCCTTGAACCAGTCCCTGCCGCTGGAGAACCATTTGCTGCTCCGAATCATCGTTCAATTTACCATCAGCAAGATTTTCGCGGCTTCGCTGGTTACCATCGGTTCGTACCTGGCTCAGGGCCTCATTCCGCACCTGATCGATTACATGACCCGGCCAACCCGCTTTCTGCTGATTATGGTGAGCGTTTCGATGGTGGTGATTGTCAAAGCGGTGCTGTTCGCCGAGTATTTTCTGAATCGCTGGAAGGAAAACGCCCTGCGGGCCGCCCGGCTGGAAAAGGAAAAAGCGCAGGTTCAGTTTGATAACTTGAAGAACCAGCTGAATCCCCATTTTCTCTTCAACAGCCTGACCTCGCTGGATGGTCTCATCCACGAGAACCCCGACCTGGCCTCCCAGTTTCTGCGCCAACTGGCCAAGGTATTCCGGTACGTGCTGCAGCATAAAGACAAGGAACTGGTTGGGCTGCAGACCGAGCTGGACTTTGTGCGGAATTACGTTTCGCTGCTTAAAACCCGGTTCGACGGATCCCTGCAGGTTCATTTCGACGTGCCGGTCGATATCAGCGATAAAGCCATTGTGCCGGTAACGCTCCAGATTCTGATCGAGAATGCCATCAAGCATAACGTGGCCAACGCGCGGCAGCCGCTGGACATTCACATTCTGGCCACGGACGAATACCTGACCGTGGAAAACAACTGCCAGCCCAAGGCCGTCGAGACCTCCAACCGCCAGGGATTAACGAACCTACGGGTCCTGTACCGCTTCCTGACCGAACGGGAAGTGGAGGTAACGCAGGAAGAAGGACGGTTCCGGGTTCGGGTGCCGCTGGTTCAGGCGTAGGTTGAAATGGGTGTTGGGAAGGGGATTGGTTTGGGTAATGGCTTGATGGTTAGGTGGTTATTAAGTACGTGATTCCTGAAAAACTCTAAACTAATAACGCATAACTCCTAATTGATATTTCCGTACCTTGTCCGCAGAACCTAACCCTGTTGACTATGACCCAGGCGCACAACGCCAGCCAGCTGCTGGACATTACGCTTCGTGAACTCAGCCAGAATCCGCAGCATCTGCTGCCGCTGATGAACAGCTTTATCGATCAATGGGTACGGGCGCTCGGGGCGGGTAATCAGACCCTGGACGATACAGCCTATGAATTGGAGGAGTTGAAACAGGCTTTGGCCGGAGGAAAGGGGCCGCAAATCGGGGAGTCGCTGCATTCGCTGGCCAAACTGGCTAAACGGGCGGCTCGTGAGACCGATGATGAAGCCTACGTAAGCCGGTTGCAGGAACTGGCCGTCGTACTCGATCAGGTGTCGGCGATGGCGAAAGGGAAAGCGGCCCAGCCCAGCTTATGAATAAAAACAAGGGTGAATCCACACCATTGTGGATTCACCCTGCCGTCATCAGGCGTGCTGGCGCATAGCGACGAATTGGTCGCGCGAGGCGCGGAGTTCGGTGAGCTGCCGCTGGACGACCTCCTTCACAAAAGCAGGCAGGTTTTCGTCGTTCAGCGCCTCTTCGTAGGCTTCAATGGCGGCATTCTCTCCAAACTGGACCGAGCTCAGCACCGTGTCGCGGTCTTTGCCCGTCACGGCGGCTTTGATATCGATCCAGGCCCGGTGCAGCTTGCTTGAAATATCCGTAGTGCCGGAATCCTCGACGCCCGTCGGATCAATACGGACGATATGCTCGGCCAGCTCACTGCGGAACTGACGGCTCTGCATGATCATGCGGCGGAATTGGTCGTCAAGCTGCGGATCCTTGTTGTCTTCGACGGCAGTTTCGAAGCCATGCGTGCGGTCGTTGAGAATGCGGACGAGGCCATTGAGGACATCGACCAGGTCGTTGTTGTTCATGGTGTGGATTGATTGGTCTAACAAACAACCTAAGAACTACGGCAGGCAGTAAATGTTGGTGAGCGTTTATATTTCCGAGTAAGTGCTATGCGCATCGTGATGATTGAGGACGAAACCCTGGTGGCGAAAACGCTGGCCCGGCAGATTCAGCAGATCGAGCCGGACGCCCAGGTGGAGGGTCCGCTGACAAGCGTGGCCGAAGCCGTTAACTGGCTGAGGGAGACGCCCGAGCCTGACCTGATTCTGTCGGATATTCAGCTATCGGATGGCGTCAGCTTCGATATTTTCCGGCAGGTTACGCTCCGCTGCCCGATCATCTTTACGACGGCCTACGACGAATACGCCATCCGGGCCTTCAAGCTGAACAGCATTGATTACCTGCTCAAACCGATTGAGCAGGAAGAACTGCAGGCCGCCTTCGCCAAATACTACCGCTGGCGGGGCCAGGGCGTAACGACCGATTTCCGGGAACAACTGCGCGATCTGCTGGTCGACGTTCGTTCCGACGCCCGGCCGCGGTTCAAACAGCGCTTTACGGCGCATTATCGCCGGCAGGTGATTCCTGTGCCGGTCGATCAGGTGGCTTGTTTTGTGCGCGACGAACTGATTTACCTCCATACCCTCGATGGCAGCCGGCTCGTCACCGACTATCATTCCCTGGATGAACTCGAAGACCTGACCGATCCCGCCACTTTCTTCCGGGCCAACCGCCAGCATCTGCTCAGCGTCCACGCCATCGCGGGCTATCAATCCCATTATACGGGCAAACTGATCGTCTCCGTCCGGCCGCCGCTGGAGCTGGAACTGACCATCAGTAAGGAAAAGGCCGCCCAGTTTCGCGACTGGTTCGAGGCGGGTTAGGCCTTATTCCCTAATGCGCACCCGCAGGCTCGCTTCGTCGTCTTCGCCCTTTCCCCAGCCGTTACCCGGCACCGAGTCGACATCCGCCGGCTGCGCGTTCTGGACCTGCGCCCGGAACAGCAGCGTGCCCTGTCCGGATACCTGCACGCTTAGGGACCGAACGTGCTGCCCACCGGCCGGCAGCTCAGGAACCTGGACCGTAACCAGCCGACCTGTAACCGTAAGGCCGCTCATTTGCAGAAGCGTCGCTTCTTCGGGCAGCTCCAGTTGCGCCGTCACCGACTGTGCGGTGGCACTACCCCGGTTGGTTAGCCGGAGGCTGAGCACGATTACTTCCGAGGGACTGGCCAGTTGCTGGCTGGCTTCCAGTTCCAGGCTCAGGTCAATGCGGCCATTCTCCGCGGGCGGCTGGTTGGACTGTACCGGCGGAAGGGGCCGTTGGTTCGGATTGGGCGACTCATGCAGCAAACGACTGCCATCGGCAGTACGCCATTCGGCCAGAGCGGCGTCATCTTCGCCGTCCGCCGTGCCGCTGGCCGGTTGGGAATCCGGATCTTGCCAGTCGGCGGAGGTAATTTCGGCCCGGTTCCGGAAAACGCCTGATTGCTGGGGCCGAAGACGATACCTCAGTTGCAGGGCATTTCCTTCGGCCAGCGGCGGGACCTGCGCGGTAAGCAAGCCATTCTGGTGCGTTATCCCCGAACTGCCTTCGAGAAAAAGTACGCCAGAGGGCAGTCGGTGGGTTATCAACACGCCGCGCGCCGGTGCCGGCCCCGCATTGCGGACCGTCAGGGTAATCGATACCGGTTCCGAGGGTGAAACGATCCGTTCGGAAACGGCCATGCTCAGACTCAGGTCGGCTGCCCGCTGGAGACTCAGGCTGTTACTGGGCGGAGATTCGGCGACCGAACTGAGCGCCTGGACCCGGTAAGAAAGATTGCCCGAACCGGCAGGAACCTGGGTATCCACGAACGCGGTGCCCGCCTGTACCGTGGCGATTCGGCGAAAGATTCCTGCCCCCTCGGAGCGCTCAATGCGAAAGCTCAGGTTCGTATCCGGGGCCGTCCAACGCAGACGAATGGTTCCGTCTTCCCGCCAGCGGAGGTTAACCAGCTGCGGACGCGGCAGTTGATCGGCTATCGGAAAGCGGTAAAACGAAAACGCCCGCATGCCGCGCTCGTTGGTCAGGTGGACGCCGTTGTAAAACCCGGAATAGAAATCAGAGAAATACGAAGGCAGATAAGTCAGTTGCCGGGCTTCAGTCGCTTGCCGCAATTTCAGGTAAACCCGGTTTCCTGAGGCCCAGCCGCCTGAGACGCGGTTGGCTTCCCCGTTCAGGTAAAGAAAATCGGCCATTCGCCGTTGGTAAAAGGTGCCGGTAGGGGGATGGTAGATGGTTGAATCCTGCGGCCAGCGCATGCGCATGGATTCGTCGAATACCAGGGTCAGCGTATCCCGGCCTGGGCTGTAATAAGCCTTTCGGATGTCCGGTGAATTGATCTGGCTGGTATCCGTCGCGCCGTACAGATCGCGGGCGATTTGCCGGAACAGTTCTTCGGTAATCTGCTGGTTGCCGCCAACGCCGTAATGCACGCCATCGTACTCGCGGGCACCGACGGTAGCGATCGTTTCCACGTTCGGCAGGAGGTATTTGCTCCGTCGCTGGAAGTCCCGAAGCTCACCGGCCCGCTCCTGGGGATCGGGCAGGATGTTGATTTGGCCGACATACACCCGGGTCGCCGGATTGTAATCGGTCCGCCACTGCTGGAACAGGGTGGTAAATTTCTGATCATAATTTGCCGCATCGCTGCCGGCTTCGTTTTCGCCCTGTTTCCAGATAATGGCCCGAATGTGCTGGTCCAGCCCGGCCCAGCGGGCCCGGTAGAGCGTTCGGCCGTAGAAGGTGGCTGGGTCCGCCGGGTTGGTAGGCGTCCGGTTGCTGAGCGAAACAATGTTCATGCCGCCGATGGCTCCGTTGATGATGCAGGTCGGAATGCCGTATCGCTCCAGAATCAGCTTCTGGAGGCGCAACCCAATCATGCCGACGCTGCCGTAGGGTGCCTTTGCCGGATACCAGGCGATGGTTGTGGTATCGCTGCCCTGCATAGCGCAGTTTCGGAGGTAGGTATCATCCAGCGGAAAATTGTCCATCCCCGCCAGCGCTACGGCATTGGACTGGCCGCAGATCAGGATGGCATCGCCGCAGACGACCCGGGCCCGGTCGGCTACCAGGGTCGAGTCAGTCTGGCTGTGCAGGTACAGCCGGAAGCGGTATTCTGCCGGCTCCGCCAGAATGATGGGCTCAAACTGAAAAGAGCCGTCAGCTGGTAAGTTTCGGGAGGCATACCGCCACGGTTGCTGCTGGCGACTAACCTGCAGGGAAATCCGTTGGTAGCCGCTGGCGGTAACCCGGCCCTGAACCGGTATGGTACATTGATTCTGGCGGTTGCGGGGGTACAACTGCAGGCTGCGCGGCAACTGACTAAAGGTAACGGTAGACTGGGCCTGACCCGGGAATGTCAATAAAAGAAGTGGCCATAGGATCGCATGTGCCTTCATGAAGTGAAGGTAATCAGCCGGTGCCTATGATGATCCTTCCGACTCAGGTATCTGATTCAGTGGGCCTTACCTGCACCTGGACCAGGTCGATGCGGGCCTCGTCTTTGGACAGCACGGTGAAGGTGAAGGGGGAAAGGGTGATCACTTCGTTTACCTCGGGAATGTCCTCATTAATGGCCAGTATCAGACCGCCCAGGGTGTCGTAATCGCCCTCGGGGATCTCCCAGCCGTAGGTTTCGTTCAGGTACTCGATCTCGTGACGGGCGCTGAGGAGCCAGGTATGCTCGTCCAGCTGGCGTTCCACCCAGTCTTCGTTGGTATCGTATTCGTCCTGAATTTCCCCGAAAATCTGTTCCACCAGATCTTCCACCGTAACCAGGCCTGCCGTACCCCCAAACTCGTCGACCACAAGGGCGATGTTTTTACGTTCCCGCTGAAATTTCTCCAGCAGGTCGCGGGCGGGCATGCTTTCGGGCACGACCCGGATGGGCATCAGGATGCTTTCGATCGTCTCGGGTTTCTGAAACAGGGCCAGCGCGTGGCAGTAGCCGATCACATCGTCGATGTTTTCCCGGTAAATGAGAATCTTGGTGTGGCCGCTGTCGACAAAAGCCTGGCGCAGTTCATCGATGCTGTCTTCGATATCGACGGCGGTAATTTCGGTCCGGGGAATCATGCAGTCCCGCACGGCCGTATTCCGGAAATCGATGGCGTTGTTCAGAATCTCGGTATCGATCTCAATTTCCTCCTTATCGTCGGTCTTCTGATTGATCTCGTCTAGGTAATGGTTCAGGTCGGTCAGCCCGAAAACGGGGCGGATTTCGGTATACTGGCTGCGCAGAATTGTCCGGTTAAAGGCCTTCGTAAGCCAGACCATGAGCCGCACCAGCGGGGCGATGGCCTGATAAATTACCCAGATCGGAACCGCCAGCCGCTCCAGAAAGGCGTCGGGGTGGATCAGCGCCAGGCTCTTGGGCAGGTAATCGGCCAGGGGCAGAAAAATCAGCAGCAGCAGCAGCGTTTCCAGGGCGATCAGGGCCAGCGGATGCAGGTCGTAGGGGGCCAGGCCACTCGATAAAAGCGGATGCAGGGCCGTAAAACCCAGTACACCGTACAGCACCAGAAAGAATGTATTGGCCGTCAGGGTCGTACCGACAAACAGGATCGGCTGGTTGAGAAAAGCCGACACCAGTTTTTCGCTCAGCGGACCCTGCTTGCTGTGCAATTCAAAGTATAGCCGGTTCACCGAGACAAACGCCATTTCGACGGCCGAGAAGAAACCGGCCATGATCAGCGCAAACAAGGCTCCCAGCAGAATGGAGTAGGATTCCATCGGGTTATAAAACGGTTCGCAGGTACGAAGACCCGGTTGATTGCCCCAAAGCGCAATCGTCCGGTATCCGTACCTGCGGAAAAGATAGTTACTTTTTACCTTTTCTGGGCGCTCGCCCGCCGGCCGTGGGCTTTACGGCCGGTTTTTGGGCCTTATCCCGCAGCGGAACCGCCGGTTGATCCCCGGCCTTCTGTTTCCGCTGGTACCGGAAATACTGAAAACCCAGCAGGAAAGCCAGGCACAGCATGATCAACCAGTAATGTTCGGTAAAGTTGCCCGTACGCCGGATTTCCATCACCCAAAGGATGAAACAGCCGGCGGAGGCAGAGAGGAGCAGTGTTTCTCGGAGATTCATAGGAAGAAAAACGGCCGGCCTGTCCAGGAGATCAGGCCGGCCGCGGAAGTTAGGCCATTCCTTTATTCCGCATGTTGGCAAAGTCGCGGTAGCGCCGGATCGTCGACATCGAAAAACCGACCACCAGGACCAGCGTTCCGAGCCAGAGCAGATTGATCAGCGGCATCTCCTTGGCCTTCATGACAATGTAATCGCGCTGGGTCGTGTTGGCAATGAAGCTGAAACGGCCCGTCCGCGGATCGATTTCGTTCAGTTGCAGCCGCAGGCCCAGTTCCTCGCTGGTCTCCGGTTTCCGGCCGACCATCCGATCCTTGATGATAAAGGCCGGCGAGATGGTGTACTCGCGTTCCTTGTCCAGCACCCGGACCACAGCCTTCACCGCCGCGTCTTCCGGACCCAGGGTCACGCCGTCAACTTCCGTCGTCCGAACAATGTTGTCCAGCACCGCCACGTAATCGTTGATAAAGAAGGTATCCTTGATGGCGACGTTATGCGTTTCGGGCTTGCTCCAGGATCCTTCGCTGTCGGGGTCCGGAATCGAAGACACGAACGTATATAGGTCACGGTTGGCCTCCCGCTTGATATCCGGTGAGGAAAGCAGGCCCATCTTTTCGTTAACCTGCGAACGCGGGAACAGCGTAAAGATCTTGCCGCCCGGCTCGCGGTATTCCACTTCGAAATAGGTGTTCTCGGGATACAGCGCGAGCGTATCGCCCTTTTTATAGTACACCTTGCCGTTCTGTTCGATATCCCGCAGGGCTACGCCATGGTAGTCGCCCTCGATCACCTCCACCCAGTTCCGCGGAATGTACCCCGGGACCTCCCGGGCTTCGATGCGCTTGCCCCGATAGGTCAGCAGATAGCCGCTCATCTGCTGCGGCTGGTTGAGCCACAGGATGACGTTCTCCTTGTTTTCCTGGTTGTCGTTCTTGGTGAAAACCTCGCTCCGGGAAATCAGCAGCCCCGTGTTATTGATCGACACTACCTTCGAGAATCCCGAGGAAAAGAGGATACCCAGCAGCATCAGGGCCACGCCGATATGCGTGACGGCACCACCCGACAGCCGGTAATTCCCGCGAATAACGCCCCAGAGAATGCTCCCGTTGGCAACCAGCGCAAAGGCGGCGGCGGTCACCAGGACCATGTACGCCGGCTTCCGGATGTCACTGGCCAGAATCAGAGCCGCACTGAAGCCTAACGCAAAGAGGAGGGGCGTCGTCAGCCTGTTGAGATCCGCTTTGCCGTTGACTTTCTTCCACCACAGGTACTGCCCGATGCCGGTCAGCAGGGTGATGACCGAGAAAAACCAGATCTGGAATTTGTTGTAGTGGGCCACCTGATCGGCCGGCATGGCCAAATTGGATACCACGCCGAACGACTCCATGACCTTGTTGTAAACCGGAATGGAGGTGGTTGCCAGAACCTGGAAGCCCGCCAGACAGATCACCAGTGCACCCAGGAACATCCAGAACTCCCGGGAGTAGGTCGAGGCTTCCTTTTCGTCCTTGGGCAGAATCTTACATTTAACCACCATCAGACCGACCGACAGCACCAGGAAGAACAACATGTAGACCAAAAGCTGACCGGACAGGCCCAGGTCCGTAAACGAGTGTACGGAGGCGTTGCCCAGAATACCGCTACGGGTCAGGAAGGTGGAGTACAGCACGAGCAGGAAGGTACCAATGCTCAGAATAATGGCCGTTTTCAGACCCGTTGAGCTCTTACGCCCAATAAGCATCATGTGGATGGCCGCCACCAGCGTCAGCCAGGGCACAAAGACCGAGTTTTCGACCGGGTCCCAGTTCCAGTAGCCGCCGAAGTTCAGCGTCTCGTAAGCCCAGTAGCCGCCCATCAGAATCCCGACACCCAGCACGACGGCCGAGAACAGGGCCCAGGGCAGGGCGGGGCGCATCCAGTCGAGGGGCTCATTCCGCCACAGGCCGGCAATGGCGTAGGCAAAGGGCACCAGCGTGGTGGCGTAGCCCAGGAAGAGCGTCGGCGGGTGAATCACCATCCAGTAGTTCTGCAGCAGCGGGTTAAGGCCGTTGCCGTCTTTGGGAATGAAGTTCGGGTCCGCCTGGAAGATGGGTGTTTCCGGCATCGCCTCCCGCAGCAGCAGGAAGGGCGAGCTGCCCACCTTGAAGGTGTCACCGAAGACAACGCCGAGAATCATGGAAGCTAGGAAGGCCTGTACCAGCCCGAAAACGGTCATCATCGGCGCTTCCCATTTCCGGTTGGTATTAATCAGCACCAGAGCGAGAACGGCATTCCAGAACAGCCAGAGCAGAAAGCTGCCTTCCTGGCCTTCCCAGAAGCTCGAAATCATGTAATGGGTAGGGAGGGCCCGCGACGAATGGCTCCAGGCGTAATGGTACTCGAAATAATGGTTGTAAACGATCCAGTACAGGCAGACAACAATGCCCACCACACTCGCTGCGTGGACGTAAAGCGAAGCGCGGGCCAGCCGACGCCAGTCACTGGAGGTAGTCAGGTCAGCCGGTTCCAGGGCGGCCCGCAGGTACGCTCCCGTAGCCACCAGGGAGGTGACAAAGGAGAGAATGACAAACAGGTGACCGAGGTTTCCGACGGTGGTATGTATCATGGGGGTGAGAGCGGTTTATTGTTTAGTTTAGGGTTTATGGTTTAAGGTTTATGGTTGCTACGCTTTTATGCTAACTAATTGACGGAGCAACCATAAACTCTAAACCATAAACCTTAAACTCCTTACAATTGCGCCGTCTTCGGCGCAGCTTCGTAGGTTTTCTCCTCCAGTTTGCCGTCCTGGTACTTCGACGGACACTTCAGGAGGATCTTATCGGCCTGGAAGTGGCCCTGCTGCATGGTACCGATAACAACAACCTGCTCCGAGCGGTCAAAATCCTGGGGCTTGGGCGCGCTGTACACGACCTTTTCGGTCCGGTTGGCGTTGTCGACCAGCGTAAATTCAAAGTGGTTGGGGTCAAGCTCCGGCTGGTAAGCCATGCCAATAATCTGACCGCTGGGGTCTTTCTTCAACTTGCCTACGACATGAACCGCGTCCTGTTCGCCACTCTGGGCCAGTTCGGCCGCCTGGCTGAAGTTCACGTACGAGCTGGCGTCACCTGCCGTCGAGACGATGACGGCGATAGCAATGGCAATGATTAGAATACCGACGATATGGGTCTTTTTCATACAATTTGACGGTTGACTCTTGACTTCTGACACTTGATTTCTGACCCTTGACGGATGATTGCTCAGCTGTCAAACGTCAAGCGTCAAAAGTCCTCATTTTTTAAGTTCTTTCTCCAGTTTACTAATCTTCCCATCCAGCCGGACCAGGTAGACGATGATGCCGAAGAACGTCACGGCAATCACGGCGACAACCACCCAGATCTTGCCATCAGCCCGGAGGCGGTCGGCCATTTCAACCTGGGTGTCCTGCGCCAGAACGCTGGTCAGCGAGAGCAGAAGCAGGCAAACAAACGAAACAAGTGTACGGTACATAGGTCGTTAGCAGTTAAACACGAGTCGGCGGGGAATCATTCCGCCGCCGTAGGGGCATTTTGACGGGCATCCAGCGCATTTTCGGTCTGTTCGACCAGCCGACGCAGCCGGATCCGCAGATCGGTAATCCAGACGCCCAGGAGCGTCCAGCCGATTATGGCCGGGTAGAACACCTTCCGCATCTGGTTATCCATATCGTACTGGCCGAAGGCCGGGTTCCCGCCATTGCCCGGGTGCAGCGAGTCGGTCAGCCGCGGCAGCACAAAGATCAGCGGAATGAATACGGCAAAAGTAAAAATGTTGTAAATGGCCGAAATCCGCGCCCGGCGCTGCTCGTCGTCGAACGAGTTGCGCAGAATGAGGTAGGCAAAGTACATCAGCATCGCCACGGCCACGGCGTTCGTCTTCGGATCGTTGGGCCAGGGCTCACCCCAGGTGTAATTGGCCCAGACCGAACCCGTCGCGCAGCCCAGCAGGCCAAAGACAATGGCCGTATTGGCAAATTCGACGGCAACCCAGTCGTCGTCGAAACGGCCCTTCCGCAGGTACCGGACCGAGTAGATCATGGACGTCAGCATCAGCAGGATCATCCCGAACCAGAGCGGGACGTGGAAGTACACGTTCCGGATGCTTTCGTTCAGAATCGGTTGCCGCGGGACCGGTCCCAGCAGCCCGACCGTCAGGACGTAGGTCAGCAGGACTACGGCCAGGATTTTCCACCAGTTTTTCTTCATGCGGTTTTGTTGCATCAACAGGTTATTAACTGCGCCACAAATACGGAAACAACATCCAGGATACCGCCAGCACGATGGCGTCGATCGCCAGCAGCGTCCCGATTTCGTCGTAACTCACCCCCCGGTCTAGACCGTCGAGTGCGTTTTTCGACACGCGAATGAGCATCAGCAACAGCGGCAGCACCACCGGAAAGCTCAGAACGGCCATCAGCGTGGCGCTGTTCTCGGCCTTGGAGGCAATGCCCGCCACCAGCGTCAGCGAAGCCGCAAAGCCAATGGCACCCAGGACGAGGTTCGCCACAAACAACAGCAGATCATCCACGGGATTGCCCATGACCAGGGCGTAAAACGTAAAGCCCAGGCCCGCCAGCCCCAGCATGAGAATGGCGTTGTACAGGATTTTCGAGAGGATGATGAGCTGGGGACTAGCCAGGGTGTAGTAGTACAGCAGCCGCCCCGCCCGCTCCTGGACGAAGCTTTTGGCGATGGCGTTGATGGCTGTAAATAACAGAATAATCCAGAACAGCGCGTTCCAGACCATCGGTGTCAGCTGGTTGCGGCGCAGGCTGAAGGACAGGTAACAGACAAAGACCGTACTGACGATGTACAGCAGCATCCCGTTCAGGGCGTACCGCTGCCGCCACTCCAGCCGAAACTCTTTTCCCATCAAAACGCCGATCTGTCGGATCGCACTTTCCATACGCCGGGCCGGACCCGTGGTCCGGAGCTACTTGATAATTTACAAAATTACGACACAATCGCCACTTACCCTTGATCCTGGTTGGGGTTTTTTATGACGAATGTCAGGGAGGGGCCTGGGGGTTTGTCATTGAAGCAACTGACTTATCAGCCGTATTTTGCAACCCATTAACCTAGCCGGCACATAAGGCCGGTTTTTTTCGGCAGGCACTTGCAAAAGCCACCTCCCTGCCGTAAACTTGCATTAATTTGAACTGAATCTAAATAAGTGTGGCCCGCCGGGTCCCGACTGCTATGAGTAACCGGAGTGTAGCTGACCTGAAAATCGGAGAAAAAGCGGTAATCAAGTCGTTTAGCGACCAGTGGATGTCGTTGAAACTGCTCGAAATGGGCTGTTTGCCCGGCATCGAGGTCTGTCTGCACTGCAAAGCTCCGCTGGGCGACCCCATCTGTCTGAACGTTTCAGGCTACTGCCTGTCCATGCGCAAAGCAGAAGCAGCGACCATTCTGGTCGAGTAAGGCGGCTGGCCAGGCTCTGTCTGTGTGGTGGATTTGTCTGAAGCCGTTTGAGCGTTGAAATCAAAGCCTGTTATAGCCCTGATCGGGAATCCGAACTCCGGTAAGTCTTCCCTCTTCAATCAACTGACCGGTCTGCGCCAGAAAGTGGGTAACTTCCCCGGCGTAACCGTGGATAAGAAATCCGGCAGCAGCCAACTGACCGAGACCGTGGAATCTACCGTGGTCGACCTGCCGGGTGTGTACAGCATCTCCCCCAAGTCTCCCGACGAACAGATTGTTACCGATATTCTGGCTAATCCCGCGCATTCGGATTATCCGGATGTTGCCGTGGTGGTCGTTGATGCCTCTAATCTGCACCGCAACCTGCTGCTCTTCACCCAGATCACCGACCTGGGCGTACCGCTCGTGCTGGCGCTGAACATGCTGGATGTGGCTCAGCAGCAGCACCAGGAAGTCAATGCCGTGCGGCTGGCCATGCGGCTGGGTGTACCGGTAGTGCGGATCAACGCCCGGACCGGCGAGGGCCTCGACCTGCTCCGCAGGGCCGTCCTGCAGCAGCTGCAGTCGCCAACCACCCCCGAAGCCCTTTTCTTCGATCCGGCCGAACAGCTCAACGGCCTGCTGACGGACGTCAAAACGCAGTACCGCCTCGATAACAATTACCTGGCCCTGCAGTACCTGATTCAGCACGACGGATTTTCCTTTCTCGACCGCCCGCAGCGGGTGGGCCTCGATCAGCTCATCGATAAGCATGGGTTTTCGGAGCGGGAATTTCAGGCGCAAGAGACCATCGAGCGGTACAAGCGCATCAGCCGCATCGTCCGGGAGGTGGTTACCGACAAACGGCCGCTGAACCAGCCTACCTGGAGCCAGCGCCTGGATCGCCTTCTGCTGCATCCGGTCTGGGGATACGTAATTTTTGCCAGCCTGCTTTTCCTGATTTTTCAGGCCGTTTTTGCCTGGGCCCAGGTACCGATGGATGCCTTTGACGCCGGCCTGGCAAGTTTGACCGAATGGCTCAAGGACCGCCTGCCTGAAGGTAAACTCACCGACCTGCTGACCGACGGGGTGATCGCCGGGGTAGGCGGGGTGCTGATCTTTATCCCCCAGATCGCCTTTCTGTTCCGGCTGGTAGCCATCCTGGAGGAATCGGGCTATATGTCGCGGGTCATGGTGTTGATGGACCGGATCATGCGCAAGTTTGGGCTAAACGGCCGTAGTGTGGTGCCGCTGATTTCGGGCGTAGCCTGCGCGGTACCGGCTGTTATGGCGACGCGGGCCATTGGTTCCTGGCGGGAGCGGCTCATTACGATTCTGGTAACGCCCCTGATGAGCTGCTCGGCCCGCTTGCCGATCTATACCATTCTGATTGCGCTGGTCGTCCCGGAGCAAGCGGTACTGGGAATCTTCAACCTGCAGGGGGTAACCATGATGGGCCTTTACCTGCTGGGTCTGCTGGCGGCCCTGGCGGCGGCTTATGCCTTCAAGAAGCTGATCAAAGCGCGCGAACGCAGCCTGTTTGTGATGGAACTGCCGACCTACAAGCTGCCCCGCTGGAACCATGTCGGGTTGTCGGTCTGGGAGAGTGTACGGTCGTTTGTCTGGGAAGCGGGCCGGATCATCGTCGCGATCTCGATTGTGCTCTGGGGACTGGCGTCCTATGGTCCCGGCGATAGCCTGGAACAGGCCGAAACCCAGGTTCGTCAGGAGTCGATAGGAATCTCGGCGGAAGAACTCGACAGCCGCATCGCCGCCCGCAAACTGGAAGTCTCCTATGCCGGGCGGTTCGGCCATTTCATCGAGCCGGCTATCCGGCCGCTGGGCTATGACTGGAAGATCGGCATTGCCCTGCTAACCTCCTTTGCGGCCCGGGAGGTTTTTGTGGGAACGCTCACGACCATCTACAGCATCGGAAGCGGGGATGCGGAAGACGAAGCGACTATAAAGGAAAAACTGAAGGCGGAAACAAATCCGGCAACCGGGGAGGCGGTCTTTACGCCTGCGGTTGCCTTCTCACTACTGGTATTTTACGTTTTCGCCATGATGTGCATGAGCACCCTGGCAGCCGTATACCGGGAAACCAAAAGCTGGAAGTGGCCGATGCTGCAGTTAGTCTACATGACCGTCCTGGCTTACCTGGCCGCTTTTGGCGTCTATCACTTTTTCAAATAAAGAAGAGAGGAAGGTTCCGAATTCATTACCACAGGATGCCTTTGGAGATCATCGGGTAAATGAAGTGGAAGAGAATGTAAATGAAAATCAAGGCCGTCAGTACGCCCAGGAAGGAAATCTGGTCGAGGTCGAAGCGAACACGGCGCGAGGGGCGGCTTACCCGCCAGTCTTTGTGAATGACGTTTCTCATACGGAGTCGGAATAGGTGTGTAATTTCTGGTAAAACGGATAATGCGTCGAATCAGTATCCCAGCAATCGGGTTAAGGTTTTACTAGATACGACCTGTCTGAGGTTTTGGATTTCTTCACCGTCAAACAGGTCGCACTAGGATCTATAAGGAAAGATTAGGTGTGGATAGAGTTGGTACGAATGCACTTCACTACTTCTCGGCTCAAGAATTATTCCAATCAAAGCCGGTAAGCCGGGCCGCTAGCTAATGTGGTCTTTTTCATGGCGTTTAGGGGATTCTTTGACATGCAAATTTCGCGAACGGTAAGCGCTTTCAGTCGCGGCTGTGTCTGACTATGGACACGCTGTGGAAGTTTCTCCACAGAACCATTTCGCTTTTTACACACCACAAAGATCCCCAATGCCCGAAAAGGGTTGTAAAGCGGGAAAAATAAAGCAGCGTGTTTACCTAGGCCAAACGTATTGACATACAGGCCTATTAACGAAAATTTGAGGGACTGGAAAAGGGGCTTAAGCCGACCAGTGCAAATTTTCGATCAGATCGGAAGCCGTCAGCCCCATGGTTCCCCGCGTGCGGGCGGCCCGGTCACCGGCCCGGCCGTGTTCGAAAACCCCTAAGACGGCGGCTTCAACCGGATCATACCCCTGGGCCAGTAGCGCCGTCAGGACGCCGGTGAGGACATCGCCCGTGCCGCCCGTGCTCATGCCCGGATTGCCGGTTGAGTTGAAGTGAACCGTACCGTCCGGGGTCGCAACGGCGGTATGGGCACCTTTCAGGACCACCACGACGCGCTGCCGCTGGGCAAACTCGCGGAGAATGCCGAGTTTATCGTAGTCGCTGGTCCAGCGCCGCGTCAGCCGTTCGAATTCCTTCGGATGGGGCGTCAGAATGGTCTGTTCCGGAAGCCGGCTGAGGAGGGATCGGTTCGCGGCCAGCAGATTGAGCGCGTCCGCATCCAGGACCATCGGTTTTTTTACCTGCGAGAGAACCTGCTGGAGCATGGCCAACGTCTCGGGCGACTGCCCGATGCCCGGGCCGATACCCACGACGGAATAGCTCTCCAAGGCCGGGCCTTCCAGATCCGTGAGCCCCGTCAGGACCCGTTCGTGCTGGTCGGGCACGCACATCGCTTCCGGCACGGCGGTCTGGAGAATGCCGTAGCCACACCTGGGGCTCTGGAGCGTCAGCAGCCCGACGCCGGAACGCAGACAGGCCCGGGCTGCCAGCACCGCCGCCCCGATCTTGCCGTAGCTGCCCGCCAGCAGCAGCGCGTGTCCGAACGTTCCCTTGTGCGAGAAACGGTCCCGCTGCCGCTGCAGGTGGCGCGTTTCGCTTTCTGTCGTGTAAAAGTAGGGCGTAGGCGCCCGGTCGATGAACGATCGACTCAGCCCGATATCCACGCAATGCCATTCCCCCACGTACCGGCCATTCGAGGGCTGCATAAAGGCCAGTTTGGGCAGGTGAAACGTAACTGTATAATCCGGCTCGATGATGATGTTGGCGTGGCCGTTGGGAGCGTTGGCAAACAGTCCGCTGGCGATATCGACCGAAACGACCCGGGCCGGGCTGTAGTTAATGGCCTGAATCACCGACCGGATGATGCCTTCGGCCGGCCGGGTTAGGCCTGAGCCCAGAATGGCGTCGATGACAATCTCGTTCGGGCGCAATACCGGAATCTCCGACTCCTGCTCGATGTAGTGCGGCGTGGTGAGCAGCTTCAGGCGCTTGTGGTTAATGAAGAAGTCCTCCGACTCCCGGGGGGCGTGACGGACAATATAGGTTTGGACCTCGTATTCCCGCTGCATCAGCAGGCGGGCAATGGCCAGACCGTCGCCGCCATTATTGCCTAGTCCGCAGAAAACCCGGACGGGGCATTTGGCGTCAAAGTGCGCTACAAACCAGTCGACGAATGCCTCGGCGGCCCGTTCCATAAGGTTGATGGGAGCGATGCGTTCGTGTTCAATGGTGTACTGATCCAGCGCACGGATCTGGTCAACGTTCAGAATTTTCATGGTAAGGACAAAAGCAGGAGCGGAGCCAGGTTAAACCGGTGAAATTTGCCCGGATCAATCGAAGTTTCCTCCGCTTTAAGCGGCGAAATAGGGAAAAAGCGGGCAACCATCCAACCCCGGAACACCGCCTGAATTTATTTAAGTCACTTATTTATAATACGGATAATCCTGCTTATCTTTGCGGCTCATTTGAGCATACACTTTTCTCCGATAATACAGTTTACCGTCATGAGCGATCTCATCAAACTGGTCGAAGCAGAGAACGCGGAGCGCCGGGCTACCTTCCCGGAATTCCGTTCTGGCGATACGATCAACGTCCACGTTAAAATCCGCGAAGGGAATAAAGAACGTATTCAGGTGTTCACGGGTACGGTCATTCAGCGTCGTAATCCGAACACGAGCGGCGAAACCTTCACGGTTCGCAAAGTTTCCAACGGCGTTGGCGTAGAGCGGATCTTCCCGGTTCTGTCGCCCAACATCGAAAAAGTGGAAGTCGTCCGTCTCGGCCGCGTACGTCGCGCCCGCCTGTTCTACCTCCGCGGTCGTCAGGGTAAAGCCGCTCGTATCAAGGAGCGGAAGCCGAAAGCAGCGGTGGTGGCCTAACCCATTCCGATCTTCGAATCAAAGCTGTCCGCGAGGATGGCTTTTTTTGTACTTAGTCGTCAGTCATCAGTCAGTCAGTCATCAGCGGTCCGTTCAACCCACTGGTTGGCTTTCAGGTGAAACTGACTGACGACTGACGACTGACCGACTGATGACTTTCTACAAATACCAGGGTACCGGCAACGACTTCATCCTCATCGACGACCGGGCGGAGACGTTTGTCGTTGACCAGGCCCGGATTGCCCACCTGTGTCACCGCCGTTTTGGCATCGGAGCGGACGGACTGATTCTGCTCCGCAACGAGCCCGGGTACGATTTCCGGATGGTGTACTTCAACGCCGACGGTGCCGAAGGCAGCATGTGCGGCAACGGAGGGCGCTGCATCGTCCGGTTTGCGCACGATCTGGGGCTGTTCGAGCGACGGACGCGCTTTCTGGCCGTAGATGGCGAACACGAGGCGGAAGCCACCGAAACGGAGATTTCCCTGAAAATGAACGATGTCTCGGCGATTGACGTCCGGGAGGCGTTCTGTTTCCTCAATACTGGCTCCCCGCACGTGGTCCAGCAGGTGGAAGCCGTCGAGACGATGGACGTGGTCGGGCGGGGAAAACCCATTCGCTACGATGCCCAATTTCCGGGCGGCACCAACGTCAATTTCATCGAGCCAACCGGGACCAACGCGCTTTTCGTGCGGACCTACGAGCGGGGCGTAGAGGATGAAACGTATTCCTGCGGCACGGGCGTCACGGCTGCGGCCCTGGTAGCTAACCACCAGCTGGGCATGCAGAGCCCCGTGGCGATCCGGACGCTGGGCGGGAACCTGCGCATTGCCTTCACGCCGCAGCCGGGCGGTACCTATACCGATATCCACCTCATTGGCCCGGCCGTTCGGGTATTCGAAGGGACGATCCCGGCCTGAAGTCGGCTCGCCGGATAACTATTTGGTTCGCCTTACCGTTGTAACCACCGGAGACCGGAGCATCCGGTAGTGGTAAGGCGTATGATTTTGTACAGAAAAGAAGACTGGTGGCGGGCGATCTGGTACTTTCACACGGGTAAGACGGCCCGGTCCCTGCTCAAGGGGGTAGCCATTGCGGGCGTTTACGTTTCCCTCATCGCGGTGGCCGAGCTGCGGTTCCTCGATCTCAAACTTTCCCGGACCCCAACGGAATATTTCTCTGCCCTGGGCATTCTGCTAAGCCTGCTGCTGGTCTTCCGGACCAATACGGCCTACGACCGTTTCTACGAAGGTCGCCGGGCCTGGGGCACGCTGATCAATACCAGCCGGAACCTGGCCGTGCTGCTGAGCGCCATCCTGCCTACGGATGATCGCGACAACCGCCTTTTTTTTGCCAAGTCGATTGCCAACTTTGCCTTTGCCCTCCGCAATACCCTGCGCAACCAGACGGTTCCCGACGGCCTGGAGAGCTTAAACGGCTTACCCAACGATCTGCTGGGGCTGATCGACCACCGGCCCAGCGCCGTTGTAACCGAGATGCGCATGCGGCTGGAAGCCTTGGTTCAGGCCGGCCGGTTGTCGGAAGTGCAGTCCATCAATCTCAACCCCCATGTGGGCGAATTGCTGAACGTGGCGGGCATTTGTGAACGGATCAAAAACACACCGATTCCCTTCTCCTATAGTTTCTTCATCAAGTTCCTGATCATGGTCTATATCATCATCCTGCCATTTACCATCCTGGAGGAATACGGCTACCTGACCATTCCGGTCGTGATGATTACGTCCTACATGCTGATCGGTCTGGAAATGATTGGGGAGGAAATCGAGGAGCCGTTTGGGCTGGAACGGAACGACCTGCCGCTGGACCAGCTGTCGAATCTGATCCGGGTCAATGTACACGATATTCTGTACCTGCACCTGCCTTTTGAAGACAAACAGGCCGCCAAACCGGCCTACACCATTGTGACCTAAGGCTTATTCCGCCTCGATAATACCACCGTTCACGTGGTAAATCTGCTTGTCCTGAAACTCAGGCTGCCGCGCAAAATCACGGGCGGCAACCCGGCTGCGGGCGCCGTTGGTGCACATGACGATAATGGTATCGAAAGGCAGTAACTCAACTTTCCGCGCCCGAATGTCCGGCAGCGGAATGTTGAGCCCGCCGATGTTGAATTCATCAAATTCCCATTCGTCCCGAACATCGACCAGCACAGCCTCTGAATTCGCCAAAATGGCGGGCAGTTCGGGCATGGTGATATCGGTGATGGCGTTGGACATGGGAACAGGGATGGGTTCTCGCGGATTAACACGGATTTTCATTCGCTGATTGACGGCAATCAAGCTGCGTCGCAGCGGCGAACCGCTAATCAGCGGGCTAAAATCCGCGTTAATCCGCGTGCCCCAATTTTTTGCTAAACCCTTAGTTAACAATCTTCAGCTCCCGGATGATGTTCTCCGCTCCGCCGAGCTTCTCGATGCACCAGAGCACGTAGCGAACGTCGACGCAGATCGTCCGGTTCAGGTCCTTGTCAAAGGCGATTTTATGGGACAGGGCTTCGTAGTTGCCGTCGAAGGCCAGGCCGATGAGTTCGCCCCGGGCGTTCAGGACCGGGCTGCCGGAGTTTCCGCCGGTGATATCGTTCGTGGTTATGAAGCTAACAACCGGTTCGCCGTATTTAGGATCCGCGTAGCGGCCGAAATCTTTTTTCTGGTACAGCTCGACAAGCTTCGTCGGCAGATCAAACTCGTAATCACCCGGGACGTATTTCTGCATCAGTCCTTTCATCGTACAGACATAGTCATACTGAACGGCGTCGCGGGGCTGGTAGCTCTTCACGGTCCCGTAGCTGACGCGCATGCTGAAGTTGGCATCCGGGTACAGTTTCGCGGCTTTTACGGGGTCTTTCTCCAGAATACCTTTCAGGTACTGACGACCCAGCTCGTTGTTCCGGTTGGTAAAAGCCAGGTAAGACGGAGCGTATTTGCCGCGGTAGTTGGTCAGAAAGGCCGAGGCGTAGGCATAGGCTGGGTCCTGGCGCAGGGCCGCAGCGGTCGGATTGGCCACGAAAGCCTGCCATTTGGCGTCGTCCAGAAGGAAGGTATTGGCAAAAACGGCCGCGGCCCATTTGGCGAAGGTAGCCGGATCGTTCAGGTCGCCGTAGCGCGTCTGGAGTTCGGCGAAGAAGGTAGCCGGATGCTGGTCTTTGGCGATGTCGGTGTAAAACAGCTGAGCCGTGGTAGCCAGAATCTTCTGGTCGCTGGGCTTGTCTTCGCTTTCCAGAAACGCCTTCCGGGCCGCGTCGAGCTGCTTCAGCGCCCGTTCAACGGCCCCGTTGCCACTTTCCGGATTCGCCAGCAGCGGCTCCAGGCCGGAGAGCTGGGCGGCAAAGGCAGCCAGGGGCGAGCCCAGGACGCCTTCGGTCATGTACATGCGGTGTTTGGCGTAAGGTGCCCAGGCGTCGTAGGCTTTCTGCCAGTCGGCGAACAGGTTCTCGTAGGCCGGCTTGCCCTTTGCCCAGGCCTGGAAAGCCGCTTCGTCCCGCTGCTTGGCCTCGTAGGTCCGGAATTTCTTTAATTGCTTCGTCTCACCGTCGAAAAACTTCCAGTAGTTGGCGATGCTGGCGTAGTCGGAGGCAAGTTTGAGCTTGACGGCCGGATCCTTCCGCATCTGCTCGAACATGGCCTTTAGCCGGACGTCGCGGAGCCCAACCAGGGAAGGGTTTTCGATCTCGGTTTTCAGCTTTACGCCCATGGAGGTTTCGTAGCGGTTGGTGCCGCCGGGGTAACCGAAGATCATGGCGTAGTCGCCGTCCCGGACGCCCTTGATGCTGATGGGCAGGAAGTGTTTTGACTTGTAGGGAACGTTGCTGGCGCTGTAATCGGCCGGACGGCCATCGGGGGCCATGTAGACGCGGAAGACGGAGAAGTCGCCCGTGTGGCGGGGCCATTCCCAGTTATCGGTATCGCCGCCGAACTTGCCGACGCTTTCGGGCGGGGTGCCGACGAAGCGGATGTCGCGGTAGCGCTGGTAAGTGAACATCAGGAACTGGTTACCTTTGAAGCAGGAGTAAATCCGGGCTTCCTGGTCGGCACCGCCGGCAGCTTTCCTGGCGATATTGTCAAAGACGCGCTGCTGAGCCCGGCTGCGATCGGTCCAGTTCAGGTTCTTGAGGCTGTCTTCCACCTGGGCGGTAACGTCGTCGATGCGGACCAGAAACTGCACCGTCAGCTTGGTGGGAATTTCCTCGCCTTTGTTCTTGGCCCAGAAACCGTCGCGGAGGTAGTTGTGCTCGACCGTCGAGGCCGAGGCGATGGCGTCATAGCCGCAGTGGTGATTGGTAAAGATCAGGCCTTCGGGGCTGACAATCTCGCCCGTACAGCCGCCGCCGAAGATGATGATGGCGTCTTTGATGCTGCTCTGGTTGAGGCTATAGAGTTGTTCTTTTTTCAATTTCAGTCCTTTGCGGACCATTTCGTCGTAAACCTGTTGCCCCAGCAGGTGGGGAAGCCACATGCCTTCGTCGGCAAAGCTCCGGAAAACCGTCAGAACCAGCGCCAGGCTAAGGAGGAATCGTTTCATGGTTGATGATTAGAAGGGAAAAGACGAAGATACAAGGAAAAGTACGTTTGTCCCGCAACCGAGGCGCGTACGCTACTGGGAACGCCCGGGCAGGCATCGATCGCATAGACCGAACGAAAAAAGCCGGTTGTCGACCGGCCTGGGTAAAATTCGTTTCGTGAATAAATAAAGGGGGAGCAGGGAACCGGTCATTTCGCTACCGTTTCCAGCTTTGCCAGAAAAGCGGATATTGCCTCGTTGACCGCCTCGGGTTCTTCGACGCTGGCCGTATGTCCGGCGCCTGGAATAATGATCAGTTCGGAATGCGGAATCTGGGCGTGGATGGCCCGGGCTTTGTCCGGAACGGTCGCCACGTCCTGATCGCCGACCATGATGAGCGTTGGGACGGTGATCCGGTCGAGTTCGTCGGCGATGCCCTGGCGGGTAATGACGCCCCGCACGGCCTTGGTGATGCTGCTGCGGTTGTTCTCCTTCAGCGCCTTGATCATCTTCTTTTTCAGACCGCGCCGAAGGGGATCGTTGAGAAACTTCTGCCCGAACATGATCTTCATCACGGAGCCAATGACCGGCCAGAACCCGAGCCAGCGCACAATGCCGTTCAGTAGCCGGTATTTACCGATGTTTTCCCGGGGTTCCGGATCGGCGGAGGTTTCCAGCAGGATCAGGGAGCGGAGCAGGTCGGGGCGACGGGCCGCCAGTCGCATGCCGACAAAACCACCCATCGAAAGGCCCACGAAATGGTAAGGGCCGAGCCGCAGGGATTCCAGCAGTTCGACGGCATCCAGGTAGACATTCTCCATATCGTAGCCGCTGCGGGCCGCCTGGCTTTTTCCCTGTCCCCGGTGGTCGTAGGTAATGATGCGGTACCGATCCTGCAGGGCGGCCGCCTGCTCTTTAAACATCTTGCCGCTCCAGAGCAGCCCATGGGAAAAGACGATAGTTTCGGGGCCGTTGCCGTAAGTCCGGTAATACAATTTGACGCCGTTGACGCGGAGGTAAGGCATAAGAATGCGGTACAAGAGTTTGGAAAACAAAACTACCCAAAGCCGACAAAAAAGCAACTGTTCATGTGTGGTCCTCCGTTCGTCCGCGACTGAGTCTCGGATGCCTGAGCGGCCCGTTTTTAAGGGGCATGCCAAGCCTTGTCTGTGCGTCAGAGACGCAAACCGCACGCATCCGCGACTGAGTCGCGGACGAACGGGTCTGTCGCAAACCGTTTCTGTCACTTTGACAGCCTTTAGCCGTTTGGAATAAGATTTGCCACCGCCCCAGCATCTGCTGTCGCTGGCCCGTTCGCCGAAAGGTGAATAAACGCGGTAGCGACTCACACATCCGCTCAATCACTCAATCACCAATTCACTATATGGAAGCTGTACAATCCGAAAAAGGCCAGATCTCGATTCATACCGAGAACATCTTCCCAATTATCAAGAAATTTCTGTACTCCGACCACGAGATTTTCCTGCGCGAACTCGTGTCGAACGCCGTGGATGCCAGCCAGAAGCTGAAGCAACTGGCCTCGTTCGGTGAGTTCAACGGAGAACTGGGCGAGCTGAAGGTTACCGTAACCCTGGACAAGGAGGCCAAAACGATCACCGTCAGTGACCGCGGGATCGGGATGACGGCCGAAGAGATCAAAAAGTACATCAACCAGATTGCTTTCTCGGGCGCTACCGAGTTCCTGGAGAAGTACAAGGACAAGGTCGATGATAAAGGCGCCATCATCGGTCATTTTGGCCTGGGCTTCTATTCGGCCTTCATGGTGTCTGAGCAGGTGGAAATTGTGACACGTTCTTTCCGCGAAGGTGCCGAAGCGGCCCGCTGGGTGTGTGACGGCTCCACCGAGTTTGAAATCTCGGCCGCCGAGCGTACGGAACGGGGAACAGACATCATCCTGCACATCGCCCAGGATTCAGAGGAATTCCTGGATTCGTTCCGGCTGAAAAGCATCCTCGACAAATACGGCCGCTTCCTGCCCGTAGCCATCGAGTTCGACGGTCATGTCATCAACGATACGACGCCGATCTGGACCAAAAACCCGGCCGACCTGACCGATGAGGACTACCTGAAGTTCTATAAGGAGCTTTACCCCCAGGCAATGATGGAAGATCCGCTGTTCTGGATTCACCTGAACGTGGATTATCCCTTCAACCTAACGGGCGTGCTGTACTTCCCCAAGCTGAAGAACGACTTCCAGGTCAAGCGCGAGAAAATCCAGCTTTACAGCCGGCAGGTGTTCATCACCGACGAGGTGAAAGACATCGTCCCGGACTTCCTGATGCTGCTTCACGGCGTGATCGACTCGCCGGATATCCCGCTGAACGTTTCCCGGAGCTTCCTGCAGGCCGATTCCAATGTCAAGAAAATCAACGGCTATATCACCCGCAAGGTGGCCGACAAACTGGCCGAAATCTTCCGCAACGACCGCGCGGGCTTTGAGCAGAAGTTCGACGATATCGGGCTGTTCATCAAGTACGGCATGATGTCCGATGAGAAGTTCTACGAAAAAGCGAAGGACTTCTGCCTGCTGAAAACCGTCGACGGGAAGTTCTACACCTTTAACGAGTTCCGGGAGGCGGTTCAGGCCAACCAGACCGATAAGAACGATACCGTAGTGTGGCTCTACGCCAGCGACCGGCAGCAGCAGGACGGCTTTATCCAGTCGGCAAAGAAGCGCGGCTACGAAGTACTGGTGCTGGACAACGTCATCGATCCGCACTTCATCAACTCCATCGAATACAAGCTGGAAAAGACCCGCATCCAGCGCGTGGACGCCGATACGCTCGACAAACTGATCGATAAAGGCATCAATAACGAAAGCGTGCTGTCGGAAGACGACCGGACGAAGCTGAAGGAGCTTTTCGAAGGCGCCGTCAGCAGCAAGGGCATTACCGTAGCGGTGGAAGCCATGGCGCCGGACGAGCTGCCGGTAACCATCACGCTGCCCGAGTTTTTCCGGCGCATGAAGGACATGCAGGCGCTGGGCGGCGGGAACGCCATGATGTTCGGCGATCTGCCCGACACCTACAACGTGGCCGTCAACGCCAACCACCCGCTGGCCGACCGCATCCTCAAAGCCGACGGTGAGTCGCAGCAAACCCTGGTCAAGCAGGCGCTGGACCTGGCCAAACTCGCCCAGGGCATGCTCAGCGGCCCGGACCTGACGGCGTTTATCCGGCGGACGGCGGAGGGAATTTAAGAAATGAGCGAAAGAGTGAGAGAGTGAAAGAGTGAAAGGCTCCGCCGAAGTTTCAGAATTGGCGGAGCCTTTCACTCTTTCGCTCTTTCACTCTTTCGCTCTTTCTCTCATTATTACATATTCCTCCGATACTGCCCCCCAACCGCGTACAACGCCCGGGAGAGCTGACCGAGGGAGCAGACTTTGGTCGCTTCCATCAGCGCTTCGAAGATGTTACCGCCATTGAGCGCGGCCTCCTGCACTTGTTTCAGGGTCTGCTCGGCGGCGGTTCGATGCTGTTCCTGGAAGGCTTTCCGGGATTCAACGGCATACTGCTTTTCTTCGTCGGTTGAGCGGATCACTTCTTCCGGCACCAGCGTCGGGGAGCCTTTCGGGTCCAGGAAGGTGTTGACGCCGATAATGGGTAGACTGCCGTTATGCTTCAGCATCTCGTAATGCATCGATTCATCCTGAATCTTGCCGCGCTGATACATGCGTTCCATGGCGCCCAGAACGCCGCCGCGCTCGTTCAGGCTGCGAAACTCCTCCATTACCGCCTGCTCCACCAGATCCGTCAGCTCTTCGATGATGAACGAGCCCTGCAGCGGGTTTTCGTTCCTGGCCAGCCCGAACTCCCGGTTGATGATAAGCTGGATGGCCATGGCCCGTCGCACGGATTCTTCCGTGGGAGTGGTAATGGCTTCGTCGTAGGCGTTGGTATGCAGGGAATTGCAGTTGTCGTAGATGGCAATCAGCGCCTGAAGCGTCGTCCGGATATCGTTGAAAGCGATTTCCTGGGCGTGGAGGCTCCGGCCGGAGGTCTGGATGTGGTACTTCAGCTTCTGCGATCGATCGTTTCCACCGTATTTCAGTTTCATCGCCTTCGCCCAGATCCGCCGGGCGACCCGGCCCAGCACCGAGTACTCGGGGTCCATGCCGTTGGAAAAGAAGAACGACAGGTTCGGGGCGAAATCGTCGATGGCCATCCCGCGTGACAGGTAGTACTCCACGAAGGTAAAGCCGTTGGCCAGCGTAAAGGCCAGCTGCGATATGGGGTTAGCCCCCGCCTCGGCGATGTGGTAGCCCGAGATGGACACCGAATAGAAATTCCGGACCTGCTGGTCGATGAAGTACTGCTGGATATCGCCCATCATCCGCAGGGCAAACTCCGTCGAGAAAATGCAGGTATTCTGGGCCTGGTCCTCCTTCAGAATGTCCGCCTGCACCGTCCCGCGGACCTGCCGGAGCGTATCCGCCTTGATCTTTTCGTAGACGTCCCGGGGCAGGACCTGATCACCCGTCGTGCCGAGCAGCATCAGGCCCAGGCCGTCGTTTCCTTCCGGCAGCTCACCCTGATAGGCCGGTCTCTCCAGCCTTTCTGCCGCCAGCCTGTCAGCCTCGATACCGCCCTGCTGCCGGATATACAGCTCACACTGCTGATCAATCGCCGCATTCAGGAAAAAGCCCAGCAACATAGGCGCCGGACCGTTGATGGTCATCGATACGGAGGTCGCCGGATCGCAGAGATTGAAGCCGCTGTAAAGCTTCTTGGCGTCGTCGAGCGTACAGATGCTCACGCCAGAGTTACCGATCTTGCCGTAAATATCAGGGCGGAAATCGGGGTCTTCGCCGTAAAGCGTGACCGAGTCGAAGGCCGTCGACAGCCGCTTGGCGGGCATGCCTTTGGAGACGTAGTGGAAACGACGGTTGGTCCGCTCCGGCCCACCTTCCCCGGCAAACATGCGCGTAGGGTCTTCGCCTTCCCGTTTGAGTGGAAATACACCCGCCGCGTAGGGAAATTCGCCCGGCAGATTTTCCGTCAGCAGCCAGCGCAGCAGATCGCCCCAGTCCTCGTAGCGCGGCAGGCTGATCTTCGGAATGCGTGTGCCCGAAAGGGAAACCGTTGACAGCGGCTGCCGGATCACTTTATCCCGGACTTTGTACTCAAACGTATCCCCCGCAAACTTAGCCTTTGTTTCCGGCCAGTTTTCCAGCAGTTTTCGGCACTCAAAATGGAGCCGGCTCTCGTATTCGGTATAGATGATTTTCAGTTCTTCAACCAGCGACGCCCGGTCAGCCCCCAGGGTTTCCATAGTTCCCTTCAGCTGGTACAGTTTTCGCGCGATCGCCACCTGCTCGTCCACAAACCGGTCGTAGCGATCACTATTCTCGACAATCTCCGCCAGATACCGTACCCGATCCGGGGGGATGATGGTACTCATCGTTTGGGGAGTTGACGCTTGACGGTTGACGCCTGCGGTCTGATCCAGAAAGGAAACCTCCGTTTTCTCGGCAATCAAAGCCATCAGCCGATCAAAGAGAGCGTTGGTGCCGGGGTCGTTGAACTGGGAGGCCATGGTGCCGTAGATCGGCAGTTGTTCGTCGGGCGTCTCCCAGAGGTTATGGTTGCGGCGGTACTGCTTCCGGACGTCGCGCAGAGCGTCGAGCGAGCCGCGTTTGTCGAATTTGTTGATCGCAATCAGGTCGGCAAAGTCGAGCATGTCAATCTTCTCGAGCTGGGTTGCCGCCCCGTATTCGGCCGTCATGACGTAGAGGCTAACATCGGAATGTTCCGTAATCTCGGTATCCGACTGCCCAATGCCCGAGGTTTCCACGATGATCAGGTCGAACCGGGCCACCTTACAAACCTCAATGGCGTCGCGGACGTGCTTGCTCAGCGCGAGGTTCGACTGCCGGGTCGCCAGCGAACGCATATAAACCCGCCCCTGGCTCAGCTCCGGGTGGATGCTGTTCATCCGGATGCGGTCACCGAGCAGCGCCCCGCCGGTCTTGCGCTTCGACGGGTCGACGGAGATGACTGCCAGCGTTTTGTCGGTTGTCTCGAACAGAAAGCGCCGGATCAATTCGTCAACCAGCGAGGACTTGCCGGCCCCGCCCGTGCCGGTGATGCCGAGGACGGGAATTCGGGAGGTGGAGGGCGATCCGCCGATGCGGTGAGGGGGGGAGGGGCGGTCCGCCGATGCGGTGACGAGGGTAGTTCGGAACTGCTCCGGATCGTTTTCGGCGACGGTGATCAGGCGGCCGATGGTGCCGGGGTCCTTGGTTTCGGGCAGGTGGATCAGCTGGCCGTTCAGCGGCTGGGGCAGGCGGACGGGGAAGTCGCACTGCTGCAGCAGGTCGTTGATCATGCCCTGCAGGCCCAGCGAACGGCCGTCATCGGGCGAGTAGATCCGCGCGACGCCGTAGGCATGCAGCTCCGCAATTTCCTGGGGCAGGATGGTGCCGCCTCCGCCGCCGAACACCTTAACGTGGCCCGCCCCGCGCTCACGCAGCAGGTCCACCATGTATTTAAAGAATTCAAGGTGTCCGCCCTGGTAGGAGGTAATGGCAATGCCCTGAGCGTCTTCCTGAATCGCGCAGTCAACGATTTCGGCCACGGAGCGATTGTGCCCCAGGTGAATCACTTCAGCCCCGGAAGCCTGCATGATCCGCCGCATAATGTTGATCGCCGCGTCGTGCCCGTCAAAGAGCGAAGCCGCGGTCACGATCCGAATGGCGTTTTTGGGTTGGTATGGAGAGGTGGTTTGTTGGGAAACCATGATGAAGTGTTACTTTTTTTAGTAAAGGTACGTCGATTTTAATTAACCACCGATTTGCACGGAGTACACGTACAGAGTAACTCTGAGTAACTCCGTGCAACTCGGTGGTTAAAACCCTTAATGCAAAACAAGCTGAATCAACTCCGTTTTACCAGCCTGGACTAACGAAGCCCGGTATTCTCCCGGCTCAGCCGTAAACAACACCTGCTGCTCACCGGGCCGATTGGCTACCGGCAGGTTAATTACCTTCCCAGCCTTATCGGTTAAGGTCAAACTAACCGGGGCGCCACCAGCCACAAAAATGTCCAGCACGTATTGGTTCTCGTCCGGGTGTTTGAGCAAATCCACTTTACCGCTCCGTTTCTCCGGCACGTACAGGTAAAATCCGGTTTTGTAATCCGGCCGCTGGATGCCCATTTTCCACAAGGCCGGTTCGATTTCCGGCATTTGATTGCCCAGCTTCCAAAGCAGGCCCGAGCGGTAGTTCTCGATCATCACCACGATCGGTCCCTGGTCAATGGCCAGGTACTGGTTGGAGTACCAGTTTTTTGTCTTACTGTAGGCATCGTAAAACCCGTACGGTCCGAACAGCCGGTTACCTTCCCGGAGGTAAAGGTTTTTCAGGACCTGCATGGAATACCAGGGCGTATAGGGAAACGAAGAAAGCGCGGCCGTGGGCGTGATTGTACCGTTATCGTTGGTCGGGGAATGGGCATCGTAGAAGTTGAAATCGTCGGAGGCGGTCAGACCCCAGTTGCCTTCGTGGTAGCCGTATTCCTTCGGCGCCCGCTCGAGGCAGTGGGCGCGGTTGATGAGGGTGGAGGCAACGTTCAGGTACCAGTAGTTGGTATCCTCATCCTGCATCCGGCGCGGGTCCAGGCTCAGGTAGGAATAATGCGCGAAAAACAGCGGCCCGGCATAGTCGAAACCCAGCGGCAGCCGGTAGCCCAGGAACTCCTTCCCGTTGCGGTAGTGATCTGGCTCGTGGTTTTTCCAGGTGTTGACGTAGACTTCCGGCGTAATCGGATGAGTCGGGGAGGCCATTGCCAGTACATAGGTAATCAGGCACTCGTTATAACCGCCGATGGGGTGGTTCATCTTCCAGCCTTTGGTCGGCGACCAGTGCCAGTGCAACTTCCCGTTGTGGACGTACCAGTTCCATTCCACGCTCCGCCAGAGTCGGTCGGCGCGCTGGCGGATCTCGGCTTCCACCGGGGTATTCTGGTCAAAAAAGGTACGGGCGACCAGCAGGCCATTGACCAGATACGCCGTCTCGACCAGATCTCCGCCATCGTCGTCCGGGCTGAACGGCACGACCTTCCCCGTCGCCCCGTCGAGCCAGTGCGACCAGGCGCCGTGGAACCGGTCCGCTTTTTCCAGGAAAGTAACCATTTTCAGCACCCGCTCGGCGGCCTCCTGGCGGCTAATCCACTGCCGGTAGGCACCAACCACGATCGCCATCAGGCCGAAGCCCGAGCCGCCGCTGGTGACGATATTGGGCGTGGCCGTACGTTCGGGTGAGAGACCGGAAACCGGATGGGCAAAGTCCCAGAAGTAGCGGAACGTCTGGCGCTGGACGGTAGTGAGGTATTCGCCGTTTTCGGTCAGGGGACGGGCGGGGGCCGTGGGTTGGGCGCAGGCGCTGAGCTGGGCGGTAAGAAAAGCCAGGAGGAGCAGCAGGCGGTGGGCAGTTTTCATGGACGGGTTACCGGGTTTCGGACCGCCAAGATACGGAGGGCTGCGGAAATTTACCCGCCTTAAACGCCCAACACCCGCCGGGTTTGCCAGACGGGTGTTGGTAGCGGATTGGGAAAATCAGTCGCGGTTTCCGGGACCGAGTCGGTCGAGCAGCATCTGGTTGAACATCTGCTCGGTCTTATACAGCTCCTGAAGCTGCTGGGCAGAAATGACTTTCAGAAATTTACTGTTGTATTCCTTTTCCAGATCGACCAGCCGTTGTTTCAGCTCCACACTCTCCTGGAGCTCATCCACGGCATTCGACCGCCCGGGCTGGCCGTTCTTCTGGCGCAGTTGCCGACGGACGTTCTGCCGTTTGGCGTTGAATTCGTTGTACACCGCCCAGAACTGGGGGGCCTGTTCGGCCGTCAGGTTCAAACGGTTGGTAATCAGGCCGATTTTGGCACTTTCAATCTTCTGGCGATCCGGGTCGGTCTGGGCGAAGGCCGGTACCGTCAGCAACAGGGCCAGGCATCCGATCAGCGCGCGCATTACCTTTTTCATAAATGTCGATTCGTTTGTGCAGTTAAATACTAGTTCAGGTTTATGGTTTATGGTTTAGGGTTTATGGTTTAGGCGATAATGGCCTGTAAACCAATTCGTAAATTGCGGTTAAACTCTAAACAATAAACCTTAAACGATAAACGATTCGGCAACTCCTCAGATAGCTTTTTTCCGGGCCCCCTGAGCTTCCAGCTCTGCCTCAATAGCCTGGGGGGATACCTCCAGGAAATCCAGCAGGGTAGACTCGGTCGGGATGACCAGATTTGCGGGCGCTACGTCCGCCAGGTCCTCCGTACTGAGGGCCTGATCGTTGAGGTATTCCACAATGGCCCGGTTGCTGACATCACTGAGCGCATCCGGTCCCAGCGACTCCTGTTTCTGGGGATAGGTTACCCAGACCAGCACCGCAACCAATCCCGCACCCGCCAGGCTGGCGGCCGTCCGCTGCCAGGTCCAGTTAATCGAAAATCGGTGCGATCGCTTCAGGGTTTCAGCCTGGACCCGCGACGGAAGCGCATCAAAATACCCCTCAGGCACCGTAAACGGCAATTGCCGCAACGGATGCTCGTTTGTTAGCTCGTCGATCCGTATGGGTTTCTTCGGTTCCATAGTTAGTTGGTGAACAACGGTTTGACCGTCCAGCAGGTTCGAGGTTTAGTCACCGTTCAGAAAATCTTCCAGTTTTTTCACCGCCAGGTGGTAGGAGGCCTTCAGGGCTCCGACCGACGTGCCGGTAATTTCCGAAATTTCTTCGTACTTCATGTCATCGAAGTACTTCATATTGAACACAAGCCGCTGTTTTTCGGGGAGTTTGAGCAGGGCTTTCTGCAGCTTCATCTGAATCTCGTCTCCTCCGAGCAGCGGATCGCTGTCCGCTTCCAGTTTTTCGAGTAGTTCGCCTTCGACGTCGCCGATGGGCAGAAAGAACCGACGTCGTTTTTTATTGAGAAAGTTAAGGCATTCGTTGGTGGCAATCCGGTAAATCCAGGTGTAGAGCTGGGACTCGGCGCGGAAATTTTCGAGGGAATTCCAGACCTTGATAAACGTTTCCTGCGTCAGGTCATCGGCATCGTCGTGATCAATGACCATTTTCCGGATATGCCAGTATATTTTCTGCTGGTATTTGCGGACCAGCAGATTGAAGGCATAGTTCCGGCTCGCGGGGTCGCGAAATTTTTGCAGGAGTTCTTCGTCGGTCATTGTTTACATGGACGTTTGACGTTTGACGCTTGACACTTGACATTTTATCTTTGAGAAGAATCCAATTCCTTTCAAGCGTCAAGCGTCAAACGTCAAGCGTCAATAAAGATTCAGCCTTTGCGGCTGATAGCCTTCCGGGCGGCTTCGACAATCTTGTCCGCCGTCAGGCCGTATTTCTGCATCAGTTGGGTAGGCGTACCGCTTTCCCCGAAGGTATCGTGCACACCGATGAATTCGAGCGGGGCAGGGTAGTTCCGGGCCAGCGTCTGGGCAACGCTGTCGCCTAGGCCACCGTTGAGCATGTGCTCTTCGGCCGAAACGGCGCAGCCGGTTTTCTTTACCGACGCCAGGATTGCCTCTTCATCCAACGGTTTTATCGTATGAATATTGATAATGTCGGCCTCAATTCCTTCTGCGGCCAGCATTTCACCCGCCTGGATGGCTTCCCAAACCAGGTGACCCGTTGCGAAGATGGACACGTCCGGGCCTTCGTTCAGCACGATAGCCTTACCAATTTCAAATTTCTGATCCGCCGGGGTGAAAATGGGCACGACCGGCCGGCCAAAGCGCAGGTAAACCGGCCCCACATGTTCGGCAATGGCAATCGTAGCCGCCTTGGTCTGGTTGAAGTCGCAGGGGTTGATGACCGTCATGTTCGGCAGCATCTTCATCATGCCGAGGTCTTCCAGAATCTGGTGGGTGGCTCCGTCCTCGCCCAGCGTCAGCCCAGCGTGGGAAGCGCAGATTTTCACGTTTTTGCCCGAGTAAGCGACCGACTGCCGGATCTGGTCATAAACCCGGCCTGTGGCAAAGTTGGCGAAGGTCGTGGCGAACGGAATTTTACCGCCGATGGTGAGCCCGGCCGAAACGCCGATCATGTTGGCCTCGGCAATGCCGCACTGGATGTAGCGGTCCGGAAACTCCTTGATAAAGGCGTCCAGCTTCAGTGAGCCGGCCAGGTCAGCCGTCAGCGCAACCACGTTCGGGTTTGTCCGGCCCAGCTCCAGAATCCCCGCCCCAAAGCCGGAACGGGTGTCTTTTTTTTCGGTATAGGTGTATTTTTTCATCGTTATAGTCGGTCAGTCGTCAGTCTGTCAGTCGTCAGTCGTCAGTCGTCAGTCAACAGTCGGCTTCGCCTTACAGTATACCAGAGGGCGAAGCCGACCGCTGCGGCGGACCGCTGTTGACTGACGACTGACAGACTGATGACTTAATTAATAATCTTCATTCCCCGTAGTAATCGCCAGCTGATTCAGGGCGGTGGCCAGCTGTTCGTCGTTGGGGGCGACGCCGTGCCATTTATGGCTACCCATCATGAAGTCGACGCCGTAGCCCATTTCGGTATGCATCAGGATCAGGGTCGGTACTTCCGAATCCCGCTTGGATTCCTTCAGCGTCCGGACCACTTCGGCCATATCATTGCCCTGCATTTCGGTCACGTTCCAGCCGAAGGCGCGGTATTTCTCGCCCAGATCGCGGTTGTTCATCACCAGCGAAGTCGGGCCGTCGATCTGCTGGCCGTTCAGGTCAATAACGGCCGTCAGGTTACCCAGTTTATGGTGCGGCGCAAAGGTAGCCGCTTCCCAGACCTGGCCTTCCTGCTGTTCGCCGTCGCCCATCAGCACGTAGACGTGCTTATCGTCACCGCTCAGGCGCTTGGCCAGGGCCGCGCCGCAGGCCACCGACAATCCCTGACCCAGCGAACCGGAAGCCACGCGGACGCCCGGCAGGTGCTCGGCCGTGGTGGGATGGCCCTGCAGGCGGCTATCGAGCTTCCGGAAGGTAGCCAGTTCGGCGATCGGGAAATAGCCCGCCCGGGACAGCACCGAATAGAAGACCGGCGAAATGTGGCCGTTGGAGAGGAAGAACAGGTCTTCGTCGCGCCCGTCCATGTCAAAAACGACCTGGCCGGCCTGATCGCGCTTCAGGCGCATGACGTCGAAATAGAGGGCGACCAGAAAGTCGGTACAGCCCAGCGATCCGCCCGGGTGACCAGAATTGACCGCGTGCACCATCCGCACGATGTCGCGCCGGACCTGGGTAGCAATTTGTTCGAGTTGTTGGAGTTCCATTTTCGTTTTGTTGACGTTTGACGCTTGACTTCTGACGTTTGACTTGTTTTACTCCCGGTCAAACGTCAGAAGTCAAGCGTCAAACGTCATTTTAAAATTTGATCTGCGTGGTTTTTGGTATCTACTTTTTCGATGATGTCGGTGAGGATGCCGTTTTCGTCGATGAGGAAGGTCGTCCGGACAGTCCCCATGTAGGTTCGGCCGTACATGGATTTTTCCTTCCAGACATCGTAAGCCTCCACAATCTGCTGGTCGGTATCGGCCAGGAGGCGGAACGGTAGCTGGTATTTCCCGATGAATTTCTGGTGGGATTTTTCGTTATCGACGCTGACGCCCAGCACCTCGTAACCGGCCTGCTGCAGGGCTGCGTAGTTGTCGCGCAGGCTGCAGGCCTGGGCCGTACAACCGGGGGTATCGTCTTTAGGGTAGAAGTACAGGACAACCTTTTTGCCCCGGTAGTCGCTAAGCCGAATCAGGTTTCCCGACTGGTCGCGGGCTTCAAAATCAGGCGCCGGTGAGCCAATTTGTGGAGTCATGGATAGGTGGTTTAAGATTGGGTTTATGGTTTATCGTTTATGGTTTATGGTTGCTTCGCCCCAGTTACCTACACTGGCGAAGCAACCATAAACCATAAACCATAAACCATAAACCATAAAATTCATTTCCCTCCCGTCGAATCCGCCCGGGCCGTGCTGACCGGCAGGCTGGCCGTGAGAACGGTCACGTTTCCGGCGCGGTCCTTTACTTCCAGTACGATCTCGCCTTCGAACGGTTTGGTGCGATCCAGCCGGTCAGACCAGATCAGCGCGCGTTTATAATCGTACTGCATCAGTATCCACTCGCCGCCCGCCAGCATCCGGAACGATTCAATGCCGGATAAATCATCGCTGATATTGGCCACCAGCGCCTGGCTGTCCTTTCGGACCCAGCGCGCAACGGGCGGTTTCACGTCCGTCAGCAACTGGAAGGTGCCCAGCTCCCGGGTGCGGAACAGAAAGCGGTCGCCTTTCCAGTAGCCACCGATATACTTCCGCCGCCCGCCGCTGACGAGATAGATCTGCGTGCGGGACGGGTTTTCCACGGGTTCGGACGGGGCAAAGTTAACGCCGATATAATCATTTATCGGTATCGTTACCTGATTAATCGTCAATTGATTGCCAAGGTAGTCTACCGCCAGGTGAAGGGTATCGTACAGGCTTTCCGGGCCAACCTCAATGGTAAGCCGCGGATCCATGTAGTTGGCCTGCTTTCCCGGAAGAATTCGCTTTTTATAATTCAGCGGCAGGGTGGTCATGCCCACAACGACCGAATCCGGCAGATGACGGTTTAGGTCGATGACGTAGGCGGCTTCCCCGCCCCGCACGTAGCTGACCGAAATTTCCTCCGCCGAACCGCTGGAATACAGCAGGGCGTTCGGGGTTTCGGTACCCGGAAGGTTCTGGGCCCGGATCAGCAGCGTATTTTCGTCGGCACTGCTGAGCAGGCGGGGAGCGGTGGAGGTCGTCCGGGTGAGCGGTTGACTCAGCGGCGGCATTCCGAGTTCCGGCTGAAGGGTAAACCGCAACTGGGTTGAATTCTGAAAACTGTCGTACAGGGTGACCGTTACCCGGTGCGGCCGCCCGTCGAACAGCGGTAGCCGGCCCATGCGCCCGTTATGGTGGTAGAGCGGGAGCTTGTTGCCGTCGACCAGGTAGCAGCGGTGGAAACGCTGGCCCGTCAACTGCTCGGTAGCGTAATCCATGTGCAGGTTGATCAGCCGGGATTCCTCATGGGGAAAGGCATCCATGTGGTAGGAAAACACTTCCTGATCATCCAGCTGGACTTCAATGCAGGCCAGGCCGTTACGGTATGGCGTTCCGTCGGTCCGGTCATAACCCAGGATTTCCAAACCAATTAGCCCGGAGGCGGAAACGGGCTGGGTCAGAACGTAGGAGCCGTCGGGGCGTTTGACCGGCGTGAGCGTCTGGCGACCGCTCTGCCCGTTGACCCGGGAGCCGGGCGTTAGCGTCCGCAGCGCGATGCGTTCAAAGTAAGGCGGTGTACTATCTTCAATTTCGCTGAAACCAAAGAGCAGCGGATTCAGCAGGTTGTCTTTTTCGTCGCGGATCTCAAAATGCAGGTGGGGCCCGCCGGAACCGCCCGTATTGCCCGAGAATGCGACCACATCGCCTCGCTTAACGATGAACCGGTTAGGTTCCGGCCGCAGGTCAATTTCACACGTCTGCTGGCGGTACTGTTCCTGAAGAAGGTAGGTTGCCAGTGGCTCGTTGAGTTGCTTCAGGTGGCCGTAAACCGTTGTCAGGCCGTTGGGATGTTTGAGAAAAACGACATTCCCGTAGCCACCCGTGAAAACGGCAATGCGTGAAACATAGCCTTCGGCGGCGGCATGCACGGGCAGGCCCTCGCGCTGCTGGGTCCGGATGTCGAGCCCCGCATGAAAGTGGTTGCCCCGCAGGTCGCCCAGCGCCCCCGACAGCGAGTTGGCAGCTCCGGGGCGGATGGGAAACAGAAAATAACCGGGCTTTACAGCCTTCAGGGCCTCGTTGGCGGGCTTCTTCCGCTGGCCATAGGCCACACCAGTCATCAGGTGGATAACCAGTGCGCCGAGCAGCCCCAACGACACGACCTTACTTGTTCTTATACGCATACGTGAAATACCTGATCCGCCCCCGCAGCCTGTGTCTGATCGCTATTTTACCGCGAACTCCAGCATTTTCCGGTCCTCGATATAGGCCGTCAGGGTGTCCCCGATCTGAACCGGAGCGACCCCTTTGGGCGTGCCGGTAAAGAGGATATCGCCCTGCTGAAGCAGGAAGTAACGGGATACAAACGCGATCAGGTAGTCGATTTTGAAGAGCATCATCGACGTATTGCCCTGCTGCCGGGTTTCTCCGTTAACGTCCAGCCGGAAGTTCAGGTTTTGCAGATCCGAAAACTCTGATTTTGGAACGAAGGAAGAGATCGGGGCCGAGCCGTTAAAGCCCTTGGCCAGGTCCCAGGGCAGGCCTTTGGTTTTCAGCTTCGACTGGATGTCCCGGGCCGTGAAGTCGATGCCAATGCCGATTTCGTCGTAGTATTTGTGGGCGAATTTTTCGTCGATATGCTTGCCCGTCCGGCTGATGCGCACCAGGATCTCGACTTCGTGGTGAACGTCCTGCGAAAATTCGGGGTAGAAAAAGGGCTCGTTATTTCGCAGTATTGCCGTTTCGGGTTTGGTGAAAATGACCGGATCGTCGGGTTGTTCGTTGTTCAGTTCCTTAATGTGTTCGGCATAATTGCGCCCGACGGCAATAATTTTCATGGAGCAGCGGAGAGGACGGGATTAAACAATCGGAATGGCCGCAAATCTAAGCAGTAATGACGGCCCGACCGCAGCGTTCGTAAAAAAATTGAACAAAGACCGGAACAGGCTCGTCTTTTAAGGAAGTGTTTGATAAGCTATTAGCCCTAAAAAAGGAATGAAGCGAGCAATTCTGGCGATGCTGCTGATCGGCCTGGGAGTCGGTTGCCAGCGCGTACCCTTATCGGGACGAAACCAATTGTTGTTGATACCCAGCTCACAGCTGCTGCCGTTGAGCTTTACGAATTACCGGCAGGTCCTGGATACCAGCCGGGTGGTCCGCTCCGGCGACCAGGCCGAAATGAGCAAACGGGTCGGGGCGCGGATTCAGCGCGGGGTTGAGCAGTACCTCCGGGCCAATAATCAGTCCCAGCGCCTGAACGGCTTTCAGTGGGAGTTTAATCTCATTCAGAGCCCGCAGGTGAACGCCTGGTGTATGCCCGGCGGGAAGGTGGCTTTTTATACCGGTATTTTGCCGATCTGCCGGGATGAGGCCGGTGTGGCCACGGTTATGGGCCACGAGATTTCCCACGCCATCGCCGAACACGGGAACGAGCGCATGAGCCGCGGTTTGCTGGCCCAGCTTGGTCTGACGGCCGGACAGGTAGCCCTCGGCGCCTATCTAAACGACCGTCCGCGGGAAACTCAGGCCCTTTTTATGAACGCCTACGGCATCGGTGCCCCGGTTGGGTATCAGTTGTTCGGCGAATTGCCCCACAGCCGCAAACAGGAGCTCGAATCCGATCAGCTCGGCCTGATCTTTATGGCCCTGGCCGGGTATAACCCCCAGGAGGCCGTAGGTTTCTGGCAGCGCATGGCCAAAGCCGGTGGCGGCCGGAAACCGCCCGAGTTTGTCTCCACCCACCCCTCCGACGACCGCCGGATCAAGGATATCCAGCGGCAACTGCCGGAGGCGATGAAATACTACAAAAGATAAGGATTGAAGGATTGAGGGATTGAAGCGGTCCGCCGCTGCGGGATTGTCTAAAGCCGTTCCAGTCTGAACTGGCAGAGCTCACCTCAATCCTTCAATCCTTATTTCGGAAACTGCCCCTTATCCAGCCCCGGAATGATTCGCAGGGCATTTTTGTAGTAGACTTTTTTGAGGACATCGTCCGGCAGGGCCATGCCGTACATGCGCCAGAAGGCGTGGTATTTCTTATGGTAGGGGAAGTACTCGTCGTCAGTCTCCAGCACCCGGAAATAGGTAGCGTATTCGGCCGGTACCCAACTGTCCTTGCCGAACAGAATGCGGTCCTGATGCTTGATGAAAAAGTTGCGTGCGGCCCGGGGCTGACGGCCCAGCTCGGCAATGACGGCCCCGATTTCCACGACCATGTTCGGGAATGCTTTCATCAGGCTGTCGAGCTTGACCAGGTCGTTGGGATACCAGCCCATGTGGGCGTTGATAAAGGTTGTTTTCGGGTGCTTACGAAAGACGTTATGCTGTTCGGCGAGGAGCGTTTCCCAGGGAACGGGATCGGTATTGGAGCGCTTGCGGCCCGGGTTTAACTTCAATTCCAGCCAGCGTTCGTTGAAGCGGTCCTGGGGATCCCAGAAAGGCTTCGGGTCGGCCGTGTGGATAATGACCGGAATGCCCAGTTCGCCGCACTTGGCCCAGATGGGATCCAGCCGCGGATCGTCAACCCGGACGCGCTGGCCAGCTACATCCTTCACGCTGAAACCGAGGCTCTTGTAAATCTTCAGCCCGCGGGCACCCTTCCGGACGTCCTCCTCCAGCATTTTCACGGCGGCTTCGGTCCAGCCGGGTGAGCCGACTTTGTCAAAGACAAGGTTGGTAAACAGCGCCAGCCGCTTCGGGTTGGTTTTCTGGACGTTGGCCAGGGCCTGGTCGAAGAAGCGCGTGCTTTCGGTGGGGTGTTGGTAAAGCCCCGGCCGCTGAGGTTGACCATCAGACCCATGTTCAGGCTATCCATCTGGGTCAGCAGTTTCCGCAGGTCCATGTTGTCCATCTGAAACTGGTGGTTGTGCACGTCGATGAACGGGTACTTGGCCCGGGTCACCTTGTGCTCAGCCACCTTGAGGGTAGATACCGGCTCGTATTCTTCAAAATCAATGGGCCCCTTGTCGGTGGACACCTTGACCGGCGCCTGGGCGAGGGCCAGGGCTGAGACCAGGGTGAAGGCGGATAACAGGAATGGAAAGCGCAACGGTTTTCGGGTGGGAAGCATAGCTCAAGCGTTAAAAATTCGTACAAGTTACCCTTCAGACGTAATCAGTGCTACACAAAAAGCGGCAATTCCTTCTTTTCGCCCGACGAAACCCAGGTGTTCGGAAGTCGTTGCCTTGATGGAAATAGCATCCTCCGGAATGTTCATCACGCCCGCCAGGCAGGTCTTCATGGCCGGAATATGCGGGTTTAGTTTCGGCTCCTGAAGAACGACCGTCACATCGACATTCGAGACTTCGTACCCTTTTTCCCGGACCATGCGGAGGACTTCTGCCAGCAGGACTTTGCTGTCTACGCCTTTCCAGCGCGGGTCCTTGTCCGAAAAATGGTAGCCGATGTTACGCATATTGGCGGCCCCGAGCAGGGCATCGCACAGCACGTGGCAGACCACATCGGCGTCGGAATGCCCATAGGCACCGTGGGTATGGGGAATCTGGATGCCGCCCAGCCAGAACGGATGGCCTTCAACCAGTTTATGGACATCGTATCCTTGTCCTACGCGGATTTTCATTTATGATTTATAGGTTTCGCGTAAATATGCTTCGACCTGTAGCAGAAAGTTAGCGGCCATGTCGATGGCAAGAGCGGCCTCTCGTTCGCCAATCTCTTCATCCGGCTCATACTCAACTTCTTGTCGTAGGAGAAAGAGTTGGTGTAAGCGTTTCCCATCTTCGCTGGAGAAAAGCCCAGTTTGATGAAATACTCCCCAAAAAGGCTCCGTAAAGCTGCGTGAGTCTTGGTGTAAATATCTTTTGTAGCCAGTAAGGCGCGAATGGCATCAAAATAGGCATAATAGGCCCGTCCGACCGCCTGCCTGTGACTACCCTGTTCGTGCAGAATACGGGCTGCCTTAAGACAATCTTCCGCTAACTGTATGTATCCAAGGTAGCGGCTCATAATACAATCTGATCCCGACGCACGTTTTCGTAGAAAAAGGTATCTGCCTGAAGATACTTTCGGAGCGAAGTCGGCTTTACCGAAACCAAGACGTTATACTGATCACAAAACGGGTAAGTCACATCTACGAGGGTGCGAACTTCATCTCCGTACTGAATTTCGTCCTCCCGAAGCACGGCTAGAAAGTCAACATCTGAATACGCATTGGCCTGACCTCTGGCGTAGGAGCCGTAAAGCACGAGGCGCTCCAGACGTGGCCCATACACTTGCGTAAGCGCCCGTTTGACATCGCTGGTCAACTCAATCAACTTTTCAGGAGTCAAAGCGTGAAGGGCGTTCATGATGCGTACATTCCGCTATGTTGAGGTGAAAGGTAACTTTTAATTCTATACCTGGCGCGGCCTACGCGGCCCGACCTACGCGGCGCGATAATACAAAGTTGATTCGTTGGTTTTGCGCAGCACCTCCCCGGCCATGTCGCGGACCTGGTCGGGGGTGACCGCCTGGATGCGCTCGGCTTCCTGGTTGGCCCAGTCGGCATTGCCTGCATTGGCGGCATAGGCCAGGTTCATTGCCCGGTTCAGCAGTTCGATTTCGGAGAAGGCCAGCGTGGCTTCGGCCTGGTTCTTGACTTTGGCCAGCTCCTCTTCCGGTACTTCCCGCACGAGCTGCTGCAGCACTTCTTCCACCGCCGCATCGGCCTCCTCCAGCGAAATTCCTGGGTTCAGCGACCCACTCACGACCAGCAGTCCGGGATCGAGCGTGGAAGTCAGGTGAGCAGAGATTTGGCTGAACAGTCCTTGCTGCTTGAGAAGTTGCTGGTAGAGGCGCGACGACTTACCCCGCCCGAGCAGATCCGCCAGCAGATCGCAGGTATAGTAGGCCTCATCGTAGCGGCCCGGCATGTGAAACACTTTGTACAGGGCGTTCAGCGGCACGTCGGCTTCGGTTTCCAGGCGACGGGCGGACGTCTGCACCGGCTCAGCGGGCAGGCGGCGGTGGTAAGGCTGGCCCGCCGGGATGGGGGCAAACCATTTTGCACAAAGCCGCTTCACCTGGTCGATCGTTACGTCTCCCGCCACGACCAGCACCGCATTGTTCGGCAGGTAATACTGGTAAAAGAACGCTTTTACGTCGTCCAGGGTGGCATTCTCGATGTGACTGATATCTTTGCCGATGGTTGCCCAGCGGTAGGGGTGAACCTGGTAAGCCAGGGGGCGCAGTTTCAGCCAGACGTCGCCATAGGGCTGATTAAGATACCGCTGCTTGAATTCCTCGATCACCACTTTCTGCTGGACGTCGAGGACCTGAGGATCGAACGACAGGCTCAGCATCCGGTCGGATTCGAGCCAGAAGGCCGTTTCCAGGTTAGCCGCCGGCAGCGTAATGTAATAATTGGTAATGTCGACCGAAGTAAAGGCGTTGTTTTCGCCGCCGACCTTTTGGAGCGGCTCGTCGTACACCGGAATATGCCTCGATCCGCCGAACATCAGGTGCTCGAACAGGTGGGCAAAGCCCGTACGGTTGGGGTCTTCGTCGCGGGAGCCTACGTTATAGAGTAAGTTAACGGCGGCCATGGGGCTGGAATGATCCTCATGAACGTAGACCCGCAAGCCATTATCAAGAACAAATGCTTCGTATGAAATCATGCTGAAAAAGAATCGACGAACTCCGCGGCGATTGCCGGAATCCGAATTCGTCCTGGAACAAAAGTAGCGTTCCCGCCGTATTCTTCAAAAAACACCGAACGCTCACCTTCCGATCTTTGATTATGAAAAAATTGTGGATGAGTCTGTGCCTGCTGCTCCCGTTCGTGGCGCCGTCCCAGATCACCCAGGATCCCGCCAACCAGCAACTGATTCTGAAGACGCTTGATAAAATCTATAATTACGAATTTACAGAAGCAGAAGCCGGCATCCGCCAACTGCGGGCCCGGTACCCCCAGCATCCAATCGGTCCTATCCTGAGGGCCATCGGGATCTACTGGCAATCCATGCCCATCTGGGATAACCGGACCGCCCTCAGCCAGTACACGGTCGAACTGGAACAGGCGCTGCGGCTGGCGGAGAAAATGCTGGCCCAGGACAAGGACGATCCGGAAGTGGTCTTTTTTGCGCTGACCGCCCATGGCTACCTGGCCATGAAATACCATTACACCAATGAAACCATGAAAGCCGTCGGAGAGGCCCGGAAAGCCTACGGCTACCTGAAAACGGGGTTCAGTCTCATGGACAAAAACCCGGAGTTCTACTTTACCACCGGGCTCTATAACTATTACGTCGAACGCTACCCGCAGGATCATCCGGTCGTTAAGCCCTTTATGGTATTTTTTCAGGACGGCGATATGGCCCTGGGCGTTCGTCAGATGGAAACGGCCATCCGGCGGGGCCTGTTCACCCGGACCGAGACGGCGCTTTACCTGACGCATATCCTGCTCGAGCACGAAATCCAGCCCGCACGGGCGGCCAGCCTGATGCGTCCACTGGCTGAACGATACCCGAATAATCCGCTCTTTACGCTGAATTATACAGAAGCGCTGGCCCATAGCGGACAATATGCCGAAATGGAAAACCAGTTGAAGCGCATCGGGAAGATGTCCTATAAATTTATGGCGATGCCAACGGAAGTGCTCGAAGGTCTGCTGCTGGAACGCCAGGATCGCAATGATCAGCAGGCGGCCGTCCACTACCAGCAGGCCCTGAAAATGCCAGCCCGCTCGCTAACCAAGGAATACCATGCCCACGCCTATGCCGGGCTGGCAAGGATCGCCGCCCGGGCGGGAGATAAAAACCGGGCGCGGGCCTACTACAAAAAAGTGCTGGATACGGCCGAGTACAAGTCGAGCCTGCGGGAAGCCCGGGCATACCTGAAAAACTAAGATCCGCATGGCTGGCCGACGGCTTTTTCTCAAAACCATGCTGGGAGGGGTGATGACCTCCCGGCCGCTTGTCTCCCCGGGTGGCCTCATCCAGACGGTAACCGGCCCAATCCGTTCCGGGGCGCTGGGATTAACGCTGATCCACGAGCACGTCCTGGTTGACTTTATCGGGGCGGATAAAACGAGCCCGGATCGCTGGAACCGGCCGGCGGTGATCGCCCGGATGCAGCCTTACCTCGAGGAGGTGCGGCGCCGGGGCTGCCGCACGCTGGTGGAATGCACGCCTTCGTACCTGGGTAAGGATCCACAATTACTCAGGGAGCTGTCGGAACGGACCGGACTAAAGATTCTGACCAATACCGGCTACTATGGGGCTGTCGACAACAAATACCTGCCGCCCCATGCCTTTACCGAATCAGCCGATCAACTGGCCGACCGCTGGATTAAGGAGTTTCGCGATGGCATCGACGGAACCGGAATCAAACCCGGCTTTATCAAAATCAGCGTGAACCCCGGTACTTTGTCCGCCCTTCATCGGAAACTGGTTACCGCCGCTGCCCGGACCCATCGGCAAACCGGCCTGACCATTTATTCGCATACCGGTCCTTATGTACCGGCCTTTGAACAACTGGCGGTGCTGCAGGCGGAGGGCGTGCATCCGAGCGCTTTTGTCTGGGTTCACGCCCAGGGACAGAACATGGTGCATTATGCCCGGGCCGCGCGGGAAGGAGCGTGGGTGAGCCTCGACGGGCTGGACGACCAATCGGTCGATTCGTACGCCCAGACCCTGCAGCTGATGAAAGAAAACGGCCTGCTGCACCGGACACTCCTTTCGCACGATGCCGGCTGGTATGATCCCGCCCAGCCAGATGGCGGCCCCGTCAGCCGGAAGTATACGGTTTTGTTTGACCGCCTGATACCGGAATTACGCAGGCGCGGCTTCAGGAAGAAAGACGTCGATCAGTTGTTGAAGGAAAATCCCGCCCAGGCGCTGGCCATTCGGGTTCGAACGAAGTAGTGGTCGGCCGATCTGTCTACTAAGGAGGTTGCAACATCAGTGGATGACTGACGACTGAAGACTGGTGACTGATGACTGATGACTGATGACTGATCACTGCTTAAAAATCCACATCCAGGCCCAGCGCCTGCTTTAGATCCAGCAAGGCCGGGTGCTTTTCGGCTAGGTAATTAAACTTGTCCTGGGGCGTGTAAATCATCCGCTTCACTTCCTGCGGAGCGACGCGGTGAACCAGTTGCAGCCGGCTATTCTGCAGCTGCTGGCGCAAATAAGTCATTAAATCCTGGCGGAGGTCATCCAGCAGGCTTGCCTGTAACGTATTGTCCAGGGTAATGTGAACCGTCGTGCTCTCGGTATCGAAGATAAAGTCGCGGTTGAGCATGATCTGCTCCGTCATTGGTCCACCCTGGTTCTCCCGAAGGCGGGCATAGGACTGCCAGCAGGCCTTCAGCCGGTCGAAGGTGCCGGGCTGATCGAGCCGAATGACCGGTTCGGCCACGGCTTCTGCGGTAGCCACGGCTGTATCGCTATCCCCGGCATTAGCCTGGGGGCTAAGCGCTACCGTGGAACGTAACTTACTCGAGACGGGCCGAGGTGGAACCGGGGGCGCTACCGCGACTGGGGCGGTTGTCACCTGGGGTTCAGGCTGAATGATCGCCGTAACCGGTACGGATCGGGGCTGAGCCGGCGGTGTCAGGGTACGCGTGGCCGGCTCAGCCACTAGGCTATCGACCCGTTCAGCGTTTTTTTTTACGGCAACGGCTTCGGTTCCGTCGGGCGCTTCGGGGAGCTCCGCCAGGTTGAGCACGTTTGGCACGTTGGCCAGCTTCATCAGGCAAAGCTCGACATGCAGGCGCTGGTTCTTGGCCGCTTTGAAATGGATGTCGCACTGCCCGCATAGACTGAGGGCCGAGAGCAGAAAGCTCATCGGAGCCTCGGCCGCCTGGGCTACGTACTTCTGCTGCACGCTCTCGGTCACCTGGAGCAGCTGCACCGTCGCGGCGTCCTTGCAGACGAGCAGATTCCGGAAGTGTTCGGTCAGTCCCAGCAGAAACTGGTGGCCGTCGAAGCCTTTGCGGAGCACTTCGTCGAACAGCAGAAGGCTCTGGGGCAGGTTCGCCGCCAGCAGCATGTCCGTCAGCCGGAAGTAATAATCGTAATCCAGAATGTGCAGGTTTTCCAGGACGTCGCGGTACCGGATGGTCCGGTCAGCGGAAAACGTCACGTTCAGGTCGAACATCGACAGGGCGTCGCGCAGCCCGCCGTCCGCCTTCTGGGCGATCAGCTCCAGGGCTTCGTACTCGGTCCCGATGGCTTCCTTCCGGGCGATGCTGGCCAGGTGATCGGCAATGTCGCGGGGCAGAATCCGGTTAAAATCGAAGATCTGACACCGGGAAAGGATGGTGGGCAGGATCTTGTGCTTTTCGGTGGTCGCCAGAATGAAAATGGCGTAGCTCGGCGGCTCCTCCAGCGTCTTCAGGAATGCATTGAAGGCGGCTGAGGAAAGCATATGCACCTCGTCGATGATGTAGATCTTGTATTTGCCCGACTGAGGCGGATAGCGTACCTGATCGATGAGGTTCCGGATGTCTTCGACGGAGTTATTGGAGGCAGCATCCAGTTCGTGGATGTTGAACGAAGCACTCTGGTTGAAGCTGACGCAGGATTCACACTCGTTGCAGGGTTCAACGTCTTCACCCAGGCTGCGGCAGTTGATCGTTTTGGCCAGAATCCGGGCGCAGGTCGTTTTCCCAACGCCCCTAGGACCGCAGAACAGAAAGGCCTGCGCCAGGTGGTTGGTCCGGATGGCATTCTTCAGGGTGGTGGTAATGTGGGATTGCCCGACAACCGTATCAAACGTAGCCGGGCGGTACTTCCGGGCCGAGACAACGAAATTCTCCATGACGCAAGTTAGCCAAAATTCCCGAACCGCGTCCGGTGAATTGCCGCCATCCTGACCGAAAAACATCAAACCGGCTGGACGAATGAATCGGCAAAACTGGCATGTTCTTTGTCCCTCGTATAGCATCAACCAGGTGCCGCCAGAACCGAAAACTGCTCCTTTGGCAACGGGCAAAACCGGTCAGGTCGCACCAAACACTCACCGTACGATCCATTGAGATTCTTCACAACAAGTCGTTTATGTTGGCTGCTGGTGTTGCTGGGCAGTATCTGGGCCCCGGCGTTTGGGCAGGTTACCGGTAAAGTATTCCGGGACTTTAATGCCAACGGGCGCCGCGACAGTACCGCCACCACGGCCGTTCCTTATATCTGGGAAGCCGGTGTCCCCCGGGTTACCGTCAAGGCGACCCGTCCGGACAACAGCACCGTCGCCGTTCAGACGGATAATTTTGGTAATTTTCGGTTCACTTCGGCCCAGCTGGCCAATGGAACCCATGTTCGGCTGGAGTTTTCCGGCTTACTGCCCCAAGATTTCCCCGGTATGCAGGGAGTGTCCAGCGGTGGCAGCGGAACCAGCGTGCAGTTTGTCGTGGCCGGCCTCACCACGGTGGCGAATTACGGCGTTAATTACGCGGCCGATTACTGCGTATCCCAGAGTAACAATCCGCTGCTGATTACGCCCTGTTACGTTTCGGGGGATCCGATGGCGGGCGGCACAGCCGGGACGCTGGACGTTCTGGTTGGAGTACCGTATTATACTACGGGCGCGCCGGCCATGTCGGCCATCAGCCACCTGGCCTACGGCCGGGATATGGGCTCGGTCTACGGCGTTGCCTACCAGCGGGAGACCCGCTCCATTTTCACGTCTGCGTACCTGAAACGACATGTTGGGCTGGGAAGCGGCGGCCTGGGAGCGATCTACCTGACCAAACTCACCCCAACCCAGAGCGTCGAGTCGATCAGTCTGTTTGCTAACCTAACGGACCTGGGCTTCAACGTCGGTTCCGTAGCACGTACCACAACGCCGACGTCGGCTACAACGACCCTGCCGGGCTCCGCTACGGCCCAGAGCTATGACAGCGACGCCTTCGACAAAGTCGGGAAAGCCGGGCTGGGCGATCTTGATTTGTCCGATGACGGCCGGGAGCTGTATACGATCAACCTCTTCACCCGGGAATTATACCGCATTACGGTCGGCAACCCGGCCGTAGCCCCAACGGCCTCCGACATCCGGGCGTTTCCCATTCCGGACCCGTCCTGCCCCGGATCCACCTTCCGGCCGTTTGCCCTGAAATACTGGCGGGGCAAAGTCTACGTGGGCGGGGTTTGTACCAACGAAAACCGGCTTACGGCCAGCAGCCAGCCCGATACGACGGGCATGAAAGCGACCGTCTACGAATTCGACGGGACCAACTTTACGACGGTCCTCCAGTTCCCGCTGACGTATAACAAAGGAGCCACCAGTTCCGACCGCACCGGAGCTGCCCGGGGCGAATACTGGTTGCCCTGGACGAACACCATCCGGAACACGGCCCGCTTCGAGGGAAACCTCAGCAATACCATTATCACCTATTCCCAGCCGATGCTGGCTGATCTAGAGTTTGACGTCGACGGATCGATGATTATCGGCTTACGCGACCGGTTTGGCGACCAGATGGGTAATGTAAACCTGGGGCTTTCGGCGGCGGATGCCCGGCGGTACACGGCCATTACGCCCGGGGATATCCTGCGGGCCGGACGTTGCGGATCGGCCAACCAGTGGACCCTGGAAAACCGGGCCGGTATCTGCGGCAGCCCGGCTCCCTCGCTCACCGTCAGCGTGAACGCGCCCAATGGAACCCCCTTCGTGCAGCAGGCGGTGGCCGGACACGGCCCGGGCGGCGGCGAGTTCTACTTCGGGGATGTCGTGCAGGCCGGTACGAATCACCACGAAAGCAGCATGGGTAGCCTTGCGCTCTGGCCGGGGCAGAACCAGGTGGTCGTGACGGCCATCGACCCGGCGGATGTGCTCTATACCGGCGGCTATAAAAAGCTGAGCAATACCACGGGCTGGGGAAGCCGGCTCAACGGCACCCAACTCTACAGCAGCACGACCTCCACCTTCGGGAAGGCCAATGGCCTGGGCGACATCGAAGTGGCCTGCGATCCGGACCGTCCCCCCATCGAAATTGGCAACCGGGTCTGGAACGACCATAACCGGAACGGGATACAGGATCCCGGCGAACCGGGGATCGATGGGGTGGTGGTTGAGCTCTATGAATCAGGGGTCAAAGTGGCCGAAACCCTTACCGCCAACGGTGGGCAGTACTTTTTCCGGACGACATCGGCAACAGGTCAGTATTCGCTCAAGTATAATACGGCCTACCAGGTTCGGGTTCCGTCCAGCCAGACAGCGCTGGTGGGCTTTGCGCTGGCTTCGGCCAACCAGGGCGATAACGATCTGCTGGATTCCGATGCCCAGTCAATCGGCGGTAATGCCTTTGGGATGAGCCTGCAGACCGGTAACGCGGGCGAAACCGATCACCGGTTTGACTTTGGCTTCCAGTGCGTTGAGCTGGACGCCGGCCCGGACCGGGTGCTTTGCAGTGGCCAGACGACGCTGGACCTGGCCGATGCCGGAGCCAACGCCAGCTGGTCACTGGCCGAAGACAATCCACCAGGGGTTCAGATTGATCCGGCTACGGGACTGGTCCAGGGAATGCAATCAGGGCTGGCGTACCGGTTCACCCTGACGACCCGGGCGGGCTGTATGGATATGGTCCGGGTGGATGTCAGGCCCGCGCCAAATCTCACCCCGGCTACGCTCTCGCCGGCCTGCTCGGGAACGGCCGTAGTTGCTAACGGGCGGCTGACGGTCAGTGGTGACCTGGCCGGCGTAAGCTACCAATTTTCGGTGGGTAGTTCCTTCAACACGGCCGCTGCTGTACCCGCCTCGGCTCAGGCCGTACCGACCAACGGCATTCTGTCCAGCAATCTCAGTGCGGCCGGCCCCTATACCATCCGGTTCACGGTGGATAGTTGTACCTACGACCGTACGGTTACCTTGGCCGCACCAGACTGCGGTTGTCCGACCATTTGTCTGCCGGTAACGATCACCCGAGTGCGGTAACCAATCGGCTATTTGCGGGGGGCGGGCTGCCCGGCCTTCCCCAGGCAAAGCAGCATCAGCGTCAGCGAATAGTGGTAAAAATCGATGCGGTTGATGGGGAGCGAAACGCCCGGGGAACCGAGCAATTTGGTCGCTACGGCCAGGATCATGATCCCGAAGACGATCCAGACGGCCCGGGCGCTGCGGCGCATCAGCCCCAGGCAGGCGGTGAGCAGGACAATCACCATCGCCAGCGATTGCACCACGGGGCCGAATCCGCCGACCAGCGGGCTTAGCAGCAGGGCGAAAAACAGGCCCAGACCGATGAGCAGGGTGGCCATAAACCCCCGCTGGCCCACCGGCCGGTTTAGCACCAGTCCGTAGACTGCCACCACCAGGCAGACCACCCCGAGGCTACCCGCCAGCACCTCCAGCGAGTGGTGTAACGGCTGAATAAATTGCATACCCAGAAAGCGAACCGTGCCGGCCAGGGCCGCCAGCGAAATGGTCATAAAAAAAAAGCCCCAGAGGAGCCGTTCGTACCGTGACATCCAATGAAAGCGGGTCCAGAAAACCCAGATGGCCGTAATCGCCAGAATCGCATCGGAAAGGGCATTGGAAATATTCATGGCGGAAGGTACTAAATTTCACCAATTGGGCCCATTTTGTTCTTATGCCATTTCCGTCTACTTTTGCGCCGGTCCGATCCAGCGGCTGGAATCCCGCCAAAGGTCCGACCGGAGGGCTTCCTTCCTTGAACAAATAGCACAGATTTACAACCAACAACATGAGCGTCTTAGTCAATAAAGACTCCCGCGTGATCGTACAGGGCTTCACGGGCTCGGAGGGCACGTTCCATGCCCAGCAGATGATCGAATACGGTACCAACGTCGTTGGCGGCGTCACCCCGGGCAAGGGCGGCCAGACTCACCTGGACCGTCCGGTTTTCAACTCGGTTCAGGAAGCCGTTGATAAAGCTGGTGCTAACGTATCCATCATCTTCGTACCCCCCGCTTTCGCGGCCGATGCCATCATGGAAGCAGCTGACGCGGGAATTGGCGTTATCATCTGCATCACGGAAGGCATTTCGACCAAGGATATGATGGTCGCCAAGGAGTATCTGAAAGGCAAGAACGTTCGCTTGATTGGTCCCAACTGCCCGGGTGTCATGACGGCCGAAGAATGCAAGGTTGGCATCATGCCGGGCTTCATTTTCCGGAAAGGCACCATCGGCATCGTATCCAAGTCGGGTACGCTGACCTACGAAGCCGTTGACCAGCTCCCCAAAGTGGGCCTCGGCCAGACGACCGCCATCGGGATCGGCGGTGACCCCATTATTGGGACCACTACCCGCGAGGCCGTTGAACTGCTGATGAACGATCCGGAGACAGAAGGCATCGTCATGATCGGCGAGATCGGCGGAGGCATGGAAGCCGAAGCCGCCCACTGGATCAAGGAAAATGGCAACAAAAAGCCCGTTGTCGGCTTCATCGCCGGCCAGACGGCCCCGAAAGGCCGCCGGATGGGCCATGCCGGAGCCATCATTGGGGGCGCCGACGACACGGCAGCCGCCAAAATGCGCATTATGGCCGAGTGCGGCATTCACGTGGTCGAATCACCGGCGCTGATCGGGGAGACGATGCGGAAGGCGCTGGGAAGATAATTAAGAATGAATAATTAAGAATTAAGAATTAGGAAAGCGGGCGCTGAGTACCCATACTCTTAATTCTTAATTCTTAATTCTTAATTCCTTTGGTGTGTTGTACAGACTCCTTCTTTCTGTTTGCCTGTTTCTGGGAGCAGTGGGTGCGGCGAAAGCGCAGGAAGTTGGGCCAAACCAGCAGTTTTATCCGGTTTACGACTTTCGAAATGACTGGCTGGTATACGATCCGACCTTCCGGTCGTACGTTCCCTTCATCGACGAACAGCACGCTACCATCCCGGCCGTCAGCCTGTTTCTGGATCTGGAAAGCAACCGGCGCTACCAGTTGCTGATTCGGTCGGAAGAAGATGGCTATCTGTTCATTAACGCGGCACTCCGCCACCAGGTAAAGGCCGAAACCTGGGTAGTTCTCAGCATCGACAGCCTCTACCGCGCCTACCGAACTCCCGAACTGTTTCTGACCCTGTACGGCAGTCCCGGCGTGGAAGGCAAGCAGGTGTACGTGGGTCACCGGAAGCCTGCCGAGCAGAAGCCTGTGGTATTGACCGATACCGGGCTTGACATTATGCCCCGGCGGATGTCCATTTACGACAACTTCTTCACGCTGGTTTTGCTCTTCCTGCTGGCCACCCATGCCTTTTTGTACAACTTTTACCGCCGGGCGTTCGAACGGCTATATAGCATCCGTGATTTATTCACGCTCAGCCTACGGGAGGAATCCTTTCTGGTCAACAAACCCCTGAGCCGGACCAACCTGCTGTTTGTCCTGAACCTAAGCTTTGTCACCGCCTTTATTTATCTCTACGCCCAGAGCAAGGGCATCGACGTGTTTGATACCCGCAAGCTTTTGCTCGATGAACAGACGCTGCTGGATTTGATTCTGGCCTTCTTCAAGCTGAGCGGCCTGCTGTTCCTGCTGCTGCTGGGAAAGTACCTGCTGATTGCAATGATCACCGGCCTGTACCGGCTGGAAGAAATCTCCAGTCTGCATTTTTTCAAGATCCTGCAATCTTCCCTGCTTTTTTTTACGGCGGTTGCCGGTCTGGTGGCGGCACTGGGTAGCCGGACGTCAACGAGTTCCCTGATGGGCTGGATCATGATCCCCTTTGTCGCCTATTACGTGGCCCGGATGGTGCTGCTCTACCTGGTGATCTCAAGGCGGGCGCCTATCAAAAATCTCTATTTATTTTCGTACCTTTGCATCGTTGAATTGATTCCGCTGATCATTGGTGCCCGTTTCGCGCTCTGATCCGCTTCCGGAATCAAAAGCTTCGCAACCACATAACGAGCTGAATTCGATGAGTGATACTACCACTAAGTATGATCAGGAGAGGCTGACAAAAGTGGAGAGCATTCTGGTGACCCAATCCCGCCCCGCGGACGAAAAGTCACCTTACTTCGAAATGGCCAGTAGGTACAATCTCAAGATCGAGTTCCGGCCGTTTATCCAGATCCAGGGTGTCTCCTTCAAGGATTTCCGGAAGCAGAAAATCAATATCCTCGATCATACGGCCATCATTTTTACCAGCCGCAACGCCGTCGACCATTTCTTCCGGATCTGTCAGGAAGCCAAAATGGAAATGCCGGCGGACATGAAGTATTTCTGCGTAACCGAGCAGACGGCCAATTACCTCCAGAAATACATCGTCATCCGCAAGCGGAAAATCTTCACCGGCAACAAAACGGCGGCTGACCTCTTCGACCTGATCCGGAAGCATAAAACCGAGAAGTTTCTCTTTCCCTGTTCCAACATCCGCGGGAATGATATTCCCGAGTTTATGGACACCAGCGGGCTGCGGCTGACCGAAGCGGTAATGTACGAAACAGTCCCGACCGATTTTACGGACCTGGATATCCAGAGCTACGACGTCATCGCGTTTTTCAGCCCGTCCGGCGTCAACGCCCTGAAGCAGAATTTCCCGGATTTTCAGCAGAACGACATCCGTATGGCGGCTTTCGGGCCCACCACGGCGCGGGCCATTGGCGAGGCCGGATTCATCCTCGATATTGAGGCGCCCCTGCCCAATGCACCCTCCATGACGGGGGCCCTTGAGCTTTATATCAAAAAAGCCAACAATCTGTGAAAGAAGCGGGTTAATGGAAGAGGCTGGGCGACCGCTCAGCCTCTTTTTTGTTCAATATTTTTGGATAATCTGCGTTTACTAAGTATCATGCCGGTAGCGGCACCTATCCAACCGACTCGCATCCCGCTTTTTTATGATTCGAAAGCTGTACCTACCCTTCCTGGTCCTGACGGCTTGTCTGACACAACCGGCGCGTGCCCAGCAGGATCCACAATTCAGCCTTTACATGTTCAATCCGGTGTATTACAACCCGGCGGCCGCGGGCTCGGAAGGGGCACCGCGGTTTCAGCTGATGCACCGGACGCAGTGGGCGGGTTATCAGGGCATCGGAAACTCCGATCCCGGCGGCGCTCCGAGTACCCAGCTGTTTACATTCCATACACCCCTTGCCAAACTCCGCAGCGGCGTCGGGCTGGTGGCGCTTAATGACCGCATTGGCCCCCAGATCAACCAGTCCGTACAGGTATCGTATGCCTTGCGGCTTCCGGTTCAGAAAGGGACGTTATCCCTGGGCGTTCAGGGCGGGCTTTTCAACCGGGCCATTGATTTCAGCCAGTTACGGCCCGGTGAGCCGGATCCGTTGATTCCGTCCGGGCGGGCCGGGCAGGCGCGGCCGGATCTTGGGGTAGGTCTGCATTACAGCACGCCGGCTTACTACGTCGGCGCCAGTGTCCAGCACCTGACCGAGCCGTCTTTTTCGCTGGGCGGCGGCGATGTGGCCCCGCTTTCCCGGGTGGCTTACTTTACGGCAGGCTACCGCTACGAATGGAATTACGCCCTGGATCTGATGCCCTCGGTCCTTTACAAATACGTGATCAGTCCGGAACCCAGTTTTGTGGCCTCCTCGCTGGAGGTAAGCCTGCTGGCCATGTATGACAAGCGGTACTGGGCTGGGCTTTCGTACCGGCAACGTGATGCCCTTTCGGCAACCATCGGCCTGAGCCTGCTGCGGAACAACGCCCTGCGGTTCGGGTACGCCTTCGATTTTGTGGTGGGAAGCCAGCAGGCCAAAAGCCCAACCTCCCACGAGATTCTGTTATCGTATACACTTCCGGAACCGACCACCGGCCGAAAGCCTATTATCCGGACGCCCCGGTTCCGCTTCTAAGCCTGCCTGGGCTAACATTTTGGCTTTATTATTGTTAGGCGTTTTAACATGCATATTCTAATTTTGGCCGTTTAACGGGGTCTTTTTAGGATTATCTTCCGCTTAAGCTCTGTTTTTGCAAAAGCTGATCCGCAGCGAAAGTTTTACCAGAATCACCTTTATTTCGTATACAATATCGATACGCCTTTTCGTTCTAAGTCTGGTTTGCACGAGAGATATCGGAAACAACGTACGCTACAACTATGAGTAACAAGTGGTTTACCAGCAACGCAGCCCGGGGGGTAATGGTCGCGGCAACGGTACTGCTGATGCAGGGATGCGGTTTTTTTAAATCGAAATTTGGAGGTGGGAAGAGCCAGGATGTCGGCGTCACCAACGGGGAAATTACCGCTACCAAGCGCCCCGGCTACCGTCAAACGACTCCATTCGGAATGGTACTCATTCCGTCCGGGTCGTTCATGATGGGGCAGGCTGACGAAGATCTGGCTGCAACGCAGGTAAACCTGAACCGTCGGGTAACGATCAGCTCGTTCTACATGGACGATACGGAGATCACCAACCACGAGTACCGCCAGTTTGTCAACGCGCTGTTGACGGACTCCGTGTCGGTGCTTGGGGAAGAGGAAATCATGGCGAAGTTCTATCCGGACACGACCGTCTGGAAAAATGACTTCACCTACCACAACGGTGACCCGATGCTGGAATACTATTATTCGCACCCGGCTTTTGATACCTACCCGGTGGTAGGGGTGAGCTGGCAGGCGGCCCAGTATTTCTGCAAATGGCGGACGAACCTGTACAACGATTTCCGGTCGAAGGAAGGCATGCACGTATCACCCCGGTTCCGGCTTCCGTCGGAAGCTGAATGGGAATGGGCAGCCCGCGGCGGTAAAGCTTCCGCCAAATACCCCTGGGGCGGTCCCTACGTAGCCAACGGCAAAGGTTGCTTCCTGGCGAACTTCAAACCCCAGCGCGGTAACTTCGACGCCGATGGCTACCCCTACACGGCACCGGCCAACGCCTACAATGCCAACGAATACGGTCTTTTTAATATGGCCGGTAACGTAGCAGAATGGACGCAGGACGCCTATGCCGAAAACGCAACAGCCATCGTCTGGGACATGAACCCGGTCAACGACAACCCGGAAGAGCCGCGGAAAGTCGTACGGGGTGGATCCTGGAAAGACATCGCGTACTACCTCGAAACAGGTACACGCTATTTCGAGCGCGAAGACCAGAAGCGGTCATTCATCGGTTTCCGCTGCGTGATGGACAACCTGATGGGCCGTACGGCTTCCTCAGCACGCAGCAGCGGTCGGCTGACTTCCTCCCGGAACAACAAGAGCAGTTCTTCTTCGGCCCAGGCTTCAACCCAAGAATCGTCCGGCAAGCGTCGTCGCCGCTAAACCGGACCCAAACAGGGGATACCCCTAACTCTATTTTCTATAAATTTTTATTTGACTCATGGCTAAAAAGAACGGAAACGGTTCAAGCTTCTTTTTCGACAAAGTATTACCGACCGCGTATAGCTTGGGGGCAGCCGTTGTTGTCCTTGGAGCTCTCTTCAAAATACAACACTGGGAAGGAGGGGGAACGATGCTGACCGTCGGTCTGACCGTCGAGGCAGTCATTTTCGCCCTGTATGCCCTGCAAACGTTTGCTCAACCGACTTCACGGGAGCCGGACTGGTCCCGGGTTTATCCTGAACTGTCGGATGATTATGACGGTGAACTGCCGCAGCGTCGTCCGGCTCTGCAGAGCAATGGCCTGACGGCTAATATGGATAAGATGCTGGCCGACGCGAAAGTTACGCCTGACATTTTTGAACGCCTGGGGAACGGCCTTCGTGGCCTGACCGACACGGTTGGTCAAATGAAGGATATCTCCCACGCGACGGTCGCTACCAACGAATATGCCCAGAGCGTGCGGGCCGCGGCGACGAACATCAACGAGATGAATAAGTCGTACGGTGTAGCCGTGACGGCCATGAATGCCATGGCTGACGCAACCCAGGATGCGAAGGAGTACCGGACCCAGTTTCAGAAGATTACCCAGAGCATGGGTGCCCTGAATGCGGTCTACGAACTGGAGCTTCAGGATACCAATAAGCACCTGAAGGCCATGAATGCGTTCTACGGAAACCTTACCAGTGCCATGGAAAACATGGCCGACGCCAGCCGGGATACGCAGCATTTCAAAAACGAAATGGGCAAGCTGACCAACAACCTGGCTTCGCTCAACAACGTTTACGGAAGCATGCTGACAGCCATGCGCGGCGGCGGAAACGGGAAATAAAACGTTTGATTAGTCGTCAGTCTATCAGTCATCAGTCAGGTATAAAAGCCTGTTAGGAAGTTAGTCATTAATCGGCTGGCGACTTATAGACTGATGACTGACGACTTCACAACCTTCACTTTAGTCACAGTACCATCGCTATATGGCAGGCGCAAAAGAAACTCCCCGTCAGAAAATGATCGGGATGATGTATCTGGTATTGACCGCAATGCTGGCCCTTCAGGTTAGCTCGGCCCTGCTGGAGAAATTCATCCTGCTCAACAGTAGTTTGGAAAATTCGACCGGGGCAGCAAATCGTATAAACCAGGGGACATTAGAATCCATCAAGGGAACGGTCGAAAAATCCGGTAACCGGGCCGCCGACCTGGCCGTTGTCAAGCAGGCCGAAGAAGTTCGGAGCCTGACCTCCAGCATAGTCGGTGAACTCGATGCGGTTAAGCAGCAATTGATTAACGAAGCGGGCGGCGGTCTGGATGAGCAAGGCAACATCAAGACCCCGAACGAGGAAGATCGGGTAGCGGTCATCATGATCGGTGGCAAAAAAAATGGGAAAGCGTACGATATCAAGAACAAGCTGAACCAGTACGTCAAGCAGCTTCAGCAGTATCACCCGCAGGCCCGTTTTGCTTCCCTGGCCATGGATGCCAACGAGGATCCGGTTGCCAGCCGGTCGAAAGACCAGCGGAACAAGGACTTTGCCGAATTGAACTTTGAGCAAACACCGGTACCGGCCGCCCTGGCGGTGCTGAGCCAGAAACAGTCGGAAATCCGTCGGATGGAAGGCGAAACGCTCGATTTTCTGGCTTCGAAAGTAGGAGCACAGGATATCAAGTTTGACAAGATCCTGGCCATGCTGAGCATGGAGTCCAAGGTGGTAGTTGCCGGGACGAAGTTTAAGGGCGAGATGTTCCTGGCTGCTTCGTCCAGCGGGATCTCCCCGCGTATGAGCCTGAATGGCGCTCCGGTACGGGTAGACGGTGGCCGTGGGGTCATCGAGTTTACGGCCCAGGGCGGTGCATACGATAAGAACGGTCTGGCCAAACGGGCGCTGACCGGCTCGATCAGCTTTAAGACACCTTCAGGCCGGGATACGACTGTCCGGTTCAATCAGGAGTACTTCGTAGCGAAGCCCTCCTACCAGATTGAAACCGGGACCATGCCCCCCTTGTACCTGGGTTGCGCCAATAAGCTGAGCATTCAAAGCCCGCAGCTGGGCGCGTTGTGGAATCCGTCGTTCTCGCCGCAGGGCGCTTCGGTGCTCACGGGTGGCGAGCGGGGTAAGATTACCATTGTCCCGAGTGCGGCTCAGGTGCAGTTGACGATCAGCAATGCCGGCAGCGTACTGGGTACCGAGCGGTTCCGGGTAAACCGGGTGCCGCGTCCGTCCCTGGAGTACTTTGTGGGCGGGTCCAAGGTTACGGATCCGCGCGGGGTTCCAGCTTCCGGTGCGCGTAGTGTACGGGTCGTGGCGGTAGCCGACGAAAGCTTCCGGAACTATTCGCCGGAGGATGCCAACTTCCGCGTTACGGGTATGACCGTATTGCTGGCCCGGGGTACGCGCCGGATCGGGGTGGTCCAACTCGGTCCGGGTGGCGGCTCTATCGGTAACCTGGCGGCAGAAGCCCAGCCGGGTGACCGCCTGGTAATCCAGGTAGATGGGGTGGAGCGCCGGAACTTCCGGGGTGAAATCAGCGAAGTGGCGATGGGTAGTCCGGTTCAGTCAGTCGGTCTGTACTAAAGCGTCTGAAATTCCGTTATCAAGAAGAATTCACTGGATTTATAGCACAAGGGTCATGAAACAAGTGGGAAAAGTCGTGTGGTCGGTAACGACGGTGGCTACGGTGACACTGACTGCCATCGGCGGGGTGGCTCAGGCCCAGGAGCGCGCTACGAACGGAGCCAATCCGTTGTCGGTTCGTGAGATCAACGAGAACGACATCATGATGAAGAAGACGCTCTGGCGTCGGGTGGACCTGAAGGAAAAGCAGAATCGTTCGCTGTACTCCAAGAACAACGAGATTACGCGTTACCTGATCGATGCCGTCAAGGCAGGCGTGCTGGTACCGTACGAATCGGATTCGGTCTCGCGGCCCATGTCAGTTGATAAGTTCCGCCAGCGGCTTGTGATGCCGAACCAGACCGGCGGCCTGTCGGCAGAAGAAATTGCCGCTGGATTTAAGGAGGATGGAGCGGCCAATGGCGGCGACGGCTGGGGTGCTCCAGCCGATAAGAACAAGAAGAAACCGGCTGAGGATGGCTGGGGTGCTCCGGCTCCGAAGAAGGCTGCGGCCGACGACGGTTGGGGAACTCCCGCACCGAAGAAAGGCGCCAAGAAAGGGGCTGCTACGGCGAAGGCCAACAGCAAGACCAAGAAACCGGCTGCCCCAGTTGCTCAGCCGAAGAAGGATTCTGTCGCCGTGGCCTCGACGATCACAGGTGACGAGTACTTCCCTTCGGAGTTCAGCCTGCTGGAGATCAAGGAAGACTGGGTTTTTGACCGCAAGCGGTCGCGCCTGTACCATGATATTCAGTCAATCGGTATCCTGCTGCCGGCTGATAAGAACCCGGCGGGTCTGGAAGTTCCGGTCGCTTATTTCCGCTACAAGGATCTTGATCGCCTGTTCCGGAGTGACCCGAAGAAATACATCTGGTATAACCCGCAGAACCAGGCCCAGCACAAGAATCTGGCTGATGCCTTTGACCTGCGCCTGATCTACGGCCGCATTTACAAAATGTCGAATGCCGAAGACAAGACACTGGTGGATATGTTCGGCGAGAAAGAAGGTCTGCTGAAGTCTTACCAGGCGGAAATGGACCTGATGGAAACCGAGCACGGTCTCTGGGAATATTAATAGTACTTACAGTCAATACAGAAAAGGACGCTCAATTGAGCGTCCTTTTTGTTTATAGGTGTGCTGGCTATTCGTTGATTTCGATCGCTTCAAAGTACCGTTTGATCTTCTGGGCCTTGTCCATACCGACGACCGTGGCAATGGAATCGGCGGGGGCCTCACGGATGTTTTTGACGCTTTTGAAGTATTTCAGCAGCTTCGCCGCGGTCTTCTTACCGATGCCCTCCACGTTTTCCAGTTCGCTGATGAGGCTGTTCCGGCTTCGCTTATCCCGGTGATAGGTGATGGCAAACCGGTGCGCTTCATCGCGGATTCGCTGAATCAGCTTGAGGGATTCCGATTTCTTGTCGATGTAAAGCGGCAGGTTATCTTCCGGAAAATACAGCTCTTCGAGCCGTTTGGCGATCCCGATAATGGGTACCTTCCCGTACAGGTCGAGGGCTTTCAGGGCATCGCAGGCGGCGCTTAGCTGCCCTTTCCCGCCGTCGATGACGATTAGGTCCGGTAGTTCGGTCTGTTCATCGAGCACCCGCATGTAGCGCCGGGTAACGACTTCGTGCATGGATGCAAAGTCATTGGGTCCGATCACCGTCTTGATGGAAAAATGCCGGTAATCTTTCGGCGAGGGTTTTCCGTCGATGAAACAAACCATTGCCGCTACCGGATTGGTCCCCTGAATGTTTGAGTTATCAAAACACTCGATGCGGCGGGGGAGAGTCTTCAGTTGCAAGTCCTGCTTCAGCCGGATGAGCACCCGATCCTTCTTACTGGCGCTGGCCGTTGCCTCGGCGGCAGCCCGTTCGGCCCGTTCACGCCGGAAGTACAGGACGTTTTTCAGGGACATGTCGAGCAACTTCTTCTTGTCCCCGATCTGCGGAATGGTCACTTCTGCTTTCAGGTCGACTTCCAGCGGTATGTTTGTAATAATCTCGTTGGCCTCGCTGCCGTAGGTATTTCGAAACTCGACGATGATCATGGCCAGCAGGTCGGCGTCGGTTTCGTCGAGTTTTTTCTTCACTTCGATGGTTTGCGTCTGGGTTATGGTCCCGTTGACGACCTTCATGAAGTTGATGTAGGCGCAGCTTTCGTCCGAGGCGATGGTAAACACGTCAGCATCGGCAATCTTGGGGTTGACGACCGTGGATTTGCTCTGGAAGTTCTGCAGTAAGTCCAACCGATCTTTATACCGCTGAGCCTGCTCAAACTGCAGCTGCCCGGCGGCTTCGATCATCCGGTTTTTGAAGTGCGTCAGGGCCGGAGCCAGGTTGCCTTTCAGAATGTGGTGCACCTGCTCGATTTCCTTCATGTAATCCTCCTCGCTCACCAGTCCTTCGCAGGGGCCCCGGCAGTTCCCGATATGGTACTCCAGGCAAACCTTGAACTTCCCGGCTTCGACATTTTCCGGCGAGAGGTTATAATTACAAGTCCGAATGGTGAACAGCTGACTGAACATTTCCAGCAGGGCGTACATCGGCCGAAGCGTTGCGTAAGGCCCGTAGAACGTACCCAGATTACGGTCGATTCGCCGCGTAGTCATCACCCGCGGGAAGCGCTCCTTGGTTACGCAGATAAACGGATAGGTTTTATCATCCCGCAGCAAAATGTTGTACCGCGGCTGAAAGCGCTTAATCAGCTGGTTTTCCAGCAGCAGCGCGTCGAATTCCGTATGAACGATCGTAAACTCAATCTTCCGAATCTGGGAGACCAATCGCTGGGTCTTGCGGTCGTGCTGATTCGACTTGACGAAATAGCTGCTAACCCGGTTTTTCAGATCCTTGGCCTTCCCGACATAAATTACCTCCCCCGACGCATCGAAATACCGGTACACCCCCGGCTCGTGCGGGACCTTAGCCAGTTCTTTCTTATAGTCAAATTCTGCCATATGGGGGAAACGTGTGCGGATAGGGAAAAGTTGTTGGAAGAGGCTTGAAAGGCTGAGAGGCTGCCTATAGTCGTTCTGGTTTGACTACAAACAGCCTCTCAGCCTTTCAAGCCTTCAGCCTTAATTCAGAATATCTTCCTCCGACTCCACCACTTTCGGCGGAATGTACCGCTGGGAGGAATCAATGTAGCGGTCACCGCCGCAGTCGAGGGTCAGGCGGAAGCCATCGGGCTTGCGGAACGGTTCAGGTGCGTAGGATTTACGCAGGGACTTATCGGAGTACACTTTTTTCATGTACATCCCCCAGGCCGGCATCGCTACGCGGGCGCCCTGGCCGTTTTCCATGTCCCGGAAGTGGATACTCCGGTCGTCGCCGCCCACCCACAGACCCGACACCAGGTGCTGGGTCATGCCCATGAACCAGCCGTCGGAATAGCTTGAGGTCGTGCCGGTTTTGGCGGCAATCTCGTTTCCGCCATCCAGCAGCTTAAACTGCGTCCGCAGACGCTGCGAGGTTCCATCCGGGTCCTCGACGGCCCCCCGCATCAGATACAGCATCTGGTAGGCTGTATTGGCGTTGATGACCAGTTTATTCTCCGGATAAAACTCTTTGAGGAGCGTTCCGTTCTTGTCCGTAATCCGCAGGATGGTCAGCGGTTTGACCCGGTAGCCACCATTGACGAAGGTGCAGTAGGCCGCCACCATTTCGTAGGGCGAGACATCGCTCGTTCCCAGGCAAAGCATAGGGTTTTCCTCCAGCCGGCTCTCAATGCCGAGTTTGCTGGCGTAATCCGACACCGCGCTTGGCTTGGCCTGTTTAATCAGGTAGGCACTAACCGAATTTACCGACTGGCCCAGGGCCTGCCGCAGCGTCAGTTCGCGGTAACTGTAGCGCCCTGAGGAGTTCTTGGGCGTCCAGGGCCGCGGACCGTTATTGTCTTCGTAAGGCGCGAAGGTAATGGGCTGGTCCGTAACCCGGTCGCAGGGCGTCAGGTGGTTCTGATCGATAGCGGTCAGGTAAACGAAGGGTTTGAAGGTCGAACCGGGCTGGCGTTTGCCCTGCTTGACGTGGTCGAACTTCAGGTACTTGAAGTTAATGCCGCCTACCCAGGCTTTGACGTGGCCGTTGCGCGGATCCATCGACATAAAGCCGACATTGAGGAAACGCTTGTAGTACTTAATCGAGTCCAGCGGACTCATGACGGTATCCTTTTCGTTCCGGCGGCCGCCGTATACGAACACTTTCATCTTTACCGGCTTGCGCATTTCTCGCCAGATGGCCGCTTCGTCGTCGCCATAAACCTGTTTCAGCACCTGGTAGCGCTGGGTGCGTTTGGCCACGGTGGTAATGAAATTGGGAATTTCCCGCCAGGTGTTGTCTTTGTCTTTGAACACCCAGGGGTTCCGGCCTTTCCAGTGGGCGTAGAACTTACGCTGCTGTTCCCGCATATGCTCGTAAACCGCCTCCTCAGCGTATTTCTGCATCCGGGAATCGATGGTCGTGTAGATTTTTAGACCGCTTGTGTTGAGGTCCAGTTCCGCATCGGGGTTTTCCTCGTTGTAGTCATCGATCCACTTCTTTACTTCATCCCGGGTGACCGAACGGAAGTAGGCGGCCGGCCCTGTATTGTGATTTTCGAGGGTAAAGTCCAGCCGGATGGGCTTATCGGCGTAGGCCGTGTACTGTTCGTTTTTCAGAAAGCCGTATTTACGCATCTGCGAAAGCACGACGTTGCGGCGCTGCAGCGCACGCTCCTCGTTCAGGCGCGGGTTCCAGAAGGTCGGGTTTTGCAGCAGACCCACCAGCAGGGCCGCTTCTTCGACCTGGAGCTGCCAGGGTTCTTTGTTGAAATAGGTTTTTGCGGCCGTTTTAATGCCGTAGGTATTGTTGCCGAACGACACCGTATTCAGGTACATCATCATGATTTCCTGCTTGGTGTAGTTCCGCTCCAGCCGGATGGCCAGAATCCATTCCTTGGTCTTGTCGATGACCGTCCGCACGTAGGGGATGCTCCCCAGCAGCCCGCGGTACTTCTTGGTCCGGGTTTCAAAGAGGTTTTTCGCCACCTGCTGGGTGAGCGTACTGCCCCCGCCGGAGCTGAGCCGGCCGGTCAATACACCCGAAACGGCCCGAAAGACGGAGCGGGCGTCGATACCCGAGTGCTTGACAAAGCGCGCGTCCTCGGTTGCGATCAGGGCCGATATGACATTGGGAGAAACCTGCGAGATTTCAACTCGGGTCCGGTTTTCGGTATAATACTTCCCCAGCAGGGCCCCGTCTTCGGAATACACTTCGGAGGCGAGCTGGCTCTGTGGATTCTCGAGCGCTTTCAGGCTGGGCATTCCGCCGAAAAGCCAGAGGAAATTGAAACTGACCGCTACGACGTACAGCACCAGCAGCACCAGACCACCGAGCGTAATCTGCCAGAGGCGGGCAATAAACTTCCGGTATGCTCCCGATTGTAGACTAAGCATGCGTTCGTTAGGAGTTAGAGACCGTCGAACGGACTAAACCTACCGGTCCAGCCGTTCGGGCAAAGGTACAAAAATTGCGTAGTTGGCACCGGAGGCGGGTCCGGTGCCCTGAAGGCCGGCTTACTTCCGCTTGGCAGAAGGTGAGTCGGCGGCGACCATCATTTCCCGGACGCGGGGTAGCAGGGGACTGGTGGGGTAGTCCCGCACAAATTCATTCAGCGCCTGTCGGTATGGATCGGCTCCCCGAACCTTGCCAATAAGCAGAATACGCAGCAGGGCCAGTTTATCCTCGATAACGCTGCCGGCCAGGGTACTCATGGCCGTTTCGGCCTGGGCCAGGGCTTCAGTCAGGCGGTTAGCCTGGTAAAGCGAATAAATCTGGGTGTATACCTGCTGGGCCTGTTCGGCATTGCCGGCGTTCTGGGTAGCGGCGCTGATTTTGCCCAGCTGCCGGGCGTAGGAAGAAGCCGGAAACTCCTGCAGCAGCTTTTCCTTCCAGGTGGAGGCTTTGCCCAGCTGGTCGTTCGACACGTGCAGCAGGTAGTATACTTCCGGCCGCACCGGCGTCCTGGGAAAACGAGTCAGCAGCGTTTCGAAGACCGGGATGGCCTTCTCCGGTTCATTAAAGCCAAATTTATAAAGCTTGCCCAACCGGTAATAAGCGTCTTCCAGCCGTTGGCTGGAGGCCTGCAACGCTTCCCGGCTGAAGGGAATGGCGGCGTACAGGGCCTCTTTTTCGGCCGTAGCCGGTTTACCGCCGGCTGCCTGGCCCGCCGCGCTGCTGTCGCCCCGGGCCGCCGTACCGGCATTGGCCGCAGCAACCGTTTCGACGGGCGTATTGGCGGATTCTTTCGTACTCCGGCGCCAGTTGTCTTCCAGCGGGCGATTGCCCCAGCGCTGGGCAAACTCCATTTTCCCCTGGCTGACAAAGGTCGGATTGTAAAGCGACCAGCGTTCGTTCGGGGGAAGATCCGAAGAGGTAGCGGGTTGGTTAGTTACCCGGGCGGCAGCGGCTTTCCGGCGGGCTTCTTCCTGCTGAGCCTGGTCGGCCTTTTGCCGGACGATCTGATCGAGCACCTGGTCCAGGGCGGCCGGATTCAGGCTGGCCAGCCGCTGCAGGCTGTCTTCCAACTGGATGGTCTGCCGGTAGGTAACGTATTCATCCAGGACGTTTTTCCGCTTGCTCAGGGCTGCGTATTCGGCGGATTGGGGTGGCAACTGGGCCAGGCTGCTGTCATAATAGGCCTTGGCTTTAACCAAATCTCCGATTTTTTCGTCGTGCAGCCGGGCCAGTTCCAGATAGGTGTAGGGAATCTGGGCGGTGTTGGTGGTGGTTGCCTGAATCGACTGCTGGAAGTACTGAACCGCTTTCGCGAAGTTACCGCGCTGGACTTCCTGCCGGCCCATGGTAAAATAGATCTTATCCTGGAGGTCGGCGTTCTTGCGGTCGTTGAGCAGCCGCGCAAAGCGTTCCGGAGTGGCTTTGGGATCGTTCTGGGTCGTGTAGATGCCGGCGTAGAAGGCCTGCTCATAGGAAGGCCGGTTGCGCAGGACTGCCTGGAAATGGGGCAGGGCCTGGCCGGGTTTGCCAATCCGGTCGTACAGCTGCCCGGTGATCAGGTGGAGGCGGGCGGTCGCTTCGCTTTTGCTGAGGTAGGGAAAAGTCGCGTCCAGAATGGCTGCGGCGGTTGCCAGTTCGCCTTTTTGCTGGTGTAGGTAGGCTTTGGTCAGGTAATAGTCGCGGGTATTGTCTTTACTAAGCGGCTGGACCCGAACGTATTCGGCGACATTCAGGGCGTTGGAAAAATCACGCTGCTCGATGTACGTCCGCATCAGCAGGATCAGGGCGAGGTGTTTTTCGTCCGCGCCTTTGCCTTTAGTATTGACGTACTTGAAAACTTCTGTGGCGTTTAGGTAATCCTGCCTGAGCAGCCGGGCCCGGCCCAGGAGCACGTAGCTATCGTCGAGCCATTTACTGTTCTGGTGCCGTTCGGCCACCATGGAGGCTTTTCGGATCGCGTCTTCGAGCTGGGGCTTCAGGGGTGCCAGGGCGACCGAATCCAGCGGCAGCAGAATCGGCAGAATCTGGTTATAATTCTCTTTCCGCTGTTTGAACAGGGTGTTATCGATCTGGCGAAGGTGATCCCGGGCGATCAGGTAGGCGTTATAGCGGGCCGTCAGGTTATGGTAGGCCACAGGCAGCGTCCGGTTGCTGTACTGCGAACAGGAGGCAGCCAGAACCGCTATCCCCAGCCACAGTACCGGGTACCGGAAGGCCGTTCCGGTGCCGGCAAGCATTCGTTTCAATAACCAGCGGTACATTAAAGCAAGTCTCGGTTGGGCTTGGTTACCGGTCAAAGGGGATGTACCTTCGCGGTCCAAAGCTTATGTAATAACGAATTTAGGCATAAATCCGTATGAATGGGTTTCGTGTTTATGGTTTATCGTTTAAAGTTCTCCTTTTCCGATTCCTTCCCGTTTGAAGGTGTTTACAGCGGTCAACGATAAACCCTGAACGCTAAACTAGTTTTGCCATGGATCCCAAACCTTCCAAAAAAGATTCCTCTTCGACCAACTGGGCGCGGTACTCGTCCATGGCTTTTCAGATGCTGGGCACCATCGGCCTGGGGGTCTGGGGCGGGCTGAAGCTCGACGAATGGCAGGGCAACGAAAATCCGATCTGGACCATCGTGCTGTCGCTGACGTCCATCGGGGCTTCCTTATACCTGTTCATCCGCGACCTGCCCAAGCCCTCCTGAGCATGATCCGATCCACGGTCTTTACCATCGTCCTGGCAATTGTATTTTTTACAGCCGAACATTACACTCAACCGGCCTGGCTGCATCCGTCCTGGCGGGTAATTCTGCTTTTTTTCCTGTCGGTTTCGCTGCTGCTGCACCGGCTGATGCAGACTGGTTTTGAGAATAATCGGGAGAAATTCGTCCAAATGTACATGGCCTCCATCGTGGCGCGCCTGCTGCTGAGTGTCCTGTTTGTCGGCTTCTACATTTACCGAAAAGTGCCGGGGATCAAAGTCTTCGTGGTCGACTTTCTTGTACTATATATATGTTATACGGGTTTTGAAATCTACAGTTTGAATCGTAACTTGCGGCGCGATTTATAGAACCGCCCTATCACTTCGTATGATTCGTTCGCTGGTTACCCGTTTCTTTGTAGTTACTGCGCTGTTATTGAGTTCACTAGGGGCTGCCTGGGCCCAGGAGCACCACGATGAGGGTGCGGCCGGCCACGAGGCCAAGCAGGAATTCAGCGTTGGTGACATGATTATGCACCACATCAGGGATGACCACGGCTGGGAATTTGCCCACGGCCTGACGCTGCCGCTGCCGGTGATCCTTTACAGTGCCGACCGCGGGCTGGAAGTCTTCTCTTCCGCCAAACTGGCCCACGGTGCCGTCTACAACGATTATAAGCTGGAACACGGTAAGATTCACCGGGTTACGGCCGATGGGCAGCAAGATCATTCCGCCCACGTCTACGATTTCTCCATTACCAAGAACGTCGCTTCGCTGCTGCTCAGCGCCATTATCCTGCTGACCGTCTTTCTGACCGTGAGTGGGAGCTACGCCAAAAACCGGGGCAAAGCACCGAGCGGCCTGCAGTCGTTTATCGAACCGCTGGTCGTTTTTGTCCGCGACGAAATTGCCAAGCCGAATATTGGTCCGCGTTACGAAGCCTACCTGCCGTACCTGCTGACGCTGTTTTTCTTTATTCTGGTCAACAACCTGCTGGGTCTGCTGCCGGGTGGGGCGAACCTGACCGGGAATATCGCCGTCACGCTGGTGCTGGCCGTCATCACTTTCCTTATTACCAACCTGAGTGGTAATAAGGATTACTGGAAACACCTCTTTGCCCCGACGGGCGTACCGGTAGCCCTGCTGCCGATCATGATTCCGGTCGAGATTGTGGGTGTATTCATGAAGCCGTTCTCCCTGATGGTCCGGTTGTTTGCCAACATCACGGCCGGTCACATCATTATCCTTAGCCTGCTGGGCCTGATCTTCATCGCTAACAACCTGGGCGGTGCCGGAACGGGCTGGGCGGTGAGCCCGCTGGTGGCCTTCTTCTCGATCTTCATGAACCTGATCGAGCTGCTGGTTGCCTTCCTGCAGGCTTTCATCTTCACCCTGCTGTCCTCGATGTACATCGGCAGTGCCATTGAAGAACACCACCACGGTGGTGGCTCGGGCATTGAGGCGGGGCTGGAGCAGCATTGAAAGTCATCAGTCACCAGTCGTCAGTCATCAGTCAACTAATTGGCTGGCCATAGCGGCGGACCGCAACTGACAGACTGACGACTGACAGACTGACGACTGACAGACTGGCGACTTAAAAAAAGCAATCTTTTGTTTCACTTTTATATAAATCCAACTGAGCATGTTCGCAATGTTGCTCTCAATCCTGCTGCAGGCAGCCGATAACGGTGTAGGTCTGGCAGTTATGGGCGCCGGTATCGGCGCTGGTCTGGCCGCTATTGGTGCTGGTCTGGGTATCGGTCGTATCGGTGGCAGCGCCATGGAAGGAATCGCCCGTCAGCCGGAAGCCGCTGGTCGTATCCAGACTGCCATGCTGATCATCGCGGCCCTGATCGAGGCCGTGGCCCTGTTCGCAGCCGTTATCTGTCTGCTGATCTCGTTTAACCTGTAAGCGGTTAGCAGATTTTCTCATGCGGGTCCGCGGGTTGCATTAGGCACCGGCAACCGACCCACTGATTTGGAATAAGCCCGTCGGCCGGATTAGCCGGTCGGCGGGCCGTTTTCCAGCCTGACCCAGGCAACAAAAGATTGCTTAAACGCCTTACCGCGTTTTCCTAAAGACATTTCGCATTCGTCATATCTTTTAATTGTCGCCAAACCAATGGATCTACTTACCCCCGATATTGGTCTTCTTTTCTGGCAGCTGGTTGTGTTCCTGGTGCTGTTGTTCATCCTGACCAAGTTTGCCTGGAAGCCCATCGCCACTAGCCTGAAGGAACGCGAACAAAACATTCAAAGCGCTCTGGATCTGGCCGAACAGACCCGCGCTGAAATGGCCCGCCTGCAGGCTGATAACCAGAAGCAGCAGGCCGAAGCCCGCGCCGAGCGTGATGCCATCATCCGGAACGCCAAGGAAACCTCGGATCGCATGATCGCTGAGGCCCGCGACAAAGCCTCTGAAGAAGGCAGGCGCGTGCTGGAACAGGCCCGGGAAGCCATGCAGACCGAGCGCCAGGCCCTGGTGGCCCAGATGCGGAAGGAAATGATCGACATCTCGCTGGAAATCGCCGAGAAAGTCCTCCGTCGCGAACTCAGCGACAAAGCCGCCCAGGAAAAGCTGGTGCAGGACCTGGTGGCCAATTCCCGAATGAATTAATGAATAATGAACAATGGGGAATGAACAATGAATAATGAATAATGAACAATGAAACAGGACGGTAACCGCTCATTCATTGTTCATTATTCATTATTCATTCCTTATTCTTCATTACCACTTCTACGATAATGGCAGAATCAACGGTTGCGTTCCGGTACGCCAAATCCCTGCTCGATCTGGCCAAGGAGAAAAGTCTGACCGACGTAGTCCATAAAGACATGCAGTTTTTTCGGCAGGTCGTTCGCGAGAACCGTGAACTGATGCTGGCTTTGAAAAGCCCGATCCTGCGGCACGAAAAGAAGCTCTCGATCCTGAAGGCCGTTTTCGAATCCAGAGTGAATCCGGTTTCCTACAGCATCTTCACCATCATTACGAAGAAGCACCGGGAAGGAATCATGGACTCGATCGCCGATGAGTTTGTCCGTCTCTACAACGAACTGAAAGGGATTCAGAAGGCCCAGGTGATTACGACCGTTCCGCTGACTCCTGAGCTCCGGAAGCAGTTTATCGACATGGTCGCCCGGTCTACCGGCAAGACGGTTGAACTGGATGAGAAAATAGATCCCAAGCTGATCGGTGGCTACGTGCTCCGGATTAGCGATCGGCAGGTCGATGCTTCCATCCGTAGCCAGCTCAACGACCTGCGGGTTAACTTCCTGAACTAAGCGAGTACATAAGATTAGAAGAGCCGGACGCTGTTAGTGGGCCGGCTTTTTTTGTAGGTGAACAAAAGAGAATAGACAAAAGATAACCAGGTATACGAGTCTAATTTAGCCTTGTCTTTTCTGGGCTCTTCCTGTCTGCCTAGAAGCCGAGGCCTAAACTGATTCCGGAGCGTAGCCCAACGCCGCTGCCCAGTGGACCCGTCGGAAAGTTTTCCCGTAAGCCGCCGGCGCCCACCCGCACGTTACCAATGCTGAACTGGGGGCCCAGGAGAAAATCCAGCGCCAGCCGGTCTCGTAAGGCAAGCTGGTAACCGACGACCAGTCCGCCGCCGATGGTCCTCAGGGTAGCCTTGCCGGGCGTGTTATCAACCCGTAGCTCAAAACTGCGGTACCGGGCAAAGGGCGCCAGATAAAACCCGCCCGGCGCCGTTCCCGGATCGGAGAGGTAAAATCGGTATTCCGGGGTGATGCCTACGCCGTTGAACCGGGTACCGGCAAGCCGGACGCCGGTATAAAAAAAGCCCAGTTGTAGACTGCGACGATCGTTCAGAACCCGTTCGTAGGCGACATTGGCCGTCCGGAACAGGGGGCTCAGCACATTGGTCTTTACTACATTGCCGTATTGCGCCCGGACGGACCAGGACGGCAGGATCAAAAAACTGGTCAGCAGCGCGCGGAGGAATACTTTTTTCATGCGGCGAAAACGTTTATTTGCCGGAAGGCAACGGCATACCTGTTTAACGCTTTCCGGGTAAAATCAGCCTGATCCTACTTAGCCAACGATGGATTTATTAACCAGTACCCGGGCTATCAGTCTGCTACAGGTCGTTTCGGATCTGGGTATTACCCTTTACCAGTTCCGGAAAATGCGCTGCCCCTTTCACGAGGAAAAAACGGCTTCGCTGGTTATTTATCCCCAAACCAATACCTACCATTGTTTCGGCTGCGGGAAACACGGGGATGTTATTCATTTCTACGCGGGCATTACCCAGCAGGACTATACGGCAGCCATGCACGAGTTGGCCTTCAATTATCTGCCCGCTTACGAGCCCGAACGCTACCGACGGGGCCATCTGAAAAAAATACAGCCCATGGCCGCTGCCCGGACAAAAACCGCCGTTCCTGCAGACACCAAAACGTACGTCTACCGCCCATTCCACAGCACCATCTACGAAGACTTTCAACGCATCTGTGAATCGCTGATGCCAACGGCCGTCAGTGAGGAGGCCTGGGAATACCTTTTGGGTCGGGGCTTTACCGAATCGACCCTCCACCGGTTTCGGCTCTTTTCGGTTAGCGATTACGATACGGTTCAGGCCTACCTCCGCAACACCTACGCCCTCGGGGATCTGCAGGAATGTGGCTTATTCAACGAGAAGGGAAATCTGATCTTTTACCGGCATTCCATCATCATACCGTATTTCCGCGGGGGCAAACTGGTGTTTCTCCAAGGGCGCGTCATCGGAAACCCGCCGGAGAAAACGGCAAAGTACCAGTTTCTGAGCGGCATTCCCGTGGAGCTGTTCAATGCCGATGTCCTGGAAACGGTACGAACGGATCAGGTGGTCTACCTCACCGAGGGAGCCTTCGACTGCATGGCCCTCATGCAGGAAGGGATGCCCGCCGTCAGCCTGGGCAGTGCCACCCTCTTCAAGCGGGAGTGGGCCCGTCTGTTTCGCCGGGTACGGGTCTGTTTTTATTTTGATAATGATACCGCCGGTCGGAAAGCTGCCATCGAATTTGCCGAGAAATTTGCGGAGTACCGCATTGAAACTCACTCCCGTACGGTGCCGGAAGGGTACAAGGACGTCAGTGAGTACCTGGCCAGCCGCCGCTCATAAAAAAGAATCAATTGAGCGAACGGGACAATCTTCCCCCACTCTTTATCGTATATGTAGCAGTAACGAAGCTAAATAGGTTAACCTGATCATGTAAATTTGGCCGATGTTTGGCCAGTGCTTTGGCTCAGGAGCCTGGTAGCAACGTGAACCGGTTTATCTTTCATCTAACTCTATTCTACTATGAAAAGCATGATTTCGAAGGCTGCCGTTTTGGTTGTATGTGGAACGCTGTTGGTGGGAATCAATGCCTGTAAGGAAAATGAACCCCAGCCGGTGGGCAACCCTTCCGGTCCGTCGGGTACGATGAAGCTGGAACTGACCGATGCGCCGATCGACGATGCGAACGTGCAGGCTGTGTTCGTAACGGTAGCGGAGGTGAAAGTGGACGGCAAACCGTTCCCGGCATTTACGGGAAAGAAAACAGTGAACATCCTGGCGCTGCAGAACGGGAATGTTGAGTCGCTCGGTCTGAGCCGCCTGGAAGCGGGCACCTACAGCAACATTGCCCTGGTGCTGGATTATGCCAGCGACGCCAGCGGAAACGCTCCGGGCTGTTATGTACTGGGCCGGGACAATCAGAAGTACAACCTGGCGGCCGGCGGTGCCCAGCGGGTTGAAATCAAGGCGAACCGCCCCGTGGAGGTGACAAAGGACGCCCAGACCGAATACGTGTTCGACTTTGACCTGCGGAAGGCCATCAAGGACAATAACGGCAATACGGCGGGTGGGTACACCTTCGGCGCGGAAGGAGAACTCCAGTCGACGGTACGAATTGTGAAAAAAGCGCGGTCGGGGGCCATTGTCGGCCGGTGTGCCAATGCATCCAACAACGGCCGGGTGGTCGTGTACGCTTACGCCAAAGGCCAGTTTAACCGCTCTGCCGAGGCTGGCAGCCAGTTCCGGGGGGCTATTACCAGTGCCGCCTGCGACAATAACGGCAACTACCGCGTCTCTTTCCTGGAGGAAGGCGAGTACGAACTGCACTTTGTTTCCTACGAGCAAAGACCCAACGGCGGATCGGCTACCCTGAAGGGTTTCCTGCAGCTTTCGGGCGGTGTCAACACCAACACGGTTATGGTTCGGTCCAATACCGAAGCCCGCCTGGACGTGACGGTCGGTGGCCTCCTAGGCATCTGAGGATCATCGCCGGGGATTACCACCATTTCTCGTAGCCGGCCACTGGTTTCCAGCGGGACTTCGGCTCGAAATGCTGCCAGAGCAGGGCGGAGACTTTCCGGAGTAATTCGTAGCCTTCGTTCTCCCGCGTCCAGCGCTGATCCTGCTGCTGTTTGGTCATGATACAATACACGTAATCCCCATGGGGCGCGTGAACCAGTACAACCTCGGATTTGGACTGGTTTAACGCCCCATTTTTCGTGGCGACGCTGACCTCGGCGGGAAGCTGGGAAAGCCCTTCGCCGTCCCAGAATTGCCGGGTCAGGTTGCGGTACATACGGTCGCTGGCGTCGGGGCTAATGGCGCGGCCTTCCCGGATCATGACCAGCAGCTCGGCCAGTTCGCGGGGCGTCGTCTGGCCCCAGCCGTAGCGCTGGCGGGCGGCTTCGCGGCCGGGCGTTCGGGAATTGACCCGGGTCTGGGCAAAACCATTGGTAGCCAGCCAGGTATTGATCGTCTGCCCACCGCCCGCGAGCGCCTGTAGCCAGAGGCTGCCGGTATTGTCGCTGATGGTTTCCATGAGCATCATCACGTAGCTGAGCGGGACCTTGGCTCCGTCTTTCAGCGAGCCGACAATACCATCATCGTAATGCAGGGAATCGCGGTAGACAAGTTCCTGCTGGTAGCTGAGTTCACCCCGGTGGACCTTGTCCATGACCCCGATCATGATCGGAATTTTGACCGTGCTGGCGGTGGGGAAAACGGTATCGGCCTGAATGGCGACGGTTCGGCCCGAATCCAGGTGACGTACATACACGCCTGCGACGCCTTTAAAGTCGCGTAGCAGGGTTTGGAGAGAACGGGTGAGCCGCTCGTCGGTTTTACCTGCGCCGGGCGGCAGAGGCTGCGCAAAGCCGATTTGGGCCCAGCCGAGCAGCAGGACGAATAAATAACAGAATCGCACAGGGGTTACGACAGGGGTTTGACAAGTTTAAAGTGGGAAGGGTTAAAGGTCATCTGCTGGTAGAACCGGTACGTTTCGGCCCGTTTCTGGTTCGTAGCCACCTCCAGGTTGACAAAGCGTTCCCGGTGGGCGAGGGCTTCCATGGCCTCTACCAGGCGGCGACCGATGCGGCGGTTCCGGCGGTCGGGCCGGACAAACAGCTCCTGAATCTCACCGACTTTCCCCGCATGGTGAAGCAAATACTGCACGTGGCAGCTGGCAAAGCCGATGACCTCGCCATTTTCTTCGGCAACCAGGTAATGAACTCGCGGGTCGGCCAGGTTATGCCAGAAAATAGCCCGAAAGTTGGTAGGATCGATGGTCGCCTCTTCCAGCGCGCAGATGAACCGGTACAGGGTTTCGGTGTCCTGACGATTGGCCGGACGGATGAGCAGATCCATAAGTAAAAATGCGCTTGTCTTGGGTTTGGATGGATAGGAGCCGTAAATTCGGCAAAATGTGCGTTGATTCTGAACCCTATGCAAAAAATCTTTCTGCGCAGCTTAGTCCTGCTGGCTTCGCTGACGACTGCCCTTGCCCAGCGTCCTCCCGCCGTTCCGCTGGTTACCCTTGATCCCTACACGAGTATCTGGTCGTTCAACGACCGCCTGAACGAAGCCCCGACGCGCCACTGGACGGGCCGGGCGCATCCGCTGGATGGCTTTGTCCGCGTTGATGGTCAGACCTATCAGTTCATGGGCGCGCCTGCCACGCAGACCCGGGTGGTGGCCCAAACCGGTGATCAGCAGCCTTACGAGGCCCGCTATACGGTTGATCAGCCCGCCGCCGGCTGGGAAAAACCCGGCTTTGCCGACGAAGCCGGCTGGAACCTCGGCCAGGCTCCCTTTGGAAACCAGAGTGACCGCCATCCGGCCGTGACCCGGACGTACTGGATCAAAGACATCTGGTACCGCCGCATGGTGGACGTTTCGGCCACCGATTTCAAAAAACTGCAGCTGCTCATCAGCCATAACGACGTGGCGGAGGTCTACATCAACGGGGTCAAAGCCTACGCCAGCAGCGGGGGCATCAGTGACTACCAGCTACGGACCATCAGCCCCGAGGCGCTGGCAACCATCCGGCCGGGGCGCAATCTGCTGGCAGTACACTGTTTCAACCAGCAGGGCAACGCTTTTATCGATGCCGGTCTGGTCGATGAACGGCCCGTAGCCCTGCCCGCTTCCCTGCGGAAGGCCGAGCAGCAGAGCCTGCGCGTAACGGCCACCCAGAGCCTTTATACCTTCCGGGCGGGTCCCGTACAACTGAGCGTAACCTTCACTACGCCGCTGTTGCTCGACGAGTTGGAGACCATGGCTCGCCCGGCTTCCTACCTGACCTATACGGTGAAAGCCACCGACGGCAAACCCCACCGGGTTGACCTGATGACCAGTGCTTCGGGGCTGCTGGCGGTCAATCAGCCAACGCAGACCGTCACGGGCCGTTCGGCCACGGCCAACGGGCTGACCCTCCTGACGCTGGGCCATGTCGGGCAGAACATTCTGGGCCGGAAAGGCGATGACGTACGCATTGACTGGGGCTACGCTTACCTGGCCGCGCCGACCGCCTCCGTAACCAAAGCCGCCATCAGTAGCCCGACGGACCTGCAGGCGACCTTCGCCCGGCTCGGAAGCGTAGCGGGGAATTCGGAAGGAGCCACTCAGCCTTCCTCGGCCGGTGGGCGTTCCATGGCTTTTGTGCAGAGCCTGGGCAGCGTAGGAGCGGCAGATCGGTCGGTGCACCTTACCCTGGGCTACGATGATCTATACTCGGTGCAGTATTTCGGGCAGAACCTGCGGGGCTGGTGGCGCCGGGATCCGGCCATGACCGCCGAACGCATGCTGGGCGAAGCCGAAAGCCAATACACCCGGCTGATGGCCAAATGCCGGCAGTTCGACGAGCAACTGTACAACGACGCCCTGAAAGCGGGCGGCAAGGAGTACGCCGACCTGTGTCAGCTGACCTACCGCCAGGCCATCAGCGCCCACAAGACCGTCGCGGGCCCGAAAGGGGAGGTGCTGTTCTTCTCAAAGGAGAATTTCTCCAACGGCTCCATTGGCACCGTGGACGTGACCTATCCGTCGGCGCCCCTGTTCCTGCTGTATAATCCGACGCTGCTCAAAGGCATGATGGAACCCATTTTTCAGTATACCGAAAGCGGGAAATGGACTAAGCCTTTTGCGGCGCACGACGTCGGGACGTATCCCATCGCCAACGGCCAGACGTACCCAGAGGACATGCCTGTGGAAGAATGCGGCAACATGCTGATTCTGGCGGCCGCCATCGCCCGGGCCGAAAACAGTCCGGCCTACGCCCAGCAGCACTGGACGGCCCTGACGCAGTGGGTGGAGTATCTGAAAAAAGAAGGGTTTGATCCGGCCAACCAGCTTTGCACGGATGATTTTGCCGGGCACCTCGCCCGTAATACGAACCTATCCGTAAAAGCCATCATGGGCCTGGCTTCCTATGGCTATCTGGCGGGTAAAATGGGCCAGGCAGCCATCGCCAACGAATACACCAGCCTGGCGCGGGAGCTGGCCAAAAAGTGGATGGATCTGGCCGCCGACGGGGATCATTACGCCCTGACCTTCGATAAAAAAGGCAGCTGGAGCCAGAAGTACAACCTGGTCTGGGACAAACTGCTGCAGCTGGAGATTTTCCCGAAGGATGTCGCCCGCAAGGAAGTCGCCTATTACCTGACCAAGCAAAACGCCTACGGACTGCCGCTCGACAGCCGGAAAACCTACACCAAAGGCGACTGGATCGTCTGGACCGCTACCCTGGCCGAGCGGCCTCAGGATTTCGCGGCCTTTATCAAGCCCCTGCACCGCTACGCCACCGAAACGCCCAGCCGCGTCCCGCTCTCCGACTGGCACGAAACCACCGACGGCAAACAGGTCGGTTTCCAGGCCCGGTCGGTGGTGGGAGGGTTTTTTATTAAGTTGTTGGAAGTTAAGTTCAAGGATTGAAGGATTGAAGGATTGAAGGATTGAAGGATTGAAGGATTGAAGGATTGAAGGATTGAGGTGGTCTGCCGCTGCGAGTCTGAGTCGTACCAGCTTATACGGGCGAAGCCCACTTCAATCCTTCAATCCCTCACTCCTTCACTCCCTAATCCTATCCGATTCAATAACATGAATCCCCGCCAACCCCTGCTGGGCGAGGGTGAGCATTTTCTGGGCGACGGCTTCGGCCGGGATGCCTTTGTATTTGGCGGGAATCAGGGGATCGGCCAGCCTGAGGAATATTTCGCCTATTTTTTCGCCGAACCGGCTTTCGCGGCGGTTGCCTAACAGGAGGGAGGGACGCAGCACGACGAAGGTCGGATAGCCCAGCGCGAAAATATCGCGCTCCACTTCACCTTTCACGCGGTTGTAGAAAAAACGCGACTGCACATTGGCGCCCATGGCCGACACCAGAAAAAACTGGTGAGCTCCGTTGGCCTTTCCGAGCCGGGCTGCGTCTAAGGGATACTGGTAATCCACTTTCCGGAACGCTTCTTTCGAGCCGGCCTGCCGCATGGTGGTACCCAGGCAGCAGAAAATATCGTCGGCCTGCACCAGCAGTCCGTTCGGTTGGTCAAAATCATAGCGGACTTCCTGCAGGCGGGGATGCTGCCATCCCAGGGATCGACGGACCAGCACCTTTACTGTTTCGTAATGGGGAGATTCGACCAGCTTGCGGGTCAGGGCATCGCCGACCAGGCCGGTTGCACCCAGGACCAAAGCCGACTTAGCAGTTGCTGCCATAGACACAAAAGTTGTTCCGTACGTACGAATGTACGCTTTACCGCTATTAATTTGGATTTTCTTTTTCGCGTGATGAAACACATCTTTTCTCCACCGTTTGGAAAACTCGCCCTCCTGGCGGTCCTGCCCGTCTTGACCGCCCTCTCCCGTCTGGACACGGACTTCCCCAACCGCATTCTCGACCGACTGCTGGCTTACCAGCAGGCCTACCCCAGGGAAAAGGTTTACGTCCAGACCGACCGAGCCCAGTACATGGTCGGAGAGACCATCTGGCTGAAAGCGACGTTGTTCGACGGGGCCGCGCACCGGGCCGATTCCGTAAGCCGGGTGGTTTACGTGGATCTGCTGGAAACCGATTCGCGAAGAATCATCCTCAGTCGGCTCTTTCGGGCCGATAACGGCCATGCCCCGGGCGAAATGCGTCTGCCTGATTCACTGGCGGCGGGATCCTACGTGCTGCGGGCCTATACGGGCTGGATGCGTAATTTCTCCGAAGAAGACTATGCCTACAAACCGGTGGTCATCTACCGCCCGGACGGGGTGAAGCCGGCTCCGGCCGCCGCGGGTGAACCGGATGTCCAATTGTTTCCGGAAGGCGGTGAACTGATTACCGGCCTGGAGGCCCGGGTGGCCTTTAAAGCGGTTGGGCCCGACGGACGCGGTCTGGATAGCGAAGGTTTTGTGCTGAGTTCGGCCGGTGATACCGTGATTGGCTTTACAAGCCTGCACCGGGGCATGGGCTATTTTCACCTGACGCCCCAGCCTGATCTGAGCTACACGGCTTACCTGAATTTTGCGGATGGTCGAAAGCTTAGCCGGAAACTGCCCTCACAGCGACCGCAGGGCTTCGGCATCACAGTGGATAATCTCAGCAACGCGGCCAATGTCCGGGTGTACATCCGGAACAACAAGCCAGCGGGTACCCCAGGCCAGTATACGCTGGTGGCCCAGAGTCGGGGCAGGCTGCTGCACCTGGCCCGCGGACCCCTGGACCGGAAAGCGGCCGTTGCGTCGATCCCGCGCGAAAAACTCCCCGAAGGCATTACCCAACTGACGCTGTTCGACGAAACTGACAAGCCGGTTTGTGAGCGACTGATTTTTAACGACCGAAATAACCGCCTGACCATCTCGCTGAAGGCGCAGAAAGCCGCCTTTGGGCCAAGAGAACCGGTGCAGGTTGAACTCAGCGCTACCGATTCGGGCGGTCAGCCGGTGCAGGGAAATTTTGCGGTATCAGTCGTCGACGAGCGGCAGGTACCGGAAAAGGAGCCCTTCGGTTCCGACCTGACGAACTACCTGCTGCTGAGTTCGGACCTTCGCGGCGCTATTGAACAGCCTGGCTACTATTTTGATCCCAGGCATACGGACAGGCTGATGAAACTCGACCTGCTGCTGATGACCCAGGGCTGGCGACGCTTTACCTGGCCGGAAGTTTTCCAGGATTCCTACGCGGCCACCAAATACCCGATTGAAACCGGCTTATTGCTGACGGGCCAGGTCCTTAGGGCCAATAAGAAACCGGCCGAGAAAGCCAGGCTGACGGTAATGTTCATCGCCCCCGACAGCACCCGCGAATTTGCCATGCTGGAAGCCGACGAAGCCGGTCGGTTTGATTTGGCCGAGCAAGCCTGGCGGGATTCGACCCGGGTCATGCTCCAGGCAAACCTGGGCAATAACCGGAACCTGACGGTTCAGCTTACAAACCTATTCCGGCCAAGCGTCACGCTGACGCGCATTCCGTTCCTGCCAGTATCGATAGCTTCCGACGAACTGGCCGAATACCTCAAGCGCACCAAGGAATACCTCGACATCGAGCAGCAGATTCGTCGGAACCGGGAAATCCTCCTGCAGGAAGTAACGATCCGGAAGAAGCGCGAGGAACCGCGGGATAGCCGGAAAATCTACGGCCAGGCCGATGCGACGCTGAAACTGGACCAGACCAATACCGCCGGGGCGCTGACGATCTTCGATGTACTCAGGAGCCGGGTTGCCGGCGTCCAGGTAACCGGGTCGGGAATGAACGCAACGGTGCAGATTCGGGGATCCGCTAACTTTTCGGGCGTGGTAGAGCCGCTGTTTCTGCTGGACGGGATGCCGGTTCAGAAAGAGACGATTTCCGCCATTTCGGTTCAGGATGTGGAATCCATCGACGTTTTGAAAGGAGCTTCGGCGGCCCTTTTCGGGAGCCAGGGCGGGGGCGGGGTAATTTCCGTACTGACCAAAAAAGGCGGAGGAAACTACGACTGGTCGAAAGAAGCCGCTCCGGGTACGCTGATCACGCAGCTCCGGGGTTACGCAACCGTCCGGGAGTTTTACGCCCCTCGCTATGACCAGATCAAACCCGACAGCGAGGCCTACCGGCGCCCCGACTACCGGGCGACGCTGCACTGGGCGCCCATGGTCACGACGGATGCCTCGGGTAAGGCTACGGTCACCTTTTATGCCTCCGATGCCCGCACGACCCTCCGGCTGCGGGCGGAAGGCGCCGCCCCGGACGGACGGCCTGGGGTGGCCCAGACTACGCTGACGGTTCGGTAGGCCCTACCAACAAAAAGCCCGCTGCCAAAGGGTAGCGGGCTTTTTTGAAGGAGTAATCCTGAAATCGCCTTAATTGGCAGAGAGCGCTTCGGCTCCACCCACGATTTCGAGAATCTCTTTCGTGATAGCGGCCTGACGCGTCCGGTTGTAAACCAGCCGCAGTTCTTTCAACAGTTCACCGGCGTTTTCGGTGGCTTTGTCCATGGCCGTCATCCGAGCGCCGTGTTCTGAGGCGTTGGATTCCAGGACGGCTTTGTACAGCTGAATTTTGAGCGTTTTCGGTATCAGCTCCGTGATAATTTCCTCTTCCGACGGCTCAAAGATGTAATTAACCGCGGAAGCTTTCTTATTGCTTTGGACCGTAGTGGATACAATCGGCAGGAACTGTTCCGTCCGGATGATCTGGGTCGCAATGTTCTTGAACTCGTTGTAGATGATCTCTACGACATCGTACTGACCGGCGGAAAAGGCGTTCATCACCTCCTCGGCAGCGGCGCGGACGGTGGCGAAGCTCAGCGAGCTGAAGGTATCTACGTAGGACGAATTTACCTTGTAGCCGCGGCGCAGGAAGGCTTCAGCCCCCTTCTTACCGATGGGAAGAATCTCGACATTGCCCCGGCGGTTCTGGGCGGCGTATTTCTCGGCGATCAGGGCGTTGGCGGCCTTGACAACGTTGGTATTAAACGCACCGCAGAGACCCCGGTCGGAGGTAACGACGATCAGCAGGACCCGCTCGACGGCCCGTGCCTGCTTGTAAGGGCTTTCACCGGCCAGTTCGGCGCCGGCGGAAACCGTACCGAGCATTTCGCTGAGCTTCTGGGCGTACGGGCGCATCTGGATGATCCCGTCCTGGGCCCGGCGCAGTTTGGCAGCGGCCACCATTTTCATGGCCTTGGTGATCTGCTGCGTCGAGTTGACCGAAGCAATCCGGCTACGTACTTCTTTTAAGCTGGGCATATTTTTTTAAGTCTATCAGTCGCCAGTCGTCAGTCATCAGTCAATACGACTGACAGACTGATGACTGACGACCGGGGACTACTGAGATTTATGCGAAACGGCCGGCCAGGTCGGTAGCCACTTTGCGGATGGTGCCGATGATGGTGTCGTCCAGTTTACCGGCGCGCAGCTGGTTCAGCGTGTCGCGGTGCTGGGCTTCCATCTGGGTAGCAAACTCACCCTCAAATTCCTTCACCTTGGTGACGGGCACCTTATCGAGGAAACCGTTGGTAGAGGCGATGATGATGGCAACCTGCTGTTCTACCGGAACCGGTGAGTACTGGGCCTGCTTCAGGATTTCCTGGTTGCGGCGACCCCGCTCGATGGTCAGCTTCGTCGAGGCGTCGAGGTCCGAGCCGAACTTGGCGAAGGCTTCCAGTTCGCGGAACTGTGCCTGGTCGAGTTTCAGCGTACCGGCGACTTTCTTCATCGACTTGATCTGCGCGTTACCCCCTACGCGGGATACCGAGATACCTACGTTGATGGCCGGGCGGATACCGGAGTTGAAGAGGTTCGACTCCAGGAAGATCTGGCCGTCGGTGATCGAGATCACGTTCGTCGGGATGTAAGCCGAAACGTCACCGGCCTGGGTTTCGATGAGCGGCAGAGCCGTCAGTGAACCGCCGCCTTTCACCTTGCCTTTCAGCGAGGGGGGCAGGTCGTTCATGTTGGCCGCGATTTCGTCGTTATTGATGATCTTGGCGGCCCGCTCCAGCAACCGGCTGTGCAGGTAGAAAACGTCACCCGGGTAGGCTTCCCGTCCCGGCGGACGACGCAGCAGCAGCGATACTTCGCGGTAAGCCACGGCCTGCTTCGAGAGGTCATCGTATACGACCAGGGCCGGACGACCCGTGTCGCGGAAATATTCGCCGATGGCGGCCCCGGTGAACGGTGCAAAGAACTGCATCGGTGAGGGGTCAGAAGCACCGGCGGCAACGATTACCGTATACGCCATGGCTCCGGCGCGGCGCAGGGTTGCTTCCACCTGTTTGATGGTAGAGGCTTTCTGACCGCAGGCTACGTAGATACAGAAGACCGGCTCGCCTTTTTCGTAGTATTCTTTCTGGTTGATGATCGTATCGATGGCCACGGCGGTTTTACCCGTCTGGCGGTCACCGATGATCAGTTCCCGCTGGCCGCGGCCGATGGGGATCATGGCGTCGATGGCCTTGATACCGGTCTGCAGCGGTTCGGTTACCGGCTGGCGGAAGATAACGCCCGGCGCTTTGCGCTCCAGGGGCATTTCGAAGGTTTCGCCGGTGATGGGGCCGAGGCCGTCGATAGGCTGGCCGAGCGTGTTCACCACGCGGCCGAGGATACCATCGCCCACGTTGATGTACGCAATCTGGTTGGTGCACTTTACCGTATCGCCTTCTTTGACTTCGGAATAGTCACCGAGCAACACGGCACCTACGTTATCTTCTTCGAGGTTCAGCGCCAGGGCCTGCAGGCCGTTTTCGAATACCAGCAGTTCACCGGCCTGGACCTTGGAAAGTCCGTAGATGCGGGCAACACCATCGCCGATCTGCAGGACCGTGCCGACTTCTTCGAGTTCGGATTCGGTTCGGGCATTCGACAGTTGTTCCCGGAGAATGGCCGAAACCTCGTCGGGTCTTACGGATACCATATAAGTGGAAGGATCGTTAGTTAGTATTGTAGATTTCGGCCGCAAAGTTAAGGTATAAATTTCACTAAAACAGCTATTGTCAGGAAATTTCGTGCCCGTCGATTAGACTTTTCCAATAATGAAGCGCTGGTCCTTGACGCCGGCCTAAACAACGGGTGACGTATACGGGAGGTCAATCCGTTTACGAAATTGTCGCACAAAAAAAGAGCGGAACGGGTGGGTTTGGCAGCCTGATTGATGTAGATTTGACCATTTGTCAGGTTGAAATGGATCCTGTTTAAAACCATCACCCACCGTTTATGAAGCACTTGTTTACCCGGCTGTTCAGTTGGCTATTTATTTTTAGTCTTACAGGCAATGCCTACGCCCAGACGATACTACTTAACCTCGCTAACGGAGGCAGTGTCTGCGGCGGCTCAGAATTTAGGCTGCCATTCATTACCAGTGGTTCATTCGGAACCGGAAATGTGTTCAAAGTCCAAATTTCCGAAAATTTTGGTGCCTATTCCGACCTGCCAGGCACCTTTACGGCTAGTCCGGCAGTGGTACGATTACCCGTCAGTACGCGTCCCTGGGCGGAATACCGGCTTCGGGTGGTTGCTTCCGCACCGCAGGTAAGCAGTAATGATTCGCCGGTCCTGCGGCTTGTCAATCCACCCAAAGCGGAATTGCTTGGCAACAACCGGGGCCGGGAGTACGCCAATCCGGGTGTGGAAGCGCAATTGCGGATAGACCTGTCGGGAGGTGCTCCGTATACCGTTACGCTTCAGGATAGCACTCGATTTACCCAGGATTATGCATACGGGGCCACCTCCACTGTACACCATCTAGTCGTTCCTTACCAAACTACGGTTTACTCCCTGGCTCGGGTCGAAAATGCGTGCGGAACAGGTACCGTAAGCGGAACTACGACTGTGCTGGTTAACAAGGTGCCCTTTGTGATTACTCAACTCTCGACCCGGCAAATCTGCGCTGGGAATACGCTTGGGATTTCGTTTTCTACGGCAGCGCCATTGCCTGCTGATGCCAGTTTTCGGCTGGAGCTGAATAGCACCGAAAACAACGGCGGCGTCTCCCTACCTGTTTCGGGCAACAGTAGTCCTGTCCAGGTGACCTTGCCCACGACGCTACCGGCGGGTGGTTACCGACTCACGTTGCGATCGGACAATGCCGAGGTTGGGGCTACATTCCAATCGAGCAACAGTTGGAATAACGGGATTTCGGTGCAGCGTCCCGCTTCGGCAAAGTTGGGCGGCTCTCCGCAAATCCGGTTCGGGGAAACGGCCTACCTGTCTCTGGAAACCTCCGGGTCCGGACCTGTTGAAGTGCTGTTTAGTGACGGGACTGCCCATACCTCCTTCAGCACACCGAGTTATAGTACGTTCAACACCATCGGTGTGCGTCCTTCAGCAAGCCAGTTTTACACGATTCAGTCGGTTAGCAACGTCTGCGGACCAGGCACTAGCGAAAGTGCAGCCTACGTGACGGTACTTCCGGGTATTCGGATCGATTCCCTATCGGTCTACAACGTTTGCCTGGGAACCCCATTTACGGTACATTTTTCGAGCTCGCCGGGAACGGCCAGCCCCAACAGTCTGAAATTACGGCTCGGCTACTGGACCAATGCCTCCGGTAATCTGGAAAACCCGCTTATCATCGAGGCGGAGTCCATCAGCAATGGACAGGCCGTTTTTCGGTTGCCTTCGGTGATGAACAGCGGCGATTACTCGCTTCAACTGGAAGATGGGCAGGGCCTAAGCCCGGTTTTTACCCGAAGGCTGACGCCGATCAAACGGCCGGAACTGCGTCTCTCCAATTATCCCGAAACGCGCGATGGCCCGCAAAGCGTGAGCTTAAATTATTCGATAGAAGGTGGGGGACAACAAGTGGAATTTACGCTTTCCAATGGACAAAAGTTCATTCGTCCAGATGCCTGGAGTTCGACATTTTCGGTCTTTGTGTCCCAAACTACTTCGTTTTCGGTAACCGCCGTCCGGAACGAATGCGGTGAAGGAACCGCAAGCGGGATTGCCACCATTACCATTCGGCCGACGGATCAGCAGCGGCTGATCCTGGGCTCTCCGGCTGAAACGCAATGCGTAGGGGGAAAAGTCAGTCTTGTATTTGCCGCTACCGGCAACTACGCCGCTGATAATCAATTCCAAGTGGAGATTACGGACAGATTCGGAAGTTTTGTCGGAACCGTCCTGGCAACGACACGAGCCGATGGGAGTGTTGAGGTCAGTCTGCCCCGGGAAAAGGGTTACTACCGCCTTCGGGTGAACGCTACAAATCCGGTAGTCCGGAGTAACGAGGTAGGCGTAAGCGTGTACAATGATATACCGAAGGTTACGCTGAGTGCATCCACGTCGGGAAGCGGGTGGGATGCCACCGGTGAGCGGATTGAAGTGATGGCCGGCGAGTCGGTTACGTTAACGGTAACCATAGGGGGGAGTGGACCATTCCGGTATGAACTTTCCGACGGCACAAAAGGCCAGGTGAGCAGCTTGTTTACGGTGTCTCTCCGCCCAACCCGAAGTATGTCCTACAGCCTGGTATCCATGAGCAACCAGTGCGGGGTGACCACAACCGCCAATACGGTTCAGATTGAGGTGGTCCCGTTCCAGTTGCAAACCGGGACGCCGCCTGTCCAGGCTTGTGCCGGTGAGCAGATCCGGGTTCCTTATCGGGTTCGGGGAAATATGCCTGCGGATGCCAGACTATTCGTTCAGGTCTCGACCGATGGCCGTGTCTATACCGATCTCCCGACCTCCGGTTTCAGTAGCCCGCTTACTGCCACATTGCCGGATGACTTACCATCAGGTGGTTACCGGGTCAGGGTCGTGGCGCAGCACCCTGGTGGTATCGCGGTTGGGAGGCCATTCCCCTTTGATGAATTTAACACTGAGCGAATGACGGTACATCGCGTGCCCAGGGTAACACTGGCCGCCAGCGACGGAAAGGATAACGTCCTGATCAAAGCGAATACATCCATTGAACTGACGTTGACCTTTAATGATGTAGGGCCTTTTTCCGGAACGCTCAATGGCCGGATAAACTGGTCGGTGGGGAGTAATGAGCGTACCAGAAACTTATTGGTAACGCCGACAGACGACATCACGTACCGTGTACAGTCTGTTGTGGGGCAATGCGGCTACGGAACTGGATCAGGAAGTGTTCAGGTACGTTTACGCCCGAGCCTGGTTTCGGTGCAGGTAGCGGATGGTTACCGAGTCTGCCGCAAAAATAAAATGACCGTATCCTATCAAACAGCTGGCGATTATGGCCCGGACAATGTTTTTCGCTTCCTGCTTTCGGTACCCCAGCGCAATGGGTCGACGCAGGAGGTGGTCTTGGGGGAGAACAGCGCCAAATCCGGGATCATGAGTTTTGATGTGCCTAACAACTTACCGCTCGGCTGGAACCTGCTCACGCTCCAGGCATCCAACGAGCCTGAGACTACGATTAAGACTAGCTTTCTCCTTCAGGATGTGCCAGCTGCCGAATTAAGTGGATCGTCCACTGCCTACCCAGGGCAGTCGGTTTCGATGATTATCCGGCAGTCAGGAGGAGGCCTTACAGATTATACCCTGAGCGATGGTTCCAAGGGACAACTCTCGGGGACTAGTGAAGAGCTACTCACGGTTCAACCGACTGTCACCACCACGTATCGCCTGGTGTCCTTACGAAACGGGTGTGGTACCGCCGAGGGAAAGGGGGAAGCAACCGTGACAATTCTTCCGGGAGATGGGCGGCGGATCACAACCACCGTAGCCAATGCCCGCTACCGGTGGCCACGCTTTTTTATGTGTGCAGGAAGCCCGGTTCAGGTTGAATTTTCCACACAGGGTACTTTCGGAGAAGGCAACCGCTTCCGCGTACAAATCTCTGATTCGACCGGAACAAACTTCCGGGATACGGGAGCCGAAGGTGCGACGAGCCCGCTTTCCTTTACCTTAGCGAATACAGTTCCTCCCGGAAAACATTATCGCCTTCGGGTGGTCGCCAGTAGTCCTACCCTGGAAGGTGCTGCTACCACCATACCGTATTGGGTGGAGCCTATAGTAAGTGGGACTTTATCGATGCTTAATCCGGGCAGGATCGTGCGAGGCGATACCGTTCGGCTTTCAATCGCCCTGACCGGTACGCCCCCGTGGAGCCTGGAGATTACGGATTTAAGTGGACCTTTCCGGCTGTTTAATGTACACGAAAGTCCTTTTGTACTGCGGCTAAATCCGGAGGCTACCAACGCTTACCGGCTCAGCAACGTCAGTAACAACCTATGCGGCACCGGCACCGTCCAGGGCCAGGCCGTCGTCACCGTCCTGGACTGCCTCGAAATGACCACCGTCAAAGCCGGGGCCTGGGACGACCCTACCATTTGGGCTTGCGGACGCGTTCCGGCGGTCACCGATGCGGTTATCATCCGCCATACGGTCAACGTCCCCAATGACCTGCAGACCACCATCAAAACGCTGCGAATTGAACTCGGAGCGACGATGAGTCTGGGGGCCAATGCGCGGGTGGAGGTTTTGCAGTAATTGATAGACTAATTCCCAACCGATGAAAAAGGCAATTGCCTGGTTCGCTGCATGCCTCTGTTACCTAAGCTTTTCGGCTGGGGCTATCGCTCAGCAGATTGCTGCTATGTTTCCGGAAGGCGGAGTAGCTTACTGTGGTGGAACAGAGGTAACCCTGGCGTTCTCTGCTACCGGTGAATTCAGCGCCACCAATCGCTTCAAAGTGCAGATTTCGGGCGTTTCCGGTGCTTCGTTTACGGATTTACCCGGAGAATACGCTATTGGTATGGTGAAGATCCGCTTACCTGAATCCGCCAGCTTCTCCAGTCAAACCACTCATCGTTTACGGGTGGTGTCCACTTCGCCAGTAGTTGTTAGCAATGAATCGGAAGGGTTTCGTATGGTCAGTTTGCCCTCAGCCGAAGTGGTTGGTAATAGCCGGGGAAGCCAGTATGCCAATGCCGGGTCTCCGGTCAATCTGCTGGTCCGTCTTTCCGGTGGTCGCCCCTACAGCTTTACGTTGCAGGATAGTACCCGTCTCTTCGAAAGTTCAGATTCAAACCGGCCAGCGGAATATGAACTAAGACCGACCCAAACTACCGAATACACCATCGCCAGTGTCTCAAATGCCTGCGGTAGTGGAAAAACGTCCGGTTCAACGACGGTGTACGTTAATCGGGATGGATTTAGGGTTACCAGCGTGTCGGCCCGGGAGATTTGCGCGGGAAATCCGCTGCAGGTCGGCTTTTCGAGTAACGAGCCGCTGCCGGATGATACCCAATTTGAAGTTGAATTAAATGATCGGCTCAGTCGATGGGGGTTAACGCTGCCGGTTGAAGGGAACACCAGTCCACTCACCGTGCAGATACCAACCACCATTCCGTCCGGAGAGTATTACTTAACCCTTCGTTCTATAAATGCCAAGTTGGAACACCAGTACGCATTCCCTTCACCCAATGAATCCACCGGTATCTTATATGTGCTGAATGGAATCACCGCTACGTTATCCGGGACGCCCAGTATTCCATTTGGCAAAGAAGCACGGCTGGATCTGGACATCAAAGGGACGGCAAACTTCCCCCGAATTAGCCTGGATGACGGTCGCCTGTTGACCAATACTCCTACCTTCGTTTGGGTACGACCGGACGAAAGTCGTACTTACCAGATCCAGTCGATTGTGACTTCCTGCGGTCAGGGCATTGGGCAAGGTTCGGCCCGGGTAACCGTGACTCCGGGTATTCACCTTGACTCACTGTCAAGCTACCGCGTATGTGCCGGTGCCAGGGTGACGGCTTACTACCGCTCTTCCCCTGGTAAACCGGTTGCCTCTTCCGTAAAGTTATGGTTTGGACCAGCGAGAGATGCCTACGGAAACGTAAAAGGTCAGGACGGAGCCCAGTTCGTAGCAGCCGAGCAGCAGGGGAACGGAATGGCGGTGTTCACCCTTCCGGCCCAGTTACCCGAGCGCTATCATTACCTTCAACTGGAAGCTGGGCCGGATCTGAGCTCCTACCATGACCAGGTGATGCTGGTCCTGAACAAACCAGCCATACGGCTGAACACCCAGCAGCGAACCCTCGATATACCTTCCTTGGTACAAATCGATTATCGGATGGACGGCCTGGGAAACGATCTCCAGTTCACCTTATCGGACGGGCGACAGTTTCGGGTACCAGATGGTCAACATTACTCCGGTTCGTTTTCGGTTTTTGTACCGCAGACTACGACCTATTCGGTAACTGAAGTACGAAACCAGTGCGGTATTGGCACGGCCAGTGGGGTAGAAACCGTCGTCGTTCGAGATCAGACCGCTCGACAGATTCATTTGACCTCACCTACCGATACGTATTGCACCGAAGGAAATCTACAACTCCACTTCAATGTCAGTGGTACGTACAGCCCGGATGTCCGCTACAGGCTGGAAATAAGCAATTCCTGGGGGGACTTTTCGGGAGGAAGCAGTCTGGCAACGGTTACCAGCCCCGGCTATATAACCGCCCACTTACCCCAGAAGCCAGGCAGCTACCTGCTCCGTATCCGGTCCTCGGCTCCGGAGGTCATAAGCAATGAAGTTTGGATCAGACTGGATGAAACGGTCCCCACACTGGAACTTTTTGGCAATGTCAGAACGGCAGGTCTTGGTGGCCGTCAGCTAACCATCGTTCCCGGGGAAATCGTACATCTAGGGCTAAGTTTTAAAGGCTTAGGGCCATTTTACTATGAGTTGAACGACGGAACCCGGGGCGAAACGACCGAGCATTTCCTGTCTATTCCAGTGACCCCAGGCCAGGCAACCGAATATAAAGTGCAGCGACTGGAGGGACGCTGCCGTACGGGCAGAGGGCATTATTCGGTTGAGGTAACCATAAAACCCTATCAGCTCTTTACAGGGAATCTGCCGGTGCAGGCCTGCGCAGGTGGGCAGATTCAGGTGCCCTTTGGCTTTAGTGGTATTCTTCCGCCGGAGTTGAAGTTCATTGTTCAGGCCCGATCCGTAGGCGGTACCTTCGTTGATCTGCCCACGTCCGGCAATAGTAGTCCGTTAACGGCTACCCTGCCAATGGATTTGCCGAACGGGTTTTATTACTTGCGGGTGGTTGGTGTGCAGGGCGACCAAACGATCGCAGGGCTGCTCAGCACGCAACCGTTAATCATTCAGCGGCCTTCCCGAGCTGTTCTTAGTAATGGAAGTGGGGGGACAACCCAGTTAACGGGCGGTGGCTCGGTGCCACTCTTTGTTCAATTTAGTGAAACAGGTGGTCCTTACACCATCCAGTTTAACGACGGAAGTGTCCACACAACCACAAGCATTACGTCGTCAGCGCAATTTCAGGTCAACCCCAAAGACGATTTTACCTACACTATTCGGTCCGTTGCGGGGCCTTGCGGATACGGAGGTGCTTCCGGAAGCGTGGCGGTATCCCTCGTACCAGCCCTAGTTTCGATGGAAGTCATAAAACCCGAGGCGGTCTGTCGTCAGGCAAAGCTCCGGATCCGGTACCGAACCGTTGGCCGTTACCCCGAGGGAAACCGCTTTCGGTTTTTTCTGCGGGCCGGATACGAACAATGGGACACAAATGGTGGGCAGTTAGTGGCCGAAACTACCGAGCGCTCAGGGGAACTGGCGGTAGATCTACCGCCGAATCTGCCGCTGGGTGAGTTTACCCTTCGCTTTGTTGCCACTTCCCGGCCCAACTCCGTGCTACGAACCTATTTTACTGTACGGGATGTGCCTAGCGCGGATTTGAGCGGTTCGACTACCATTTACGCAGGTCAGGCAACCGCGATAAGGGGAAAGTTTTCCGGATCCAGCCGGATGGAAATCCTGTTTAGCGACGCAACGCGCCAGATGCTAGGTAACGCGGACAATCAGTTGATCATTGTAAGCCCGTCTGTGACGACCAACTATCAGGTCGTAGCGGTTCGAAACGTCTGTGGCTGGGGTTCAGGTATGGGAGAGGCGACGGTTACTGTACTTCCGACCAGCGCAAGGGGAATAACGAATACCCAACTGACGGATATGGCGGGTAACAGCCTTGACTTTATCTGCCAGCAAAAACCCGTACAACTTCATTTTAACCAGCAGGGTACGTTTCAGCCGGATACACGCTATCGGTTACAGGTATCGGATGCTTCAGGCCAGAATTTTCGGGACGCGGGAGTCGAGGCAACCAGCAGTCCCTTAACCTTTACCCTGGGTAGTACCGTCGTTTTACCACCCGGTGATGACTACCGGTTCCGGATCGTGGCTACTTCTCCGATGACGATTGGGTCAGCAATCGGCGTCCCGATCCGAGTTGAAGCAGCCATTTCAGGTAAACTCGCCGGTTCAACGATGCTTACCCGGGGCGATTCCACCCGTTTGACGGTTACGCTGACAGGTTCACCGCCCTGGTATCTCGAACTGACCGAGCCCTCACGTGTCCGCTCCTTTTCGAATATCCGGCAGAATCCATTCGTGCTTTCGGTCGCACCTACGTTGACCACACTATATCGCCTAACCAGCGTGGGAAATACTGCTTGTGGGGTGGGAACAGCCCAGGGAATTGCGCTGGTTAGCCTGAACGATTGTGAGGAAATCACCACGGTTCGATCGGGGAGCTGGGATGACCCTGCAGTCTGGAACTGTGGCCAGGTTCCTTCGCCGGATGATCATGTCCTCGTCAGGCATGTCCTAATTGTTCCGATCGGCAAGCATTCGGTGGGATCGTTTCGCCTTGAATCAGGGGGCAGTCTTCACCTGGCGGTAAACGCCCAGCTGGAAGTGCGTCGTCAGTAAGAAATTCTAAATAAGCATGCGTCCTAACGCTGAAATTCGATGAAGGTATTGCTACATCGATTATCCTGCCTGTTGATTTGGCTTGTTACCAATTCATCCGGAATGGCTCAACTGATTGAGCTAAACCTACCTATTCCAGCCGGGAGCTTGTGCGGTGGAAAGGAGCTAACGGTGCCATTCACAACCTACGGGACGTTTCAGCCAGGCAATGTTTTCAAGGTCCAGATCGCTCCGGTTAACGGGACCTTTACCGATTTGGCCGGCACCTTTTCAGCCAGTCCGGCGATTGTGCGGCTGCCTATGCGTTTGCCCTACGATCATCGAAATTACCAGGTAAGGGTGGTAGCAACGGTACCTGAAGTTAACAGCAATCCATCGGCACCATTCAGACTCAACGAAATACCAGAGGCAAACCTGCTGGGTAACAGCCGCCTGGATGATTACGCAGATCCGGGTACACCCGTACATTTACAGATCCAGTTTTCCGGTGGCGGGCCGGTTTCGTTTGTTTTGTCCGATAGCAGCCGTACCTGGGTAGATGCCGTGATCTGGTCGACGCTTCAGCACCAGGTTAGGCCAGAACAAACGACAATCTACCGCGTCGTTCAGGTAGCCAACGCCTGCGGTCCGGGCCAAACCCAGGGCGAAACAACGGTGAACGTCAACCGAACCCGATTTATGGTAACCGCGCTTTCGGATCGCCAAATTTGTGCAGGCGCTACTCTTTACGTGTCCTACGATAGTGAAATACCTTTCCCTGCGAATACTCCTTTCACGGTTGAATTGAGTCCGGAGGGTGGTGGAGAGCCTGTTTATGTTCAGGTTTCAGGTTCAGCTAGCCCCTTAGCTGTACCCATCCCGGCCACCCTGGCTCGGGGTAACTATGGTTTACGCCTAAGGTCGGAAGAAAGGCAGGTTTCTGCCCGGTACGAAGGCGTAGTCGGCCAGGCAGGCTCTCAATTTCTGGAGGTTAAAAAGCCTGTTACCGCAAATTTATCCGGGGATCAAAGCGTTCGCTTTGGCCAAAAGGGGGAGATAAGGGTGGAATTGACGGGTAACCTTCCGGCCCAACTGACGTTGCACAATGGTGCACTTTTTTACGCCGATGAACTCTTTGTTAGAATTCCGATAGAACCCCTTGATAGCCAAACGTACACACTCCGTTCGGTGAGAAGCCAATGCGGCCCGGGAACCGTTTCAGGAATGGCTGAGGTACAGGTGCTGCCAGGTTTACGCATTGACTCTCTGTCTTCATTATCAGCCTGTGCGGGCAGCGAGATTGGTGTTTTTTATTCTCCTTCCAAGGGCATAGCTGAGGGTATGCCTAAACTGTCCCTTTGGGATTATATTGAGTTCCACACACCCGCCAGTGAATTGGTAAACCTGGATCCGGTCCGGGGGTCGGCCGGCCGAGCATTCTATCGTCTCCCAGAGTCGATGAACGGGCGTTACTACAGCTTGCGGTTAGTGCAAGCACAGGAGCCCGGCACCTTCTTCACGTCTCCGCTTCTGGTAGTCCGGCCTCCCACGATCATGCTCGCTCCGGTATCGTATCCGCTGGACTCTCCTCAGCAGATTTGGATGATGTATTATCTGGACGGTGCGGGAAGACGGGTTGACTTTACCTTATCAAATGGAGTCACCTACACCCTGCCGACCAATTATGATAATACGTTTCCGCTTTTTGTGCCTGAAACGACAACCTACTCGGTAACGGCGGTAAGAAATGAATGCGGTTCTGGTACTGCCACCGGGGCTACGAAAGTCGTCGTTAAGCCTTACCCGGAAAAACGAATTTTTCTGAGTGAGGAAGCACTGGAATCATGTCCGGGCGGTAGGGTGGGGATTTCGTTCGCGCTTACCGGCGGAGCGCCAAAACCTGACGAGTATCGAATTGAGATTAGCAACCGATACGCCATTTTCGAAGGGCGAACGCTAAAAACAGTGACTGAACCTGGCAGGCATATGGTCGAAGTGCCAAGGGAGCCGGGAAAATACCGGCTGCGGATTTCATCCGTGAATCCTGCCTTGCGAAGCAACGAAACAGCCTTGACCGTTGCTGATCCCGGAGATTGGGTTAGCCTTCGTGTATACGATCCGACCACCCACACCTGGTCAGGCGGAAATGTGGAAATGATTCGGATAGAGGGCGATCGGGTCGGATTTGAGCTTGCCATCGGCGGACTGCCACCCTTTCGGTACGAGCTATCCGACGGATTGACCAGGGAGTATAGGGATCAACGGACGTGGTTTTCAACCTATCCCAAAAAGACAACCGAGTATTGGGTGCGTTCGGCAGTGAATCGCTGCAACCAGGCCACCGGCACCGAACGCATACGGGTCATTGTCCAGCCGTACGAACTCCGTACCTATTCGGTGCCTGCTCAGGCTTGTGCGGGTTCCCAAATCCAGGTTCCGTTTCACCTTCGGGGTAACTTACCCGAATCCAGTGTGTTGAAGGTTCAATTTTCGACGGATACTAAAACCTTTTTCGACCTGCCGACCAATGGCCGAAATAGCCCGCTTTCCGTTCAACTACCGGATACCCTGGCAGGAGGCATTTACTCGGTTCGCATTGTCGGCACAACAGCAGATGGCCTGATCATTAGCCGACCATCTGAAGTGTATGCAGACAATCCCCGGATGGCGGTACGGAGCAAACCAAAGCTTCGTTTTACGGCATCAGACGGTTCCGATCTCGTGGAAGTTGAGGTCGGAGCCCCGACTACCCTACGTATTCAATCCAGTGAACCCGGTCCACTACAGTTTACCCTGAATAGCGGCCAGGTGTATAGTCTAGGGTCAGCCAGCAAGGAGGGCGCTTTGGTCGTGCAACCTACCAATAATTTCACCTATCGCATTCAATCCGTAAAAGGCTGGTGTGGTTACCAGGCTGTATCCGATAGTGTTCGGGTCCGGTATCGCCCGGGCCTAAGGTCTTTACGGCTGACCAGTTCTGCGACAACGTGTGTAAGTACGCCTGTGCATATTTCTTATCAATCCTTGGGCGATTTTCCACCTGAGAACATTTTTCAGTTTTGGCTGAAGTCAGCCGATGGCCAACTTTCAGGCCAGATGTTGGTTGCGGAGGATCGTCAGGCTTCCGGGGAGCTTGTCTTTTATTTACCAAAAGAGCTTTCTGCCGGACAATACACCCTGCGACTAGTCGCATCAAGCCAACCGTCAGTTAGCCTGCAGACGTCGCTTGCCGTGGAAACGGTCCCTTCGGGGAGGATCAGCGGCAGTACGAGCACTTACACAGGCACCACCGTTAGTTTTCCTGCCGTGTTCCAGGGTGGACAATCCATCATTTATACGCTAAGCGACGGAACAGCAGGGCGGACGACTACCTCTGGTAATCAGGTTATACCTGTGAATGCATCGGAAACAACTACCTTTCGGTTGGTATCCATTCAGAATAACTGTGGAATAACTGCAGGCATGGGGGAGGCCACCGTTGAAGTTTTGCCGGGGAACCGGGTCTTGACCTGTTCCTTCTCATCTGAACTTAAGCTGCGGAACGGACGCCTCTCCATCTGTCCGGGTGAGCAGGTCCAATTGAGCATTACTTCCTGGAACCCGTATAACCCCTGGACCCGGTATAAAGTCCAAATCTCTGATTCTACCGGTGCTAATTTTCGGGATTTGGGTATTGAAGGGAACCAACAAGCATTCCTGTTCCGGTTAAGCACCGGCCTACCTCCCGGCGATGCTTACCGCTTCCGGATTGTAAGCGCCAATCCAGATCATGTCGGAGCGGCCACCAACGAACCGGTCCGAATCGAGACAAGACCCGCCGGAGTATTAGAAGGCCGGAGCCAGATTAGTCCTGGTGATTCTGCTCGATTACTGGTTCAACTGCAAGGAGAACCTCCCTGGTTAATTGGAATTACCGACTCCGAAAGTACCCAGGTTTTTCCGGAAATCTGGCAAAAGCCCTTCGTCATCAAGGTTGCTCCAAAGTCAACTACTACCTACCGTTTAATTACGGTGAGTAATGCCCAATGCGGAATTGGCACCGCCCAGGGCCTGGCCACCGTCACCGTCGTCGATTGCCTCGAAATGACCACCGTCAAAGCCGGCGCCTGGGACGACCCCACCGTCTGGGCTTGCGGACGCGTTCCGGCGGTCACCGATGCGGTTATCATCCGCCATTCCGTCAGCGTCCCCAACGACCTGCAGACCACCATCAAAACGCTCCGGATCGAACTGGGCGCTACGGTCAGCCTGGGGGCTAATGCGAAGGTGGAGGTACTTCAGTGAAGAATGAAAAATGAATAATTAAAAATGAAAATTGGCCTTGCCAATCAGCTAGCTAACAGGCGAAGCCACTTTTCATTTTTAACTTTTCACTTTTCATTAAAACCACCCCGCTCCCGGAATCCGGAACGGCCAGGGGATGGAGACCAGAATCAGCAGGAGGCCGAGGCCGAAGAAAATAAAGATGCTGCGGTGTTTGGCGGCAGCATTCTCGGCGCGGCGGGAACGGGCCCGGCCGACCGTAATCAGGGCGATGGCAATGATCATGCCCGTCAGGTGCTCGACCGTGTAGAACCGGTACAGCTTCTCACTGATGAGGCTGAAATCCACCTTCGGGCTGATGAAGTACAGGATCAGCCCCAGCACCAACTGGATGTGGGTACTAACTAAGGTAAACAGATACAGTTTGTTGTCGCCGGCGGTGTAGGTGCTGCTCGGATTGCGCTTGGTGGCGGCGTTGACGACCGAAGCCAGCAGCAGAATCAGGACAACCCAGCGAAGCCCGGAATGGGCGTGTACCAAGCCATTATACATAGGATGCGGTGTTAGTGGGTTAAGCGTTGCGGGCGCAAAGAAACAACATAAGCCCCAACTTTTCCGAAAAAAATGGCGTTAGGGCGGCATACTCCAGTTACAATGATCCTCTACAGCGTCACCATCAATATTGACAAGGCCGTCGAAACCGAATGGCTCCAATGGATGAGAACCGAACACGTCCCGGAAGTCATGGCCACCGGCCTGCCCGCCGAAAACAAAATCCTCCGCCTCCTGACGGAAGTGGACAATGGCGGGACCACCTATAACTTCCAGTATTTTTTCAGGTCCATGGATGACTACCATACCTACCAGCAACACCATTCCCCCGCCCTCCAGCAGAAAACTCAGGAACGCTACGCGAATAAGTTTGTGGCGTTTCGGACGTTATTAGAAGTGGTTTAGGGTTTATTGTTTATGGTTTATGGTTGCTTCGCCCCTTCAAACCTGCTCTGGCGGAGCAACCTTAAACCCTAAACTATAAACCTTAAACTTTTAATTTTAGCCGCTTTTTCTGCTCCCGCTTGTCGAGCGAAATCAGAATGGCCGGGAGCAGGATCAGGTTGGAGGTCATGCCCATCAGCAGGGTAATCGACACGAGAATGCCGAGGGCGACCGTGCCCTGGAAGGTGGATGCGGCGAAAATGGCAAAGCCGGCAAACAGGATCAGGGCGGTGTAGAACATGCTGATGCCGGTCTGGCGGATCGTGTTGGACACCGCCTGCCCAACGCTCTGGCCGGTATTGCGCAGGTCGTCGCGGTAGCGGGTGATGAAGTAAATCGTTCCGTCCGAGGAAAGCCCAAAGGCTATGCTGAAAATCAGGATGGTCGAGGGCTTAAGGTGGATGTCGAAAAAGCCCATGATGCCGGCCGTAATGATCAGGGGCACCACACTCGGCAGTACGCCCAGCAGAATCTTCCGCGCATCGCGAAGCAGCACCGCCATCACCAGCGACACCAGCACAATGGCCAGCGCCGTACTTTCCTCGAGGTTGGTCAGCAGGTACTCATTCCCCTTCGTAAAAACCACGCTATTACCCGTTATCCGAACGTCGTACTGTTCGGCTTCGGGCAGGCGCTGGCCCGTTTCCCGGTCAATATTGAAGATCGAATCGGCCTTGGGCTGCAGTTTGGCCAGCAGTTCCTTGATCCGAACGGTACCTACATCGGCCATCTGAAAGCTCACCCGGGTATAGCGGCGGGAAGAATCCAGGAAGCTCTGCAGCCGGTTTTCCTGTCCTTTCGCCTGGGGCGCGTAGGCCGCCAGTTTGCTCAGCTCCAGGGCCGGTGGCAGGATATAATACCGGGGATCGCCGCCGCGGTAGCCCTGGTAGAAAAACTTGATGGCTTCCACCACCGACAGCGGCCGGGTGAAATCGGGATACTGCTCCACTTCGCGCTGCAGCAACCGGATCTTGCTGAGGGTCGTCGGGGAGAGAACCCGCCCCGCCTGCCGGGTATCGACCGAAACCTCAAAGGGCATCACGCCCCCAAAATGCTTTTCGAAGAATTTGAGATCCGTATAAATCGGGTCGTTCTTGGGCAGGTCGTCAACTACGTACCCCACGGCCGTGATGCGCGCCATGCCGACAAAGCCCAGCACGACAAGCGTTATGATCACCGTATAAATGATCGGTCGCCGGTGGTGCACCAGGTGGTCGATGCTCTGCATGAGCGCGGTCGTACGCCGGCCCTCCAGGTGGCTCCGCTGCTTGTCAGACGGCACCGGAAGGTAGCTGAACAGGCTGGGAATCAGTATCAGCGAAAGCGCAAAGGTCGTCAATACGCCCATGGCGGCTACCAGGCCAAATTCCTTCAGCAGGGGGCTCCCGGTGAAATAAAAGACGAAAAAGCCGATGGAGGTCGTCAGGTTGGCGTAGAAGGTCGTCTCACCGATTTTCTCGATGGACAGCTTCAGCGCCCGCATCTGCTGGCCGTGCCGCCCCAGTTCTTCGTGGTATTTATTGAGCAGGAAGATACAGTTCGGCACCCCGATAACGATGATCAGCGGCGGAATCAGACCCGTAAGCAGGGTAATTTTATACCCCAGGATGACCAGAAAGGCCGTCGACCAGACCACGCCAATGCCTACCACGAACATGGCCGCCGTCATCACCAGCAATGACCGGAAGAACAGCAGCAGAATAATGGCCGTAACCAGAAAAGCCAGGCCCATGAACAGGACCATTTCGTTGCTGACCTTGGCCGTAAATTCGGTCCGGATGTAGGGCATGCCCGACAGGTGGACCGGCACCCCGTTTGCCTCTCCGAAGGCTTTGGCTTCCCGAGCAATGGAGCGCACCACATCGATGCGTCCGCGGGTGTTGAGGCTGTTTTGCGTGAAGGTAACGGCCATCAGGTGCGCCGTACCGGCCGAATCCGCGACCAGACCGCGGTAGAAGGGCAGTTTTGCAATGGCGGCTTGCAGACTGTCGACTTCCGCCTGGGTGGTGGGCCGCCGGCTCATTAGCGGCAGGATGCTGAGTTTGTTCAGGCTGTCATTTCGGGCCACCCGAACCAGGTTTGCATTGGAGAGAACGCCCTTGATCCCGTTTAACTGCTTGATGCGCTGCCCCAGATCGTACCATCCGGTGAAGGTCTTCAGCGTGTACATATTCGGGGCTTCTACCCCAATAACCAGGACGTTGCCGTCTTCCCCATAGCGGGCTTTAAAGGCTTCGTATACGTTGAAATCGGGATCGCTGGTCGGGAGAATCTTGGCCATCTCATAGGACAGCTGATTACGACTCGCCTGATAGCCCATGTAGACCGTGGCCAGCAGGATCAGGCTAATTAAAAGGGTTCGCTGCTTCAGAATCAACGCTGCAATTCGGTGCCAGAGCATTCGGGTACGGCAGGGAAAGTTCAGGGCGCAAGGTACCAAAATCAGGCCGGTTTGTCACAAATGGACCCGGGCGGATGGAAAAAAACGCCTGCCAGACGTTCATATTTCCATAACTTATGCAAAAAACTTGTATAATTGACTGAAGTTCCTGAAGCTGTCTATCAGACCTCGTCTTTATGCATAAAACACTACCTGTATTCACGATATCCCTACTTTTCGCTGCGTCCGCTCTGGCCCAGGAATACCCTGCGCATCAGGAGGTTAGTCGGACGATTTCGGCCGGAATGGTCGTTGAAGAAAAGGCGGTGGATCACCTGACGGCCCGTAACCTCGTCCAGCGGGGAGGCGTCGCCACCTACGAAGCTGGTCAGTCGATCACCCTGCAGCCGGGCTTTACGGCCCAGGCCGGTGCGGTGTTCGAAGCCAGCATCCGGCCGGTTCAAATCCGCCCGGGCAGCGCCGAGGCGCCTGGTACGCTAACCGTTTCGGCCTCGCCCAATCCGTTTGATCTGCGGACGGAGATTCGCTACCATCTGCCGGAGGCCACCAAAGTAACCCGCACCCTGAGCAATACCCAGGGACAGGTGCTGACGGTTGATGAAGGGCAGGATGTACAGCGGGCCGGTACGCACCGCACCCAGCTGGACGCCTCCCAACTGCCGGCGGGCGTGTACCTCTACGAAGTAAAAACCGGCCGGGAACGGAAAGTAATCCGGCTGCTGAAGAAATAAGCCAATTACAGGCTCCTTAGGCAGAAAGCCGGCTGCTGGGCCGGCTTTCTGCGTTGAAGGCTACTGCTCGAGGTATTCGATATTGTCCTTGATGATATCCTCGGTTTGATCGACCTGCGAAAAGGCCAGCTCCATCTTGGCCCGGTCGAATTCATTTTCGTTATTGGCCAGCCAGATGGTCGCCACGCCATTGCCGATAAAATTGGTAATCGACCGGGCTTCACTCATGAACCGGTCTACCCCCAGCAGCAGGGCCAGGCCCTCCATCGGAATGACGCCCACCGCCTGCAGCGTGCTGGCCAGCACGATAAACCCGCTTCCCGTTACGCCCGCCGCCCCTTTGGACGTTACCATCAGCACTCCGATGATGGTCAATAACTGGCTGAAATCCAGCTGAACCTGAAACACCTGGGCCAGAAAGATAGTGGCCATCGACAAGTAGATGGTCGTGCCATCCAGGTTGAAGGAATAGCCCGCCGGTACCACTAGCCCGACCACCGACTTGGCGCAGCCCATGCGTTCCAGCTTTTCCATGAGCGAGGGGAGACCGGCTTCAGAAGATGAGGTTCCCAGGACGATCAGCAGTTCTTCCCGAATGTAGCGCAGGAAGCCCCACAGGCTGACGCGGTATTGCCGGAGCAGGAGAAAAAGAACGACGAAAATAAACAGGCCCATGGTCGTGTAGACCGTCAGCATAAGTTTGCACAGAGGGATAAGGGTTTTCAGACCGTATTTTCCGATGGTAAAGGCCATCCCGCCGAATGCTCCGATCGGGGCAAAGAGCATGACCAGATGAAGCCCTTTGAAGACCCATTTGGAGGCGACTGTCAGGTAACCCACCAGCCGGTCCTTGCGCGGAATGCGGTTCAGGACCATACCAAAGACGATGGCCACCAGCAACACCTGGATCGTGAAGTTGTCCGCAAAGAATTTCCACCAGCTGAAACTGGCTGCGCCCTGGGTGTATTTGCTGATGTCGCCCCCGCTGGCCTGGGTAACGACACCATCCCCCGGCCGAATCAGGTTCGCTACGCCGATACCGATCAACCGGGCCAGGGTCGTGACCACTTCGAAATAAAGAATAGCCTTGCCGCCTACCCGGCCGACCTTTTTCAGGTCATTCATCCCGACAATCCCCAGGGTAATGGTTAGGAAGATGATGGGTTCGATAAACCGCTTCACCACCCAGATGAAGCCTTTCCCCAGGCCTTCCATCTGAACGGCGGTTTCCGGAGCGAAATGCCCCAGCAGGGCCCCGGCCGTGATGGCAGTGAGTACCCAGAAGGTCAGGTTGGTGAAGAGTTTTTTCATGCGTTTAACTCGGAGAAATGGGATTGAATAACCTGGACGGTCGTAGCGGTCAGCAGTTCCGGAGCGCGCCGAACCGCCTCGTGAAACGGCAAGCCCGCCGGGGTAATGGCGTACGCGCCGGCCAGCCCCAGCGTCTTTACCTGCCCGGGCGTCAGATCCAGCCGACCGCAAAAGGCAATGACCGGAACCTGGTCTCGCCGGGCCAACCGGGTGAGGCCACCGATTAGTTTTCCCGACAGCGTCTGCTCGTCGAGGGACCCTTCGCCCGTAATCACCAGGTTCGCCTGCCGGATCCGGTCGGCCAGGCGAAGGTAGGTGCTGACGAGGGAAAAACCGCTGGTCAGTTCGGCGCCCAGAAAGACGCGGGCGCCGAAGCCCGTGCCACCCGCCGCCCCGCTGCCAGGCTCGTCCGCCGAAGTTATGCCCAGATCCCGCTCGACCACCTGGGCCAGGTGCCGTAAGCCCTGGTCGAGACGTTCAACCATCGCGGAATTGGCTCCCTTTTGGGGACCGTAAATCGCCGCCGCTCCGGTTGGGCCGCAGAGGGGATTATCCACATCACAGGCCACCCGTATCTGGACATTTCTGAGCTGGGGCAGGATCGATTCTGCCTCAATATGGGCAATTTCGGCCAGCCGGCCACCCGTCGGATTCAGCAATTCGCCGGCCTCGTTCCGGAAGCGGTAACCCAGGGCGGCGGCCAGTCCGGTACCCCCGTCGTTGGTGGCGCTGCCGCCAATGCCTAGGACAATGGTGTCGACACCCTGGGCGAGAGCCGCCGCGATGAGCTGGCCGGTGCCGTAGGTGGAGGTCAGGAGGGGATTGCGTTCGCCGGGGGCCAGCCGGTAAAGCCCCGAGGCCTGGGCCATCTCGATAAAGGCCGTCTGACCGTCGCCCGAAAGGCCATAACTGGCTTCCACGGGTCGGCCCAGCGGGTCCTGGACAATTTGGGAGAAAAAGCGGCCGTTGGTAGCCCGGGTGAGCAGGCTGGCGGTACCTTCGCCTCCGTCGGCCAGCGGGACCGGATCGATCCGGGCCGACGGGTAACACCGCTCGATGCCCAGGCGGATGGCGTCGACGGCCTCCTCGGCCGTAAGCGAACCTTTGAATTTATCGGGGGCGACCAATATGTTCAGACCCATAGGGGCAGCAGCCAGATCAGGATAAAGGTAGATAGCCCCATGCCTACCGAAAGCAGGCTGTAGGAACGAAATAAAGTCGGCGCATCGACCCGGCCGAAGCGCGATATGACCCAAAAGTAAGCATCGTTGGCGTGCGAAAGCGTCATCGAACCCGCGCCCATTGCTGCCAGGGCCAGTTCCTGGTCCCAGGCGGTTGCCAGTCCGAGGGCGGGCAGCAGCGGCTTCACCAGCGAGGCGACCGATAACACGGCCACGGTTGAGGAGCCCTGTGCCGTTTTCAGCAGTACCGCCAGGCCGAACGGCACCAGCAGCCCCAATCCCGATTTGCCCGCAAAGGCCGAAAGCGATTGCTCCAGCCCCAGGTGCTGGATGATTTCGCCGAACGCGCCGCCCGCCCCCACGATGGCCAGTACTGGCCCGGCTTTGACGATGGATTCTTCGATTACCTGGTTAAAAACCGTTTTGTTCAGCGGTCGTACCAGTCCCAGGGCAAGTACTACGCCTACGCAAAGCGCGGCTATCGGGTCGCCCAGGAAGCCTGCCACCGCCAGGACCAGCGCCGGGAACCGGTCCGGACTCAGGGAAAGCAGCGATTTGAGGGCAATTAAGCCAATCGGAACGAGGATTGCCAGCAGGGCCCCCGTAGCGGATGGCAGGTTCGTGGAGGCCGTTTCCGGGTCAGGGGTAGGCACAAGCGGCTGGCCCGCGGGATCCTGCATGGATGGTCCGAAGCGTTTCCCGGCAAAACGTGCCCACCCATAGGCGAAGGCCGTACCCGGAATGGCCAGTACCGTTCCCAGCAGGATCATCCGCCCCGTATCCACGCCGAGGATGCCGACCGCGGCCGTTATGCCCGGGTGGGGCGGTACCAGGCAGTGCACGGCGTACAGCCCGCCCGCCAGGCAGAGGACCAGCTGCAGGTGGGTAGCCCGGGCCTGCTCCTGCCCTGCGGCATCGGGTGCAAGGCGGGCCGCCAGGGAAAGGACCAGGCCGCTGAGTACGATAAAGCCCGAGTCGCAGAAAATCGGCAGGCCAACCAGGAAGGCCATCAGCAGCACAGCCAACGGCGTTCGGTCGGTGCCGATGCGCCGGAGAATGGCCGTGGCCAGGCTTTGGGTCGCCCGGCTGTGGTCCAGCAGGCTGCCCAACACGGTGCCCAAAATGACCAGCAGGCCAATTTTTTCGAGGGTATGACCGAAGCCGGCCCGCAAATGCTTCAGAACGTCTGCCGCCGGTAAGCCGGCCAGTAGCCCAACGGCCACTGCCAACAGAAAGAGGACCGCAAAGGTGTGCAGCCGGAAGCGGGAACTGAGCAGGATGATGGCCAGAATGCTGACCACAAGCAGAAGAACCGGGTTCATCGGGGACGGTGGTAACCGCTAATCGGCGGTCGGTCAGTACGTACGGAAAAAGGCGCTACAGGCGCTTTCTACCTATAACCGGACCGGGTCCGTTGGGCAATCTTAAATTTTTACTCTATTATTAAGGCTGTTTTGCTTTACGTTAAAAATACAGAAAGTATCCGTTGTATGGATCCGTTTCTTCCCGCCAAACGCTATTTTCAGGAAATCTCGGCAACCAGCATTCACTACCTGTCGTTGGACTGTGTCGTTTTTGGGTTTCACCACAATGAATTAAAGGTACTGTTGCTACGTTGGAAAGACACGGAGGAATGGAGCCTGCCCGGCGGATTTATCGGTAAACGGGAGTCGGTGGATGCCGCGGCGATTCGGGTGCTGCAGGAGCGGACCGGGCTTGAACACCTTTTTTTGCAGCAGTTTCACGTCTTTGGGGCGGCCGAACGCTACGACCAGGACGATACCTGGGCACGCACCAAGCTCGGCTGGGATCCCGAAAGCTGGTCCGAGCGGACCATTTCGCTGGGCTATTATGCTCTGGTGGACTACACCAAGGTGACGCCCATGCCGGATTTGCTCTCCGACGAATGCCGCTGGTGGGCAGTAGACCAGCTCCCGCGGCTGCTCTTCGATCACAACCACATCATCGAAGTAGCCCTGAAGACCCTGCGCCGGCAACTGAGCTGGCAACCGGTCGGCTACAACCTCCTGCCTGATAAATTCACGCTTCCCGAACTGCAACGGCTGTACGAGACCATCCTCGGCCGCCCGCTCGATCCCCGGAATTTCCACAAGAAAATGATGGGACTCAACATCCTCGAACGCCTCGAGGAACGCCGCCGCGGCGGCGCCTACAAATCGCCCTACCTCTACCGCTTCCGCCCGGAGGCTTACGAGCAGGCGCTGGAGGAGGGGGCTATGGCGTTTGGGTAGGTAAGGATTGAGGGATTGAAGGATTGAAGTGTCTATAGTAATTCCGGTCAGAACGACTAGAAATTACTACAATCCTTCAATCCATCAATCCTTCAGTCCTTTACAGCGTTCCCTTCCGCATCTCCTTAACCGCATAATCCGCTGCCCGGGCCGTGAGGGCCATGTAGGTCAGGGATGGGTTTTGGGTGGAGGTGGAGGTCATGCAGGCGCCGTCGGTGACGAAGACGTTCTTGCAGGCGTGCAGCTGGTTCCACTGGTTGAGCAGGGAAGTTTTGGGGTCCCGGCCCATCCGGACACCGCCCATCTCGTGGATGTCAAGGCCCGGGTTCCGTTTATCGTCGCGGGTGCGGATGTTTTTGAAGCCGGCCACGGTGAACATTTCCGTCATCTGCTCCAGGTAATCCTTCACCATCTTATCGTCGTTTTCGTCGTAGGAAACCGAGATTTTCAGCTGCGGGATGCCGTAGGGATCCTTCAGGTTTCCGTCGAGGGCGACGTAATTGCTTTCCTTCGGAATGGTTTCCCCCATCATGTGCGAACCGACGTACCAGCCGCCCAGTTGCGGGTTGAGCAGGTTGTCCTTCAGGCCGGCACCCAGGCCTTCCTGGTTGGTGCGGGAGGCCCGTCCGGCCGAAAAACCCGCCGCGTAACCGCGCAGGAAGTCGGTTTCCTGCTTATGGAGGTTCCGGAAGCGGGGAATGTACGGACTGTTGGGCCGCTTGCCCTCGGTCATGAAGTCCAGGTGACCGTCGTATTCGGCCGAGACGCCGGCGCGGTAGTTATGAAAGGCCACGTACTTGCCCAGTAGGCCGCTATCGTTGCCCAGGCCGTTGGGGAAGCGCCGGGACGTTGAATTCAGCAGGATCAGGTTGGTATTCAGGGCCGCAGCGTTCACGAAAATGATCCGGGCGTAGTACTCGGTCATCTGCTTCGTCTGGGCATCCACCACCCGCACGCCGGTTGCCTTGCCTTTCTTTTCGTCGAAGATGATGCTGTGCACGACGGAGTTAGGCCGCAGCGTCATTTTGCCCGTTTTCATCGCCCAGGGAATGGTCGAGGCATTCGAGCTGAAATAGCCGCCGTAGGGGCAGCCGCGCTCGCAGATGGTCCGGTGCTGGCACTGCGCCCGGCCCTGCTGCAGGTGAATGGGATTGGGCTTGGTGATGTGCGCGGCCCGACCCATGATGACCGGGCGGGAGCCTTTGTAATGCGCGGCCATCTTTTCGCTGAAGTATTTTTCGGCGCAGTTCCACTCGTGCGGCGGCAGAAACTCGCCGTCCGGCAACTGGGGAAGCCCGTCTTTGTTCCCGGAAATACCCGCGAACCGCTCAACGTGGCTGTACCAGGGGGCCAGGTCGCTGTACCGGATGGGCCAGTCGACGGCGAATCCGTCGCGGGCGGGGCCTTCAAAGTCGAACTGGCTCCAGCGCTGGGTCTGCCGGGCCCAGAGCAACGACTTGCCGCCAACCTGGTAGCCCCGGATCCAGTCGAAGGGCTTTTCCTGAACGTAGGGGTGCTCGGCGTCCTTGACAAAAAACTGATCGGTTCCCTCGTAAAAAGCGTAGCACTTGCTGACGATGGGGTTAGCCTTGCGGATATCGAGCGGCAACTGATTGCGGTGCTCGAACTCCCAGGGCTGCTTCATGGTCGAGGGGTAGTCCGTCACATGTTGCACGTCGCGACCCCGTTCCAGGACCAGCGTCCGAAGACCCTTGCCGGTCAGTTCTTTGGCAGCCCAGCCGCCACTGATGCCCGACCCGATGACGATGGCGTCGAAGGTCTGGGCTTGTATTGCGTTGATATTGAGGTTGGCCATTTTTTTAGTGACGCTTGACATGGGACGTTGGACTTTTGACAAAACCGTCGAATCGGCGAAGCTCAAATGTCATAGGTCAAACGTCATTGTCATATGTAAAAATCATTTCTTCTCCGTAACGGCCTTCGCCACCACCGGCACACAACCGTGGTAGTAGCCCGGAGCAAACTGGAATTTGGTGAGGTTGGTCATGACGTATTCAGATGTCATGTAGCCGCGGATCGTCAGGCCTTTGACCAGTTGCAGGAAGCCTTTTTGGGCCGGGTCCGTCGATTGGCTGAAACTGCCGAGCAGCTCGGTGCGCTGGGCGGTATCGGCGGCAGCGAAGGATTTGCCATACCGCTGTTTAGCCAAATCGTCAACGGTAGTCAGACCGTTCGCCAGCGTTTCCTGGGCCTGTTTCTCGAAGCAGTCCTTCACCATGGTTTGCACGAACTGGTGGATACCCAGCTCTTTGGCACCCGGCGTGTCAGTTTTGGGAATGATGGTTTCGACCACTTCCGCCAGCAGGGCTTCCTGGGCCGTGTTCAGCAGGGAGGAGCGGGTTGGGAGGGTTTCGGGGCTCCAGCCGTTGGCCCAGGCAGGGAGGCTGACCAGCCCGCCCACGGTTGCGGCAAGAGACTTTAAAGCAAGGCGTCTTTTCACGGGTGCGTTATGAAATCGTAAAAGCAGTAAGGGATAAAGTTTTTGGAACCCCTAATTTACCGAATACCATTGGGTCCGACAAGCATGACGCTGGTGATAGGGGCATAAAAAAACGCAGTCGCCACGAAAAATAGCGACTGCGAATCAGGATCTTAGGGTTTACCCTAACGGACTGGCCAGGGGTTGGCGATACGGCTCCGAATTCGGGGTTTTCGTCCGCCGCTCCCCAGAGAAGCTGTTGGTTTATTTGCCCGTCGCGGTGCTGGCACCCGCCGGGATGAACTGGATGCTCATGACCTGCATCAGCAGATCAGTCGGTTTGGCTTTCGGGTTGCGGAAGACCAGGTACACATCCTGCCGGCCGGTGGTGGGCGTCAGGTCGGCCTTGACCTTCTGAGCACCCCGGCGTATCGCGGCGGCCTGGCTACCGCCAGCCGGAGCAGCCGGAGCGGCAGCGGGCGTAGTACCTGCGGCAGGAGAACCTGTAGCTTGCGTACCGGCGGCCGGCGTCCCGGCGGCCGGCGCACCGGTAGCATTAGCCGGACGCTGGGCGTTGTTACCTCCCGCCGTATTGTTGCTGGCGGCCGGCGGCCCCGCCTGCGGATTCCGCTGCTCCACGGCACCGGTCTGTCCGATCAGCGTCCCGGTGGGGGAGCCCAGCCGGACTTCAACCGTACCGCCCAGGGCACCGTTCCTGGCCATGGCCATGGCTGTTAATTCGATCTGGCCAATGTCCGTCAGGTCGATGTTTTTGTAGCCCAGGTAGGCCTGGTCGCCCTGGGTATAGAACGAGCGGCCCGGCGTCGTGTACAACTGCGTGCCTTTTTTCACATCAGCTTTTTCGGGATCCACTTCGGCGCTGCGTAGGACAACCCAGTTGTCGCCCGTTACGGCCGGCATCACCTTGGTGCCCCGGTCGGTATAGGCCGCCCGCAGGATGAAGGCACCCCGGCCATTGTCGCCGGTCGGAATCGTCGGCTGGTAGCTGCCTTTCACCGGATAACTTTTGGCGGCAACGGGTTTCTCGCCCAGGCTCATGATGTAGGTAACCATCGTGGTGGCATCAGCCAGCGAGAGGGCCGGGTGGGCGCTCATGGCGTGGTCGCCCCAGACGCCACCGCCTCCGGAGATCACCTTTTTGGCCAGCCGATCCACCGCTCCGGCATCGCCCTTGTATTTCTGGGCTACGTCCAGGTAGCTCGGCCCGACCGACTTTTTGTCCATCATGTGACAGGCCTTGCAGTCGCTCTGGTTGATCAGGTTCAGCCCCGTGGCGAAGCGGGCGGAAGCTTCCGTACTGCGGTGGTTCTGGGCCAGTTCGATGGGATCAAAATTGGCCGGAACGTAGTCGATGCTCACGGCCACCTGGCTGGCGTTGATCTTGCCGCTGGAGAGGCTGCCGTCTTCCTTGTCGCTGACCTGAACGGCGTATTCTATGGGCCGGTCCGGAAAGTAGAACGACTGATTGCCCCGGGTGATGTCGACGGCCACGACCGGCGGTTCGTTTCCGGCTTTAACCTCCAGGGTCCGGCTGTTCTTTTCGCCTTTGGCGTCGGTAACCGTCAGCGTCGCCTGGTAGGTGCCGGGTTTGTCGAAGGTCACGGTCGGTTTAGCGCCGGCAAACACCCGCGGGGCGCTGCCTTTGCCCGTTACTTTCCATTCGTATTTCAGCGCATCGCCGTCGGCATCAGTCGTTCCGTCCGCCGAAAAGGTCACCTTGAACGGCACCGCGCCGCCGGTTTTGCTCGCGGAGGCCATCACGGCGGGCTTCCGGTTACCGGCATTGTATTCGATCTTGACCAGCCGGGCGTTGGGGTTTCCGCGGAACCCGGCTGAGCCGTATTCGAGGACGTAAAGGTCGCCGTCCGGGCCAAAGTCCATGTCAATGGCACTGCCGAAGCTTTCGCTGGGCATGAAGCGTTCCATCGACTGGTAATTCCCGTTATCGTCCATGGTCACGGCCATGATCCAGCCGCGCATAAAGTCGACGATGAGCCATTTTCCTTCGTAATAGTCGGGAAAGGGGCGTTTGGCGTTCTTGAAGTTGGCTTTCCGGAAGACTGGCCCGCCCGTAGCGCTTCGGCCGGAACTGCCCAGCATCGGGAAGTCGGGCGAAGGACCGTAGGGATACCAGATAAAGGCTTTCTGGGCCGGCGGCAGGTCGCGCAGACCGGTATTGTTGGGCGACTCGTTGACCGGTTTGGCCGGATCGAAACGCGGCCCGATCTTCTTGGTTTCGAAATCGTAATCGGCGTAGGCCTGGTTGTTTCCGATAAAGTACGGCCAGCCGTAGAAACCCGGTCCCTTGGCCTGGTTGAATTCGTCGTAGCCGCGCGGGCCCCGTTCGGAGTCATCCGAGGCATCCGGACCGACTTCGCCCCAGTAGAGGTAGCCGGTCTTCGTGTCCAGCGTCGGCCGCCAGGGATTCCGGTGACCCATGGTGTAAATTTCCGGACGGGCTTTGGCGGTGCCTTTCGGGAAGAGGTTGCCTTCCGGTATGGTGTAGGTGCCGTCCGCTTCCGGGTGGATGCGCAGGATTTTGCCCCGCAGGTCGTTGGTGCTCGCCGCCCCGCGCTGGTCGTCCCAGTTGGCCTGGCCCGGCCGCTCGTCGATGGGCGCGTAGCCGTCGGAGTTCGAGTTGGAAGTGTTGTTGCCCGTCGTCAGGAAGAGGTTACCCCGGTCGTCGAAGACCATCCCGCCGCCCGTATGGCAGCATTCCTCGCGCTGGGTCGGCACTTCCAGGATAATCTTCTTGGAGGATTCGACCAGCTCGTTGCCGCGGAGTTCCCAGCGGGCCAGGACGTGCTTGGGTTCCTTGACGTCGGCATAATAGAGATAGATCCAGTGATTCCGGTCAAAGCCGGGATCCAGCACCAGGCCCATCAGCCCTTCTTCGGCTTCGCGGACCTGACCCTGCCGGTTCGTGTATTTCGTATTGACCGGGAGAGTAGCGATGGTCGTCACCTGTTTGGTCGCCGGATCAAAGACCTTCAGCGCCCCTTTGCGTTCGACGAACAGCACCCGGCCGCCCTGCAGAAACGCCATCTCCATCGGTTCATCCAGCGCTCCTTCGGCCGTCAGTACAATTTTGGTAAACCGATTCTCTTCCGGAGGACCCGCCGGAAGAACCGAGGCGGCTTGCCGGGAGGCGTACGATAGCAGGCTGCCGGCCGCCAGACAGACCAGCGCCGGGCGTACGAGCGATCGTACCAGGGTAGAAAACGTAGGCATAGGATTAGTCAACTAATTAGGATTGTTACAGAACAGAGCCGGGGTGGCCAAGACCACCCCGGCTAATCACTGTAGGGTTAACGAACTGAATCAGGATTGCTATTGAGTTTGGTACGGGAAAAGACCGCAGCGTTAATTCTTGATCGTAAATTCGGACTCCTTGACACCGTCGTTGATTTTCACTTTATCAACCGAAATTTCCATCTGAAACTGGCCGCCGCCCTGGGTCAGGATCGTAGGGTACTTCAGCCCTTTGAAATCTTTGTAGGCACTCAGGCGGCTGGTCTGCTCACGCTGCCCCTGGGGTGAGCGCTGCATGGCAATCGTCTGAACCTTCAGGCCGGAGGCGGCGTCGTAGAAGTCCGTCCAGGAAACCGTCCCGTCGGTATGTTTCACCCGGTAGGCTTCCTTGCCGTCGATGGTTTCCTTGCCTTCCACGGTGCTCTTGATGCCCATTTCGGCAAAACGCAGTTCCGGAAACAACATGCCCTGCAGAATAGCCTGGCGGGCGTCATTGCCTTCAATGGTCTGGTTGCCCCCGCGCATGCTGATGAAGGAAACCTTGCTGCCGTCGCTGACCATCTTGAACAGCTCCATGCCGTTGGCGTTCATGGTCTGCGAAAACTTGGTCGGCGCCTTGTACTTCCGGGTAATCATCATCACGTTGCCCTGCCGCTCGGTGGTCACCTGCACGGTCATGTCCGATATGGAGGCTAGGAAGTCCTTGCCCCCGATGGCCGTCAGGTATTTGCTGATGATTTCTTCCGCGGAAGGATTCTGGGCCTGGGCGCGTACCAGCAGGAGCGGAGCCAGGAGCAGGAGGGTTAGGAGTTTGGTTTTCATGGGTTAAGGGTTATGGTTTATTGTTTAGGGTTTATAGTTCAGGGTACTTATTAATTGATATGGAAGTTGCCTTGTCAACCCTAAACTATAAACCATAAACCGTAAACAGTCTTTATTGCCGCCCACGGCCGCCGCCCTGGGGAGCACCGCCCTGATCGCCGCCGCCATCGCCGTCTTTCACGTCGTCGTTGTTCACCGACTTCTTCCGCCGGCCGAAGGGCAGGCCCGAGCCGTCGAAGCTCATCTTGCCGAGGCGATAGCTGAAGGTCATCCGGACGCCGGCATTGTACATGCTCATGACGCTCTGCTGGGTCAGGATCGGCGACTCAAAGCGGGAGCGGACCCGGAACGGGTGGTTGAAGAAGTTCTCCGCCGCCAGACCGATGCTGCCGCGCTTGTTCTTGAAATCTTTCTTGACACCCAGGTTGTAGAAGGCAAAACCACCCTGGTAGCCCTGCAGCTGCACCTGCCGTCCCCGGCCACCGCCGAAGCCCTGGATGCCCCAGCCGTTCTTCAGCGTCAGGCTGCTGAAGAGGCGTCCGCCAAGGACCCAGCCCCGGTTCGTGGTGTTGTTCCCATCGGTCAGGAACGCCTGGTAGAGATCAAAGCCGCCACCGATCTGCCAGCGGGAGAACAGCGTAACGTTCGTAAAGACGTTCATCCCATAGGCTTCTTCCAGGCCGATGTTCTGGAAGGTGGTAAGGATGGCCTGTTTCACCAGCGGGTTGGCCGGGTCACCCTGGTTGATGTTGATCGTATCCCGGACACTCGTGATGGAGTTGGCCGTGCGGCGGTAGAACAGCGAGGTATTCACGTAGAAGGCCTTGATGGAGCCGCTGGCGCTGAATTCGAAATTGTCGGTCAGTTCCGGGTTCAGGTAGGGGTTCCCCTGGCTGATGTTGGTCGGGTTGGCCTCGTTCCGGTTCGGGTTCAGAAACTGGATACCCGGCCGCTGAATCCGGCGATTGTAGGCAATCTTCAGGATCTTGCCGCCCTTGAGCCCCTTCGAGATGTTGATGCTCGGCACCAGGTTACCGTAGTCCGGGATTTCGTCGAGCTGCCCCGACTCCCGATTGTTGAACCGGGCGTTGATGAGCGTATACTCGTAGCGGGTACCCACCTTGAACGTGTACTTGTTCCGGGTAGCGTAGGTGTACGAGAGGTAGGACGACATCACATTCTGGTCGTAAATCAGCTCGTTGGCCGGGCGGGTGTTATCCTGCTGGAAATTACCGTTGCCGGTCGCGAAGAAATACTCGAAATCCGAGTTCACCTGCCGGAAGATGCCCTTTCCGCCAAATTCAATCAACTGGGTTTTCTTGATGGGCGATTGGTAATCGACCTGAATCGTCGATTCCTGATTATAGCTCAGGTTCACGTTCTTCTGACGGCTGGTGATCGTCTGCATGTCGACGCCGTTAAGCAGGTCGGCCACGAAGTTGTTCGTCCGGTTATTGCGGCTGTACAGGCCCAGAACGCTCAGTTCCTGCTGGGGCTTGTAAGTCCGGGTAAAGCTGACGTTGGCATCAACCGTACCAGAGAAATCCTTGATCCGCACGTCGCGGCCCGTACGCACCGGCGTCGGTACCATCGGAAGGAAGGTTTGCGACAGCAGGTTATCCTGGAAGTTGTTCTGGCTCCGCAGGCCGTAGCGAACGTTGGCCGACAGGGAGGTATTCTTGTCGAGGTCGTAGTCCCAGCCCAGCTGGTAGTTCCCGAAGGCGCCACTCATGAGCGTGCTGGCCGACTGGACGGTCCGAACCCGGCCGGCGGGCGAGGAGGTCGTCTGGGTGTTTTCAAAAGCCCCGACCACGTTGTACATGGCGCGCCCGAAACCGCCCAGGTTAAAGCCCATTTTACCCACCCGGAGGCTGCCGTTCAGGGCCAGGGTAGAACCCCGGTTGCCAACGCCGCCGTCGACGTTCAGGGTAGCGCCCTGCAGTGTATTTTTCTTCGTGACAATGTTGATAATACCGGCCGAGCCTTCGGCATCGTACTTGGCGGAAGGCGAGGTAATGACTTCCACCGACTTAATCATGTCGGCCGGAATCTGCTTGAGGGCGTCGGCCACGGAGGCCGCTACGATGGTCGAGGGTTTGTTGTTGATCAGCACCCGAACGTTCTGGCTGCCGCGGAGGGAAACGTTCCCGTCCAGGTCGACCTGCAGCATGGGAACTTTCCGCATGATGTCGGTGGCGTCCCCACCCTTGGCCGTAATGTCTTTTTCGGCATTATACACCAGGCGGTCGACCTTCTCTTCGATGACCGCAGCCTGTCCGACGACGTTTACTTCGGCCAGCGTTCGGACGTCCGGGGCCAGAATCACGTTGCCCAGGTTGATAGTTGTGCCTTTTTCAATCTTCAGGCCTTTGACATCCTTATTCTGGTAGCCCAGGAAAGAGACCCGCAGGCTGTAATTTCCCACGGCGATTCGCGTCAGGGAGAATTTGCCGTTCTGGTCGGAGGTGGTTCCGTCGATGGGCTTGTTGGTCTGGGTATTGATCAGGGCGATGGTGGCGTATTCGACGGGTTTGTTGGTCGTCGAGTCCATCAGGATCCCGTTGATTTTGCCGTTTCCGCGCGGCGTATCATCGTCAGCGGTACCGGGAATAAAGGTTTTTTCCTTTTCCTGACCGGGTCGCCCCATCCCGCCGCCGCGGTTGCCGAATCCGCCGCCGCCCGGAGGGCCTCCGCCGGGGAACTGGCTGAACGCCGGTGTCATCAGACTGGCCAGCAGGATGGTTACGAAGAGCTTTCTCATTGTATTTGTGGTTGTGTGTCGTAAGGGGGTTTGCCGATACAAATGAACAGAAGGATCAGCAAGGAAGAAAACACAATAGACCGGCACAGCGCTTCCACCGACCAGTTGGGTATTTTTACCGATAAAGGCAACGTATAGCCCGGAAAAACGGGCCTATGGGCAACTCGTCGGCAAAAACGGTGCTTCAGTCGGTGTAATCCCTGTAATGGTCTATTGATGTATTCATACGAATCGGAAAAGCTGTACGTTTACGATGTGATGCTTCCACTTCGGTAGGAGTGTTTCATAATAAATAGTTAGTTAATCCGGACAGCCGACCCTTCTTGAGAGTCGGCTGTTTTATTGAGTATAGCGGTAGACGAATCTGTCTTTCTAGGTGACCGGATAAATGGCTGGATGATCGGACGAATTCATGGATGAAATGTTTCCGTCGGTCGGGATAATCCGGTAACTGGTCGATTTGTCGGGTACTATTGCTTCGAAGTGCGTAGGATTGTACGTTAGCTAATCAGTCGGTCGGCTTCCGGTTATCATCAGTTTACCGCCGGGCTGTAACTATTATTTGGATGAAAACGTCATCGTTGCACCACGCGGTGCCAGTCCTGCTGCATATCCTGGCCTGGACACTGTTTGGTTTTGGGCTGTTTTTGTTTCAGCCACTTTCGTGGAATGTCGTCCTGCCGAATGAGTTCTGGATCAAACAGGTGCTGGTGTTCAGCATGCTGGTCGGTGTCTTCTATCTCAATTCCCAGGTACTGACGCCCCGCCTGCTGTTGGAAAACCGCACGGGCTGGTTCGTGGCTGTCGTGGTAGGCATCCTGCTGACGATCCTGGCGCTGAACCAGCTCATCGATTCCTGGCTCAACCTCCGGGAACTGATGGCCCAGGCGTTTCAGGGCCGCGGAGGGGGCGGCCGCTACAAGCGGAGCGGCGGGCGTTTCTTCGATACCTTCCAGATGGTGCTGATCGTCATGATCCTGGGCATCAGTACCAGTATCACCGCCATTCGGAAATGGCAGCATGATGCGGAAGTCCGTCAGGCCCTGGAACAGCAGAAAATCAGTACAGAGCTGTCGTTTCTGCGGGCCCAGATCAATCCGCATTTCTTTTTCAATACGCTTAATAACATCTACGCCCTGACGCTCATCGACGCCGATACGGCCCGGGAGGCGCTACACCGCCTGTCGCGGATGATGCGGTACGTGCTCTACGATACCCAGGCCTCGACGACCCTGCTCAGCAAGGAGCTGGCTTTTGTAATGGATTATATCCAGCTGATGCAGCTTCGGCTCACTGACAAGGTCACGGTAACCTTTGAACAGCCAAACCCGCTGCGCGATGAGCCGGTTGCGCCCATGCTGCTGCTTCCGTTCGTGGAAAATGCCTTTAAACATGGGGTCAGCGCCACCCAGCCGAGCCGAATTTACGTCGGTGTCCGGCAGCTCAACGGGCATTTGGAAATGGAGGTACGGAACACGATCTTTCCGGAAAAAACGCCTTCTCTGGAAAAGAGCAACGGAATCGGCCTGGTCAATACGCGGCGGCGCCTGGACCTGCTTTACCCCGGCGGTTATGAACTGCTGGTAAACGAACAGACGCCCGAGCAGGAGTACGTCGTGCGCCTGAAGCTGGAACTGGCCAAGGTCGAACCGGCGCAGCTCCAGCCGGCCTAGCCCCGAAGGCGTCACCAAACCCTATGGTCCTTAACTGCATTGCCGTCGATGATGAACCGCTGGCCCTGGGGCTAGTTTGCGCGTTCATCCAGAAAACGCCCTTCCTGAAACTGGTCGGGCGCTACGCCAGCGCCGTGGAAGCGCTGCAGGGGCTGAACGAACAGCCGGTCGACCTGATTTTTCTGGATATTCAGATGCCGGACCTGACGGGCATCGAGCTCGCCCGGGTGCTGGAAGGGGCGGCCTCGCAACGCGGCCCCGGCGGTGTGCCGCGCATTATCTTCACGACGGCTTACAATCAGTTTGCGCTGGAGGGTTACAAGGTCGATGCCATCGATTACCTGCTCAAGCCGTTCAATTACGAAGAATTTCTCCGGGCGGCGGGGTAAGCCCGGACGTATTTCGACCTGGTTCAGCGGGCCATTTCCCCCGTTACCGGCTCCCCGGCCGCCAGCGAAGCCCCGGCCATCAACGAAGAATACGTCTTTCTGAAGGCCGAATACCAGCTCGTTCGCGTAGCCCTGAGTGATATTCTGTACATCGAGGGCCTGAAGGATTATGTCAAGGTTCATCTGCAGTCCGAAACCAAGCCGCTCTTATCCCTGACGAGCCTTAAAGCCCTGGAAGAAAAGCTGCCCTCCCGGAAATTCATGCGCGTACACCGATCATTCATCGTCGCACTCGATAAAATCAGCGCTGTCACGCGGAACACCATCGTCATCGGCTCATCCACCATTCCCGTCAGTGATCAGCATAAGGATGCTTTTAATCAGTTTTTGAGTCGGTGGACGTGAAAAAAGTCGGTCAGTCATCAGTCTGTCAGTCATCAGTCGGGCTTCGCCAATTAGCAAGCTAGAGGGCGAAGCCCGACTGATGACTGACAGACTGATGACTGACCGACTATCCCTAAAGCGTCCCCCGCAGCGTAAGGACCAGATTCCGGCCGGGGCCATTGATGCCCGAGGCAAAGACCCGGTAGGCCCGGTCGGTTACGTTCTCCAGCGCAGCCTGAACCTGGATGTTCCGGTTGACCTGGTAGCTCGTCCGGAGGTTGAGCGTCTGCCAGGCGGGCATGCCCTGGGACGTCGCGTACACGATATTGTCTTCCCCAACCAGGTTGTAATCCTTTAGCCGCTTCCAGCCGTTGAACAGCAGGCTGGCCTCGGCCCTGAAGCGCTTGGCCGTCAGCCGCAGACCGCCCCGGCCGAAGATCGGCGGAATATGGTCCAGCGGGTAGGCGGTCGTATCCGTTTTGATTCGCCCGAAGGTATACGTAACTGACCCGAACGCTTCCAGCCCGCGGCTGATCCGGGCCGTGGCCTGGGCGCTGGCCCCGTACAGATAGGCTTCGGCGGCGTTGGACTGGGTCACGACCCGGCTCTGCCGACCGTTGTAGGGAACCTGCGTCTCGCCGTTCAGACTACCGGGCCGGGTGGTAATGGCGTTGTTGTAGATCGTGTAAAACCCTTCCGCTTCGAGCGTGAGGCGATCCGCCATCGTCTTCCGGATGCCGGCATCCAGGCTGTAGGTCCGCTCGGGCTTCAGATTGGGGTTCGGCACGATCAGCGTTCCAGCCACCGACTCAAACACTTTCGACAAATCATCGACGTTGGGGACCCGGTAACCCGAGGAAAGCGAAGCCGACACCCGCCAGTCTCTCGGCAGGCGGGTCGTCCAGCCCAGGCTGCCCGTCAGCGCCCCGCTTTGCTGGGTCACGTCATTAAACGGAAAGGGGAAAAACGTCTTATCCCGGAACAGGGCGTACAGACGGTTCACCGCGTACCGGGCGCCGTAGGTAAGCGTCGAGCGCGAACGGACATCCAGCGAACCCGACACGTAAGCCGCAAGCGACTGGGTGTTGGCCCCACCGCTGGCATACCGGGTATCGAGGGGAGAAAGGACGCCCGTCTTCAGGTTCCGCTGGTCGGCGCGGGAGGTTACGTCGTTGTAGGTAGCTTCCAGGCCGTAGCGGAGATCATGGCCTGGCGCCAGGGCTTTCTTCAGATCAGCATTCAGCGTCCAGACGTACACCTGCTCCCGCCGGCTCTGGAGGTTGTCGTTGCCAAAGCGCCGGTTCTGGCGGCTTTCGCGGACGTCCTGGTAGGCCGCCGTCAGCCGCAACTCGTCGGCCAGGCCGGACTCGAAGGGTTTATTCAGGTGGTAGGCCGTCATCAGCCGGTACTGCGGACCGTAATACCATTCGGCAAACCGCAGATTGCCCCGGGCGTCGAGTTCTGTCAGGCGGTCGTAGCGCGGTATGTCGTTCGTATTGGAAAACTGCACGTTCAGGATGTGCTGCGTGCGGCTGTTGGCCTGGAACAGGACTTTCTGGAGCAGGTCAATCTGGCGGTAGCCCGAGGGCGACTGAACGTTCGGGTCCAGGTTCCGCACGACCATATCCGCATTGTTTTCCCGCCCCGCGTAGACCGGCCGCAGGCCCAGGTTCCCGAAGGCGGACGAGCGCCGGCTGCCCTGCCGCAGATCACCGAAGTCCGAGGCCGTCAGGCTGCTGGTGAAGGCCCAGCGCCGGAGACCGATGTTCCAGTCGGCATGACCCGTCTTCTCCTGCATGGCCGTCCCGTAGCGGACAAAACCGTTGGCCGACAGGCCCGGCTGGCCGTTGACGCCCAAACGCGGTTGCAGGGTCTGCATGTAAATCACCCCGCCAAGGGCGTCGCTGCCGTAGATGACCGATCCGGGTCCCAGGGCGATTTCCACTTTTTCGACCACCGCATTATCCATGCTGAGGATATTCTGCAGGTGGCCGCCCCGGAAAATGGCCGTGTTCATGCGGACGCCGTCGACCACCAGGAGCACCTTGTTGGCTTCAAATCCCCGCAGAATCGGGCTGCCGCCGCCGAGCTGGCTTTTCTGGACGAGTACCTGCCCGCTTTGCTGCAGGACTTCCGCCATGGTCGGCTGGCTCATAAACTGGAGCTCTTTCTGGTTCAGGACGCGGACGGACTGAGTAATCCGGCTGGCATCTTCGGTATGGCGGCTGGCCGACACGACCACCTCGTTCAGTTCGAGCAGTTTTTCGGTTAGGTAAACCGTGTTGTTGGCGGCGCGGAGTTGTTCCGGCTGTACGGTCAGCGTCTGGTAGCCAACGCGCCGGATCAGGATCGGTCCGGAAAGAGCCGAAAGCGCGGCTTTTCCGCTGCGGTCGGTCAGGACGCCGCCGGCCTGGCCACCATTGGCGCGAATTTCGGCGTTTTCAATGGGTTGTAAAGTCGCTATGTCGCGCACGGTAACGACCTGAGCCGAAGCGGTCAGGGCGCATAGCAGCAGACACAGCAGCAAGCGTAATGGCTGGAGCATGCTGTTGATGGCTAAACGGGAAATAGCATTCGATCCGCACCGGAAAACCGGGCGGTACCTGAAAAGGAACCATCAACCGAGCGGGGGTGGGCATTGGACCTCGCGAGCCGGCCAGGGTAAACCGTTGCGGGGAGGCTGGAAGGTAATCCGCCTGCGTTCCGTAGGTGGTGTAAAGGCGTACGCCAGGTAGGCAGTTAAGGCGAATACGGGGAATTTCGCCGCTTTTTTCCGCAAAGGCGAAGGATCCGCAGGAGCCGTTTCATGGTCCGGAAACAGCCAGGGGAAGAGCGCCTTGACCTGCGTTTCGGCTTCGTCGATGTACCCGATAACTACCAGCGAATCACCTGTCAGCCGGCGCTCCAGGACGTCGATCCGTTTGCCCTGCCAGTCAAATTCCGACCGGTGCAGCAGCCCGGAGCGGGCTTCGGGCGACGAGCGGTGGACCGCGATTCGGAGCGTTTCTTCGGGAGCAAAGAAGGTTTTAAGCGCAAAAGCTTCCCGTACCGAGGCCAGTTTTTCGGCCGCATGCCAGCACAAGCCCGGCAGCGCTAAGGCGCCTGACAGCCAGAGGACCCGTATCAGGGAGCGGATGGGCATGCGGGTGTTCGAAAAAGAAGCACTAAAAGTAGCCAAAAAGTCGGCTGCGGCGGATCGTTTGCCGGGAATATTTAACCTTTTAAGTCGATAGGAGTTGTTTTAACTGTGAAGTTGGAACAGTGACCAAGGCTAAACGACATAGATCATGACGGACCAGACCAATAACCAGCGGGACCGCAACCACGAAACGGAGGACGAAGGGGAACGCAGCGTGGGGCGGAACGGGGCCCAGATTACCGGGCGGAGCGAAGGGCCGTACGGCAGCGACGATTCGGATGAGGACCGCATCATGCACGATAACCGGCACCGCGACGAAGTTGAGAATTCGGCCAATGGCCTCGACAGCGTTCAGGAGCGGGGCGGGCAGGATGGCCGGAACATCCGGCCGCACGGCGGTATCGATATGGACAGCGCCAACGGCGTTCTCCGGTTTAACGATATCGAGAATAACGGCGCCCATGAGGTGACCGAGGAAGGCCTCGACCAGGCGGCCAAGTCGAATACCTCGCCGGTGAGCGTGACTACGCACGGCCCTGACGACTATGCCTCCGACGAAGAGGTTCCCACGCCCCAGGCGCAGGAGCAGGCCAAGCACCAGGACGATGGCGATTCCAACGCCAACGACAGCCGCAGCAACTCTGTGCAGTCCCAGGAGGAGGAACAGGAAGAAATCGCCCGGACCGGCACCTCTACCACGCATCAACCAACCTACTAATTAATAGGTAAAGTTTTAACCATAAACGACAACTTCCATGAGCCATACCAGCAGATCCCGAAAAGAAGGTACCGAGTCCAACGCGGCTAAGCGGACCTACAACACGATGGGCCAGCACCCGGAGACTTCCCAACTTTATGAGCGCGACCTCCGGAATGAGCTGCCTTCGAAGCGGAACTCGTCCAACGACGTCGATCCGCAGGAAGTACAACCGATCGACGACGAGAATAACCAGCGCGTGGAAGCTGTTCGTCGCGACACGTACGAGGATGCCGAATTGACCCGTGATCGGGAGGAAAATTCCGATATCAACAGCAGTCGCTATATCGACGAACAGGCCGACCAGCGCGGACTGAGCAACGCGCCGATGGACGATGACCTTTCCTTCAAAAACCGCAACCCGGACGGGCCGGTGGATGAGCTGGGACATTCGTGAAGTAAATAATTGACAAGAGAGAATAGACGAAAGACAAAAGAGCTTCGCCAGGGATACTGAACTGGCGAAGCTCTTTTGTCTTTCGTCTATTCTCTCTTGTCCTTTTCTCAAGCCACCTGAACCCGTCCCGCCCGCTGCCAGGCGATAAGGACCAGGATCGATAAGGCCGAAATGCTGGCTTCAATGATCATCCACTGCTGGCCGAACGCGCCCAGCGGGCCTTCTACCAGGGCGGTAATGAGGCGCGAGAAGGCGTACAGACCGGAAAGAATGGCTACGTAGGTCAGCCCCAGCCGCGGGTTGGTTAGGCCAAGGTAGCCCAGGACGATACAAATGGACAGGCCGGCGCCGCCGTAGACGCCCCGAATGGAACTGTAGGCATCGGTATTGGGCAGCTTGACCTGGACGAGCTGCATGACCGATTGGGGATCGACGAAGGCCAGGATGGAAACCAGCAGAATCCCAAGGGTAGTCAGGCCGATGAGGCCGCAGGCGAAAAGTCGAAGCAGGGAAGTGTTCATGTTCTTAGTCGTTTATTTTTGCAAAAGAACCCAACCCCGGCTTGATCGATGGTCCATTATCCGCCAAAGAAGTAGCCATCCTGCGCCATGCACGTCCACAGTGAAATCGTCCGGACCATAGCCCGCAACTGCCGCCTGTATGGCCTAACCGAAGGCGAGGTATACGCCCATGCCGGGGTGAGTCCCGCCCTTTTCGAGGCGCCTGAGCAGATGGTGGACTGGAAAGTAGGCATCCGTGTCTGGGAAAGTTCCCAGGCGCTGACCCGGTACCGGTACATCAGCCTACAGTTCGGCAAACAGATCACTTTCTCGGTACTGGGCTGGATTGCCCCCGTCACCAGCAGCGGGCAGCACCTGCTGGCGGCCTGGCGGAGTCTGGAAGATTTTTTCCCGCTGATGGGAAACATGTTTGCCTATGCCGTGGAAGTACGCGGCAACGGCACCGTCACGGTTAAGTACCGGCCCGCTCCCCGCTGGGGGGAGGTCAGCCCCCAGACCGCCTGCCTGGCGACTGAACACGCCATGAGCCTGACGCTTTCCCTGTCGGGCTACCTCTGCGGGCGGGCCGTGCAGCCCCAGGAAGCCCATTTTCAGCACCGGGTTCCCGCTTCGGACCAGCCGCTTTTCCGGAGTCAGTTCGGGGAGGTTCGGTTCGGACAGGCGGAAAACTGCCTGGTCTTTTCGGCGGCTACGGCGGCCCTGCCGCTGGTGTCGGCCAATACCCTCCTGTACGAAAACATGCGGAAGCTCTGCGCCGAAAAAATGGACCAGTTGAGGCAGCAGAGCGGGCTGGCGAGCCAGGTGCAGCAATTGATGATGGCCAAGGAGTCCTACTATGCCCCCCGACTGGAAGACGTAGCCGCCATGCTGGGCCTGAGCACACGCACGCTTCAGCGTAAACTCCGGGAAGAGGGGCATACCTTCCAGCAACTACTGGAAGCTTACCAGATCGAACTGGCGGCCGAGCTGTTGCGTCGGCCGGACACCCGCGTCCAGGAAGTTGCCTTTCAGCTCGGATTCAATAGCCTCCAGAGCTTCAGCCGGGCGTTTAAGCGGAAGACCGGTCGGACGCCGACGGCCATACAGGGCGGGGCAAAGACTAGGGAGTTGGTGGAAGATGGCTGGCTAACGCCTGCAGCGGAGCATCGCGCTGCTCGCGGAATATCGGTTCGTGGAAGTGATTAAGTTTGCGGAGCAGATCGACCAGCAGGCGTTTCTCCGCCTGGGTCAGGTTGCCGCAGACCAGGTGTGACACCAGCAGCATGGGCTCAAAAATGCCAAATATGGCCTGACGACCCTGGTGCGTGATCCGGACCCGCCTGCTTCGCCGGTCCCTGGGATCATCGAACTGCTCGATGAGGCCAGCCGCCAGCAGCCGTTTGATGACTTCTGTACCCGATGTTTTTTCCTGTTTATTCATCAAAATCAGCTCCGACTTGGTCGCGCTTTCCTGTTCCATCAGCATGGCCAGGTAGCTGAATTCCTCAGTCGTCGTCAGGGCCGAACCCTCCAGCGCTTTTTTCGTGTACATCCGGGCGTACCGGTTCAGAAATACCAGGTACATGCTGATGTCTTTCTCCAGCGCCGTCCGCTGGGTCCGCCAGCGGTGTTGGGCCGATTGGGAGGGATCGTCCTGGGTCTGCCGCTGCCCCTCGGCCAGCAAAATCCAGCGGGCGAAGTCCTCAACAGCCGCCGACTGGCCGCCGCGTTCCCGGTCAAACTGTTCCAGCCGGCCGATGATCTCCTTTAAGAACGGGTAATCCATAAGTAACGTCCTGAATGCTGGTAAATATAGTAGGTTTTCGTACTACTATAAAATATATTTTGGCTTTTTTGAGGTATAGTCTTGCCGTCAATGTATGTTGTCGTACTAAATTTGCGGATGAAATAAATGAAAACGTATGATTTCGAAATGGTATATATGGGTCGTTGCGGGATTGATCCTCTCGGTAAGCGGTTTTGCGCAGGGGCCGACCGGGGTCATTACGGGACTGGTCCGGGATAAAAACACCCAGGAGGTGCTGATCGGGGTGACCGTCCAGCTGGAAGGAAAGAACATCGGCGCCATCTCCGACGCCGAAGGCCGATACCGAATTACTGCACCGGTGGGCAGCTATAACCTGAAAGCCTCCTTCGTCGGCTACCGGCCGGAAACCAAATTTAACCTGAACCTGACATCGGGCAATGCCCAGACGATCAACTTCGATCTATCGCCCGATGAGCAGACGCTGGCCGAGGTAAGCGTCAGGACCCAGCGGGCGACGGCCGCGGTCACCACCCTGGAGACGCCGAACTCCATTCAGCGGCTTTCGACGGAAGAAATTCGCTCCAACCCGGGTGGGAATTTCGATATGTCGCGGGTAATCCAGTCGCTGCCGGGCGTGGGCGGAACCGGCGGGACGGCCGGCGGTTTCCGCAACGACATCATCATCCGGGGCGGGGCACCGAACGAGAACGTCTACTATCTGGATGGCATCGAGATTCCGGTCATCAACCACTTTGCCACCCAGGGTTCGGCGGGCGGCCCGACCGGTATCCTCAATGTGTCCTTCATCGAAGACGTTACGCTTTCTTCCAGCAGCTTCGACGCCCGCTACGACAATGCCCTGGCGTCGGTCTTTCAGTTTAAACAGCGGGAAGGAAATCCTGACCGGTTCCAGGGTAACGTCCGGCTGAGCGGTACGGAGCTGGCCGGTACGCTGGAAGGGCCGCTTTCGGACCGAACGACCTTCATCGCTTCCGCCCGCCGTTCCTACCTGCAGCTGCTGTTTTCCGCCCTGGACCTGCCGATTCGGCCGAGTTACTGGGACTTTCAGTACAAAGTGACCCACAAACTGAACGCCAAAACAACCCTGACAGCCATCGGGGTGGGGGCCATCGACGACTTCTCCTTTGCCACGCCGCGGGAAACGACGCCGGAAAATGAGTACACGCTGCGCTCCGTACCGAGCATCAAGCAGTGGAATTACACGGTGGGGGTGGCCATCCGGCGGCTGATCAGCAAAGGCTACGTCAACGTTGCCCTCAGCCGGAACATGTTCGACAACGCGCTCGACCGCTTTGAAGACAGCCGCGATCCGGTCGAAAGCCGCCGGATTCTGCGTTCGCGCTCGCAGGAGATTGAAAACAAGCTGCGGGTCGACGTTAACCAGTTCATCAACGGCTGGAAGTTCTCTTACGGAGGGGTGGCCCAGCGGGTTGGCTACAACAATGACTTTTTCGGACGGATTCGTAACGAGCTTCGGCGGCCGGACGGAACGCTGCTGCAGCCGGCAGTGCGCGTCAGGTTTGACAGCGACCTGCGCTTCTGGCGGTTCGGGGCCTTCGGTCAGGTAGCGAAAACGTTTGGCCCGCTGAGCGTTTCGGGCGGCGTTCGGACCGATATGAATACCTTCCTCAATACCGGCATGAATCCGATCCGGACGCTCTCGCCCCGCCTGGCTCTGAATTATGCGCTCTCGGAACGCTGGAATCTCAATGCTTCGGCCGGGCGCTATTTTAAGCTGCCCATCTACACGGTCTTGGGGTACAAGGATCCCGAGACGGGGCAGTTTGCCAACCAGGATAACCGGTACATCAACTCAAACCATCTGGTACTGGGCACGGAATTCCTGCCCCGCAGTTCCACCCGCTTTACGCTTGAAGGCTTCTACAAACGGTACAACGATTACCCGGTATCCGTCCGCGACGGCATCTCCCTGGCCAACCAGGGCGGCGAGTTCGGAGCCATCGGCAACGAGCGGGTGGAAAGCACAGGAGAAGGCCGGGCGTATGGTTTGGAATTTCTGTACCAGCAGAAGCTGACGAAAAATGTCTTCGCAGTACTGTCCTACACCTTCGTCCGGAGCGAATTTTCGGGCCGGAACGGCCGGCTGATTCCCTCCGCCTGGGACAACCGCCATCTTTTTTCGGGCCTTTTCGGCCGGAAGTTCAAACGGGGCTGGGAGATGGGGCTGCGCTACCGGTACTCGGGCGGAGCGCCGTATACGCCCTTCGACCTGGCGGAATCCCAGCGCAACTACCTGACGCTGGGTACCGGCGTGCTGGACTACAACCGGATCAATACCCTCCGGCTGGGCCGATTCAGCCAGTTTGATTTCCTGATGGATAAGAAGTGGAATTTCCGCCGCGCGACCTTCGATCTGTTCTTCGACGTATCGAATGCCTTTGTGCAGGCCAACCCGGCTTATCCGCAATATACCTTCCAGCGGACGCCGGACAACAGCGCTTTTGTGACGACCGATGGCGGACCCCTGCGGACCGACGGATCAAACGCGGTGCCGTTCATTCTGGCCAACAATGATCCGAGTGTGGTCCCGACGCTGGGCTTTATCGTGGAGTTTTAACCGATGCCGCCGGGGTGGGCAGGACGCTTGCCCCGGCTTTTTTCCGTACGTCCGTTCTTTCCATCGGAACGGAGGCTTTTTGGCTACCTTTACCCGCCGATGTCCACCGCCGGCTTACTCAAATGAACGATCCCCTTTACCGAAAGCCCCTTTTCTGGCAGCTGCTGGCGGTCGGGCTGCTGGTCCCTGCCTTTTTCTCGCACCTGGGCCTGATACCGCTGGATACGGTCTCCGACGAGCCCCGGCGGGCCCTGGTGGCCATTGAAATGATGCTTTCGGGGGATTACCTGACGCCGACGCTGAACGGAGAGCCGTATTTCAACAAGCCCCCGCTGTACAACTGGATCATCGCCGCCTCCTACCACTTCTTCGGGGATTATTCCGCTTTTGCCCTCCGTTTTCCAATGGCCGTTTCGCTGGTTCTGTACGGCCTGACCGTTTTTTTGCTCGTACGGCGGCACCTGGGATCGCCGGTAGCCTTTGCGGCGGCGCTGATGCTGGTGACCAACGCCCGGGTCATGCTCTACGATTCGCTGCTGGGCCTGATTGACATTACCTTTTCCTGGCTGACCTATACGGCCTTTATCTGGGTTTATCAGTTTGACCGGCAGCGGCGGTACTACGCCTTGTTTTTGTCGACCTACGTGCTGACGGCCCTGGGCTTCCTGATGAAAGGACTGCCTTCGCTGGTCTTTCAGGGGCTGACCCTGCTCGCCTACTTTCTGTATACCCGGCAGTTCCGCAGGCTATTTCACCCGGCCCATTTCCTGGGCATCGGCGTGTTTCTGCTGATCGTCGGCAGTTATTATGTCGCGTATTTTACCCGCAACGCCATTCCGCTGAGCCAGGTGGCGGGCGTCCTCTTCAGTGAGAGCGCCAAACGGACAGTGGTGGAGTTTGGCATTGGCCAAACGCTGTTGCACATGCTGACCTTTCCGCTCGAAATGCTATACCATTACGCGCCCTGGCTGGTGATGGTCGTTTTCCTCTTCCGCCGCCTCCAAACGCCATATCTTAGAGATATGGCGTATTGGAAGGAGCCCTTCGTGCGGTTCAACGGGATCATTTTCCTGGTCAACTTCGTCATTTACTGGACCTCGCCCCAGGTGTACGCCCGTTACCTGCTCATGCTCCTGCCGCTGCTGTTCACCATCCTGGCGTACGGGTATTATCAGGCCCGTCCGACCGACTGGCGCCGGCGATTTTTCGACGGTTTTGGCCTGATGCTGCTGGGAGTGCTGACGCTCGGCAGCTGGGCGCCGCTCTTCATTCCGGAGACGAAATCGATGGAGGGGCTGATCTGGAAATGCGGGCTGTTTTTCCTGTTGCTGGCGTTTTTCCTCCTGCAGTACCAGCGGCAGCGCGAAAACCGGCTCCTGATTCTGTTTGCCACCATGGCGGTCCTTCGATGGGGATTTAACTGGTTTGCCCTGCCTCCCCGGGTGGAACACCGGCAGTTTTACAAAGACAGCTCCGAGGCCGTGGCGCGGCTGACCCTCGACCAGAACGGCAAGCCGCTGCCGCTGTACGGTTACAAAGCAACCATTGGGACCGACGGGGGCACTGACGTGAACAGTTTCCATATCGCCGCCGTCCGCCGCCGGGTCCTGGGCGTGACTGACCGGAAGATACCCGGCGCGTTCTACATCGCGGATTCGCTCAATCTGGCTGGGGAACGGTATCGCACCCGGCATCGCTTTATGCTGTTCGATCAGCATCCGGCGTATTTGGTACAATTCGAATAAATAATGGCTTTTTGAATGGATAATACTGCGTTTTCCTAGGACATTCCGAAGTTCTGATACCTTTGCGAAAAGCTGGTCACATTTCTTACCTCGACACGTTTGTCACCATGCAGCCGCTTTTATCTGTCGTTATCTGTGTCTACAATGAAGCGGGTAACATCCTCCCCATGATTGAACAGGTCGACCTGGCCCTGGCCGGGTACGACTACGAAATTATTTACGTCAACGACGGTTCCACCGACCAGACCCTGGCCGAGCTGCGGGCCGTGCGCAACGAACGGCTGGTCGTTATCGATCTTCAGAAAAACTACGGCCAGAGCCTGGCCCTGGCGGCGGGCATCGAAGTCGCCCAGGGGGAATACATCGTTACCATGGACGGCGACCTGCAGAACGATCCCGCCGATATTCCCGCCATGCTGCGACTGGCCCAGGAGGGCGACTACGACCTCATCGCGGGAAACCGGGCCAACCGGCAGGACGGCATGGTGCTGCGCAAGGTTCCCAGCTGGATCGCCAATGCCCTGATTCGCCGCGTTTCGGGGGTTCGGCTGAAGGATTACGGCTGCGCGCTGAAGGTGATGCGGGCCGAACTGGCAAAAAGTTTGGGCCTGTACGGCGAGCTGCACCGCTTCATTCTGATCCTGGCCAAGCTGGAAGGGGCCCGGATGGCCCAGGTCGACGTTCGCCACCATCCCCGCCGCATCGGGCAGTCGAAATACGGGCTGGGCCGGACGCTGAAAGTGGTCAGCGATCTGATTCTGATGCTCTTCCTCAAGAAGTACCTCCGCAAGCCCATGCACCTGTTTGGTAACTGGGGCATTGTCTCGCTCCTGGCCGGGCTCGCAATCAACGGGTACCTGTTAATCCTGAAACTGCTGGGGAACGAAATCGGCGGACGACCCCTGCTGATCCTGGGTGTGATGCTGGTGATTGCCGGCCTGCAGCTCATCACCTTCGGGCTCATGACGGAGCTGCAGATGCGGACGTATTACGAATCCCAGGAGAAGAAACCGTATAAGATCCGTCGGGTGTACCGGGCGGAAGGAGCGTTAGTCAATGAAAAATGAATAATGGAGAATGAATAATGAACTGGGCTTCTTAGCGGGCGTTTGGTGCCTTCCTCTGACACCTGCGATTCATTATTCATTCTTCATTATTCATTACTAATTCCCATATGCCTGGCTATCTCAAAACCGTCTTAAAGGTCCTGTTGTCGGCCCTGTCGCTCTGGCTGGTTTTCCGGCAGATCGACAGTCGGCAATTGTGGCAGGTTTTGAGCCAGGTGCATCCGGGGCAGTTGCTGCTGGCCCTGGGGCTTTACCTGGTTTCCCGGGTGCTGGGGGCGGAGCGGCTGCGGCTGCTTTTCCGGCAGATCGGACTGGAGCTGGGGCTGCGGCCGAGCCTGAAACTGTACTGGCTGGGGATGTATTACAACCTTTTTCTCCCCGGCGGAATCGGTGGAGACGGGTACAAGGTTTACCTCCTGAACCGACTGACGGGATTACCCGTTAAGTCGCTGGTAACGGCCAGTTTACTGGACCGGGTGCTGGGTTTACTGCCGCTGGGGTACGGACTGGCCCTGCTGGGTTTCTACCTCCTGCCCGATACGCCATATCTCCAAGATATGGCGTATCTCAGATGGTGGTTGCTGCCCGCCATCCCGCTAGGCCAAGTCCTGGCCGGCTGGCTGCTGGAACGGTTTTTCCCGGCCTACCGGTCCGCTCTGGGGGCTGTCACCCTGCAATCCCTGGGTGTCCAGGGGTCGCAGATGCTGGCCATCCTGGTGCTGGTGCAGGCGGTCGGGGCAGCCGGTCCGATGGCTGGTTACCTGTTTATTTTTCTGTTATCCTCCGTGGTTTCGATCCTGCCGTTTACCATCGGTGGGGCCGGGGCGCGGGAGCTGACCTTTCTGCTCGGGGCGAAGCTGTTTGGGCTGCCAACCGAAGCCGCCGTGGCGGTCAGCCTGTTGTTTTACCTGATTACCGCCCTGGTTTCGTTATCAGGCGTGGTATTCAGTTTTAACCTGTTCACATCGACTAATGATCTACGGGCATGAACATCTTACTCACCGGAGGCGCGGGGTTCATTGGCTCGTCAGTGGCCGACCGGCTGCTGAACGAAGGCCATACCGTCGTTTGCCTGGATAATTTCGATACCTACTACAATCCGGAACGAAAGCGGGAAAACACCGAACGAGCCCGCCTTTCCCCCCGGTACCATTCCTACGAAGCCGACATCCGGGACGCCCGGGTCGTCCATCGCCTCTTCTCGGATCACCGCTTTGATGCGGTCATTCACCTCGCGGCCCGGGCCGGGGTTCGGCCTTCCGTACAGGACCCGGCCCTATATTTCGACGTGAACGTGCAGGGAACGCTCGTGCTGCTGGAGGCCATGCGGCAGTGGGGCGTCAAGAAAATGGTCTTTGCCTCGTCTTCCTCGGTTTACGGGGATTCGGCTACACCGCCTTTTGCGGAGGAAAAAGCCGTGGACCGGCCGCTTTCGCCTTATGCCGCTTCCAAGCGCTCGGCCGAACTGCTCTGCCATACTTACCACCATCTGTATGGCCTCGATATCTTCTGCCTGCGCTTCTTTACGGTCTATGGTCCCCGCCAGCGTCCCGAAATGGCCATCAGCCAGTTTACGGATAAAATCCTGCACGGACAGGCGATTACCGTTTTCGGCGACGGTTCCACGGCCCGGGACTATACCTACATCGACGATATCGTCAACGGCATTATCCGGTCGGTCGAGCGGGTGAAAGGTTACGAAATCATCAATGTCGGGGGTGCCGACCCGATCTCCCTGGCCGGACTCATCGGCGTCATCGAGCGGGCCGTAGGCCGGGAGGCGCTGATTGAGCGGTTTCCCATGCAGCCCGGCGACGTCCAGCGGACCTATGCCGACATCAACAAGGCCCGGCAGTTGCTTGGCTACGAGCCGGCGGTACGGGTCGACGAAGGCATCCGGCGCTTTGTCGGCTGGTTTCTGGAGCGGGAACTGGTGGAGTGATGGACATTTAACCTAGAAGCTGTTCCACCGCCTGGACCGGCAGTAGCGTACCGGCCCGAACCTGGGCCTCGGCGGCTGCCAGGCGCTCCCGGATGCCGGGCTGCTGGTAAAAGCGGGCTTCCAATTGCTGGCGCAGGTAGGAGCGGAGCCAGTCTAGGTTCTGCATCTGGCGATTTCGGTCCCGGTATCCGTTCTGGATCAGCTGGTCCTGGTGTTGGCTGATCACCGCCCAGATGGCGTCGATGCCCTGGTTTTCGGTGGCGGAGCAGGTCAGGACCGGAGGGGACCAGCCGCTGGGCGCGGGCGGAAACAGGTGGAGCGCGTTCTGGTATTCGAGCCGGGCGCGTTCGGCCGCCGCGCGGTTATCACCGTCCGCCTTGGTAATGGCCAGGGCGTCGGCCAGTTCCATAATGCCCCGCTTCATGCCCTGAAGTTCATCGCCGGCGCCGGCCAGCATCAGCAGCAGGAAAAAATCGACCATGCCGTGGACGAGTGTCTCCGACTGGCCCACCCCGACGGTTTCAACCAGAATCACATCGAAGCCGGCTGCCTCGCAGAGCAGCATTGTTTCGCGCGTCCGGTGGGCCACCCCGCCCAGCGAATCACCCGCCGGCGAAGGCCGGATGTAGGCATTGGGGTCGCGGGACAGGATCTCCATCCGGGTTTTGTCGCCCAGAATGCTCCCCTGGGACCGCTGGCTGCTCGGATCGACGGCCAGGACGGCCAGCCGTTTGCCCTGGCGGGTCAGCTGCGTTCCAAAGGTTTCAATAAAGGTGCTTTTCCCAACGCCCGGCACGCCCGTAATCCCCACGCGCACGGAACGGCCCGTATGCGGAAGCACCCGTTCCAACACCTGCCGCGCCAGCGCCTGATCGGCCAGTAGCCGGCTTTCTACCAGCGTAATGGCGCGACTGAGCACCAGGCGGTCGCCCGCCAGGATTCCATCGACGTATTGATCGGCCGTAAGGCGACGCATAGGAGAGAAGGAAAGCGGTTCAGCGCGACAAGTTCGCTAATTGCTCGGCCCAAACCAGGTCTTCCGGAGTGGTAATTTTGATGTTTTCGTAGCTGCCGTCGATGAGCGTAATCGGATGACCGGCGTATTCCACTACGCTGGCGCAGTCGGTGAAAAACGGTTGTTCCTCACAACGAAAGGCCTCCCGGAACAGGGAAAGCCGGAACGTCTGCGGCGTCTGCACCAGGCGATAAGCCGAGCGGTCCACGGCCTGGCTGCTGCCGTCGGGCAGGACCACCCGGGCCGAGTCTTTCAGTGGCACGCAGGTAACGGCCGAGCCTGTCTGCGCCGCTGTTTCAAAGCCCAGACGGATGATTTCTGGACTGACGAAGGGCCGTACCCCGTCGTGGACCGCCACCAGGCCTTCCTCGGCCGTTATGGCCGCCAGCCCGTTGCGCACGGACTGAAAACGAGAGGCACCACCCAGAACAACTATTACCGGATCGCGAAAGTCGTACTGATCACACAGGGCCTGCCAGACCGGAATCTGGGCTTCCGGTAGAACCAGAACTAGTTGAAGATCAGCCGAGTAGGCATGAAAACGCCGGAGGGTGTGCATCAGGACGGGCAGCCCCGCTACCGGCAGAAACTGCTTCGGCGTAGCGCTTCCCATCCGGCTTCCACTCCCGCCGGCGACGATAATAGCGTAGGTAGTCATCAGTCTGACCGTCGTCAGTCATCAGTCCGACTGGGGACTGATGACTGACGACTTATAAAATCAACATCGCATCCCCGTAGCTAAAGAACTTGTACTTCTCCTTGATGGCTTCCTCGTAGGCTTTCATCACCAGGTCGTACCCACCAAAGGCGCAGGTCATCATCACCAGGATGGATTCCGGGAGGTGAAAGTTCGTCAGCAGGGAATTGGCAATTTTAAACTCGTAGGGAGGGAAGATGAACCGGTCGGTCCAGCCTTCGACGGCCTTCAGGCGACCGTTGGCCGAAACCGAGGATTCAACGGCCTTCAGCGAAGTCGTTCCCACGGCGCAGACCCGCCGGCCTGCATCGAGGGCGGTGTTCACCAGCTGGGCCGAGGGGTCCATAATGAGGTAATTCTCGGAATCCGTCTTGTGTTTGGTCAGATCTTCAACGTCTACCGGCCGGAAGGTGCCCAGGCCCACGTGCAGGGTAATGGGTGCGAAATGGATGCCTTTGATTTCCATCCGCTTCATCATGGTCTTGGTAAAATGCAGACCGGCCGTCGGGGCCGCTACCGCACCCACATGCTGGGCGAAGATCGTCTGGTACCGATCCCGGTCGGCGTCCTCTGTCTTGCGCTTGATTTCGCGGGGAAGAGGCGTTTCACCGAGTTCGTCGATGGCTTTCATAAATTCCTCGTGCGAACCTTCAAAGAGGAAGCGGATCGTCCGGCCGCGGGAAGTCGTGTTATCGATTACTTCGGCTACCAGGTCGCTATCACCAAAATACAGCTTGTTACCGACGCGAATTTTCCGGGCCGGGTCGACCAGAACGTCCCAGAGCCGCATTTCACGGTTCAGCTCGCGCAGCAGGAAGACTTCAATTTTAGCGCCGGTTTTTTCCTTGTTCCCGTAGAGCCGGGCGGGGAAGACCTTGGTATTGTTGATGACCATCACATCGCCGTCGTCGAAGTAATTCAGAATGTCGGCGAATTGCTTATGTTCGATGGACTTTGTTCTCCGGTCTACGACCATGAGCCGCGATTCTCCCCGTTCGGGCGGATACAAAGCAACCAGACTTTGGGGTAAGTCAAATTTGAACTCGGACAGTTTCATACAGTCAGAAAAGAACGTAGTTCCGGAAAGAGCGCAAAAATAGGAAAAAAACCGGTTCGTCCGGCAGACCGGGTAATCAGTAAGCGTTGTTATCCTGAAAAGTTCGCGGAAACAGCCATTTACTGATCCCCTTGGTCATCCTTATTGCTCACTATTTTCCAGTCCAAGCGCCTGAATAGGCTTCACGGAGCCTTCCAGGTTGACGTTGGGGCGCTCGGCCACCAGGAATTTCTGCATCAGCTCCGGCGTCACCTCGCTCGAATACGCTCCCAACGCGCTCACGAAAACGCCTTTTTTTCCGTCCAGGGTCGATATGCCGAATAAGGTCATTTCGTCGCCGGGATCCGACGTTCCTTCAAACCGGTGAAACTCGTCGACGTTGAATTCTTCCGTCCGCAGCTTCAGGCCGCTGCCGTGTTCTTCGATGTAGTCGCGTTTGGGGCGAAAGTCAAGGGTATAGCCGCGGCTGCGCAGGTCTTCCATGGCTTCCGTCAGCGTTTCAAAATGTTTCATAGTGTTCGTGTGGAATCAATCCGTTTGTTTCTAAACCCGGAAGACCGCTCAATGTTTGCGCAAAGGAAGGTCGGTTCGGGTGCGGGAAATCGTATTTTTGTCCGCTTAACGATGCGTCGATCCTACGTCATACCGGAACACGGCCTGCTGCGCCGGGCGAGCGATTTCGCCAGGGGAGTCGCCGGGCCCGAAACGGTCTGGCTGCCCGATGCGGCCTTTGAGGAACTGAAAGCCTTCGTGCTCCACTACCAGGCCGATCCCGTCCTGAGTTGCGGCTGGCTCAAAGGCCGGGAGGTAATCCGCGCCCGGAACTATGTGGGTGTGCTGGAAACCCCCGGCGGCACCCGTCTGGAGATCTTACCCAAGCTGCCCAACGCCCGGACCGCCCTGCTGACCATGCTCCGGCATCTACGCGGCCAGCCGTTCCGGCAACTGCCGGGCAGCCGCGAGGGGCGTGCCGACCTGCCGCTCTGGGAAGTGTTTGTGTCGGCCTTTCTGCACGTCCTTACCGACGCCATCCGCCCCGGCGTACAGACCGCCTACGCTACCCAGGAACGCGACGAACCGTACCTGCGCGGGCGCCTGCAATTGGCCAGACAACTTCGTCGGGGTCCCGGTTCGGTGGGTCGGCTGGCCGTTGTGATGGACCAGCGCGTGGCCGATGTTCCGCCCAATCGCCTGCTGAAAGCCGCGCTGCAGTATGTCGAACCGCGGACCGCTCAGGTGGACAACCAGCGGCTTATCCGGCAGTTGCAGGCCGTGCTGGCCGACGTGCCGCCCTCGCAGCGACCCGACGAGGATGTCCGCGCCGCCCGACTGGCCGGCCGGCTCTTTGCCCGGTACGAGCCCGCGCTGGCCTGGGCGGAACTGCTGCTGACGGGCCGAACGCCGGACCCGCTCGCACCCGCCGCCCGGCCCTGGCTGAACCTGGCCCTGCTGTTTCCAATGGAACGCGTGTTTGAAGCTTATGTCGCGGCGGGGTTCCGGCGGTACGGGGAAGGAACCGTGAGCGTTCAGGAGGCCAGCCGCCACCTCATTACGGAGCCAGGTGGTGGCCAGACCCTCCGCCTGCGACCCGACCTCGTGCGGCGGCAGCCGGGGCGGGTAACGGTGCTGGATACGAAGTGGAAATGGCTGGATCCGGGGAAAGCGACCGGTACCTACGGCCTGGACCCCGGTGATCTGTACCAGTTATACGCCTATGGCCGGAAGTACGAGGCCGACGAACTGGTGCTGATTTACCCTGCCCACGAGGGCTTTCGGGAGCCGCTCCCCCGGCTGCAGTACGAGCCGACGCTCGGTTTACGGGTGGTTCCCTTCGATCTGAGCCGCCCGCTGGCGGAAGAAGTACGGAAAATTTTGCTACTTTGACGGCTTAAATCTAAACCCACTCATGCCGCTTGTCTTAACCCTCCTGGGCATCCTGGCCCTGGTCTTCCTGATTGCCTACCTCAAACTCGATACGTTCATTTCCTTTCTGCTGGTGGCCGTAACGCTCGGGCTGGTTTCGGGCATGGAAGTGCCGGCCGTCGGCAAATCGATCCAGACCGGCATTGGCGGGACGCTCGGCGATCTGGTGCTGATCATCGGCTTCGGGGCCATGCTGGGCCGCCTGGTGGCCGAAAGTGGGGCCGCCCGCCGTATTACGAACCTGCTTATCGGCTGGTTTGGGCTGAAAAACATTCGCTGGGGGCTGGCCCTGGCGGGCTTTGTGATCGGTATTCCGCTGTTTTACAATGCCGGCTTCATCATCGTCGTGCCGCTGATTTTTACCATCGCCGCTTCAACCCGTATGCCCATGCTGACGGTAGCCGTACCAATGCTCTCGGCCCTGTCGGTGGCCCACGGCTACCTGCCGCCCCACCCGTCGCCCGCCGCCATCGCCAACCAGCTGGGCGCCGACATCGGCAAGACGCTCATTTACGGCATCATCGTTTCCATTCCCGCCATCATTATCGCCGGGCCAATTTTCGGCAAAACGCTCCGGAACTTTGATCCCAAGCCGGACAAGGAACTCTTCAACATCCGGGAGGTGCCGGACACCAACCTGCCAGGCGCGGGCGTCAGCTTTCTGGTGGCCCTGCTGCCGGTGATCCTGCTGACCGTCTTCGGGCCGCTAAAGGCCCAGTTACCGGCTGATTCGTTTCTGGGCAAAGTCGTAACGCTGATCGCCGAGCCCTACATGGGTATGCTGATTTCTGTCCTGGTGGCCGTGTACGCTCTGGGACTGCGGCGGGGCGAGCCCATGAAGGCGGTGATGAAGCAGCTGGAAGAGGCCGTCAAGACCGCCGCGCCCATTCTGCTGGTCATTGCCGGAGCCGGAGCGCTGAAGCAAATTTTCACCGATAGCGGGACCAGCAAATACATCGGCGAGATGCTCAGCGGCGTCGATCTGTCGCCCCTGGTGATGGGCTGGGCCATTGCGGCGGTGATCCGGGTTTGCGTGGGGTCGGCTACGGTGGCGGGCCTGACAACGGTCGGCATTGTGTTGCCCCTGATACAGAGCCAAACGGGCCTCAAGCCTGAACTGATGGTCCTGGCCATAGGCTCCGGCAGCCTCATGTTCTCCCACCTCAACGACGGCGGATTCTGGCTGTTCAAGGAATACTTCAACCTCAGCATCAAGGATACCATCAAGACCTGGTCGGTGATGGAGTCGATCGTCTCGGTGGTGGGCCTGCTGGGCGTGCTGGCGCTGAACGCGATTGTCTAGTAAGCCGCCCGCCTCGTTAGAATAGCTCGTGGAATTATGCTTCAGGACGACCGTTTGCCGAATAGGGCCTTCAGGAGTACCATGCCGACCAGGAAGCCGAGGAAGAAAAGTAGAAAGGTACTCATTCTGATTTAGGTTTAACGTTCAACTTACCGCCTAATCAGCGCACAAAGCTGCCGGTTGTCCGCCAAAAACATATCGTGGATGCCGACAAAGACCGAAAGCCGTTCAAGCTCGACAAACGCCCGGTTGATCGGGCTCAGCCTTTGGCAATACCTTATTAGCAGCTGTGGATTTTCTATTTTGTCGTTAGTCCACATTTTTTTAAAAATTCAAAAGTTTTGTCATATAACTCTTTTGGTCGTGTCTTGTCTGTGTTATCAACGTTTGGAATAAAGATTATCATTCCTTGTCTTGCACGTGTTAACAATACACGATAGGAATTTAATAAATAGTCTTTAGAAGCGTCGTGGTTAATATTTTGCCATTTAGAGCCCTTAAAGTTTTGGAAATTCCATTTGTTGCCATCATGGTATAAATTGATGTCCCATGCTACACAAGTAAAATCAATTTCTAAGCCTTGTATATCAAATTCGGTTGCAATTTCTTCTAAGTAATAGGATGAACGAACATCGTTTTTGTCGTTTAGAAACCAGTTAGCTGGCCCAATCTCATTTTTTACATCAATCCCCACTGCACGCAATCTGCGACCGCCTGAGCTTGCAACCATGCCAATTCGTTCTGTTCCTTTTGCAATTTGTTTAAGCCAATTTTTTGCGGTGTTTAAATCTCTTGTGAGAAATATTGAATAATTTTCTTTGATTGAACTGAAAAGCATTTTGGCTTTTTCAGGTTCGTTTTCTAATACATATTGAACAAACAATGCAATTTTTTCACTGCGGAAAGAACGAATGGAAACAGCCAAATGCAAATCAGTCTCTTTAGTTCCCCTAGTTTGTAGCCAAGATAAAAGTTTTTCATTGTTCAAATAAGTTGACTTTTCACTTAGGATTTTATCTGAATAGTAAACATTCCAACTTGGGTATTTTTGTTTTAAAGATATAATCCATTCCGAAACACCAGCTTCGCCTGTGTTGATTTCTTGACCCCCACCAATCAAACAAACTATTGCGCACCAATCTTTATGGCGATCCATTACGCTAATCAAGTATTCAGGTTCGGACATTTCAAAGTCATCAATCCCTTTTTTGGTTTTCATAAACTTTGAGACTTGTTCCTTTTGCCAAGCTCGTTGAGCTTCGTCAAAAATTACAACTTTTTCTGTTGGTGCTTTTTCTGTTTTTAAGTTATCGTCTCGGAAATGGTGAATATTTTGAATAAATGCTTTAGCTTCTCGTTCTGCCATAGAACGTGTTAACTTTTTACCATTTATTTTTGCTGTTTCAACTGCATCACGTGTCAGTGCCTCTCTTAGCACATCAACCAAAGGTCCATTGCCCGAAAGAAAAACAGAATGTTCAGATTCATCTGCTTTTAATCTTTCGTTCGCAATATTCAAACCGGCTAGCGTTTTCCCTGCACCTGGAACTCCTGTTAAAAAACAAATTGACTTCTCCTTTTTAGATTTTGTAGATTCGATGATTGTGTTTATTGCTGTTGCTGTTCTTGAAAGATTTATTGCTCCTGAATCGCTTCTCGAAATTTCTTTGACGTTGTGTCCTTTGTAAAGTGCTTGCGCTGCTTCAATAATTGTAGGTGTTGGTTTGTATGTGCTGTTTTCCCAATCGGAAATATTTATATCTTGTGTAGTTATTTTAGTTCTTAAAATGTTTATTAAAGTACCTTCAAAATTGTCAGTGTTACAAAGAATACAACCGTTTAGCCTAATTGCATTTTGAATACAGTTTGTTTCATTGGGCGCTTTTGTCGCAACCAAAATTGGAATAATTGTCTTGTTGTGGCTGCCTTCGTGAAAGTATTTTAAGTCGAGACAATAATCTATTGTTTGATCTTGAGCATCTTGTGTGTAATTCGTGGCGCCAACTTTAAATTCAATTACAATAATGATACTCTTTGAAATTAATATGTTGTCAACTCGTTTACCCATTCGTGGGACAGAAAATTCAAAATAGATATTTCCGTCAATACATTTAAGCGAGGATTTTAAAAATTCAATTTGCTTCAACCAAGCATTTTTCTGTTGATCTTCAAGATCATGCTGGTGGCTTTTTGCAAGTTTTCCAAAAATTGAATTTGCATCTTCTGCTAAAAATCCCTCTATCCTGTTTTGATAATAGCTTCTTTTCATTTTTTGGTTGCCAATTCGTTTATAGATGTCGCGGTTAAATAGCTTCTAACTCGAAAAAATCTAATTCAAGTTATCCCTTGTTAAAACTATTCCTCAAAAAAGGTTATATTCGCTCAATAATTAGGTAGGCCCATAGACTCTAGACAAAACAATGGGCAGATTTTTCATACTCGCTTCTCCGCCCCCTAATTTACCAAACCTCCCCACTTTTCCGTACCTTAGCCCGCCTCAAATTAGTCAAAAATGCAAACCCCCGAACAGAATTTTGCGGCCCTGGGGCTGTCGCTGCCGCCGGCACCGACGCCCATGGGTGTTTACAAACCTCTCCGGATTGTGGATCGCTTCGTGTATGTCTCCGGGCACGGTACGGTGCAGGACGACGGCAGCCGGATCATCGGCAAGGTGGGCGTCGATATGGACGCCGACGAAGCTAAACTCGCCGCCCGGCAGGTGGGCCTGGCGATCCTTTCAACCCTCAAAGCCAACCTCGGGAGCCTCGACCGGATCAAACGCGTAATCAAAGTCCTCGGTATGGTCAACGCCACGCCGGATTTTGAGCGGCATCCCTTCGTCATCAACGGCTGCAGCGAACTCTTCGCGGCGGTCTGGGGCGTGGAAAACGGCGTGGGCGTCCGCTCGGCCGTGGGCATGGGCTCGCTTCCGGAGAATATTCCGGTGGAGATTGAAGCGGTTTTTGAGCTGGTTTGATGAGTTCACGCAGATTAACGCGGATTTTGACGCGGATTTGACAAAATTTCAGCGACCATCTGCGTTAATCCGCGTGCCCCTTTAATGACCCAGAACCACAACCGAATGAACTGGTACGAACTCACCAACCCGCAACAAATCGATTCCCCGGCCCTGCTGGTCTATCCCGCCCATATCGAGCGCAACATCGCCATCATGCTGGAGCTGGTCGGGGGCGATCCGGACCGGCTGATGCCGCACGTCAAGACGTACAAAATGGCGGAAGTCGTCAGCCGGCAGGTCGATGCGGGCATTACGCGGTTTAAATGCGCTACCATCGCCGAGGCGGAAATGCTGGCCGATACCGGCGCGCTGCACGTGCTGCTGGCCTACCAGCTGGCGGGCCCGAAGCTGCAGCGCTACGCCGAGCTGGCCGCCGCTTTCAACTGGGTCGAATGGGCCTCACTGGTCGACAACGCGGCTTCCGCCGAGGCGATGGCCGAAGCTGTTGCCAAATCGGGCCGGAAGGCGGTGGTGTACGTGGACGTCAACAACGGCATGAACCGCACGGGCTTTCCGCTGACCGACGACCTGGAAGGGTTCTACCGGTCGCTGCTGGCCGACGAACGCCTCGATGTCCGCGGCTTCCACGTGTACGACGGCCACCTCCGCGATCCGAACTTCTTCGCCCGGCAGGAAGCCGTCGAGGCCGCCATCCGACCCGTGCTCGAACTGGCGGACAAACTCGCGGAAGAAGGCCTTACCAGGCCGCTGATCGTCGCCGGCGGTACCCCCACCTTTTCGGTCCACGCCCGCAACCCGGCCCTGGTCTGCAGCCCGGGCACCTGCCTGCTCTGGGACTGGGGCTACGACGACCTGCTGGCCGAGCAGCCGTTTGAATGGGCCGCCCTGCTGATGACCCGCGTCATTTCCAAACCCGCGCTGGGTATCGTCACCACCGACCTGGGGCATAAGGCGGTCGCGGCCGAGAACCCGCTGAACCGCCGCATTAAATTTCTGAATTTGGACGGCTACGAGGTCATCGGACAGAGCGAAGAACACCTTGTCCTGCGTGTAACGCATCCGGAGAAGGTTAGCATAGGTGATGTCCTCTACGGCGTGCCCTACCACATTTGCCCGACGGTCGCGCTGCACGATACGGCCCAGGTCGTGGCGGAGGGCGAACTGCAGGAGCCCTGGGCGGTCACGGCGCGGCGGCGACGGATTACGTATTGACCAGACCGTGCGGCGACACCATTCCGGGTAAATCCATCGGAGCATGTCGCTTTTGTACAAGTCGATTCCGGGAGCAGGGCGCTACCTTTGGGAAAGCATTGGCAGGCATCGTTCATGAAAGCTGAGATTGTCAAACCGAGTCCCATCCTAAGCCCATTCATCGACAGCTACATGCTCGTCGACATCGACTGGCAGCAAACGACTTCGCTGGCTTCAACCTGGCGCCTGATTCCCTACGGAAAGGTGTCCATGCTGTTTCTGTACGGCGATGCGCACGAATACACCCTGGCCGGGGCCGAAGCGCCGATGCAGAAGACCCGCCAGGCCTTTCTGGTGGGCCAGCTGACCCAGCCGCTCTGGCTGAAGTTCACCGGTCACACCCGGCTGATCAAGATCCAGTTTAAATCGGCCGGTGCCCAGCAGTTCCTGCCCATGAACATGGAGGAATTCACCGGCGTGCCCAGCCTCGATCTGGAGGCGATCTGGGGCCGGTCCGTTTCCTGCCTGCTGGAGCAGCTGCACGAAGCCCGCACCGACGCCGACCGGATCGCTCACCTGAACGCCTTTCTCGAAAAGCGCCTGCTGCCAACAACGTCCCTGATCGATTACGTCGATTTCACCCTCGAAAAGCTGAAGGAAAGCGGCGGTAACCTGGCCATCCGGAGTTTGGAACCGCAGCTGGGCATCAGTACCCGGCAGCTGGAACGGCTCTTCCGGACCAAACTGGGGCTGACCCCAAAAATGATGAGCAAACTGCTGCGGCTGAACGGGGCCTTTGCCAGCCTGGAAGCCGATCCCGGCAGCTCGATGATGAACCTCTCGTACCAGGCCGGCTACTACGACCAGGCGCATTTTTCCCGCGACTTCAAATCCATCGTAGGCCTGAGCCCAACGCAGCTTTTTTCCCAGGAACGAGGCGAGCTCTTTGTCACCCACGGCGAATGTTTCGTGAAACAATGGACCGTCACGCCTAAGCCGGAGCTGACTGCCGCAGGGCGTTGAGATCGGTAAGTGGGAATCCTCCGGCAGGCAGCGCATTGGTGTTGTCTGCTTTTTGTTTCCCGGAAAAATAATAATTGATTTAGCGCAAATCCTTAACTATCAAATTGGGCATGTCGCTTTTGTACAATTAAAGCTTGCCTCCACCTGCTACCTTTGTCATGTAATCAAAACGCAAACAACACCATGCTAACTGAATTCATGACAACGAATGCGACGGAAGCCGTCGACTACCGCGCCTACCAGGGCGGATTTTTCAAGGTGCTCATCAGCCCTGAGCAAACGGGAGGACATGCGGCCGTTATCGACATGACCCTGCCGCGCGGGGCTGAGCCGCCCCGGCACCTGCACACGCGGGAAGACGAAGCCTTTTATCTCCTGGAGGGAGCGATGACCTTTCAGATTGGAACCGAGACAATCCAGGCGCAGGCGGGTCAGATGGTGGTCGCGCCGCGGCAGATCCCGCATCAGTTTCAGATTATGACGCCCAGCGCCCGTTTTCTGACCCTGATTACGCCCGGGCCGTTTCTGGAATATTTTCTTGAGTTTAGTTTTCCGGCGGAAGGGCCCGTGCAACTGAGCCCGCCGCAGGGGCTGCCACCCACCGAGCAGATCGCCTACATGACGGCCCAGTTGAACCAGCGGTACGGTGTCCTGTTCCTTTAAATCCAAAGCCCGTTTATGATCCAGTCAACCTTCCTCTACAAAACCGCAACGGTTGTGGTGCACCGGCCAGCGGAGCAGGGGGAAGGTACGGACGGGCCCCTGGTCCTGAAGACCGACCGGCATTCCCTGCTGGTTGAAGCGGAAGCTGCCGAATTGCTGGTGGCGTACCTGCGGGTCATTCAGGCCTATTTCTCCGCTTTCCCCCAGTCGGGCAGGCTGATCGCTCAGCTAACCCGGCGGGTGGCCGGGGTACTGGCCGACTGTCTGCAGCAATCGGGCCAGCCCATGGTCCTGGGCAGGGATGTTTCCGAACTGATCCGGCAACTGGGTTGCGTCGACGACTGGCGAAACCAGTATCCGCCCCCGGCCTGATTACCATCCAGTTTTTTGATTTTTCTGATTACAGCCGCCCAAAAAGCGGTTCCCGGTATCCTATTGCCCAATTTTTCCAACACAACAAATCCTTTGAACACGATGAACGCCATGAACCGAGTAAACGCCCTGATGGCCGCCGGCCTGATCGCCCTGATGAGCAGCTGCAAACCGACGCAGCCCGAACAGCAAACAATCTACCAACTGAACGATGCCCAGTCGGTGGCTGAATGGACCGGATACGGGCAGGGCTTTGAGCACCTGGGGGATTTCCGGGTTACGAGCCAGAATCTGACCGTCGTCGACGGGACGATCCGGAGCGGTACCTTCACCATCCCCATTGCCTCTATCCGGAACTTTGACCTGCCCGAGGGTGTAAAGGACCAGTTGCTGAACCACCTCAAGAGCCCGGACTTTTTCAACCTGGCGCTTCACCCGGAGGCGAGTTTCACCATTACCCGGGTAACGCCCTATACCGGAAACGAGGCCGGGGCCATTGCGGGGGCCAACTACCAGGTCGTGGGGAATTTCAGCCTGCTGGGTAAAACCAACGAGCTGCAGTTTCCTGCCCGGATTACCCTGCAACAGGGGCAGTTAAAGGCCGAAGCTAACCTGAAACTGGACCGAACCCGCTGGGGAATGCTGTACGCCGCCGATCCGGCCCTGGGAGATCACCACATCAAGCCTGAGGTTGCCATCCACCTCAAGCTGGAGGGAAGCGGCCAGCCAGCCCGGTAAACGAGGAACGCGGGAAGTTGCTGCTTAGCGACTTCCCGCACGCTTTGATAAAAAGCCCGATTCGTATGCACTTTTTCCCCGGATATGCAGAAATTGGGGTCCCAAACCCTTAATAATCGTTTCTTCATGCGTATCCTCTCCCTGCTGTTGCTCGGCTTTCTGGCCGTTTCCATGATTGGGGCCAAGCCCACCCGCGTTATCTTTTTCGGAGACTCCATCACCCAGGCTGCAATTCGGCCCGGTGGGTACATTACCAGAATTCAGGACCTGCTGAACAAGCAGAACCAGGCTTCTGCCTATGAGCTGGTCGGGGCGGGAGTCAGCGGAAACAAAGTGTACGACCTCTACCTGCGGCTGGAGGAGGATGTCCTGGCCAAAAAACCGGACATTACCGTGGTGTACATCGGCGTCAACGACGTCTGGCACAAGAGCAGCTACGGGACCGGTACCGATCCCGACAAATTCGTCAAGTTTTACGAGGGGATTATCAAAAAACTACAGGCCAGCGGCAGCCGCGTTATCCTGGCCACGCCCGCGGTCATTGGCGAGCGCACCGATTTCTCCAACGCCCAGGACGGTGATCTCAACCGCTACTCGAACCTGATCCGCGAGCTGGCGACGCGCTACAACCTGCCGCTGGTTGATCTCCGGAAGGCTTTCCTGGCGTATAACCTGCAGAAAAATACGGAGAATAAGGAGTCAGGAATTCTGACCACGGATCGGGTCCACCTCAACGAGGCCGGCAATCAGCTCGTCGCCGAAGAAATGCTGAAGGCGATTTCCGCCAATACGCCGAAATGAGGGTGGGGGATTGGACGAAAGACAATAAATAAAAGAGAATAGACAAAAGAAGGTTTGCCGGATGCATGCTGAGGAAACAAACCCTGGGACGACACCGGCTAATCCATTGTCTTTTGTCTAGTCTCTTTTCTCTGACCGCTAAGCCTAAGAGTTAGGGCCTGACCAATGGCATCATTCGGATTGACCCTTACCTTTGGGGTGATGAAAAAATGCCTGGTCTACTACCCGGGATCGGTACCCTGCCTGGGTTGGCTGAAAAGTTCGCTGCTGTACTACGACGAACTGGCTTCCGTCTTTCCCGCTGCCGCCTTCGTTGAACGCCTGGCCGATGAACCCTCGACCGGACGCGAGCGGGGCTATTCGCCGGCTTACGGTCGTCGCCTGGAAGCGGTCAACTGGCTGCGGGAGCAGGGCCTTTTCACCCCGCTGCTGGCCACGGACCTCCTGGACCGTCCGGCCAAAAAACGGCTCCTGCGGGAATACAAACAGGCGTTGAAAACCGCCGACCGCTCGGTTTGGTCGGACACGCTGCTGCGGGTATTTGATCAGTACAGCCCTTACCGTCTGGCCGGCCCGGTCTTTCCCGGGGATGATCCCGATGCGGTGATTCAGGTGCTGACCGATTGGCTGGGCCAGGAAGACGAGACCGTCGTGCGGCCCGGAAAGCTGGAACCGCTGATCGACCAGGGCCTGTGGCTGCTGATGCGCCTGACCCGGGAAAATGCCAACGGCCAGGGCCGGCAGTGGCTGCCGTCGACCTGCCAGCCGGACTACCAGGACCTGCTGTTTGCCCCGGCTGAACCGGCTGCCGAAGGCGCACGGCTCGTCATTGACAGCTGCCTGCCCATTCCCAAACCCAATACGCCCCTGCCCGCCATTCTGGCCTTCAAGGAAAAGTACGAAGCGGACCTGCGGAACCTGCGGTCTCTGACGGATACCTTTATTTCGGATCTGGTGCAAAAAGTCCACGAAGACGGCGTGCTGCCTTTGCTGCTGGAACTGGAGGAACAACTCTTTGCGGCCCTCCGGGGCCTGAACACGGCCCTGCGCCACGAAGGAATCGATACGCTCCGGACTTCCTGGGAAAGCCTCATCAGCCTGGAAGGGGCCGCTACCTCCGACGTCTTCAACCGGCTGCGGCAGGTAAACGGCAACCTGATCTACCAGGCCGGCGGCCAGAAAAAACGGGTCCTGAAGCTGGTCCGGACTTCGCTGCCGCCGGAGAACCGCGATGACCGTCGCCTGGGCCAGTTCGAGCGGGGCCACCTGCTGGTCTGCCCCCATTGCCGGGCCACCCTGCCCGACGAAAACGCTGCTATCTCAACCACTGCCTCTTCCTGAGCCTATGTTCTTATTTGACGCGCACCTGGACCTTTCGATGAACGCCCTCGAATGGAACCGGGACCTGACCCAGCCGCTGGCCGACATCCGGGCCCGCGAAGCTCACCTGTCCGACAAACCCGACCGCGGCCGGGGCGTCGTTTCCCTGCCCGAACTCCGCCGCGGTGGAATCGGCCTTTGCGTGGCAACCCAGATTGCCCGCTACGTGGAACCCGGAAGCCCGCTGCCGGGCTGGCATTCCCAGGCACAGGCGTGGGCTCAGACGCAGGGGCAGCTGGCCTGGTACCAGGCCATGGAAGCCGTCGGGGAAATGGTCCAGATCCGGGATCTGGCGGGTTTGCAGACGCAGCTAAACCGCTGGCAGACCGCCGAATCGCCCCAGACGGTGCCCGTTGGCTACATCCTGAGCCTGGAAGGGGCCGATTCGCTGGTTACCCTTGATCATCTGGGCAAGGCTTACGAACAGGGCCTGCGGGCCATCGGTCCGGCGCACTACGGACCCGGGGTCTACGCCTACGGAACCGATTCGGAAGGACCGCTGAAGCCCCGGGGGCGGGACCTGCTGCGGGAAATGGATCGCCTTGGCATGATCCTGGACGTGACGCATCTGTGCGACACCTGCTTCTGGGAGGCGCTGGAGCTGTACCAGGGGCCGGTTTGGGCCAGCCACAATAACTGCCGGGCACTGGTTCCGCACCAGCGGCAGTACAGCGACGATCAGATTCGGGCGATTCTGGAACGCGGGGGCTTTATCGGGCTGGCGCTGGATGCCTGGATGATGGTGCCCGGCTGGGTGCGGGGGCTGTCGACGCCCGAATCGATCGGGCTGCGGCTGGAGCATATCCTGGACCACCTCGATCACATCTGCCAGCTGGCCGGCAATGCCGATCACGTGGGCATCGGCTCGGACCTGGACGGTGCCTTTGGCCGGGAACAGTGCCCTGCCGATCTGGAAAGCATTGCGGACCTGCAGCGGCTGCCGGAGCTGATGCAAAAGCGGGGATATACGGCCGAAGAAGCGGAAAAATTTGCCTGGAAGAACGGCATTCGCTTTCTGGAGCGGGCCTGGGCGGTCCAGCAGCCCGAACCGGCAAACCTGTAGAAACAGGCGTTTCCACCGACCGTTTGTCACAAAATTATTTTCCCTACGCCTTCTTTTGCCAAACTTTTGACGGTCGTTTTTTCGTTTCCTACCTATACAACATTTTCTTTTTTTCTTTTTATTACCTGAATGAATGTAACCCAATTGACGATGGCGGGGCTGATGACGGCTCTGCTGGCTGCGGGCCCGGTGGTGGCTCAGACCAAAAAGACCGCTCCCAAACCCCAGGCAGCCCGCCCCGCACCGGCTGCGTCAGCCGCTCCCGGAGCGATCCGGCTGGCCAATGCGGTGGATTCCGTAAGTTATAGCATCGGCATTAACGTCGGGATGGGGCTGCGTCAGCAGAATCTGTCAGATGCCAACGTGCAGGCCCTGCTGAAAGGACTGGAAGATGTGCTGAAAGATCGGAAAGGGCAGCTGACACCGGAACAGGCCTCGGAAGTGATCCAGGGCTTTTTTACCCGCCAGCATTCCGCCAAGTCCGACGCAAACAAAAAGAGCGGCGAGCGGTTTCTGGAAGAAAATAAAGGCAAGCCCGGTATCGTAACAACGGCCAGCGGCTTGCAGTACCAGATCGTCAAAGCCGGCACTGGCCCGAAGCCAACGGCCAATGACAAGGTTAAAGCCCACTATACGGGCCGCCTGATCGATGGGACGGTATTTGACAGCTCGGTCGAGCGCGGCGAGCCGCTGGAGATTCCGGTCAATGGGGTCATTCAGGGTTGGGTGGAAGCCCTTCAGTTAATGCCGGTCGGATCGCAGTGGAAGCTGTTCATCCCGGCCAACCTGGCGTACGGAGAACGCGGTGCCGGTCCGCAGATCGGTCCGAACTCGACGCTGGTGTTTGATATTGAGTTACTTGAGATTGTGAAACAGTAAAGGTTTAACGTGTAAGGTGTAACGCGGTTTGCGACTGCTTCGCGCCAAGCCTTTTCGATCCGTGAATCGCCCGTTTGGCGAAGCACGTTAAACCTTAAACTTTACACCTTAAACGGTATTTTTTCACCGGCTGACTGAACGCCTAACCTTCAGTTGCCAGCCCTCTCAACCCAACGTGTTTATGCGAAAGTACCTGATCACCCTGGTCCCGGTGTTGATGCTGAGCCTTCAGCCCGGCCCGCAGGCGGGATTGTCGGCCGTACCGAAGCCCGCTCCCCGTGCAGACGATCTGAAGCCGTCTGTTTCGCAGGAGAAGGTAGAGGCGCTGGTTGCCAAGCTCCTGACCACATACCATTACCGGAAAGTCCGGTTAAACGACTCGCTCTCGTCGGTCGTTTACGATAATTACCTCAAAGAGCTGGATCCGAACCGGTCATACTTCCTGGCCTCGGATGTAAGTTCCTTCGAGAAGTACCGGTTCAATATTGATGATTACCTGCTCAACGGCGATCTGACGGCGGCTTATGACATTTATAATGTCTTCCGCGGCCGGTTCGACGAGCGTTCCAAATTCGTACAGGACCGGATGACGAAGCCGTTCGACTTTACCAAGGACGAAAGCTTTGATACCAATCGGGAGAAAGCCACCTGGCCGAAGACCAAAGACGAGGCCAATGAGCTGTGGACGAAAGTGCTGAAGAACCAGATGCTGGAACTGAAGCTCGCTGGCCGGAAGGACAGTGCGGCCACGGCCCAGCTGAAGGATCGCTATAAGAACCTGGACCGGGCGGTAAACCGCTTCCGGAGCGAGGACGTGTTCCAGATGTACATGAACTCCTTCGCCGAAGCCATCGACCCGCATACGAATTACATGTCGCCGCGGGTGGCCGACGTCTTCAACCAGGAGATGAGCCAGTCGCTCGAGGGCATTGGCGCGCTGTTGACCGAAGATGGCGAATACATCAAGATTTCCGACATCATCCCGGGCGGCCCGGCCTTTAAGTCGAAGCTGCTCAATAAGGAAGACCGCATTGTGGCGGTTGCCCAGGGCGATGGCCCGGTGGTCAGTATCGTGGGTTACCGCGTTGACGATGCCGTGAAGCTGATCAAAGGCCCCAAAGGCACGACCGTCCGCCTGCAGATCCTGCCGGGTAACGCCATCGCGGGTACCCCTCCGAAGGAAATCCGCCTGGTTCGCGAGAAAATCAAGCTGGAAGACCAGCGCGCCAAAAAGGAAGTGATCGAAGTGACCCAGAACAACCGGAAGGTGAAGATGGGGGTGATCACAATCCCGATGTTCTACCGCGACTTTGAAGGTGCCCGCAAGCGGGAAGAAGGCTTCAGCAGCACGACCAGTGACGTAAAGAAGTTCCTCGATGAACTGAAGAACGAGAAAGTAGAAGGAGTTGTCATCGACCTGCGCGATAATGGCGGTGGTTCCCTTACCGAAGCGATCAGCCTTACGGGCCTGTTCATCACGCGGGGTCCGGTCGTACAGGTGAAGGAATCGATGGGCGAAGTAGACGTTCAAACGGACTCGGATCCGTCCGTTGCCTATGACGGTCCGCTGGCCGTACTGGTGAACCGCTTCAGCGCCTCTGCTTCGGAGATTTTTGCTGCGGCCATCCAGGACTACAAGCGCGGGCTGGTGATTGGTGGCCAGACCTACGGCAAAGGGACGGTTCAGACCATGGTCGACCTGAGCCAGTGGCTGCCGAAGGAGCAGGAAAAGGTGGGTCAGGTTAAAATGACCATCGCCAAGTTCTACCGCGTTAACGGCAGCAGCACCCAGCATAAGGGCGTTACGCCGGATATCGAACTGCCGTCTGCCCTGACGGCCGAGGAATACGGCGAAAGCTCGCAGCCGAGCGCCCTGCCCTGGGACCAGATCAACTCAACCCGCTACGAAGCAACCCGGTACGTGGACGATAAAGTCCTGTCCAAGCTGCGCGAGCGTTACCAGGAACGGCTGAAGTCAGATACCGAGATGAAGCAGCTGGTGTCGGATTTCGCCGCCTTCCGGAAAGCGAAGGAAAACACGGTCGTCTCTCTCCAGGAGGCCAAGCGCCGCAAAGAGCGTGAGGAAGCCGAGAAGAAGCGCGCCCTGCTGAACCGCACGGAGACGGAGGAAGTGGCAGCGGCTGAAACCGATACCACCGGCAAGCCAAAAGCCGATACGCCCAAGAAGCGGAAGGACCTCTACCTGAACGAGGCCGGCCGGATTCTGGCTGATTATATCGCTTTTGTGAAGCCGGCGAAGTAAATTCAAGCGTTGGACTCCTGACGTTGGACAGTTGACCAGCGGCGTTGACCTACCGGTCGAACGTCCAGCGTCGAGTGTCCAACGTCTTTTTTTAGCCACCTATGCGCCATATCGCCATCATCGGCAACGGCATTTCGGGCATTACCGCCGCCCGGCACCTGCGAAAAGGAAGCGACGACCGGATCACGGTTATCTCCGCCGAAACCGAGCATTTCTACTCCCGGACGGCCCTCATGTACATCTACATGGGTCAGCTGGAATACCATCACACCAAGCCCTACGAGGATCATTTCTGGCCCAAAAACCGCATCGAGCTTCTCCGGGCGGAGGTCAACCGCATCGACTTCAACGGAAAGGAAATCTTTTTTGCCCCATCGGGCAATGCCTCCTCCCTCAAATACGACATTCTCATCCTGGCGCTTGGCTCCCGGCCTAACTTCGCTGACTGGCCGGGCGCTCAGCTTCGAGGTGTGCAGGGCCTGTATGGAATGCCCGATCTGGAGCGGATGGAAGCCGATACAAAAGGCGTCCGGGAGGCGGTTGTGGTAGGCGGGGGCCTGATCGGGGTTGAACTCTGCGAGATGCTCCAGGCCCGGGGCATTGCCGTTACCTTTCTGGTGCGGGAAGAAAGCTACTGGCGGTCGGTCCTGCCCAAGGAAGAATCGGACCTGGTTTCCCGGCACATTCGGGAGCACGGCATTGACCTTCGGCTCGGAGCGGAACTGGCCGAGCTGGTCGACGACGGCTCTGGCCGCGTCGGGGCGGTCCGTACCAAAGGCGGAGAGACGTTGCCGGCCCAGTTTGTCGGTATTTCGATCGGGGTTCAGCCGAACATCGCCTGGCTGAAGGAGTCACCGCTCGAAACCAGCCGGGGCATCCTGGTGAACGAGTACCTGGAAACCAGCCTGCCGGATGTGTACGCGATCGGAGACTGTGTGGAACACCGGAATCCACCGCCGGGGCGAAGACCGGTCGAACAAATCTGGTATAGCGGCCGGATCATGGGCGAAACCCTGGCCCGGACGCTGCTCGGCGAACGGACGGCCTACCGCCCGGGCGTATTCTTCAACTCTGCCAAGTTCTTCAGCATCGAGTACCAGACCTACGGTGAGGTGCCCGCCAACCTGCCGTCGGGCCAGCAAACGTTTTACTGGGAGCATCCCGAAGGCCGGAAAGCTCTGCGCATCAACTACCGGTCGGCTAACGGTGCCGTAACGGGCGTCAATGCCCTGGGCATCCGCCAGCGCCAGGAGGTCTGGGAGGGGTGGATCACCGACCAAACGGCCATAACCGAGGTATTGACTCAATTGGGCGATGCGAATTTCGATCCTGAGTTCTTTCCCCGGCACGAAAACGAGATTATCGCGCAGTTTAACCGGGAAAATCCGCAGCGAACCCTGAAGCCGAGGCGAAAAGCTGGCCTGCTGGGCTGGCTGCGGTAGGAGCGTTGGGGGCTTCCCGCTTATTTTTCGCCCGGTTGCTGCAGCCAGACAACCTGCTGGTTCGGCTGATGCTCCTGACCAAGAATGTCCCGGTACAGATCCGGTCGCCGGGCTTTGATGTACCGGTTTCCGCCGGCCTGGCTAAGCTTATCCGGCGTCAGCGTGGCCGTGACGATATCGTCACCCAGCGTGCGGCATTCGGCCAGGACGTCGCCAAAGGGATCAAGAATCATCGAGCAGCCGTTTTTCAGCTGGTCGTCGTCCATACCGATCGGGTTGGAAAAGACGGCGTAGACCGCGTTATCGTACGCCCGGGCCGGGAGCCATTTCATCAGCCAGTCGCGGCCCTTCATGCCGTCGAATTCCAGGCGCAGGGACGTCGGGTCGGCCTCCCGGTTTTCCCAAAGCTGGGGGTCCACGAAACCGGCACCCGGACGCGGGGAAGGCGTACACATGGTGACGTGGGGCATGAAGATGATCTGCGCGCCCAGCAGCCGGGTTGCCCGCACGTTCTCGACGATGTTGTTATCGTAGCAGATCAGGATACCGCATTTCCAGCCTTCTAGTTCAAAGATGCAGTACTGATTTCCCGGCAGGAGGTGGGGGTTGATGAAGGGGTGCAGTTTCCGGTATTTGGCTACCAGCCCGTCGCCGTTGACGCAAACGTACGCCTTGAAAAGATTATCCTCTTCGTCTTTCTCGAACAGCCCGGCCAGCACCGCCAGCCCGTGTTTCCGGGCAATGTCCGCCAACTTTCCAATGCTTTCCCCTTCCGGAATGGGTTCAGCCAGCTCCAGCATCTGTTCCCGCGACAACTTGCGGGCGAAGGTATAGCCCGTGATCGAACATTCGTGGAAGGCAACGGCCCGGGCACCCTGGGCGGCGGCTTTACCGGCCAGGGTATCGATGACCGACAGGTTATAGGCTTTGTCGCCGCTCCGGTTCTCAAACTGAGCGGTGGCGATCTTGATTGAGTTCATCTTGGGTAAATCCGTATGAATAAGGTTCCTGGGCGCTCTCTGCCTCGTTGCTAGGAAAGCATAGAGGGCAGACCGCGCAGTGATTATGTCTAAAAGCAGGATAAGTACTCATCCTTACCGCAAAAACGCCCGGACAATTCGGGCCGATTCCACCGGTAATTCTTCCATGGGTACATGCCCCGCGTCGGGCATGATCACGAGCGTATCGTTAGGCAGATCCCGGTGAAAGCGGTGGGCGTAGTCGACGGGGATCAGTCCGTCCTGCGCCCCCCAGAGCACCAGCGTCGGGGTCCGGATGGTTGCCATGCGGGTCCAGGCCGAATCCGGCTTCGCCGCGAACCGGTTTACAAACGCCTTACGGTTGCCGGCCCGCAGGGCCATGTCGTAGTACTGGTCAACCAGCGCGTCCGTCACCCGACGATCGTCGGCGTAGACGCTTTTGATACTGCGTTCAATGAGGGAACGGGGCGTAATGTAGGTAAGCCAGTCCTTGAGCACCGGCATCCGGGCCATCCGGAAGGCCAGGGGCACGCTCCTGGACTCCAGGGGATACCCGGCAGCATCGACCAGGACCAGCCTGCGCACCTTCTCGGGATGCTCCAGCGCAACCCGCCAGGCAATGGCCCCGCCCAGGGAGTTGCCCGCCAGATCGCAGCGCCGGACGCCGATGGCCGTCAGAAACTGGTGGAGAAAGCTGTCGTAATAGGCCGGGCTGTAGTTGCCGGTGGCGTTGGGGCCGGTCAGGCCATAGGCTGGCAGGTCCAGGCGGATGATCCGGCGTTCGGCCCCCAGTTCGTTGACCCAGCCGTCCCAGGTCAGCAGCGAGGCGCCCGTGCCGTGAATGAGGACCAGCGGAACGGTATCGGTCCGGGGGCCTTCGTCGCGGAAATGCACATCTAGTTCCGCAATGGCCGTAAACCGCGAGGCCGGGTTTGCGTACTTGGCGCGGAGTTCCGTTACCGGAATATCCGCCCGGTAAAACGAGGCGATCAGGGCGATCAGCCCTAGGAACAGGATTAACAGGGTACGGCGGATGAGTTTCCAACGCATAAGAGGTTCGGAGCGATGCCGCTCAGACGGGTTAGGCACCGGAAAAATACGAATCTCCGGCAATTTCCCAGCGCTGGCCATTGTGGCGGAGCAGGGTGACGCGCTCGGCCGTGAAGGTCCGCTGGTAGGAAATACCCGAAAAATACGCCCAGGCCTCCGGAAACACCTTTCGATCCAGATCCCGGAACGCCACCGTCAGGTGCGGATGAAAGGGACGCGTTTCCGGTTTGACGCCCAGGTGGCGGTAAAACGCGTCGGCCGCCTGCCGCTGGCTGGTGATCAGGGCTTCGCTGAGCTGGACATGCACAAAAATCACCCGCTGCCCGAAGCGGTCAAAATCACGCAGTTGGACCGGAAAGGAAGGTCCTGGCGCTGCATCCCGCAGGGCCACCTCCAACGCTTCCCCGCTCTCGGGGGTCTTCTCCAGGCGGAAGGGCGGCACCAGCGTGATGTGCGGCGGCGACTTCAGGGCGTGCCCCGACCCAAACCGGTCGCGGGCCGTTTCCTTGAAAGCGGTGACTTCCTGCTGAATAGCCGGGTCGGGAAGAAGCGCCAGGAAGTAGAGCTGCATGGGAAAAGAATAATGAACAAGGAAGAATGAATAATTAAGAATCAATACGCGGCCGAACCGCCTTTGTTCATTATTCATTCTTAATTATTCATTCTTCATTCCACCTAAAGTGGATGGCCTGCTCAATTTCCGGGTGCAGACTCAGGGCAACGGGGCAGGTGTGGGCGGCGCGTTCTAGTTTGGTCCTGGCTTCTTCCGGCAGCGGATCCGGCGTTTTCATGCTGAGGGTTATTTCAAGGCGGGCGATGCGGCGGGGCGGTTCGGCGCTCATCACCTTGGTGATGGCCATCCCGCTGCCAGTCAGTTCGATGCCGTCGCGGCGGGCGACAATGCCCATGATGGTCATCATGCAGCTGCCCAGCGCTCCGGCGACCAGGTCAGTAGGGGAAAAGGCTTCGCCGCGCCCCTGGTTGTCGGTTGGGGCGTCGGTCAGGATCTGGGTACCGGACTGAAGGTGGGTAGCCTCGGTGCGCAGGTCGCCAAGGTAAGTTGTCTGGATCGTAGGCATGTTTTTACGCAAAAATTCGATAAAGCCATAAAAATAAAGTACTTTTCGTTAACTATCGGTACGGGCGGTAGTTACCTTAGATGAAGGCGAACGGGGGCGCAGTAAGCGCAGAATCGAAACATTTGCTATTTTTATTCCACATTCAACTATTACAGCCGTGATCCAACGAATACTCATCGTGGCCCTGCTGCTTGTGGTGCCGGTGTACGGCGGTTGGGCGCAAGCAAACGATACGGACGAAGACCGCTACAGCGCAGTGACGGCCTACGGTGTGACTACCAATACGAACTCCGGGATTCTGGGCGGTTTCGTCTTCCGGCAATCCAAGGTCCTGCCCAACCTCTTTAACGGCAAGCGTCAGTTCCGTTACCTCAGCGTGGAGCTGGTGAACGTCAAGCACCCGAAGGAAATTCAGCTGCCACGGGACTACCAGGGATCTCGATTTACGCTGAATAAAGTGAACTACCTGTTCGTCGTACGCCCCCAGTATGGTCGGGAAGTGGCGCTCTTTACGCGTTCGGCAGACGAGGGCATTGCCGTCAACGGCATCTTTGCTGTCGGTCCTTCTATCGGCATTATCAAGCCGTATTTCATTCAGTATCAGTACCGTCCGGGCGTCATCCGGAACGAAGCCTATGACCCGAATGTCCACATGAACCCGGATATGATCCTCGGCGCTGGTGGCTTCTTCCAGGGTTTTGAAAAATCGAAATTTACGGCGGGTCTGAACGTGAAAGCGGCTGTCGCCTTTGAACTCAGCGCCTTTCGCAACAACATGACCGGGGTGGAAATTGGGTTTCTGGCCGAGGCCTTTCCCCAGGCAGTGCGCATCCTGGCCCAGACTGATAACCGCAACTTCTTTACCTCCGGCTACGTAACCCTGTTTTTTGGCAACAAACGGTAAGCCCAGGTTGGCAATAAAAGCATGTCCCCGGTGGCCGCTGGCTGTCGGGGACATGCTTTTATTGCCGAACTTTACGCCCAGTATTTGCATTGTGTAGAAAACTGGATCCGAGGATACCATGATTGAATTGCCCCTCATTTCATCCCAACCGCTGTCCGGCGCGCCCGATACCACGCCACCACCCACCCAGCGGAAAAAGCGGCCCGACTGGCTGCGGGTCAAACTGCCCGTCGGACCGGACTACGCCCGTGTACGGAAATTAGTCGATACCTATAAACTGCATACCATCTGCGAAAGCGGAAACTGCCCCAACATGGGCGAGTGCTGGGGCGCCGGCACGGCCACCTTCATGATTCTGGGCAATGTCTGCACGCGGAGCTGTACTTTCTGCGCCGTGGCGACGGGCCGGCCGAACGAATACGATACCGATGAACCGCGCCGCGTAGCCGAGGCGGTTCAGCTCATGAAGGTCAAGCATGCCGTGATTACGTCGGTGAACCGGGACGAACTCAAAGACCGCGGAGCCGAAATCTGGTACCAGACCGTCCGGGCCATTAAGGAATTGTCTCCCGAAACGACCATCGAAACGCTGATCCCGGACGTCAAAGGCAACTGGGACGCCCTGATTCGGATGATTTCGGCCGGGCAGGAGGTGGTTTCGCATAATATGGAGACCGTCGAGCGCCTGTATCGGGGCGTACGGCCGCAGGCCAAATACAGCCGGAGCCTGGAACAGATCAGGCGCACCAAGGAATACGGGCAGCGCACCAAGTCCGGCATCATGCTGGGTCTGGGCGAGACGAAGGAAGAAGTTTTCCGGGCCATGGACGATCTGGTGGAACACGGTCTGGACGTGCTGACGCTCGGACAATACCTCCAGCCTACCAAGATGCACCACGAGGTCATCGAGTGGATCCACCCGGAAACCTTCGCCCTGTACCAGGAGGAGGGCCTCCGGCGCGGCATCAAATACGTCGAATCCGGCCCGCTTGTCCGTTCCAGCTACCACGCGGAGCGGCATGTGCATGTTTGATAAGTCGTCAGTCTGTCAGTCATCAGCGGCCCGCCGCAGCGGTCGCTTCGCCTTTTCTGAGGGATGGACCGCTGCGGCGGACCGCTCATGACTGAAAGACTGACGACTGTCCCACTTCATCAATGGAACACTACGACTACATCATCGCCGGAGGCGGTATGGCGGGCCTGAGCCTGGCTTATTACCTGAGTCAGTCGCCCCTGCGCGACCGAAAGGTGCTGATGCTGGACCGGGAGTCGAAAAACCGCAACGACCGGACCTGGTGTTTCTGGGAAAAAGGGGAAGGCCCCTATGAGTCGATTTTGTACCGCACCTGGGATACGGTCGAGTTCTATGGTACCACCTTTTCGGGTCCGCTGGATATGGGCGGATACCGCTATAAGATGCTTCGCGGGATCGACTTTTACCAGTTCATGCAGGAAAAGCTGGCCGCGCTGCCCAATCTGACCATCCGACAGGCGACCATCGATCGCATCAAGGATACACCCCAGGGCGGTTTTGTGATCGCCGATGACGTCCCCTACATTGCCGATTACGTCTTTGACAGTACCTACAGGCTTCGGCTCGACGATCTGCGAAATCATAACCTGCTGCAGCACTTTAAAGGCTGGTTTATTCAGGCCGAAAAGCCCTGCTTTGACCCCCAATTACCACGGATGATGGATTTTCGGGTGGACCAGGGTGGCGACTGCCGGTTTCTGTACGTCCTGCCCTTCGACGAACGCACCGCCCTGGTAGAGTATACCATCTTTAACGAGACCCTGCTGACCGAAGCCGACTATGAGCGGTCGCTTCGGCAGTACATCGACCAGTTTCTGGATACCGGACCCTACCAGATTCAGGAGACAGAGTTCGGCGTGATTCCAATGTCCGACGAGGCCACCACCGAACGCCCCTCAGAACACGTGATTCGCATCGGGACGGCTGGCGGCTATACCAAAGCCTCCACCGGCTATACCTTCCAGCGGACCCAGCGGTACCTTCGGGAGCTGGTCAACAACCTGGTCAGGACCGGTCAACCCGTGCGGGCCACGGGCTGGTTCCAGTCCAAGTTTAAATTATACCAGGACAGCGTTCTCCTCAATGTGCTGCAGAACCGCCGTCATTCCGCCGCCGATATTTTCACCCGGCTCTACACCCGGAACAAGCCTGCCCAGATTTTTCGCTTCCTCGACGAAGACACGACGCTGCCCGAAGACCTCCGCATTATGTCGACTGTTCCGCTTGCTCCGTTCACTTTGGCCGCCTTCGATGTCCTGCGCAAGCGGCTGCTGACGGCTTAGTCCGGAAGAGCCATAATGCGGTTCCGCCAACTCCTGAAAGGCGGGTTGGCCTAATGACGAAATTGCCGTAGATTTGCGCATTCAATTTGAATCAAACCTGACGTACAATGCCGTATCTGTTTACTTCCGAATCGGTTTCGGAAGGCCATCCTGATAAAGTAGCGGACCAGATTTCCGACGCCCTGATTGACCACTTCCTGGCTTTCGACCCTACCAGTAAGGTTGCCTGCGAAACGCTGGTTACGACGGGTCAGGTGGTGCTGGCCGGGGAAGTAAAGACGTCGACGTACCTGGACGTGCAGAAAATCGCCCGGGAGGTCATCCGCAAAATTGGCTACACGAAAAGCGAATACATGTTCGAGGCCAATTCCTGCGGCATTCTGTCGGCCATCCACGATCAATCCGCGGACATTAACCAGGGTGTCGAACGATCGAATCCGGAAGAACAGGGCGCTGGCGACCAGGGAATGATGTTTGGCTACGCTACCAATGAGACGGAGAACTACATGCCCCTGCCGCTCGATCTGGCGCATAAAATCCTCCAGGAACTCTCCTACATCCGGAACCACGAGGCGGATAAGGGGCTGATGACTTACCTGCGCCCCGACGCCAAATCGCAGGTGACCATCGAATACAGCGACGACCACCGGCCCATCCGGATCGATACGATCGTCGTCTCGACCCAGCACGACGATTTTGATTCCGACGCAGCCATGCTGGAGCGGATCCGGACCGACGTGGTGAACATCGCCATCCCGCGCGTTAAAGCCAAGCTGAAGCCGGAGCTGCAGGCGCTGTTTACCGACAACATTACGTACTACATTAACCCGACGGGCAAATTTGTTATCGGTGGTCCGCACGGTGATACGGGGCTCACGGGCCGGAAAATCATCGTCGATACCTACGGCGGAAAAGGCGCCCACGGGGGCGGAGCCTTTTCGGGCAAAGATCCCTCGAAAGTGGACCGCTCGGCGGCCTATGCTACGCGCCATATCGCCAAGAACATGGTAGCGGCCGGGCTCTGCGATCAGGTGCTGGTTCAGGTTTCCTACGCCATCGGCGTGGCTAAACCCTGTGGTCTATACGTCGACACCTACGGCTCGGCCAAGGTGGACATGACCGACGGCGAAATCGCCCGGAAAATCGAAGAGATCTTCGACATGCGGCCCTACGCTATCGAGCAGCGGCTGAAGCTCCGGAACCCGATCTACTCGGAAACGGCGGCCTACGGACATATGGGGCGGCAAAACCAGGTGGTGAAGAAGACCTTCGGCTCAAACGGCCAGACCAAGGAAGTCGAAGTAGAACTCTTCACCTGGGAAAAGCTCGATTACGTCGACCAGATCAAACAAGCCTTCGGTCTGTAAGTCAGAAACCCTATTCATCAAAAAAGCCACCTTTGCGGGTGGCTTTTTTAGTTATGGGCTGCGCCGGTATCAGTATTCCAGATCTTCGTTGACGACTTCAACCAGTTGCTGGGAATCTTTGATGACCCGGACGGAAATGTTGCGCTGTTTGTCCTTGTGGCGTTTGAGCTGCGTTTTGAGGGTATCGATAGCCAAGTCGGTGGCTTCTTCGAAGGTACGGCCCTGTTCCCGCACAAAAATCGAATCACCCGGCATGTATAATTTTACTTCGAATATTTTCTGCTTGATTCGGTTACTGTCATTGCCGTCGAGCATCAGATATACTTCACCGCTCGTAATCCGGTCGTAGTATGTATCGAGCTTGTCGAGTTTCCGTTGGATAAAGTCCAGCAGCTTCTGATCCGCCGTAAAATGAACGGAATTCACTTGGATTCTCATACGTATCACATTGTTTGAGGTTTAACATAAACTCGAATCCCATGGACTACCTAAGTTTGGAAATACGCCGGACAGTGTCAAGCCCCTGACGGAAATATCCAAGTTGGAAACCTCAAAGAAAAGTGCCGAATAAACCCAAGAGGATTGTAGACCCGTTTTTATACCAGAAGCCAGGTTAGGGAGCGGAAAAAATCATCGAAAAGTCTAATTTTGGGGCTTATTTGAACGCGCATGCCCGACCTTTTTACCAATCTTGATTATTCCGTCCTGGGTCTGCTGGGCGGATTTGCGTTTCTGGCGGGGTTTATCGATTCGGTAGTTGGCGGAGGGGGACTGGTGCAGATCCCGGCCCTATTTGTGCTGTTTCCCCAGTTTACGGTGCCCCAGGTGATCGGCACCAACCGCTTTTCCTCCTTCATGGGTACCGGCGTAGCGGCAGCCCAGTACGCGCAGCGGGTGCGGATTCCCTGGCTGGCCGTCGGCTGGGCGGCTTTGGGGGCGGCCGTTTGTTCTTACCTGGGAGCGACGGTATCGAGTCTGATCAGCGCGGCGGTGCTTCGTCCGCTGATGCTGGTACTGATGACGCTGATTGCGCTGTATACCTACCGGGCCAAGAACCTGGGCCATACGGAGGCCCTGCGGATGCCCCTGGAACGCCTGCCGGTTTATAGCCTGCTGATTGGCATGGCGATCGGGTTTTACAACGGGTTTGTGGGGCCCGGAACGGGTAGCCTGCTGGTGTTCGCCTTCGTCAGTCTGGTAGGCTTCGATTTTCTGCGGTCTTCCGCCACGGCCAAAGTGGTGAATGTCGTCGCGGACATTTCTTCCCTGATTTTCTTTCTCTGGCACGGGCACGTAGCCTTTCAGCTAGCCCTGCCCATGATGGCCTGCAACATGGCCGGTTCCTTTCTTGGCAGCCGCATGGCCATCCTCCGCGGCAGCGCCTTTATCCGGATTGTTTTTCTGGTGGTAGTTTTTGGGCTGATTGGGCGGTTTGCCTGGGACGTTTTTTTAGTGAAAAGTTAAAAATGAAAAGTGAAAAGTCGCTTTGCCCGGTAATCCGTTTAGGGGCAGAGCAACTTTTCACTTTTCATTTTTAACTTTTAATTTTTCATTTCCCTTTAGGCATTCACCACCGAACCCCCATTAACGTGAATCACCTGGCCGGTGATGTAGCTGGCGTCGTCGGAGGCCAGGAAAACGTAGGCCGGAGCTACTTCCGCGGGCTGGCCGGGGCGCTCCATGGGCGTATCTTTTCCGAAAGAGGCTACTTTTTCGGGATGGAACGAAGCCGGGATGAGGGGCGTCCAGATCGGCCCTGGCGCTACGCCATTGACCCGGATTTTCTTGGAAGCCAGGTTGGTGGCCAGCGAACGGGTGAAAGACGTAATGGCTCCTTTGGTCGAAGAGTAGTCCAGCAGGGACTCGCTGCCGCGGTAGGAGGTGATGGACGTCGTGTTGATGATGCAGTCTTCCTCGTTGAGGTGCGGCAGGGCGGCCTTCGTCACCCGGAACATGGCCAGAATGTTCGTATCGAAGGTGGTCACCAGGTCCTGGTCCTCGATTTCCGTCAGGTCTTCCTTGGGAAACTGCACGGCAGCATTGTTGACCAGGATGTTGAGACGGCCGAGTTCCGCAACCGTCTGTTCTACGCACTTTTCGCAGAAGGCCCGGTCGGTAAGGTCACCGGGGATCAGTACGCAGCGCCGTCCTTCGGCTTCGACCACCTGCCTCGTCAGCTGGGCATCTTCCTCCTCCTCGGGTTTGTAGACAATGGCAACGTCGGCCCCTTCCCGGGCAAAATGTACCGCCACGGCCCGGCCGATACCGCTGTCGCCGCCGGTAATGAGGGCCGTCTTCCCCTGGAGTTTGTTCGACGCCTGGTACGATTGCCGGATGTAAATCGGCTGGGGGGTCATTTCACTTTCCAGCCCCGGCTGCTGCTCCTGCTTCTGGGGTGGAATTTCCATCTGCATTTCTTCCATAACGTTGATGGTTGGTTGGTTTCATCGGCGCGCAGTCGTTAGGCACCGTGCTGGGTTAACCGCCCGCTGGAAGGAGCATCAGAAAAAATTTATCAAACGGTAAATGATAACGGTGGCCAGTGGGCGAAACGGGAATAGCTGAGAAACAGCCATGTATGTACAACTGAACAATTTTTTTGTCGATTACCGATGAAAATAAAGACAAAAAGATATTTGTTCAGTTATATTCAAACAAAGTACAACCACAGCTGATTGGCTGTCAACGGTATGAGAAGGAACCCGCGTGTTTTGTTCCGGTATGCGATTGTCTGGGTAATTTTTAGCCTGGCAACGTACGGTACCCTAAACTGGCTGTTGGAACAACCCTGGAACTGGGCCCTGATCGGCTATCTTACCGTTTCGATTATTGCCAGCATGGTGGCCGTTATCATCGGGACCGTACTCGCCCACGGTGCGTTATCGCTCTTCTGGCTTCTGGAGGGCAAGTCTTCCGCTCACAATGCGTTTTTAGGCCGACGGGACGGCGACGGTTAAGGATTGCCAGATGGCGTCATAGACCGCCGTAGCCGGAACGGTCTGTCCATCGGTGCGGCTACTGATAAGGACAGGCTGATGCTCCCGGGCAACCCCCATGCGTCCGTGTGAACCCCGAATCAGCGTGGCGTCGAGCGGAATGACGTTCATCAAGTACCGGAATCCCAGTTTTTTCCGCAGCAGTTTGTAGCCCGCTTTCAGCTTGACCACCGGATTGGCGGGGTCCATGAACATTTCCACCGGGTCATAACCCGGCTTCCGGTGAATGTCTACGAGCCGGGCAAAATCCGGCGCTTTCCGGTCATCCAGCCAGTAATAGTACGTAAACCAGCTTTTCGGATCAGCCATCACGACCAGATCGCCCGCGCGTTCGTGGGCGAGATGGTGCTGCTGTTTTCCCTGCTCATCCAGAACCAGCTCAATTCCGGGCGTTTTCTCCAGTAAGGTCCGGACCTGGCTGGCGCAGGCAGGGTCGTTGATGTAGACGTGCGCGACCTGGTGGTCGGCAACCGCGAAGGCCCGCGACGCACCCGCGTCGAGCAACTCAAGGCCCTGTTCTTCCCGCACCTGAATCAAACCCGCTTCCCGCAGGATCCGGTTGATGTGGACCGGCTGGCTGACGTTGGTAATGCCGTATTCCGACAGGACGATCACTTCCGCGTCCTGGTCCTCGTAATACTGGATCAGATCCCGGCAAACGGCGTCAATCTCGCCGAGCTCCCTGGCAATTTTGGTGAAATCCTGGCCGAATTTCTGGAGGCAATAGTCCAGGTGAGGGAGGTAAACGAGCGTCAGGGTCGGGTGGTGCCAGCGGTCGACCAGCATGGTGGCGTCGGCGATCCAGCGGGTCGAGACAATGTTGGCGTTGGGGCCCCAGAAGTTAAACAGCGGGAAGGTCCCGAGGGCAGCCTGCAGTCGGTCCCGCAGGTCGGCCGGGTAGCTGTAGCAGTCGGGGGCTTTAACGCCGTCAGCATGGTACTGCGGCCGGGGCGTAACCGAAAAATCGGCCGTGGAGTACATATTGTACCACCAGAACATCTTCGAGACGGTAAACGAAGGATCTTCCCGGCGGGCCCGGTCCCAGATTTTTTCGCCCTGAACCAGTTTGTTGGACTGCTTCCAGAACTTGATCTCGCAATCGGCCCGGTCGTACCAGCCGTTGCCGACAATGCCGTGATCCGTTGGCCATTTTCCGGTAACGTAGGTCGACTGCACGGCGGTCGTGACGGCCGGCAGCATCGGCTCGATGGTCGAGAGCTGCTTATCCGCGATCCACTGAGCCAGAAACGGCGTATGCTCCCCGATGAGCGAGGCCGACAGGCCCACCACATCGATCACGACAGTCTTTTTCATAGCAATGAGAGAAGGGTAATGTAGAATGAAGAATGAATAATGATTAATGAGCAGAAAGGTGGCTTCCGGAGCCTGATCCCTTGCCTGGGTTAATCATTATTCATTCTACCTTATTCATTTTACTCAACGTCCATTCCAGCTCCCGGATGATGGAGTCATTCAGCGGAAGGCGGAGATCTTCGGGCAGCACTTCCCAGGTGTATGTTTCTACTTCGAGCTGCTCCGTGAACGGCTGTTCGCGCTGCAGGCGCAGGACTTCGATGATATCATCCTGGGTAGACTGCAGGTAGCCGTAATCGGCCACGAACAGGGGCACGTGGAAATGAGACCGCCATTCGGCAAAATCGGGCCGGGGGTGGGTTCGGTCGTAAGCCTGGAGGGCCTCAGTCAGATCCGGGTAGCGCAATAATTGTCCATCGCGCGTCCGGGCGACCACCTGGTGGAGGTAAGTCGGTTCGTTGAAGGCGGCAAAGGCTTCACGGACTTCAAATTCGTCGGCGGCTGAACCGTTGAACGGGGCTTTCAGGGCCGCGCTGATCTGGATTTTGCCGACGCTGAGGGCGTTCTGCCGCAGCTTTTCCAACACCTCGGCCGGTTTTTCGTAGCCCACGGCGAAGTGGCAGACGTCATAACAAAGCTGCACGTGTTCCCGCAGGGCAGCTTCGGCCTCGGCCGCCGTAAAGCCAAATTCCTCGCTGAGCCGGTCCAGGCCGATGGGCAGCAGATAGTGGTTGAACCAGGTGATGTATTCGTCGGCGGTTTCCAGCAGGCCATCGGGTTCCGGCTCGATATCCAGGTGGAGCGAAAGGCCGTGCTGCTGCTTGATGCGGACGAGTGCTTCCACGACCGTCACCAGCCGCTGGGTGGTGATTTCAAAGATCCGGTCCCGCTCCGCTTCGTCGTCCCAGCGAAACCAGTAGCGGTAGGAAAGCGGAGAGGTCGAAATGCCACCGGTCCGGAGTTCAGTAGGGATAAGCTGAGCCAGGAGGTTGAATAGCCGGATGGTATAATTGACGCGTTCGGGGGTGGTCCAGTCGGGGGCGTGGACCTGGTCCTTGACGCGGGTCCGGTGGAAGCCACCGTAGGGAAAGCCGTTCATGGTGAACACGTAGCAGCCGGTTTCGGCCAGCCAGGCCTGGAATTCGGCCAGGCGCTCGGGTTGCTCCAGTTCCAGACTGGCGACATGGGCCAGGCGCAGTCCGAGCCCGAGCGGCTGGTTGGGGGAAAGGCGCTGCTTCACGGTTGGCAAAGCGGTCTGAAGCGCCAGAAAGTGATCCGACCAGTGTTCCCCCGCGTGAATGTTTGTACAATAACTCAGGTGACCAAGCGGCGTTTTCATACGGCTTCGTTTTCGGCGGGCTGGGAGTAGCGTTCGTTCAACTGGGCGATGGCCTGGCGGATGTGGTCGGCGTCCATATCGTGCACCTCGGCACCCTGACCGATGCTTTTCAGCAGCATGATGGTCAGCCGACCGCCCAGGTGCTCCCGAAATTCCTGCAGGCCTTTAAGTACGGACTCGCCTTCCAGCGCCGGATGGTAGAGCGCAAAGCCCAGGGTATGTTCCAGGTCGAGAATGCGCTGGGTATCAGAATCAGAAAGCCAGCCAATGCGGTTGGAGTAGAGGCTGTCAAGGGCGATGCCAATGGCGACGGCTTCCCCGTGACGTACCTCAAAGTTGGTCAGGTACTCCAGCTTATGGGCACTCCAGTGGCCGAAGTCCAGCGGGCGCGAGGAACCCATTTCGAAGGGATCGCCTCCGGCAATATGCTGCATGTGCAGTTCCGCGCAGCGGTGGATCAGGTATTGCATGGCCTCACCGTCGCGGGCCGCCAGCTTCCGGGCGTTGGCTTCGAGCCACTCAAAGAAAGGGCGGTCCTTGATCAGGGCCACTTTGATGGCTTCCGACATCCCCGCCCGCCAGTCGCGTTCGTCGAGCGTTTTCAGGAATTCCGCGTCGTTGAAGACGGCCACCGGCGGGGCGAAGGTGCCCAGGAAGTTTTTCTTACCCCGGTAGTTGATGCCGTTCTTGACGCCGACGCCCGAATCGTTCTGCGCAAGGACCGTAGTCGGAATCCGGATGTGGCGAATGCCCCGGTGGCCGATCGCCGATGCGTAGCCGACCATGTCAAGTACCGATCCGCCGCCGATGGCGAGGATGTAGGAGTGCCGGTCGATCCCGCAGCGGTCGATGGCCTCGATGAGCTCCTCCACCAGTTCGGGCGCGTTCTTGGCCGCCTCACCCCCGGGGACAACCCGGATCTCGGTCAGGGCGGCAATCGGATGCTCGGTGAAATACGTATGTATTTGATCAGCCAGCGAAGGATGGGTCGAGGCCACACCGCCGTCGAGGACAACTAAGATTTTCTTGCGTACGCCTTCCGCTGTCTGGCTCTGGAGGAAGTCCAGCAGCGTTGCGTTGGTTACCTCAAACAGTCGCTCAGTGAAATAAACGTCGTACGTAAACCGGACGCTGAACGACTGGTGCAGGGTATGCATCATTCCGTATTGCGATTTTAGAAAGTGTCAAAGTTATCCAAAAAAAGCCATATCGGGACTAAAAATACCCGCCAATTAAACCTTCGTTCCGGGCTTTTGTCCAACCACCGTAATGCGAAAATCGCAGGAATACAACCTAAAGAGAACGTGCTGATGAACGCCAGATTGTTAATTCCGACCCTGACCGCCGTCCTGCTTTCCTTCGGTGCTTTTGCCCAGACCAGTCGGCCCACCGACGCCCGTCAAAAAGCTACACCGGAAGAACGTCAGGAACGCCGCAAACAGTTTCAGAGCCGGCTTGAGAAGATGAGCCCGGACGAGCGCCAGGCTTTCCGCAGGAAGCATCATCAGAAGCAGCAGGAGCGCATGAGCCAATTGTCGCCCGAGCAGCGTCAGGCTTATCGGGAAGCCCGGCAGCAGCGCATGAAGGAGCGATACGAGGCTATGACGCCCCGGCAGCAACAGGAATTTCGGGAGCGGATGCAGCAGCGCCGCGCCCGGCACGAAAAACACCGTAACGGCTGATAAACCGGTAGTGTGAGTAGGAGTCAGGATACGCCATTTCCGCTGGAGGTGGCGTATTTTTTTTACGTTACCGCAAACACCTTCGCCAGCAGGCGGGAAAGCGGCAGCAGGCAGACCACCAGCAGGGCCAGGGGAAAGGAGGCAAAGGCGGCCACCCAGGCCGCATTCATGACGATCAGCGACAACACGCCCGCCTTCACGGCCATGCCGATGTTTTTTCCCACCGGCTCGCGAACCGCCCGCCAGAGCGGGGGAAAAATAAACAGCCCGAAGATCAGCAGAAACGGAAAGGCCGTACCGAGTTGGGCGCGCTGCTGGGCAATGGCGGCGATACAGGCGATCACCAGCCCATAAAGCAGCCCCGCCACCCGGAGCGTGCCCGAATTGCCGCCGTGTACTTCACCCCGGCTGATCATCGTAATGGCCGCGATATACGCAATCGGAACCACGGACACCCAAAGCCAGGGCTGTACCTGTTCAGGCAGGACGCTGATGCCCAGCAGCAGATTCAGCCCCCGGCAGAGCCCCATGTTCAGCGGACCGAGTATCGACTGGTGTTTGCCCCACTTATCGTAGAGCAGCGCCGCCGCCGCGATGGCAATGGCCAGCAGCCCCGACAGGCGGCTTACCTGAAAGGCCGCCAGAATCCCGATCGCCAGCAGCCCCAGGCCCAGCCCCGTAGCCGCCCCCAGGCTTACCTGCCCGCTCGGAATGGGCCGTTCGGGCCGCTCCACGGCGTCCAGCTCGGCGTCGAAGACATCGTTGAAAACGACCCCGCCGCCGTAGAGCCCGATCGTCGCCAGACAAAGCCAGCCCATTGGCCCAAACGAAGCCCAGTCCAACGTCAGGTAACCGGCAATGGCCATACCCGCCAGCACATCGGCAACAGCCGTCACCAGGTTGGCAGGCCGGGTTAGGCGGAGGAGGGGGAGGAGGAGCATAGGTTGATTGAGCGATTGAGGGATTGAGCGATTGAGTGACGGACCACCGCTGTGTCGTACCACTCAATCGCTCAATCACTCAATCACTAAATTGATTTACCGAATAATAACCGAAGACTTATCCACCCGCGGGGCCTGGCCGCCGCGGAGGACGGTGCTGCCTTTGAACTTCTGGCTTTGGTCGATGACCAGGGGCTGGCCGAGTTCGTCGGCGCTGATCTGGCCGCTGGGGGAGAAGGCCGCCAGGGCGTTGTCGTAGGTAATTTTCTGAATATCAGCGTCGGAAATGCCGTTGACTTTCATCAGGTAAGCCGTTTTCGGGACGGCCAGCGGGTCGCTGATGCCCCAGTCGCAGGCGGAATTAACCATGATGCGCTCGGTGCCGTACTGCTTGACGATCTCGACCATCCGCTCGTTGCCCATTTTCGTGAACGGGTAAATGGTGAAGGCCGCCCAAAAACCCCGGTCGAGGACTTCCCGAACCGTTTCCTCATTGTTGTGGTCGATGATGACCATGCCCGGATCGAGGCCGTGCTCGAGGGCGATGTCCATGCTGCGGGTGGTGCCCCGTTTTTTGTCCCGGTGCGGGGTGTGTACCTGCACGGGCAGCCCGGCCTCCTTGGCCAGCTCCAGCTGCAGGCGGTAGTATTTCTCCTCCAGGGCGGTCTGGTCATCGAAACCAATTTCTCCAACGCCTACAACCCCTTCCTTATAAAGAAACAGCGGCAGAATTTCCATCACCTGCTCGGCCAGGGCTTCGTTGTTGGATTCCTTGGAGTTCAGGCCAATGGTGCAATAATGCCGCAGTCCGAACTGCGAGGCCCGGAAGCGTTCCCAGCCGACGAGGCTGCTGAAGTAATCCCGGAAGGTGTCCACGCCCGTCCGGGGTTGTCCCAGCCAGAAGGCCGGTTCAATGACCGCCACCACGCCCGCATCGCTCATGGCCTGGTAATCGTCGGTAGTCCGGGAAACCATGTGCGCGTGCATGTCAATGAATTTCATGCCGCGGATTGTATCTAGAAATTCCATAGGAATGTAGCGAAAAAGGCCAGTACGCCAACAAAATGAACCGGCACGTGTTAAAGCCTGCAAATTGCACCTTATACCCGTTTGGTTCAATGACCTGCGACAGGTTTTGTAAAATGCGGAGGTGATTTTATTCGTTAAATAACAGCAGCCCGCGCAGCCGAAAGGCCCGGTTAACCGGGTTCAGCGGGGCCTGTATTCATTAAACAAACGAACCATGAAACATACAATCGGTTTTCGATCCCTGCTCCGGGCGTTCAGCGTGCTGGGGATTCTGGGCGTTCTGACAGCCTGTCAGCGAGACCCGCTGGGTGATCTTTCGCCCGAGGATAGTCAGGTATTTATCACAAGCTATGACCGCACCGCGGATTTCACTTCTTATCGAACCTTCTCTCTCCCGGATTCGGTCCTGGTGCTGGCCAATGAACGCCAGGGGCGATCGGCGGCAACGGAAGAGGTAGTCTTTCTTGATCAGGTTGCTACCAGCCTTACGGGCCGGGGCTTTCAGCGGGTGGCAAACAACCGGAATCCGGATCTGGGGGTCATCGTGGCCCGGGTGGATAACCGGTTCACGGGTGTCACGACCAATCCGCTTTGGGATCCCTGGGGCTTTGGTCCCGGTTTTGGTCCCGGCTGGGGCGTAGGTTTCGGACCTGGCTTTGGGCCGGGTTTTGGTCCGGGCTTAGGTGGTTTTGGCGCTCCCTATCAGTTTTACCAGGTCAGTGACCGCTATTGGATCATTGAGATCGTCGATCTGAAGAACGCCAACCGGCAGACGCAGCAGGTAAAAGCACTCTGGACGGCCGAAATCCGCGGTAATGGCATTTTTGACGCCGCCGGATTTAACCGCCTGCTGACGGCCGTGTTTGAACAATCGCCTTACCTCCGTGCCAACCGTTAAACCAAGCCAGCCATGAAACGAACCGTTTTGATGATGCTCCTGTGCCTGATAACGATGACCGCACAGGCCCAGGGTGGCGGTGGATACCGCCCCGCTTCCATGTACGAAGAATACGTGTCCGGTAACGCTACGCTGTTCTACGGCGCTTTCCTGCCGTCCGGCTCCCAGAATGATTTCATCCGGAACCAGACCGGGCAGGCTTTTGGGCTCGGGCTGGAGGCTGTTTTTCCCAAGACCTTCTCGGTTGGGCTGCGGACGGGGTATCAGTACCGCTCCGAACGGCTGCCCCGGCAGATCTACCAGTTGGAAAGCGGGGCGATTTCGGCCGTGCAAACCCGGACGCTTTCTGTGGTACCGGTCCTGGCGACGGGATCCGTCTATTTCACCGGTGTTAACGCGCCGATCCGGCCCTACATCCAGGCTGGTGCCGGGGGCGCAGTGGTGAACTACAGCAAATATTGGGGAACCCTGGTCGACCGGGAGCAGGCCATTCGGCTGGCGATCGCCCCGGCTGCGGGCGTCCGATTCCGCTTTGGCGGTCCGGAGGGTCGTCTGGGTGCCGAACTCCAGGCGCAGTACCAGCAGGTGTTCTTTAACTACAACGAGCTCAGCGATATCAAGAATTTGCTGGTGTCGGCTGGCCTTTCGTTCCGCTGGTATTGATACCGTTTAAGGTTTAACGTTTAATGTTTAAAGTTGCTCCGCCGCATCGGTGGCTCCTTTGGGTAGTCAGCGCTCCGGCGGAGCTAATTTTTCATTTTTAATTCTTCATTCTTCATTCATAAAGAGCCCCTTCATTTCCTCCCCCACAAACGGCTCAGCCTGTTCCCAGAGCAGGGCAGGGACGGGACGGCCGGCAGCGCGGCGCTCCCGGGCGAAGTCGGTCGCAATGGCGGCCAGCTCAGCATTGCGGCGTTCGAGCCGGCCGATGATCTGTGTCATGTCCTTTTCGGTGAAAAAAGCCTTCATAATCAGCTGATTCCAGGCATTCTGGTCAAGCTGTTCGGCCGGGTAAGGATTCCGGAGCATGATCGCTTCCTGCATGGGGCCGATGTTGCTGCGAACCGCTTCCGTGGCCTGGAACCGCCAGGCGTCCGGGAAAGGCAGTACCGGAAGAGCCGAGTAAATCGCGACCAGCTCGTTCATTTCTGCTGATTTGATCAGAGTTTCGATCGTGCCGACGACCGCGGTGCGCTCAGCCGGTAGCTGGAGCAGCCACCAGACGCGGGCGAGGCGGTCCAGCGTCCAGCCTTCCACCGAAAAATGGGGTCGTAATTGACCGAGTTTCCGGGCGGCCTCGTCGGGTACCGTCAGGAGCGCTTTGCCAACAAAGCGGGGAATGGCGGCGAAGACCCGGTAGAAAACAGCATTGGTTGGCTGAGAGGCGTAGGTAGCGGCCTGCTGCTGCAGGTAGGCTACGGCTTTATCGGCTTCGGCTTGCTGCCGGATCAGGTCCAGCAGCGCATCTTGAATCGGGCTCGGGTTCATAAGGGCAAAAATACACAATGGAAAAGCGGACGGGCGAAATTACGGACTGATCTTCATCAGGCAACCCCCGGCCTTTTCCCGCTTCCTGCCGTTCACTTGGCTTTGGGGTGTGCCTGATCGTAGGCTTTTTTCAGTTTTTCGATGCTGTTGTGGGTGTAAATCTGGGTCGCTGCGAGGCTGCTGTGGCCAAGCAGGTCCTTGATGGCGTTGAGATCCGCCCCGCGGTTGAGCAGGTGGGTGGCAAAGCTGTGGCGCAGGACGTGCGGGCTTTTTTTCTCCAGCGTAGTCACCAGGCCCAGGTACCGTTTAACAATCCGCTGGATCATGACCGGATAGGCCTTGACGCCCTGGTCGCTCAGGATGAGGTAGTCGCCGTCGGCAGTGGTGCCAAAGTGCGTCTCGCGCTGCTGCAGGTACGCATGGATCAGTTGATAGAGCGTCGGCGTAATGGGAATGACCCGGTGCTTGTTGCGCTTGCCCAGGACCGTCAGCGTCCGCTCGTAGAGGTTTAGGTCGGTGGTCCGGAGGCCAAGCAGTTCGGCCAGGCGCATACCGGTTCCGTAGAGCAGTTCCAGCACCAGCTTATCGCGCAGGCCCGGGAAATCGTCGGGGAAGTCGACTTCGTCCAGCAGCGTATTCATGGGCTTTTCCTCCACGTAAACCGGCAGCTTTTTGCTCGTCTTCAGGGCGGTGACTTTCAGGGTTGGGTCGGCCGAAATGAGGCTGCGCCGGAGCAGAAAGCCGTAGAACGCCCGCAGCGTGGCAATTTTGCGGTTTACCGAAGTGCGGTCCATGCCGCCTTCCACCAGGCTGACAATCCAGCCTCGGATCTGCAGGTGATCGGCCTTTTCAGGCGTAGACAGGCCATATTCGCGCTCCAGAAAGGTGCTGAACTGGTTCATATCCCCCTGATAGGCCGTCAGAGTGTGGTGGCTGAGGCGTTTTTCGTAACGGATGTATTCCAGAAATAAGGCGACCATGGCGGCTGGGGTGTTTCGGGTTCGAAGTAAGCGGAAATTGAATGCCAGGCAAAAAAAAAGCAGCAAGCATACGCTCACTGCCACCGAGGCTTTTCAAGACTTCCACCGCTTCGCAGCGGGAAACAGGCTTACTGGTTCTTGTTGCCGTACATCCGCTCTTTGTAGACGGCTTTCAGAATCTCCTGACGGCGCTTAACCGAAGGCTTCTCGAATGAGGTACGAGAACGCAGCTCGCGCAGAACGCCAGTTTTCTCGAACTTCTTCTTGAAACGCTTCAGAGCCTTGTCAATTGACTCGTTTTCTTTGATGTTAACGATCAGCATATCTAGGGGTTCTTACTATCTTGAGAACAAACGGATTGCAAAAGTAGGGTTGTAGCGGGAAAAAAGCAAGTGGTAAGCGGGGAAAAGTGGTTTAGGGAGGGAGAGTGGCAAAGAAACCAGCTGATAAAGTAAGAAGGTGGGCTGGTTTCTTAGGTTGCTATTCGGGCACTTTGCTTCGCTTTGCCTACTTTGCTGCCAGAACCACCCCAAAACGCATGACCAACCTGCCAACCACCTCCATTATTGACCTCGGTACCAATACTTTCCATCTGCTGATCGCGGAAAAAAGCCCGGCGGGCTACCGGACGCTGTTTCGGGAGAGCCGGCCGGCAAAAATCGGGAAGGCGGGCATTAACCAGGGCATGATTACGGCGGAAGCTACGGAGCGGGCGCTGGGCGTGCTGCGGTATTTCCGGCAGGTGCTCGATGAGCACGGAGTTGCGCCGGAGCAGACCGTGGTCATGGGCACGAGCGCCATCCGCAATGCCGGGAATAAGGACGAATTTATCGAACGGATCCGGCAGGAGACAGGGCTTCGGGTAACGGTTATTTCCGGGGAGGAAGAGGCGGGGTACATCTACCAGGGCGTCCGGGCTTCGGGCGTGCTCGACGAGCGGACGGCGCTGATCGTCGACATCGGCGGGGGAAGCGTGGAGTTTATCCTGGCCAGCCAGTCGCGTCTGTTCTGGAAACAGAGCTTCGAGATTGGAGGGCAGCGGCTCCTGGAGCGGTTTATGGATTCGGATCCGATCTCGTCTGGGGCCGTTCGTCGCCTGCAGCATTACCTGGAAGAGCAGCTGATGCCGTTGGCCAATGCGATTCACCAGTACCCGCCGGCGGTGCTGGTCGGCTCGTCGGGTTCGTTTGATACGCTGGTGGACATGCACTTCCAGCACGAGTCAGAGACCTGGCCGGAGCCGGGGCAGTCTGCCTTCGACCTGCCGATGCCTGCCTTCCGGCGGGCTTACGAGCAAATCCTGACCCGCGACCGGGCGGAGCGTCTGGCCCTTCCCGGCATGATCGAGCTGCGCGTGGATCTGATTGTCGTAGCCATGATCCTGATTGACTACCTCCTTCGGGCCTTTGGATTAGCCGAAATCCGGGTGTCGACCTTTGCCCTGAAGGAAGGGGTTTTATTCAGTGAAAAATGAATCGGTAAAAGCGAAAAGTACCTCTTCCGATGCGGTGGGTATTTGCCGATAGGGAAAAGTAAGGATGGGGGGTGGTGCGCTTTTGGTAGTAGCGTGGCTCATAACCCGATCTCCTCCTAACCCTTAACTGGTTTTCTACATCCGATGCATTCCGAACCGAAATCGTCTTCCTCCTGGAAGAACCTGATTTACACCGCCCTGATCCTGCTGGTCGTTGTACTGGCGATGTCCTTCCCGGGCCTTTTTACCGAAATCGGCGGGTTTCAGCTTAAAAAGTTGATTGTTCCGCTCTTGCAGCTGATCATGCTGGGCATGGGTACGACCATGTCGGTGAAGGATTTCGAAGGCGTGGTCAAGATGCCCCGGGCGGTGGTGATTGGGGTGGCCTGTCAGTTTCTGATCATGCCGATGCTGGGCTTCTCGCTGGCCAATGCCTTTAACTTTCCTCCGGAAATTGCGGCCGGTGTCATTCTGATCGGCTGTTCGCCGAGCGGGCTGGCCTCAAACGTCATGTGCTTCATTGCGAAGGCCAACGTACCGCTTTCCATTACGGTGACGTCGATTGCGACCCTGCTGGCTCCCGTCATGACGCCCGCCCTGATGAAGGTCCTGGCCGGCCAGTTCATCGAAATTGAATTTACCCGGATGATGATCGAAATCATGAACATCATCATTCTGCCCATTGCGGTCGGGCTGGTGCTGAACCGCGTTTTCCGGAATTCTGCCAAAATTATCAACAAAGTGATGCCCCTGGTATCGATGGGAGGCATCGTGCTTATTGTCGGCATCATTACGGCCGCGGGCCGCGAAAGCCTGCTGACGGTGGGCTGGACACTGGCGCTTTGTGTGCTGATCCACAACCTCTGCGGATTCCTGCTGGGGTACTGGTCGGCCCGGCTGCTGCGCCTCGACGAACAAAGCTGCCGGACGGTGGCCATTGAAGTCGGCCTGCAGAACGGAGGACTGGCTTCGGGCATCGCCCTGCAGATGGGTAAGGTGGCAACGGTTGGCTTGGCCCCGGCCCTTTTTGGCCCGATCATGAATACGACCGGCTCGCTGCTGGCCACCTTCTGGAGCCAGCGCCCGCCGAAGAGTACGGAAGTCAGCGAGCCGGTCAGCGCTCCTGCCGATAAGACGGTTTAAGCGGCCGAAACGCCCAGTTTCCGGGCCAGGCTGTTGGCGTGGTGCCGGGTGTGGTAGCTGGTAAAGTAGAGCATTTCCCGGGCGGTTACGGGCCCGATCAGCGGATGCTTCCAGACCGTGAAGCCGTCGAGTTCTTCGTCCGTCAGGCCGGCGACGTTGGTGATCAACGCCTCGCCGGCCTGTTGCCATTGGGCCAGTTGCTCGGCCGGACCGGGCTGCGGCGCTTCGGTATCCGGGGCGGTGGTGCGGTTGGTGATGGTGGGATTCGCCGCCAGACCGGTTAGGTATTCGGTTACCACGGTTTCATAGGAGCGGGAAGGTCGCTCGTTGGCTTTCCACACGGTTCGTCCTGCCGGGCTGAAAAGAAGGGCCGTCCGCTGGCCGGCCTTCAGCACATGGTCGGTTTCCTGGGCCAGTGTCCATTTTCCCGCCTGATCCTGGTTCCAGGCTTCGTCCGACACCTGGCCGAGGTAGGAAGCAAAGAGTTGAAGGCTGGTCCGGAGATGGGTTTGCAACTCAGTCGTGGTCATAGCACAAGGGGTTGGTTTAGGCGATAAAGGTGAACGAATAAAGTTGTATCTGCAACTTTTTGCTTACTTTGGGTGCATGGAAAGTCCTGATTACTGCGTCGCCGGTCGATTGCGCCTGCTCTCCCGGGTGGTGACGAGTTATTACAATGAGGCGTTTATGGCCGAGGAGGTGACCTTTACGCAGGCCAGCCTGCTGATGCATCTCTTTGCCTTACCGGGCGTGCGACAGGTGGAGCTTTCCAAACGCTTGCAGATCGAAAAATCGACCCTGAACCGGGATATTCAGCTGCTCCAGAAGCGGGGGTGGATCATCGATAACATCCGCAAAGGGCTGTACCTGACCGAATCCGGAACGATTAAGGCCAAGCAATGCCATAAAATCTGGAAGGGCCTGCACCAGCGCGTGACGGAGGGGCTAGGGGCGGAGACGGTTCAGGCGCTGGCAGCCATCACGGACCAGATTCTGGCGCTGCGGCCCACCCGGAAGCAGTCCGACCGGTAGAGAGCTGCTTTACCGTTTTGATCATTCGCTGAACCCATACGTTGCCATGACCGAACATCACCTCGCCGTCCGCCGTACCGCCCGTTACTACACGCTCGGGCAATTAACCGATAAAACCCGCCACGTCTGGTTTGCCCTGCACGGCTACGGCCAGCTGGCGCAGTACTTCATCCGCCGGTTCGACGTGATGGATCCGGAAGATACCTTCATTGTGGCACCGGAAGGGCTGTCCCGGTTTTACCTCGACGGCCAGTACGAAAAGATTGGGGCCAGCTGGATGACCCGCGTTGACCGCCAGCACGAAATAGAAGATGGCATCGGCTACCTCAACGCCCTCTGGGACGGCATCTTCCGGGAACGGAGTACGGAGGGTCTGACCATCCACCTGCTGGGTTTTTCCCAGGGGGCGGCCCAGGCCTGCCGCTGGCTGGAAGCCGGGCATATCCGGGTCGACCGGCTGATTCTATGGGCCGGTTTTTTCCCACATGGGCTGCAGGAGCTGATTTCAGCTGAGCGGCTCACCGGAGTCGAAGCCCTGTACGTGTACGGAGAGCAGGACGAATACCTGATCGAAATCGCTGATACCGAGGCTTATCTGGCTAAGATCCAGGCCGACGCTCCCCAAATCCGGCTGCATCCCTACGCGGGCACGCATTCCGTTGATCGTACGGTCCTGCAGCAGTTAGTGGCTGTAAACATTAGATAACTTAATCTGTCTAATTTGTAGGATAAACTCCGGCAGGCCAACAATGGGTGTTGGGAGCGGTTGCCTTTGGGATAACGCAATGTTTCACCAAAGCAACGATCGCATGTTTTACCACGACAAGAAATTGCAGTACACGGTTCGGGTTGAAAAGCCCAATCCGACTTTTGCCCGGGCCTTGCAACAGGCCATTGGGGGCATTGAAGGCGAAATTCGGGTCTGTCTGCAGTACCTGTTTCAGGCCTGGAACTCACGGGGCCCCATGCGATACCGTGACATGCTCCTGGATACGGGTACGGAGGAAATGGCCCATATCGAGATGCTCGCAACAGCCGTAGCCCTGAATCTGGAGGGCGCTTCTGGTGGGATTGTCGATGAGATTGTCGACGCCAATCCAATCGTGAAATCCATCATGGGCGGCATGGACCCGCGGCATTACCTCTCGGGCGGGCTTGGGGCTATGGCGGCCGACGCAAACGGGGTACCCTTCAACGGCTCCTGGGTGGTAAGCTCGGGGAATCTGGCTGCCGATATGTACGCCAATGTGATGGCCGAATCGACGGGCCGGCTGCTGGCCACGCGGCTGTATGAACTGACCGACGATCCCGGGATGAAAGACATGCTGTCGTTTCTGATCGCGCGGGATACCATGCACCAGAACCAATGGCTGGCGGTGCTGGAAGAACTGGGTCACGGAGACATTACCAAGGTGCATCCCATCCCGAACAGCTTCCCGCAGGTGAACGAAAACCAGGAAGTCAACTACACCTTCGTGAACACCAACCTGGATGCCGAGCCCTCCGCCGGCGAAAACCGCCGCTGGACACAGGGAACATCCATCGACGGCAAAGCCGAATTTAAGGAAGAAAAAGCCTTTCCCCGCGGCTCTGAACCGAAACTGGGTCCACCCGCCAAGGAAGGCTATGCGCAGACTGAGCAGCTGATGGGAGCGGGGGAAAAGAGTTAAGAATGAAAAATGAATAATTAAAAATGAAAGGTAGGCTCTGCCATTCCACGTTCATGGCGGCGAAGCCTACTTTTCATTTTTAATTATTCATTTTTCATTCTATGTATGGTTGTTGCCGAAGCCTGAGCGGCGGCCAGAATGGTGATGTCGGCAATGTGGACGTTGGCGGGGGCGGTGACGGCGTAGAGGATGCTGTCGGCGACATCTTTGGCCGTCAGCGGAACAAAGCCCTGGTAAACCTTGGCTGCGCGGGCTTCGTCGCCCTTGAAACGGACCATCGAGAACTCCGTTTCGACGGCCCCGGGGGCGATATTGGTTACTTTAATCCCAAAAGGCGTCAGGTCGAGGCGCATGCCCTGGCTGAGGGCTTCCACGGCCGCTTTCGAGGCGCAGTACACCGCTCCGTTGGCGTAAACTTCCTTCCCGGCGATCGAGCTGAGATTCACAATGTGGCCGCGGCGGCGCTCCACCATCCCCGGAATAACCGCCTTCGATACGTACAGCAGGCCCTGCACATTGCCATCGATCATCTGATCCCAGTCGTCGGGCTGCCCGTCCTGGATGGGATCGAGTCCGTGGGCATTCCCGGCATTATTCACCAGCACATCGATCGTCTGCCAGTCGGCGGGCAGCGATCCGATTGCCGCTTCGACGGAGGCCCGGTCACGGACGTCGAAGGCCAGCGTATAAACCTCGGTCTGGCTGCCGAGCGTTTCCCGGAGTTCGGCCAGCCGGTCGGGCCGGCGGCCACACAGAATCAGGTGATGACCCAGGCGGGCAAAGGCTTCGGCGGTGGCGCGACCAATGCCGGAGGTGGCGCCCGTAATTAAGGTCGTTGATAGCATGGCGTACGTAGGGTTAGTCCAGTGAAGCCGGAGAAAAGCCGCTTCAGTGGCAAAGATAGCCACTTTTGGGTGACCTATCACCTCAGTCCGTTCCCTCGCATTTCTGTGCATAAACTCTTGTTCATCTAACCTTTTTCTGGAACGTCCGGTTAGATTACATACTTCCGGGTGGGGGTTGCTGCTGAACGATTCGAAGGGCCACCCGCCGGAGCCACACCTCAATGAAATGGAAGATAGCGCTCATCAGTGAGCATGCCTCCCCACTATCGGAAGTGGGAGGAATTGATGCAGGAGGACAAAACATTGCCGTCGCAGAACTGGCCCAGCAACTGGCCGAAATAGGCTATGAGATTGATATTTTTACCCGTCGCGATAATCAGCAAGTACCGGAGGTAGTCAATTGGGTACCCGGTGTTCGGGTGATTCACATTCAGGCCGGGCCGGCGCGCCCGGTTCCCAAGGAGACGCTGCTTCCGTTGATGGACGAGTTTACGGACAATCTCATCCGGTTTTCCCGTCGGGAGCGCCATCCGTACCGGCTCGTACACGCCCACTTCTTTATGTCGGCCCTGGTCGCGTCGCGCCTTAAAACAAAATTAGGCATTCCGTTCGTGGTCACTTTCCACGCGCTGGGCAAAGTTCGGCGCCTGATGCTGGGCGAAACCGACCTGTTCCCGCAGGAGCGGACGGCCATCGAAGAGCAGATCGTTCGGGAGGCCGACCAGTTGATTGCGCTTTGCCCCCAGGAGCGTCAGGATCTGATCCAGCTTTACGGAGCCGATCCGAATAAGATTGTGATGATTCCGAATGGCTTCAATCCCAGATCGTTCTACGTCGTGGATAAACACCTGGCCCGGCTGATGCTGGGTCTGGACCCTAACGAAATCATCCTGCTGCACCTGGGGCGGATGGTGCCCCGAAAAGGCATCGACAACGTGGTTCGGGCGGCCGCCCAGCTGCGCCGGGAACATGGTATCTGGACGCGCCTGCTCATTGTCGGCGGCGATTCGGAAACGCCCGATCCGGAGCTCACGCCCGAAATCGGCCGGCTGCAGCAGCTCGCTAAAGCGGAGGACATCGCCGACTGGGTGACCTTTGTCGGACGCCGCGGTCGGGACCAGCTGCGGTATTTCTACAGTGCCGCCGACGTGTTTGTGACCACGCCCCTGTACGAGCCTTTTGGCCTTACGCCCCTGGAAGCCATGGCCTGTGGCGTTCCGGTAGTGGGTTCAAACGTGGGTGGCATCAAGCACACCATCGTGGACGGACAGTCGGGTTTCCTGGTTCCGCCCAACGATCCCGCGGCGCTGGCAGCCAAACTCCTGAGCCTGATTCAGTTTCCCCGCCTGCAGAATGCCCTGCGGGGCAAAGCCCTGCGGCGGGTTCATAAATCCTTTACCTGGATGAGCGCGGCCCGGACAACGGCCCAGCTCTACGAGCGGTTCGGTATTCCCCAACAGGTACCGACGCGCCCGACCCAGGCGGTTCCCAGTACCCTTTTTCCCGCTACACTGACTCCCAATCCGCTCAGCCCGTCGGCTTAGGCCAATACCGTCTGGATTTGAGGAAAGGAGTGCAGAATGGCCCGGGAAAGGTGTTTTAACTTCTTTCTTCAACAGACATGCAGGACAAAGCTATTTTTCTGGATAAAGACGGGACGCTCGTTCGGGATGTACCGTACAACGTCGATCCCGGGCTGATTCAACTGTATCCGGCAACGGGAAAAGCCCTACAGCGGCTGAGCCGGGCGGGTTACCGACTGCTGGTGATCTCGAACCAGTCCGGAGTTGCCAAAGGCTATTTTGAGGAAGCCGCCCTGACCGCCGTCGAAGTGCGGCTGCAGGTGCTGCTGCGCCCGTACGGGGTGAGCCTGGACGGCTTCTATTACTGCCCTCACCATCCGACCGGCAACGTACCCGGCTACGCCATCACCTGCGCCTGCCGCAAACCCGAGCCGGGGATGCTGGTCCGGGCGGCCCACGACCACGACCTCGACCTGGGCGCCTGCTGGATGATCGGCGATATTCTCAACGATGTGGAAGCCGGCAACCGCGCGGGCTGCCGGACCATTCTGCTCGATCATGGCAACGAGACCGAATGGGTTCCAGGCCCACTTCGTATACCTACTTACAGGGCTAAAAGCCTGGATGAAGCGACGAATTTCATTCTGAACACCGTTCCCTCAGCCACCGGTCCTTTGAATAAGCTTTCGCCCTGTTCAGCGTCGTAAATGCCGCTTCAACGGTTTAATTAAAGCTTTAACGATATTAACCAACTGTTATGGAAGATGACTTCCGCTGGGAAGCCTGCCAACATATTCTGTGTCTGCGACCGGATCATATGGGCGATGTGCTGATGACGACGCCGGCCTTTCGGGCGCTGAAGGAGAGCCTGCCGGGGCGGCGGCTGACGCTACTGACGTCATCAGCCGGTGCCGGTATTGCCCGTTTCATTCCGGAAGTGGACAACATCATTACCTTCGACGTACCCTGGGTTTCGGCGGAAAGCGGTCAGAACCGGGAAGCCGTCAATAAACTGGTGGATACCCTGCGTAAGCGCCGCTTCGGTGGTGCTATCATCTTCAACGTACAAAGCCAGAACCCATTGCCTACCGCCATGGTCTGTTATCTGGCGGGCATCAACCGGGTGCTGGGATACTGCCGGGAGAATCCGTACCGGCTCCTGAGCGACTGGGTTCCGGACCCGGAAGTACTGCACGCCACGCGCCACGAGGTTGTGCGGCAACTGGAGCTGGTCGAGTCGATTGGCTGCACCACCCACAATCAGCGGTTGTCACTTTCGGTGCCTCCTCAGGCGGTTCTGCAGGCGCTGGAGCTGCTTTCGGCGGCCGGCGTTCAGCCGCACCAACCCTGGCTGATTCTGCACCCGGGCGTGAGCGAGGAGAAACGGCGGTACCCGGCTGAACAGTACGTGAAGGCCGCCCGCCGCCTGATTCGTGAGCAGGGATACCAGGTGGTCCTGACCGGCAGCCAGTCAGAACGCTCGTATACTGACGCCATGTGTCGTTCGCTGGGCAAAGGAGCCTACAACCTGGCAGGGCAGTTGTCGCTCGACGTACTGGCGGGGCTGATCGCCCAGGCGCCGGTGCTGATTGCCAACAATACCGGGCCGGTACACATTGCCTCGGCGGTCGGAACACCGGTGGTGGTGCTTTACGCCATGACCAACCCCCAGCATACGACCTGGATGGTACCCAACCGGGTGTTGTACTTTGACGTCCCGGCCCGCCTGCGCTCCCGTAACGCCCTCCTGCAACGCTTTCCCGGTCCTGCCGAACCCAAAGCTTCACCCGACGCCATCGTCCGGGCGGTGGAGGAACTGGTCGGCGTCGATAGTCACGCTCTTTAACAATAGCTCCATGTATACCCTCGGCATCAACGCAGCGTTTCACGATCCGGCAGCCGTACTGGTCCGGGACGGAATCATGCTGGCTGCGGCGGAGGAGGAGCGGTTCACCCACATCAAGCACGGGAAGCGGCCCATTCCGTTCTCGACCTACGAGTTGCCCTACAACGCCGTTGATTTTTGCCTTCGTACGGCCGGCATTTCATTGGCCGAAGTCGACCATATTGCCTATTCCTTTGACCCGTACCTGCTGTTAGGCGCGCATCGGGAGACGGAGACCCTGCCTATTCCCCTGAGCCCGGATTACCGGCCCGCCACGGGTGAATGGCTCAATCCCTGGGATCCCCTTTTTCTGTCGTCCATCGTCAACGCCCCCGGGCATCTGCTCGATGGCGTGCCGCTGCACCTTTCGGCCCGCTTCCGGGGCCTGACCCGACCGGAGCTGCAGCAGCGCTGGCAGTTTGTAAACCACCACCTGGCCCATGCTGCCAGTGCCTTTCATCCCAGTCCTTTCACGCGGGCGGCGGTAATGGTCATCGATGGCCGGGGCGAAGTGGCCACCACGAGCTACTGGCTGGGTGAAGGCAACCGGCTGACGCAGCTCGGCGAGGTAAGCATGCCGCATTCGCTCGGCCTGCTGTACGAACGGCTGACCGAGTACCTGGGCTTTCTGCATTCGTCGGACGAATACAAGGTGATGGCGCTGGCCTCATTTGGCCGGCCGGTTTACGCGGATTATTTCCGCAACCTAATATTAATTGGACAAAACGGGCTGTACACGGTTAATAAAGCAGATTTCGTCGGACAGTTCGGACCGGCACGGGACAAAGGTGGTCCGCTGGAGCAACGGCATTTTGACCTTGCCTGCTCGTTGCAGCGGGTGCTGGAGGAAACCGTGCTGCAACTGATCGGCTGGCTGAAAGGCGTCACCGGATGTGAGTACCTGTGTCTGGCCGGGGGAGTGGCCCTGAACTGCGTCATGAACGCCCGGCTGCGGGACGAAGGTCCATTCGCCGACATCTGGGTGCAGCCCGCGGCGGGCGATGCCGGAACGGCTCTTGGGGCGGCCCTGTGGGTCGATGCCGGGGCCCGCGAAACCAGCGAACGGCGCTACCGGATGGAGCACGTTTACCTGGGGCCTGCCTATACCGACGAACAGATTGAAGCCTTTCTGAACTGGTCGAAACTGCCTTACCGGCGGCTGACCCATATCGGAGAGGAAGTGGCTGAATACCTGCTGGAAGGCAACGTCATTGGCTGGTTTCAGTCGGGCATGGAGTTCGGGCCGCGGGCGCTGGGTGCCCGATCGCTGCTGGCGGCTCCCTTCCCGGCGGAAATGCAGGGGCGGATGAACGATCTGAAGGATCGGGAGGATTTCCGACCGGTCGCCCCGGTCGTACTGGAAGAACAGGCGGCGGATTTTTTTGTCAATGCCCGGAAGTCGCCGTTCATGCTGTTTGTCAACGATGTCCTGCCTGAAAAGGCCCATCTGATCCCGGCGGTGTGCCACCTTGACGGTACGGCCCGGATCCAGACGGTGAATGAGCGGCAGCATCCGGTGTACTACCAGCTCCTGAAGGCGTTTTACGAAAAAACGGGCGTCCCGGTGCTGATTAACACCTCCTTCAACACCCGGGGCGAGCCGATCGTCTGCACGCCCCGCGACGCCATCGAGTCGTTCTGGACCTCGCCGCTGGATGCGCTGGTAATCGGCTCCTT